>Ga0075421_100000167_pt1 | contig 59338 bp, 49 predicted proteins | sample SoiMetdeltSBSDD5_FD_75292 | JGI IMG/M metagenome (GOLD analysis project Ga0075421, IMG submission 75292) | Bulk soil microbial communities from a Populus tree surrounding site in Tennessee, USA - Soil MetaG P. deltoides SBSDD5 | ecosystem: Environmental > Terrestrial > Soil > Tree plantation... | reverse complement strand
CCTCCTCCACCGTGAGCCCCAGGATCCTGATCTCGGCCGGCGCGTCCGCCCCCGGTTTCCGCTCCAGCGTGACGCCGTCCGGCAGGCGGGGCGCGCGCTCGACACGCTCGTCCCGCGCCGTCTCCGGCCGGCAGTCGTCGAGCGCCACCGTGGTCCGCTTGCCGCGCACGATCACGACGGCGCGGTCGCCTCGCACCGATTCGAGCGTGCCGTGCACACCCAGTCCCTCCACGATGACCGGCGTGCCCGGCGTCAGGTCCGTCGCCGTCTTCGCCTGGGGCGCGACGCGCCCCGTCGCGTTCTTGATCAACGTCCGCGCCCTGGCGCGCAGCGCCGCCGACGCCTTCAGCTCCTGGCGGCGCAGCACCGCGGCAACCTCCCTGTCCTTGATCGCCGTCAGGTAGATGTCCCCCTCCTCGCGCATGGCCTTGAGCGCCAGCTCGATCTCGGCCGCCACGGCGTCCCGCCGGGTCGCCTCCCTGGCGGCCTGCTCCTCCGCCATGAGCACCCGTTCCCGATCGAGCCGCTCGCGCTCCTCGCGCGTCTCGGCCAGGCGGCGCTCGAGTTCCTGCGCCATCGCCTGCAGCCGGTCGAGGTATCCCGAGACCTGCTCGCCGGCGTGGCCGCGTCGCGCGCGCGCCGCGGCCAGGATCGCCGCCGGCAGGCCGAGGCGCTCCGCGATCTCCAGGCCCCCGCTGCGTCCGGGAATGCCGGGGATCAACCGGTAGGTCGGCGTGGCGCTCGACTCGTCGAAGTGCATGGCGGCGTTGGCGCACTCGTCCGTGGTGGCGGCGTAGGCCTTGAGAGCCTCGAGGTGGGTGGTGGCGATGACCAGGGCCCCCTGGCCGCGCAGGTAGTCCACGATCGCGGTCCCCAGGGCGACGCCGTCCTCGGGATCGGTCCCGGTGCCGATCTCGTCCAGGAGGACCAGGGCGGGAGAAACCAGCCGCTCCGCGATCCCGGCGATGTTCGTCATGCGGGCGGAGAAGGTGCTCAGCCGGTCGGGGATCGACTGGCGATCGCCGATGTCGATGAAAATGCCGCGAAAAACCGGCAGGGTGGCGACGTCCGCCGGCACCGGCATCCCCGACTGGAACATCAGCGCGAGGAGCCCGGCGGTCTTCAGGGCGACCGTCTTCCCCCCGGTGTTCGGGCCGCTGATCATCAGGACGCGCTTCCGCGCCAGGATCGACAGGTCGAGCGGGACGATCGGCAGCCCCTGCGATCGGAGCGACAGCTCGAGCAGGGGATGGCGCGCCCCCTCGAGGCGGATCTCCCCGGAGGCGGACGGGGTGGCCGCGCGGGCGCGGAGCGTCCGGCCCAGCCGGGCCTTGGCGGACAGGACGTCGAGCCTGCCGATCCCGGCGCTCAGGTGGCGCAGCTCCGCGAGGCGCCCCCGCAGGAGGTCGCTGTACTCCTGCAGGAGGCGCTGGATCTCGGCCGCCTCCCGATCCCGCAGGGTCACGATCTCGTTGTTCAGGCCGACCGTCTCGATCGGCTCGATGAACACCGTCGCGCCGCTTCCCGAGACGCCGTGGACGATCCCCGCGAGCGCCTGCTGGGCCTCGGCGCGGATCGGGATCACGAGCCGATCGCTCCTTATCGAGATGAAGGTGTCCTGGAGGGCGCGCGCCACCTCCGGCCGGCCGACGATGGCGTCGAGTGCGGTCTTCAGTCGCTCGTTGCGCCTGAGGATGTCCTGGCGCACGGCGCGCAGCTCGTCGCTCGCGCCGTCCTCCAGTTCGCCCGTCGCCGCGATCTTGCCGTCCAGGAACCTCACGAGGTTTCCGAGATCGGGCAGGTCGCGGGCGATCTCGAAGAGCGCCGGGAAGTCGGCCCGCGCCTCGGTGAGCGCCGACTTGAGTCCCCGGCCGGCCTTCATCAGCGTGACCAGGTCGAGGACCTCGAGCGGGGCGAGGACCGACCCCTCGATCTCCAGCCGGGACAGCATCGGCGAGGGGTCAGGAACGATCCCGAAAGGGAGCGCCCCGCGGCCCTCGGAGAAGCCGGCCATGGCCGCGGCGAGGTGGTTCTCGCGCTCGACCTCGGCGGGGTCGAATGAGGGTCTGAGCGCTCTGGCCAGGGCCGCCCCCGGAGGGGTGGCGGTCTCCCGGGACAGGAGGCTCAGGACCTGATCGAACTCCAGGGCAGCCAGGACGTCTTCAATCATCCCACTCCCCAGATTTAGTATTTGGGGCTTGACAGGCCCCTATATCTTGGGTAGAGTCCGGCCATACAGGTTGGAGCAATCAGGGAAATTCGCGATACCTGCTGGAGAGATTGTGAGATTCCCGGAACTGCCCGCCTTCCAGAAGTTGACCACGTACTGGAGCCCTTTCCGCGACCTTCCCCACACAATTGCTGGGGGCGTGAGCTCCCAGTTCTGCGTTCGTCAACCTCGGTAGCCGAAGCACGGGCAGTTCCGGGAAATGCATGGCTAATGAAGACCGCACCGCCGGTCCTGCGTAGACCGGCGCCCCGCCTCGAAGTATAATTCCCGACTTCATGGACACCCGCAGCGAACGAAATGTAGCACACAAGGGCCGCCCGAACCGCGAGGATCTTGCTCTCGCCGCCCTGCTCCTCGCTGCGCTGGCCACGGCCGCCGCGTCGCCGGCCCCTTCCGAAACCATTCTCCCGCCCACCCCGCGGCCGCCCGAAATCCGCGCGCCCGGCGTCCCGGATGCGCCCGCGGCGGGGAAGGGGCGGCTGGCTCTCCACATCGGCGGCAATCGACGCTGGTGCACGTTTCCGGACGATCGGCTCGTTCGTCCACCGGAACAGGTCGGCCGGCCGGAGAAGCGCAACGAGGTCTTTACTTTTGGATACAAGTTCACTCTGGCGGCGGTCCGGCGGGGAGACGCCGACACCGTCGTGATGCTGTTCGAGTCTCCGGCCTACAGGACCGCCTCCTGGCGGCCGGCCGGAAAAGTCGGCGCGAGCCGCAGGCCCCCCAAGGGGACCATCATCATCCCCGAGGGGGAGACGATGCCGAGGCCGAGGCAGATCCCCAAATCGCCCGAGACGATGGTGGCGCTCTGGGAGCCGCAGAACCGGTGCGTGGGGTTCCCCGAGGAGATGAACTTCGATCTCGACGCGGGGACCTACGACGTCTACGCGGCCTTCGACCTTTTGAAAGGGGACGGGACCTGGGTCCACCGGACCACCGGCTTCGTGACCGACGTCCCCGTCGAGGCGGCGCGGCGCACGCGGCTCGACGGGCTCATCAACATGGGTCCGGGCTCCGAGCGCCACGTGGAGTTCCTGGGCTCATCCCTGGAGCCCGACCCGGGCAAGCCGGGGCCAGCCGGTTCTTGACGGGTCGCCGGTCGTCCCTCCTCGCCGGACCGATCCTGGCCCTCCTGCTCTACATCCCGACACTGGGCCACGGGTTCGTGTTCGACGACCGCGGCGTGATCGAGGCGAACCCGCTCATGCAGGACATCCGCGACCTCCCGAGGCTGGTCGCGGCCCCATACTGGAACGCGCCCCAGCACGCCCGCACGCTCTACAGGCCCTTGACCAGCGCCTCGCTCGCCCTGGACAGGGCCCTCTCGGGATCGCGTCCCGCCTGGTTCCATGCGGTCAACGTGGCGCTGCACGCCCTGGCGACCCTCCTCGTCGCCGGGCTGGCGCTCGATCTTCTGCCCGGACGGCCGGTGGGGGCCGCTGTTGCGGCGGCGCTGTTCGCTGTGCACCCCGTGCACGTCGAGGCGGTGGCGGGGATCGTCGGGCGCGCCGAGGTCCTGGCGGCGATCGGCGTCCTCCTGGCCGTCGCCTGCCACCGCCGCGCCCTGTCGGCCGCTTCCGGGCGATTCCTTCCCTGGGCGGCGGCGGCGTGGGCCGCCGTTCTGGGAGGAGCGCTCTCCAAGGAATCGGCCATCGCCGCGCCCTTGATCGTCCTCCTGGCCGAGAGGCTGATGCCCGCGGCGGCAAGCGCCCCTCGCGGACGGCGCCCCATGCTGCATGCGGGCTACGGGCTCGTGGTCCTGGCGTACCTGGGGGCGCGGGCGGCCGTCCTGGGGACGATCGGCATCGGCCAGCCGATCCCCTTCGTGGACAATCCCGCCGCCTCCGCCGGGCCGCTCGCGGGACGGCTGACGGGGCTCGGCACGCTCGCCCGCTACGCCCGCCTCCTCCTGTGGCCCGATCGGCTGGCCGCGGACTACTCCTACGATCAGATCCCTGTCATCCGCAGTCTCCTCGATCCGCTGGCGGTCCTGGGCCTCCTCGTCCTGGTCGCGGTCGTGGCGGGCGGCCTCCTGCTCGTGCGACGGGCCCCCGCGTGCGCCTTCGGCCTGCTGTTCATGGCGGCGAGCGCCGCCCTCACCACCAACGTGGTGCTGTTCATCGGCACCCTCCTGGCCGAGCGGCTGATGTACCTGCCGAGCGTCGGGCTCTGCCTCCTCGGCGGCTGGGCGGTCGGGCGCGCGACGGGGCCGAAAGCACGCCTCGTCGCGGTTGCGGTCGCGGCGGCGGCCGTTCTTCTCCTGGCGGGACGGGCCTGGGCGCGCATTCCGGAATGGAAGGACGACTTCGCCCTCTACCAGAGCGCGGCGCGCGTCTCTCCGCGCTCGGCGCGAATCCGCTACAACCTGGGAAACGCGTACCTGAAGCTCGGACGGTTCGCCGACGCCGAGACGAACTACCGCGAGGCGCTCCGGATCTATCCCGAGTTCCAGGATGCCAGGGTCAACCTGGGGATGGCGCTCGTTCAGCTGGGCCGGCCGCAGGACGCGCTGGCGTTTCTCGAGGAGACCGCGCGCCTCGATCCGAAGAGCGCCGACCTCGCGGTGAACCTCGGGACGGCGTACCAGGCGCTCGGGGATGAAGCGCGGGCAGAAGCGGCGTTCCGGCGCGCCCTCGAGCTCGATCCGCGGTCGGCGCGGGCCTGGAACAACCTGGGATCGATCGAGCTGCACCGGGGCTCGGCGGGTGCGGCGGCCACGACGATCGCCCGGGCCGTGGACCTCGATCCGCGCATGGCCATCTTCCGCATCAACCTGGCGGACGCGCTCAACGCCGCCGCGCGCAAGGGGGAGGCGGCCGAGCAGTTCCGCGAGGCGTTCCGCATCGATCCCGACCTGCCCGAGGCCCATCGGGGGATGGGAGAGGTGGCCCTGGAGGCCGGGGACCTGGTGACGGCCGAGCGCGAGTTCAGGGTGGCGGCCGGGGCGGAGGTGCCGTCGGCGCGGGCGGCCAACTTCCTGGGGTACGTCCTGGCACGCACGGGGCGCACGGCGGAAGCGGCGGCCCAGTATGAGCGGGCGATCGCCCTCCAGCCGGACCTGGCCGACGCCCACGCGAGCCTCGGGCTCCTGTACGGTGCGCAGGCCGGCGAAGGGGCGCGGGCGATCGAGCATCTGCGGGCCTCTCTCCGCCTGGATCCCGGGCAGGCCAACGCGGAGGAATTGCGCGCGCTCCTACGCCGGCTGGAGGCGCGTCGGGAGGGAGGCAGCCCCTAGGGGCGAGGGGACTTTACCGGCGGCCGGTGGTCTTCTTGGCGGCTTCGGTCTTCGGGGCGGACGGCGGGGGAGAGCCCTTCGCCGCGGCGAGCTCTTCCAGGATCACCTTCTTGAATCCCTCGAACGATCGGTCCTGCACGCGCTTCCCGTTGACGAACATGGTGGGAGTGCCGAGGACCCGGGCGGCGGCCCCGTCGGCGAGGTCCTTCTGGACCTGCGCCTCGTGCTTGCCCGACTGCATCGCCTTCTCGAACTCCGCCTGGTTGATGCCGACTTCCTTCACCCACTTCTTGATGTTCTCTTCGTTGATGGCGCTGAAGTTCTGGAACATCTTGTCGTGCAGCGGCCAGAACTTCCCCTGCGCGTTCGCCGCCAGCGAGGCGACCGCGGCCTGCCGGGCGTACTGGTGGATGTTGAGCGGGAACTGCTTGTAGACGAGCTTGACCTCCTTGGGGAAGGCCTTCAGGACCTGGTCCAGCGTGGACTGCATCCCGGCGCAGAACGGGCACTGGAAGTCGGAGAACTCCACGATCACGACGCGGGCCTCCTTCGGTCCGCGCGCCGGGCTCCCGGTGACGTCGATGTTGTAGACGACCCCCTGATCCTCGGGCAGCTTCGCCTCGACGAAGGTCGCCGACTTGGCCTTGAGGACCTTGACCACCTCGGCCTCCGGCTTCCCCTCGCGCAGGGCGTCGATGACCGTGCGGGAGAAGATCAGGCTCCGGCGGCAGGACGAGTCGCGCTCGCGGCACACGGCGACGGTCATCTTGCAGCCGCAGTTGCAGTCGTTCTCGTTCATCACCTTGAGGGCGGTCTTCTTCTGGGCGTCCGACAGCCCCGTCCAGTCGACCTCCTTCATCTTGGACATGTCGGTGACGGGAGGGTGCGTCTCGGCGCGCCCGGACGAGGGCGCGGCGAGGGCCAGGACGAGCAGCGTCGGCAACATGCTGAGGCGCACGGGATTCATGGCGGGTTTGATTCTACGCGGTGATCATGAAAAGTCAAGGAATCGACGCCCCGGGGAGGGGGTCCCGACTTGCGGTTGCCCCGGCGGACATTATATTGGCGCCCCAGCGGAGCGATCCGGAAGGGAGGACCTTGGCCTTGCGATCCTGGGTGGAGCCGATCGAGCGAGCCAGCCCGAAGACCATCCGCCTGGCCCTGCGCTGGATGGTCATCCTGGCCACCGCCCTGATCCTGTCTCCGCCGGGCAGCATCCGGCTGACGGCGTTCGACCTGGGGCTCGTCCTGGCCTTCGTCGCCAGCAACCTGGCTCTCACGGTCCTCCCCGAGAGGGTGTTCCGCTCGCGCAACCTGGAATACGTGGTGGTCGTCGCGGACACCTTCCTCGTCTCTCTGGCCCTGTTCCGGACGGGGCTCGAGGGGGGGGACCTGGCCCTCGCCTTCTTCCTCAATCTCCTGCTGGCCGCGATGGGGACCGATCTCCTGCGCATCGTGGCGGGGTCGACGGTCGTGTCGGGGTTCTACCTCTACCTGATGACCCGCCACGGGGCCGAAGGGGTCGACCTGTCGGCCCTCCTGATGCGCATCCCCTTCCTCTACACCGCCGCCCTCTACTACGGGCACCTGGTCCACCAGGGAAGGAAGGACCAGGCCCTGAGCGGCCGGATCGAGCGCGAGCGCATGGAGCTGAAAACGTTCCACGAGATCACCGCGGCGACCACGTCGACCCTCGAGCTGCGCGAGGTCTTCTACCTGATCGTCCAGCGCATCGCGCACCTGGTGGGGGCCCGCCGCTGCTCCGTGCTGACCGTGGACTCCAAGACCGGCACCTGCTCCGTCCTGGCGAGCAGCGACAATCCCGGGGTCACCGGGCTCGTCCTCGACCTCAACAAGTACCCCGAGGTCCAGAAGGCGATCGACACGCACGAGACCGTGGTGATCAACGACGTCGCGTGCGAGCCGCTCATGCAGTCCATGAAGGAGACTCTGGACAAGCTCGGCTACCAGTCCATCCTGGTGCTGCCCATCCTGTACCAGGACTCGCTGCTGGGGATGCTGTTCCTGCGGGCGGCCCGCGCCGAAAGGCGCTTCACGCGCGAGGAGATCACCGCCTGCCAGGTCGTGGCCAACGCGTCCGCCAGCGCCATCAAGAACGCCCTCCTGTACGATCAGCTGCGCCACGACGCGCAGGCGCGGCAGCAGGAAGCCGAGAAGCTGCAGAAGATCCTCGACCAGTTCCCCGACCTGATCTACACGACCGACCGCGAGGGGCGGTTCACCGAATTCAGCCGGGGAGGGGAGACGATGCTCGGCCTGTCCCGGGGCACGGTGATCGGCTCGAGCTGCCTCGATCTCTATCCGGATCCCGAGGCGCGCGACCGGATCCGAAACCTGCTCGAGGGGGCGCGTCCCCTCGCGGGGGTCGAGACCACGGTCCGCGGCCGGGACGGCGGCCTGCGGGACGTGCTGGTGGCCGCGTCGCCGCTCAAGGACGCGTCGGGGGAGCCCTGCGGGACGGTCGGCATCATCAAGGACATCACCGACCTCAAGTCCGCGAGGCGCTCCCTGCAGGTCACGGAGAAGCTGTCGGCCATGGGAGAGCTGGTGAGCGGCGTGGCGCACGAGCTGAACAACCCGCTGACCGGCGTCCTCGGCTACGCGCAGCTCCTGATGGGAGGGGCCACGGATGCGAGGCAGCGGAAGTCGGTCGAGCGGATCTTCGAGTCGGCCCTGCGCTGCCAGAAGATCGTCCAGAACCTCCTGGCGTTCGCGCGGCGCTACCCGTCCGAGAAGCGCTACCTGGGGCTCAACGGGATCATCGAGAAGACGCTCGACCTGAAGGCGTACCAGATGCGGGTCAACAACCTGAAGGTCGCGAAGAGCCTCGACCCGCTGATCCCGAAGACGATGCTCGATTTCAACCAGATGCAGCAGGTCCTCCTGAACCTGATCACGAACGCCGAGCACGCCATCGCGTCGCACCGCGGCCAGGGGACGCTGAGCCTTTCGACGTCCGCGCGGGACGGCATGATCCGGCTGGAGGTCCGGGACGACGGACCGGGCATGCCCCCGGAGGTCCTGGCCCGGATCTTCGACCCGTTCTTCACCACCAAGGAGGTCGGCGAGGGGGCGGGGCTGGGCCTGTCCGTGTCGTACGGGATCGTCAAGGATCACGGGGGGCGGATCTGGGCCGACAGCCGTGCGGGGGAGGGGACCAGCATCCTCATCGAGCTGCCGGTCGTCGCGGACGCGACGGCCTCCGAGGCGGCCCCGGGCGCGGAGCCCGCCCAGGATCTCGCCGGCCGCCCGTTGAGCATCCTGGCGGTGGACGACGAGGCGGTCATCCTGGACCTGATCGTGGACGCGTTCGGACGCGACGGCCGCCACACCATCGACACCGCCGGGAGCGCGCGCGAGGCGATCCAGAAGCTCGAGAGGCGCACCTACGACGTGCTCCTCCTCGACCTCAAGATGCCCGAGATGGACGGCCAGCAGCTGTTCGAGGAGATCCGAAGGCGCTGGCCCGACATGGGACGCAGGGTGGTCTTCGCCTCGGGAGACACGCTCCACCCGGCGACCCGGCATTTCCTGGACCATTCCGGCTGTCCCTGCGTGGACAAGCCGTTCAAGCTCGAGCACCTGGCGTCGACCATCGCCGCGCTCGCGGCCGGCGCCGCCCCGCATCCCCGCTCGGCGGCCGGCGGCTAGGCGCCGCGGCCTCCGGACGACGCGCACGCCGCATGCTATACTCGACACCCTTCATTCTTCGAGGAGACGCACGCATGCACCCGGCCGCACCCCGCGCGATCCGCGCCGCGGCCCTGGGAGCGGCCCTGCTCACGGCGTGGGGCCTGGCCGCACCGGGACACGGCTTCACGCAGGAGCCGCCCGCCGCAACGGCCCCTCCCGCTGAGACGGCCCCCGACGTCCCGGACGCGCCGATGGAATCGCCGGCCCCCGACACCTCCGAGCCCCAGCCCTCGCCCGAGGTCCAGTCCGAGTTCCTGATCCGGAACTACAAGATCCGGCCGGCCAAGCTGTGGAAGGGGCTCCTCGAGGCGCTCGAAGCCGAGGGGTTCCCTCCCGAGGAAACCAGCCAGGACACCCGCACCGTGAAGACCTCGTTCGTCGATTTCACCCAGGACAGGTACCCGACGCAGGTCGCCGAGCCTCCGGCGCGCCTCGGAAGGGGCACCCACATCCTCCAGATGATCAAGGTCAAGGGGGGGAAGGTCTCCCTCGAGGGGGTGGTCGCCTCGTCCCGCAACGGCACGGAGCTGCGAATGCGGGCGCGCATCCTGGTCATGGGACTCGACCGGGTGCGCCGCGTGAGGGTCCTCGTCGATCGCCGATCGACCGGCGTGATCGAGTCGGACTTCATCCACCGGCTCGAGGAGCGCCTGGGGATCGAGCACCTCTGACAGCGCCCCCATGCCGGCCATCTCGCCGTTCAGGGCCCTGTGCTACGCCCCGCACCTCCGGGAGGCGCTGGACCGCCTGGTGGCGCCTCCCTATGACGTCCTGACGGACGAGCAGCGCCTCGCCCTCGCCGAGGGGGATCCCCACAACGTGGTGCACCTGGACCTGCCTCAGAGGGCAGGCACGGCCGACCCGTACCAGGCCGCGTCGGAGATCCTCCAGCGCTGGGTGCAGGATGGCGTCCTGGCGCGCGACGGCCGGCCCGCGTTCTACGCCTGCGAGCAGACCTATCGCGGCCCGTCGGGCCGGGAGGCCGCGCGTCGCGGGTTCTTCGCGCGCCTGACGCTCGAGCCCTTCGGCTCGGGATCGGTCATCCCGCACGAGCGGACTCTCGATCGTCCGCGCGCCGATCGACGGCGCCTTCTGGCCTCCACGCGGACCCATCTCAGCGCCGTGTTCATGCTGCATCCCGATCCGGGGGCGGACGTGGCGCGCCTCCTGCGCGGTGCCCTGGAAGGGGACCGCGGCATCGAGGCGCGGGACCACGACGGGACGCGCAGCCGCGTGGTCCGGGTGGACGACCCCGCCGGGACGGCGTTTCTCACGGAGCGCCTGCGCGACCCGTGGTGCCTGATCGCCGACGGGCACCATCGGTACGAGTCGGCCCTGGCGTACCGCGACGAGCGCCGGGCGGCCGGCCATCGTGACGCGGAAACCGTCCTGGTGTTTCTCTGCAGCCTCGAGGACGAGGGCCTGGCCATCTTCCCGATCCACCGGCTGGTCCGCTCCCTTGCCGATTTCGATCCCGCCCGTTTCGCCGAGCGGATGGCGGGACTGTTCCGGCTCACCCCGTCGGCGAGCCGCGAGGCGCTCCTCGAGTCGCTGGCCGTGAGGCGCGACCGGCCCGGAGTGTTCGGCCTGGCCCTCGAGGACCGCCTGCTCCTGGCCGAATGGAAGGAGGGGGAGGGGCTGGGCCTGCCGGAGATGGAGCCGACACCTGCCCCGCTGCGGAGCCTCGACGTGGTCCTGCTGCACCGCCTGGTGTTCGGGAGGCTGCTCTCGATCACCCCCGAAGCAGAGACCGCCCAGACGCACCTGGACTACGCGAAGGACCCCCGGGAGGTGCTCGAGCGCGTGGCCGCGGGACGGGCGCAGATCGGCGTGCTGATGAACCCGACGCGCATGGAGCAGGTGATCGAGGTGACCCGCGGCGGCTTCAGGCTGCCGCAGAAGTCGACGTACTTCTATCCGAAGGTCCTCACCGGGCTGGTGTTCGATCCGCTCGACTGAAGCGCGCGCCTCAGGCCGGCTCCGGCCCGAGGGACAGGGGACTCAGGGAGCGCAGGCGGGGGACGACCCTCCCGAGCGCCGCGGCGGCCGACTCGGGATCCCCCTCGCGGTTCAGCTCCCCGGCGGACAGGGTGATCCCTCCGCGGGCCGTCACCGGGTCGAGGCCGATCGCCTGGAGGACATGGGACGGCTTCCCCGCCCCGGTCGTGCAGGCCGATCCGCTGGCCGCCTCGATCCCTTCCGCATCGAGGGCCAGCAGGACCGCTTCCGCCTCCGCCCCCGGGACGCAGAGGCTGAGGTGCCCCGGCAGCCTCAGGTCGGCGTGGCCGGTCCACACCAGCCCGTCGAGGCGCTCCGCCACGCCCTGGCGCAGGCGCGCGGCCAGGTCCCGGGCGCGCGTCTCACGAAGCCCCATTCTCAGGGCGGCCAGCCGGGCCGCCGCGCCGAACCCGACCACGGCCGCCAGGGGCTCGCTTCCCGCCCGCAGGCCCCCCTCCTGCGTCCCCCCTTCGATGAGCGGCAAAAGACGCACGCCGCCCGGCACCCGCAGGGCGGCGACTCCCTGCGGGCCGTAGAGCAGGTGCGACGACAGGGTCACCAGGTCGGGACCATCGGTCGTGGCGGGCCAGGCGGGTGTTCCGGCGGTCAGCGTGGCGTCGCAGTGCACGAGGACGCCGCGCGTCCGGGCGACGCGGCAGAGCTCGAGGAGCGGCTGGATGGTGCCGATCTCCGCGCTCGCATGCCCGAGGCTCAGCAGGATCGTATCGTCCCGCAACGCCCGCCCCAGGTCGTCCGGATCGGCCAGACCGCGCCGATCCACGGGGAGGAGGGTCACCCGGAATCCCTGGCGCTCGAGGGTGCGCAGCGGGTGGAGTGTCGCGATGTGGTCCGTCTGGAGCGCGATCAGGTGCCCGCCCGGGCGTCCCGAGGCGGCGGCGATCCCCTTGAGCGCCAGGTTGTTCGATTCGGTCGCCGAGGAGGTGAACAGGATCTCGTCGGCGGGAGCGGCGAGCAGGGCGGCCACGGAGGCGCGCGCCGCGTCGATCGCGAGGCGCGCTTCCGCGCCCCGGGCGTGCAGGCTCGAGGCGACCCCGAAGCGGGCCCCGAAATAGGGCAGCATCGCCTCGAGGACCTCCGGGGCGATGGGCGTGGTGGACACGTGATCGAGGTAGATCCGCTCCGGCATCGATCCGGCCTCAGTCCGGAAGTCCTTCCGTCCGGGACCCGGGCCGGCATGCCCGCAGCCTCCCGACGGCCTGCCGCAGTCGCTCGGACCCGCGGATCACGTCCTGCGTCAGGAGCGACAGCCGCTCGAGCGACTGCCTGAGGCGCCGGCCGTCCTGCCTCAGGGAGGCCTGCCTTCCACGGCATTCCTCCAGGAGAAATTCGATCGAGGCGAGGCTCCTCCGGGCGGGCGAGGGGGTCCGCGGACGTGCGGGGAAGTTGAGGATTTTCATCGGCTTCTTGGAATCCATAGGGGTGAGCAGAGTTTACGGCGAAAGCCTCCCGAGTCAAGGACCACGGACGCAAAGACCATTTGTACTTGACTTTAAGTGGGACGCGCCGTACTTAGGGGGAGATTTCGCGCCCGGCCGACTCTCAATGCCAGCATCCTAAGGCCTTCGTGGAGGGGGGCTGCTTGATGCGCAGGACACCGCGAACCGCGCTCGTGGCGATCTGTTTCGTCTGCCTGATCGTCCTTCCGTCGTTTCAACCCATGCACCAGGGCGGTCCCGTCGTTTCGCCGGCGGCACCCTCTCGCCATGCGACCGTCGAGCCGGGGCTGCCCCTGCGCATCGACCTGTCGCTGCGGGAGGATGGCACAGGTCACGGAATCCCGGCCAGTCTCGATGCGGTGATCGACGCCGCCGACGATTTGAGCGAGGTGTCCCTGAAATGGATCTTCCCGGAGGGAGTCCAGCAGGGGGCCACCGAGGATCCCTCGCAGTCCTTCAAGCACCTGCGGGCCGGGGAGCGCCGGCTGCTGCGTGCCACGCTGAAGGCCGCGAGGCAGGCGGACTTCCCGATCCGGCTGGAGGCGTCCTTCCAGGTGCCGGACGGGCGCACGTTCCGCACCCAGCAGGGGCTCCTGTGGCGGCGCGGGGCGAGGAAGCCGGATGGACTGCACCACGCCGGGGCCTTCGAGGTGATGGGAGAGACGGTGGCGGAGCCCTTGCCATGAAGCGCGCCCTGCTGGCGCTTCTTCTCGCCGCCGGGGGCTTCGTCCCCGCCCTCGCCGACTACAACGTGAGCGGCCGATTCGTCTACGTGGACCGCGAGTTCGACGCGAACGGGTTCACGGGCGTGGAGCCCCAGAAGGCGATCCGATTTGCCTCCGTCCAGGTGGTGGAAGGGACCAAGATTATCGGCACCGGAGTCACGGACGCGACAGGGAACTTCGTCCTGGGGGTCGTGGCCTCGCAGACGAAGGACGTCTACGTCCGCGTCCTGGCCCGCCGCCAGACGACCACCTCCGTGCCGATCGACATCCGCTCCGGCAACCAGTCGGGAGACATCTGGTCTGTCCGCACTCAGACGTACACCGCCCACGCTCCGAACCAGGACCTCTTCATCGGAACGCTCGCCGCGGTGCCAGGGGCGGGGGGGGAGCCGTTCAACCTGTACGATTCGGTGCTGGTCGGGAGCGAGTACCTGGTCTCGATGCGCGGTTCGGGAAACTACCCGCTGCTTATCATCGTGTTCAACGCGGCGAACCCCAACCTCTCGAGCTTCAACCCCGGCAACAACACGATCACCCAGGCGCGCAACGCGGGATACGACGACACCGTGGTCATGCACGAGATGGGGCACTACACGCAGTACAATTTCTCCGCCTCCGACAGCCCCGCCCTCGAGCACCACCTGAGCGACTGCAACCAGAACCTGATGCTGGCGTTCGACGAAGGGAACGCCACTTTCTTCGGGCTGTCGGCCCGGCGCTTCGCCAACCTGCCGCATGCCTCGACCTACGTCCGGACCACGGGGCTGCCCGGACCGGGCAACTTGCAGTTCTACTTCGACGCCGAGACGCAGATCCCGTTCATCTGCAAGGGGGCCTCCAGCGAGACGACGGTGTACTCGTCGCTCTGGGACATCACCGACAGCGCCGCGAGTCCCGACGAGACGCCCGGAACGGAGGAGGCGTGGGACCTCCTGAGCGATCTGAACGCCGAGTACTGGCGGGCGATGACCATCCGCCTGCCCGCGACTTTGAACATCAGCCTGGAGGACTTCTGGGACAGCTGGTTCCACCCCACGGTGAACGGCGGGCATTTCCCGGAAATGAAGGCGGCCTGGCGCGAGCTGGGGGTCGAATACTTCGTCGATGCCTTCGAGCCGAACGATTCGGTCGCCGAGGCGCGCCTCGTGTCCCCGAGCACGAATCTGATGCACCAGACCTTCTTCGCCGATCGGAACGGCGATCTCCAGGGGGAGCCGGACACCGACATGTTCGCCTTCGACGCCATCGGCGGGACGGGCTACACGGTCGAGACGCTGAGCCTCTGGGGGGACGCCAACACGTCGCTGACGCTCCTGGCCACCAACGGGTCGACCGTGCTGGCGGCCAACGACGACCGGAGCCCGAGCGACGCCTCCTCGCTGATCGTCTACACGCCGGCGGCGTCCGGGCGCCTGTACGTCAAGGTGGTCCATGCCGCCGACTTCGGGATCTACGGGTCGTACGATCTGCGGATCGCGGCGAGCACCGGCGGCACCGACGGGGACGGAGACGGGTACTCGACCGACACCGACTGCAACGACGCCGATCCGCTTGTCCACCCCGGGGCGACGGAGCGCTGCAACGGCTACGACGACAACTGCGACACCCTGGTGGACGAGGGCTTCGACCGCGACGGCGACGGCTTCACCACCTGCAACGGCGATTGCAACGACGGCAACGCCCAGATCCGGCCCGGGGTCCCCGAGATCTGCAACAGCGCCGACGACAACTGCAACGGGGTGGTCGACGAAGGGTTCGACGGCGACAGCGACGGCTACAGCTCCTGCGGCGGAGACTGCAACGACGCCAACCCCCTCGTCAATCCGGGGCGGACGGAGACCTGCAACGGTATCGACGATGATTGCGATCAGATCGTCGACGACGGGTTCGACGCGGACGGCGACCTGTTTACGACCTGCAACGGGGATTGCAACGACGCCAACCCCCTGATCAATCCGGGCCAGCCGGAGCTGTGCAACAACATCGACGACAACTGTGTCCTGGGGGTGGACGAGGGATTCCCGGACAGCGATTTCGACGGGGTGAGGGACTGCTTCGACCCGGACGACGACAACGACGGCGTGATGGATGCCGCCGATTGCGCGCCTTTGCTCTATTCCGTCGCCAGCACGCCCGGCGAGGCGCTGAACCTCGTCGTAAGCGGTTCTCCGAGCAGCAGCCTGCTGATCTGGACACCGGTCGCCCAGGCCAACGTCTTCAACGTCTACCGCGGGCAGGTCCCGATCAGCGGCTGGGCCTATCAGAGCGCCTGCCTCATGTCGGAGGCGGCGAGCCTCCAGCTGTCGGAGTCGCAGTCGCCGCCGCGAGGAAGCTTCTACTACTACCTCCAGGCGGCCAAGAACGTCTGCGGAGAGGGAACGCTCGGCACGGGCACCGGCGGGATCGTCCGGCCGATCGCCGTGGCCTGCTCGCCGCAGAACCGCGACTTCGACGGCGACGGTGTCCTCGACATGACCGACAACTGCCCGCTCGTCTCGAACGCGTCCCAGGCCGACCAGGACCGCGACGGCCGCGGGGAGCCCTGCGACAACTGCCTGACCGCCTACAACCCGGGCCAGGGGGACGGGGACGGCAACGGGCTGGGCGATGCGTGCCAGGACCACGACGGCGACGGCTACTTCGCCGACGTGGACTGCGACGACAACATCGCGGCGATCCACCCCGGGGTCCCGGAAATCTGCAACGCCAAGGACGACGACTGCGACGGCACGGTCGACGAAGGGTTCGGCACCGGCGTTCCCTGCAGCGCCGGCATCGGCGGCTGCTTCCGCTCCGGGTCCATCGTCTGCGCGACCACCAGCACCACCACCTGCAGCGCCGTGGCCGGGACGCCCACGACCGAATTCTGCAACGGCGTGGACGACGATTGCGACGCCAGCGTGGACGAGGGTTTCGACCAGGACAACGACACCTACACGACCTGCGCCGGGGACTGCAACGACGCCGTCGCCGCCATCCACCCGAACGCCGTCGAGGTGTTCAACGGGGTCGATGACAACTGCAACAACGTCATCGACGACGTTGTCGAGGTGGTCACCATCACGCTGGCGACCTACCGGATCTCAAACAGCACGCTGACGGTCGAAGCGACGACCAATTATCCACTCGGCACGGTCACCCTGTCGGTCCAGGGCTACGGGGTCATGACCTGGGTCCCGGCTGCCAGCGTGTACAGGCTGACGGTCGCTCCGACCACGAACCCCGGCACCGTCACGGTCAACTCGACCGCCGGCGGCACCCGCACGTCCTCCGTCACCGTGCAGTAAGGGAAAATGCCCGAGGACCGTGGAGGTCGGCGTCCGGGAACGAGGCGCTGAATCGGGGCTCCGTCCGTCCACGGACGGCTCGATGGCCTCGACGGTCGTGTCCTTCCTCCTGAGTCGTTGATCCGACAGCCTCTTGGCTCGACGCATCGGGCCACTTCCACTTGGCACAATCCTTTCTATACCAGCCTCCGTCCGCGTCGACGGAGGCCCGCGTGTTCATTCCACCGCGTTGTCCGTTTTCCCCATGCACCGCCCGGCTCGACGGGGCGGCGCCGTTCTTCCATCGCGACGGCTTCTACCGTCCTCGCTGCCGTGCCCATCCAGTGCAGCGCTTCCGCTGTCTCATCTGCCGTCGCCGCTTCTCACGGCAGTCCTTCCGGGCCGACCGCAACCAGAAGAAACCGCACCTGAACGCGCCGTTCCTCCGCCTGATGCTCGCCTGCGTCGCGCTGCGCCAGGCGGCCCGCGTCCTGGGTGTCGCCCGCCGGACCGTCGAGCACCGCTTCCTCTGGCTGGCCGGCCATGCCGCCCGGTTCCACGCCAACCGCCTGGAATCGCTGCACGGGCCGTTCATGCTCGACGAGCTGGAGACCTTCGAGGCAAACCGCTACCAGCCGGTGACCGTCCCCGTGCTCATCGAGCCCCGCAGCTTCTTCCTCATCGCCTCGCAGCCGGGTCCGCTCCGGCGCAAGGGGCGCATGACTCCCGCCCAGCGGCGCCGGCGGGCCGAGCACGAGGCGCTGCATGGCCGGCGTCCCTCGCAATCGGCCACCGCCGTGCGGGCGGTCCTCGTGCGCCTGCGGCATTGCGTCCCCCCCGGCAGCCCCGTGGTCCTGCATTCCGACCGGAAGCCCCTCTACGAGCACCTGGGCCGCCGCGTCTTCGGGAGCCGCTTCCTCTGGGTTCCGCACTCCGCATCGACGCGGCGCGACCGGACGAACCCGCTCTTCCCGATCAATCACACCAACGCCCGGCTGCGGCACTTCCTGGCCCGCCTGCGGCGGCGCAGCTGGTGCGTGAGCAAGCGGCGGCTCCGGCTGCAGCAGCATCTGGAGGTCGCTTCCTTGTGGGTGAACTACTGCCGGCCGATCACCAACAGGACCGGCACCACCCCGGCACAGGCGCTGGGCCTGGCGCCAAGGCGCTACCGCGAAGAGGAGGTCCTGGCCTGGAGAGAGGACTGGGGCCGCTTCCCGATCGCCGCCTGACCCGGAGGCGGTGGACCTCCACGGTCCTCGGGCATTTTGCTGAAGGTCTCAGGCCTGGTCCATGGACTTGATGGCGGCCTCGTTGAGCAGGACCTCGCCGCGCTCGCGCAGGCGCTTGACCAGCCCACGGTACAGGCGGTCCTGGCGCTGGCGCAGCAGCTGATCGCTGATGGAGTCGCGCTGCGACGTGAACTCGTCCTTGTGGTCGCGACGCTCCGTCACGCTGAGGACGAGGATGCCCGCCGAGGTGGAGATGGGCTCTCCCACCGTCCCGGGCGCCAGGGCGGCGATCTGCCTCTCGATGGCGGGATCGGGCGGTACCCCCGGCAGGCTGGAGCCGCGCGTCACGTCCGCCTGCTTCTTGACCTCGGTCTTCAGGGCGCGGGCCGCCGCCTTCATGCCGCCCGGCGCGCCGACCAGGCGGCCCACCTCCTTCCGGGCGCGCTCTGCCTGGTAGTCCTTGAGCACCTGGGCGCGCGACTCCTCGAACGGCCTGGGGGACGAGGGGAGGATCCCCGTCACCTGCGCCACGACCTGTCCGCTCGGAAGCGGGATCGGGTCGCTCACCTGGCCGGGTGAAAGGTCGAGCATCCGCTCGACGATCGCCTGCGAGGCCATCAGCCCCGGCAGGGAGTCTCCCGCCCGCACCTCTCCGGTCTGCTGCACGTTGAGACCCTGCGACTTGGCCACCGCCTCGAGGTTCCCCCCGGCGGCCGCGCGCGCGAACTCGGCGCTGCGCTTCTGCACCTCCGCACGGGCGCGCTCCATCTGAATCTCCTGCCGGAGCGTGTCGCGCACCTCCTCGATGGGCGTGGTATGCGGCGGACGGCTGCCCGTGACCTTGATGATGTGGAATCCGAAGGGGGAGCGCACCAGGTCGCTGATCCCGCCATCCGGGAGGCTGAAGGCGGCGTCCTCGAAGTCCTTGACCATCTGACCTCGGGCGAAGCACTTGAGGTCCCCGCCGGCCTGGGCGGTCGAGTCCTCGGAGTACTTGCGCGCCAGGTCCGCGAAGTCGCCGCCCGATTTGGCGCGCTTGAGGACGTCGCGTGCCTTCGCCTCGGCCTTGGCCGCCACGTCCGGGGCGGCGCCGGCCGGCACCTTGACGAGGATGTGCGAGGCACAGCGCTGCTCTCCGGTGCTGAACCGGCCGGCCTTCGCGCTCTCGTACGCATCCGTCACGTCCTGGTCGGTCACCTGCTGCGCCTTGCTCATCTCGGTGGCGCCGAAAAGGACGAACAGCCCCGTCCGGCCCTCTCCCTGAGCGTACTTGTCGAGGTGGGCGTCATAGTGCCCTTTCAGATCGGATTCCGAGGGGGACGACGCCACGCCGGCCTTCGTCGGGTCGACGAGGATGTACTCGACCTGGGCCTTCTCGTTCCGCTTCCGGAACTCGTCCTGGATCTCGGAGTCGCTGACGGTGACACCGTCCTCGATCATCTGGCGGAACTTGTCGATCACCAGTCCGCGACGCACCACCTGGTCCTCGTAGTCGGACACGCTCATGCGGTTGCCGCGGAACAGGTTGTGATAGCGCTCCTTGCCGATGAACTGGCCCCCCTCCTGGAAGTTCGGGTCGCGCATGATGGCGTCGACCACCTCGCGGGCGGTCACCGTGATCCCCTGGCGCAGCGCCTCCTGGTAGATCAGCTCCTGCTCCACGAGGCTGTTGATCGCCTGCTGTCCGACCCGGATCATGGCGCGCTGCTGCGCGTACTGCTCCCCGAGGATCGACTGGTACGTGCTGTCGAGCCTCCGGGCGTACGCCTGGAGGGAGGCCACGGAGATCGACACGCCGTTGACGCGGGCGGCCCATTCGACCTCGGGGCGCGAGCGTGAGCTGCCGCCGCCCCAGGTGGCGAAGGCCCACCAGACGAACATGAAAATGATGATGACGAGCAGCCACTTCAGATAGCGGAACCGGTCGCGCATCTGCTGGAGCATCGGGCTTCTTCCTCGCGTGTCTACAGGGCCATGTTCGCCTTGGAGAAGCACCAGTCTACCGGCGGAGGGGAGGGACCTGCAAGTGGATCTCTTGCGTAATGCCCCGCCACTCCTATATTTGAGTCGGTATCCCGGAGCGATCGGCTCGGGGCCGCGGCGCCCGATGCCCTAAGCCGTTTCCGCTCAGCGAGTTGAGATAACAACCTCGGACCTTCGGACCGCGTGGGCCCGGAGGCCTCAGGGATTCGAGGACGCCTTCATGGGGCAGGACAGCCACAAAACCCCGATCATGCTCGACTGGACCACGATCTCGTACCGCAGCATCATGCGGGGGGTGGTCTACCTGGTCCTGCTCCTGGCGATGGGCGGCGTGTTCTTCTACCTGCGCGCGGCGCGCCGGGCGACTCCCGAGGAGCTGGCGCTGCAGGAGATCAACCGGGCCGAGCGCATGTACCGCGAGGCCTCGGCCGGCGCCGACCCGTCCTTCGCGCGGGTGATCGAGAGCGCCGGGAAGATCCTGGATTCGGCCCGGCTGTCTTACGAGCGCAAGGATTTCGTCGAGGCTCGCGCCGCCGCCCAGCAGTCGCAGTCCTTCTCCCAGAAGATCCTCGAGGGCTCGGCCGGCGAGAGCTTCACCGCGAAGATCTACAAGTACGAGGGGGACGTCAAGATCAAGCGCTCGAGACAATTCGTCTGGGACGAGGTCAGCGGCAACACGGCCCTGAAGGTCGGCGACCAGATCAAGACCGCCAGCAACGGGTCGGCCCAGATCATCTACTTCGACGGGACGATCACCACCATCAACCCGGGCTCCCTGCTGGAGATCCGCGAGCTGTTCGAGGACCCCACCACCAAGGTCCGCAAGGTGCGCGAGAAGCTGAACTGGGGCGGCGTGTCCGCCTCGATGCCGGGGGCGAACGTGGCCGGATCCTTCCACGAGGTCGCCACCGAGTCCACGACGGCGAGGGCCGTCGACAAGTCGCAGTTCCAGGTGGCCTACGACGCCGGCACCCGGAGCACCCGCACCGAGGTGCAGACCGGCTCGGCCGAAGTGCAGACGGGAGGCAAGACGCTGACCCTGAAGCCTCTCGAGAGAATGGAGGTCACGGGCGAGCAGGTGGTGAGCCGCGTGAGGCTCCTGCCGCCGCCCGCCCTCCTCGACCCGACCGACCAGCGCGTGTTCCTGCACGACGATCCCGCGAAGGAGTCCACCACCCTGCGCTGGGCCAAGGTCGCCGGGGGGGAGCGCTACAGGCTGCAGATCGCGCGCACCGCCCTGTTCGGCGAGCTGCTCCTCGACAAGTCCGACATCCACTCGACCAGCGTCCAGATCCCGGGCCTGCAGGAGGGGAACTACTACTGGAAGGTGTCGGCCATCGATGGCTCCCAGGTGGAGAGCCATTTCTCGGAGATCCGGAAATTCAAGGTCGCCGGCTCGCGGGAGCAGCGCACGGATGACAGCACGCCGCCGCCCCTCGACGTCGTGGACTTTCTGCCGTCCGGTCACCTGGTCATCATCAACGGCCGCACCGAGCCGGGAGCCGTCCTCCTCGTGGACGGCCAGAAGGTGGACGTGTACGACGACGGGTCCTTCACCGCCGTCGTGCGGATGAAGAGGGACGGCCCCAACGAGGTCCAGATCGTGTCGCAGGACGGCGCCGGGAACACGACCAGGATGCGGCGCAGCGTGTACGTGGAGTCTTACTAAGGCCTCGGAATGCGCCCAGAATCCAGGATCCTTGTTGTTCTCCTCGATGGAACGAAGGGCGGACCGTCGGCCTGGCGATCGCGGGGCCGCCCGGACCGCTTCCTGGTCACGCGCTTCGGCCGGCTGGACGAGACATTCCTGAAGGCCCACCCCATCGAGGCGGTGCTCTACCAGGTGGACGACGCCACCGATCACGCGGCCCGCCTCCGGGACATCCGGCGCGTCGTCCGGGAGGTCCCGGTCCTGCCGTTCCGCCTGCAGCGGGCGAACGGCGGGCGCCCCGCCCGAGGCCGCGCGAGATCGCGGCCCGACGGCGAGGCGGCCGCGGTCCCGATCCGCCTGCCAGTCGACCCGTCCGTCGTCGAGGCCCTCTTCATTCGCGAGCGCCACCTCTCCGAATTGCGGCAGCGCATCCGCCGCGAGAGCCTCCGGTCGCGGGACGCCGAGGCCCGCATGCAGGCCCACGCCGCCATCGTGCGGCTCACGAGCAACGAGCTCGAACCGCAGCGCATCATGGACGTGGCGATGGAGCGCGTGCGGGAATTCCTCGCGCTGCGGGCCTGGATGTTCCTGCTCTGCGACCCGGAGCAGGGGCTCTTGACCGTGGAGAGGACCTTCGGAGAGGGGATGGGCGCGCTCAAGGGCCGGCGCTACGGGATGGGGGAGGGTGTCGCCGGGAAGGCCGCGCAGAGGCGCCAGCCGGTCCTCCTGGACGACGCGGGGGCCTCGGCCTTCGGTCCGACGGATTCCTCGAAGCCCGTGCCCGCGCGCTCGGTGCTCGCGGTGCCGCTCCTGAGCCGGGGGCGGCTGATCGGGGTCGTGACGGCGGTCGACCGGGCGAGGGCGGGCCACTTCACCAACCAGGACGCGCGTCTCCTGTCGACCCTGCTCGAGCCGGCGGGCGTGGCGATCGACAACGCCCTGCTCCTGCGGAAATCGCAGGAGCTGTCGATCACGGACGACCTGACCAAGCTCTACAACTCGCGGTTCCTGAACTCGACGCTCAGGCGCGAGGTCGAGCGCAGCAAGCGGTACCGCACGCCGGTCTCCCTGATCTTCCTCGACCTGGACGGCTTCAAGAACGTGAACGATCAGCACGGGCACCTGTGGGGGAGCCGCACGCTGGTCGAGGTGGGCCAGGTGATCGCGCAGACGGTGCGCGAGATCGACATCGTGGCGCGCTTCGGCGGCGACGAGTTCACCGTGATCCTGCCGCAGACGGGGCCGGAGGGGGCGGCGATCATCGCGGAGCGGATCCGGCAGCGCATCGAGGAGACCCCCTTCCTGGCGTCCCACGGGCTCGAGGTGCGCATCAGCGCCAGCCTGGGGATAGCCTCCTTCCCCGACCACGGCCGCAGCAAGGACGACCTCCTGGCGCGCGCCGACCAGGCGATGTACGTCGTGAAGGGAAAAGGCAAGAACGGGGTGGCGCTCGCCGAACCGGAGAGCCCCCGGCCGGAAATCGTGGAAAGCGTGCGATGAATCAGGGGGATTTCTCGTAACTTCGCGTGCTACAAAGAGTTGTGTCCAAAAGTCAACGATTTGACTTTGGGGATGCAGGGCCATAATATTAGCCGCGCCCGTAAGGGCTTGTCGCACGGACTGTTACACGATTCCGCGCTCGTTGGGCCGGGACCGAAAATCGAGGAGGCGAAGGTGGGAGCGACGATGGCCTGGAGTCCACGGTCGGTGCTGAGTCTGTTTTCCAACGATCTTGCCATCGACCTGGGAACCGCCACCACGCTGGTCTACGCCAAGGGGAAGGGGATCGTCCTGTGCGAGCCGTCGATCATCGCCGTCAACCAGCGCACCGGCAAGGTGGAGGCGGTCGGCAAGGAGGCGAAGGAGATGCTCGGCCGCACCCCGGCCAACATCATCGCCATCCGCCCTATGAAGGACGGCGTCATCGCGGACTTCGAGCACACCGAGAAGATGCTCGACTACTTCATCAAGAAGGCGCACAACCGCAGCCTCGGTGTGCGCCCCCGCATCGTGATCTGCGTGCCGTCGGACATCACCCAGGTGGAGAAGCGGGCGGTGAAGGACAGCGCCTACCGCGCCAAGGCCTCCGAGGTCTATCTGGTTGAGGAGGCGATGGCGGCCGCGATCGGCGCCGGCCTGCCCGTGACCGAGCCGACGGGCAACATGATCGTGGACATCGGTGGCGGAACCACGGACGTGGCGGTGATCTCGATGGCCGGGATCGTCTACTCCCGCTCCGTGCGCATCGCCGGGAACCGGATGGACGAGGACATCATCCAGTACATCAAGCGGAAGTACAACCTCCTGGTCGGCGAGCGCACCGCGGAGGAGATCAAGATCAACATCGGGTCGGCCTTCCCTCTGGACGAGGAGCTGACCATGGAGATCAAGGGGCGCGACCTGGTCGAGGGGATCCCCAAGACCCTGGTGATCTCCGACGAGGAGATCCGGGAGGCGCTCTCGGAGACGGTGTCCAACATCATCGAGGCGGTGCGCGTGGCCCTGGAGCAGACGCCGCCCGAGCTGTCCGCCGACATCGTGGACAAGGGGATCGTCCTCACCGGCGGCGGATCGCAGCTGAAGAACCTGGACAAGCGTCTCCGCGAGGAGACCGGCCTCCCCGTCTCGATGGCGGACGACCCGCAGGCCTCGGTCGTCCTGGGAACGGGGAAGATGCTGGATGACTTCAACCTCCTGCGCAAGATCGCGATCGACTGATCGGCCTTCCGCAGGCCCGTCCTCCCGGATAGAGCGGGGAGGCTGAGTCGATGGCCATTCTTCTCACCGAGCGCAAGCCGTACCTTCTGCTCCTGATCCTCCTGACCTTCCATCTCGGTCTGATGTCGTCGCGCATCAGGAACGCCTCCGAGCGGTCGCTCCTCGCGGAGGGGATCCTGAGCCTGGGGTCGCCGTTCCTCAAGGCGGCCGGCGGGATGGGACAGGGCGTGTCCGGCACGTGGAACGCGTACGTCGGCCTCCGGGGCGTGGAGCAGGAGAACCGGCGGCTGCGCGGGCAGGTGGACGCCCTGGCCCTGCAGGCGAACGCCGCGGCCGAGGCGCGCCAGGAAGCGGAGCGCCTGCGCGCGCTGCTCGACCTGCGCACCGCGCTTCCCTTCCAGAGCGTCGCGGCCCGGGTGATCGCCCGGGGCGTGGACGGCGGGGCGCGCGTGGTCACGCTCGATCGCGGAACGGGTGCGGGGGTGCGCATCAACCAGCCGGTGATCACGCCGCGCGGGGTGGTCGGCCGCATCTTCGAGGCGGCGGGAGGGGCCAGCAAGGTGCAGACGATCCTCGACCCCAACGTCGGCGTCGCCGGCCTGATCCAGAGGACGCGCGTGCAGGGGATGATCGTCGGAGACGGCGATCGCGGCTGCCGCATGGAGTACGTGAGCGAGCTGGCGAACGTCGAGGTGGGGGACGTGGTGGTCACCTCGGGGCTCGACCAGATCTATCCGAAAGGGTATACCCTCGGAGTGATCGCGGCGATCGGCGAGGGAGAAGGTCTCACCAAGATCATCGAGATCCGGCCCGAGGTCGACTTCCGCCGCCTGGAGGAGGTCCTGGTGCTCCTGAAGCCGGAAGGACCGCCCGAGACGAGCGCGCCATGAAGCTGGTGCGCGCCCTCCTGGCGCTGGGGACCGCGGCTCTGGCCCAGGCCCTGGTGTCGCGCTACGCGCCCGTCGCGGCCCGCTACTGCGACCTGTTCACCATCGTGGTGGTCTACTACGGCCTGACCTGTCCCCCCTCGGCGGCGATGGCGATGGGGACCGGCGCGGGGCTGGTGGAGGATTCGCTCGTCGGCTCGATCCTCGGGATGAACGGGTTCAAGAAGACCCTCATCGGCTACCTGGTCGGGACGATCGGCTCGCTCTTCATGCTGAACCAGGCGGTCCCGAGATTCGGCATCCTGTTCGCGGCCACCGTGATCGATCCGCTGGCCGAATGGGCGCTCTCGGTCGCGATGGGCCGCAGCTTCGTCTTCCCCGGCACGCTTCCCATCCTGCAGCTCGGGCTGGGCAACGGCGTGCTCGGGCTGCTGTTTTTCTGGGTGGCCGCAAGGCTCCCCTAGGCTCCTAGAGGACCATGGGCTTCGAGCAGGACTACAAGGGGTTCCAGGACTACTACGAGGCGCGGCGGCTCAACGTCCGCATCCTGGTCATCCAGGCCCTGCTGGGGGCCGTCCTGGTGGTCTACCTGCTGGCCTTCTGGTACCTGCAGGTCGTCAAGGTGGACCATTACAGGCGGCTGTCCGACAGCAACCGTCTGCGCCGGGTGACCATCATGCCCCTGCGCGGCGTCATCAAGGACTCCGAGAACCGGGTCCTGGCGAACAGCCGGATCGCCTTCAACATCCGGCTCGATCGGGAGAAGGTTCCGGAGATGCAGGCCTTCCTGCCGAGGCTGGCGGGCATCCTCGGGATTCCGGAGACCACGCTGCGCGAGCGCCTGGCGAAGTACCGGGGCCGGCCGGCGTTCGAGCCGGTCATCCTGAAGGAGGACGTCGACCTGGCCGAGGCCGCCTACATCGAGTCCCGGCGCCTCGAGCTGCCGATGCTGTCGGTCGAGGTCGAGTCGCGTCGCAACTATCTCTACGGCCCGCTCGCGGCGCACGCGCTGGGGTACGTCGGCGAGGTGAGCGAGGACCAGATCAAGGCCGATCCGTCCGCGGCGTACGACCTGGGGGAGATCGTCGGCAAGGCGGGTGTCGAGAAGCAGTACGACTCCGGGCTGAAGGGCGTGAAGGGCTGGAAGCAGGTGGTGGTGAACAGCTTCGGGCGCGAGATCCAGGAGATCGAGGAAGGGCGCAAGTCGAACCCCGGCCGGGCGCTCCGGCTGAGCATCGACCTCGACCTGCAGCGCGCCCTGGAGGAGGCCTACGCGGACGAGGCCGGATCGGCCGTGTTCCTCGATCCGCATTCGGGGGCCGTCCTGGCGATGATCTCGCGCCCGGCGTTCGACTCGAACGTGTTCTCCCGCCGCTTCTCGCAGGACACGTGGGAGGGGCTGGTGCGCGACCCGAGGCACCCGCTGCAGAACCGCGTGTCGCTCTCCAAGTTCGCCCCCGGCTCGGTGTTCAAGGTCGTCATGTCGATCGCCGCGCTCGAGGAGGGGATCGCCACGCCGGCCCGCACCGACCACTGCACCGGCTCGTGGCGTTTCGGAGACAAGACCTTCCAGTGCTGGGCGATCCGCAAGGGGGGGCACGGCTACCTGAGAATGCGGGAGGCGATCATCCAGTCGTGCAACGTCTACTTCTATCGTCTGGGCAACGAGATGGGGATCGATCGCATCTCGAAGTGGGCGCACCGCTTCGGATTCGGCGAGCCGACCGGCATCGACCTGCCGCACGAGGAGGCGGGCACCGTCCCCGATCCCGAATGGAAGAAGCGGGCCAACCCGCGCGATCCGGTCTGGCATCCGGGAGAGACGATCTCGGTGTCGATCGGGCAGGGGGCGCTCGAGGTGACGCCGATTCAGATGGCGGTGTTCGCCGCGGCGATCGGCAACGGCGGCACGCTGTACCGGCCCCACCTGGTCCTGTCGCGCGAGGTGCGCGAAGGGGTGGAGGAGGACGAGCACCAGGACTACGTGGTGCGGCGCGTGGACCTGAAGGCGAAGACGCTCGAGGTCATCAAGGACGCGATGTGGGGCGTCGTGAACGACGAGGGGACGGGGGGACGCGCCCGGATCGCGGGGCGGGACATCTGCGCCAAGACCGGGACGGCGCAGGTGTTCAAGGCGTCCCGCGACGTCGACGCCGACAAGCTCCCGAAGGAGAGGCGCGACCACGCCTGGTTCGTGGGATTCGCGCCGCGGGACGATCCGAAGATTGCCTGGGCGGTGTTCGTGCAGAACGGCGGCCATGGCGGCACGACGGCGGCGCCGATCGCGCGCGCCGTCCTGGAGCGTTTCTTCGGGAAAGAGGACGCTCGCACGGGGGTGCAGCAGCTTGCCAGCGTGGCGGTATCTCAATAACTTCGACTGGATCCTGTTCCTGGCGATCCTGGCGGCCTGCTCGGTCGGGCTGGCGGTCATCTATTCCGCCACGACCGGAACGCCCAGCAGCGGGGCCTTTCACAGGCAGATGATCTGGCTGGGACTCGGGCTGGTCCTGATGGTCCTCGCCCTGCTCATCGACTACCACACCCTGGCGGAATTCTCCTACGTGTTCTACGGTATCGGCCTTTTGCTCCTGGCCCTGACCCTGATCTTCGGCCGGGTGGTGAACGCGAGCAAGTCGTGGCTGGGCGTCGGTGGAATGCAGTTCCAGCCCTCGGAGCTGGCCAAGGTGGCCACCATCCTGGTCCTCGCCGCCTACATGGGGCGCGAGCGGGTGCGCGGCCTCGGGGTGATCCATTTCGCGGCGATCTGCGCCCTGATAGGGCTGCCGGTGCTCCTGATCATGAAACAGCCGGATCTCGGGACGGCGGTCACGTTCGCCCCGCTGTTCGCCGGCGTGGTCTTCGTCGGCGGCATCCGGGTGCGGACGCTCCTCATTCTCGCGGTCATCGCCACGCTCGCCCTGCCCCTGTCCTGGGGACACCTCAAGCCGTACCAGAAGGAGCGGGTCAAGACCTTCCTCGAGCCGACGCGGGATCCGAAAGGGTCCGGCTACCAGCTGATCCAGTCGCTCATCGCGGTCGGGTCGGGCGGCGTGATGGGGAAGGGCTTCCTCTCGGGAACCCAGGGACAGCTGCAGTTCCTGCCGGAGCAGCACACCGACTTCGTCTTCGCGGTCCTCGCGGAGGAGCGGGGCTTCATCGGCGCGTTCCTTGCCCTGGGCCTGTATTTCGCCATCATCTATCGCTGCCTCGCCACGGCGCGCGCCGCCCGCGATCGACTCGGCGTGTTCCTGGCGATCGGTGTCGTGTGCGTGTTCGCCGGGCAGGCCCTCCTGAACATCGGGGTGGTCGTCGGCCTCCTGCCCACCACGGGAGTGCCGCTGCCCCTGATGAGCTACGGCGGCTCGTCGCTCGCCAGCACCCTCCTCGGGATGGGGCTGGTGCTGAACGTCTGGATGAGACGGCTGGTCAACTGAGATAAATGCCCTACAACCGTGGAGGTGGTTCTATTCCGCCCCAGAGGAATCCACCATATCGGTCGGATCGGTGGGTCTCCCGGCGAAAAGCTGCACGCGTCGGCCGGATATGTAACTGTAAGTCAATGGGTTAGAGCGATGGCGTTTGACGTCACCTCCACGAAAGTAGGGCATTTTCCAAACCCATGCGTCGCGACATCCTGATCGAGGGGATCACCCCGGAGATCCGCGTCGCCGTGCTCGAGGACGACGTCCTGGCGGAGCTCCACGTCGAGCGCTCCTCCGCCCGGGGCGTCGCGGGGAACATCTACAAGGGGCGCGTGAGCAACGTCCTCCCCGGGATGCAGGCGGCCTTCGTCGACATCGGCGTCGGCCGCGACGCCTTCCTGTACGTGGAGGACGCGGGAAGCCGGGTCGACGCCGAGCGGCTCGAGGACGCCGATCCCGCCGAGGAGGACACGGCGGCGCGCCCGGCGCCCCCGGCACCGGCGCGCATCGAGGACCTGGTCGCCCCGGGACAGGAGGTCGTCGTCCAGGTCCGCAAGGACCCGGTGGCCGAGAAAGGGGCCCGCCTGACCTCGCACCTGTCGCTCCCGGGCCGGCTCCTGGTCTATCTCCCGGGCTTCCCCCACATCGGAGTGTCCCGCCGGATCGAGGACCCGTCGGAGCGCGAGCGGCTCAAGACGGCGGTGGCCGCCCTCGCCCGTGACATGGGGGCGGCGGGCGGATTCATCGTCCGCACCGCCGGGGAGGGGCACGACGCCTCGGAGTTCCCGGCCGACGCGCGCTACCTGGTCGGTGCCTGGGAGGAGATCGGCCGCCGGGCGGCCTCGCTCCCCGCGCCCGCCCTCCTGCACGAGGAAGCGGGCATGGTGACCAAGGTCCTGCGGGACCTGCTGCACCGCGACGTCGTGCAGGTCGTCTGGGAGGGGGAGGCCGTCGGCCGGGAGGCCGAGGCGTTCGTCTCCACCATCGGGCCGGACCAGGTGCCGCGCGTCCTGAAGCACGCGGGACCCCGCACACTGTTCGAGGAGCGCGGCCTGCATCGCGAGATCGAGCGCTCGCTGCGGCCGCGCGTCTGGCTGCGCTCGGGGGGATCGATCGTGATCCACCCGACCGAGGCGCTGGTGGCCGTGGACGTGAACACCGGAAAGTACGTGGGCAAGACCCGCCTGGAGGAGACGATCCTCAGGACCAACCTCGAGGCGGCGGCGGAAATCGTCCGCCAGATACGCCTGCGCGACCTGGGGGGGATCATCGTCATCGATTTCATCGACATGGCCGAGCAGGCGAGCAAGGACGAGGTCGTGAGAGTGCTCGAGGCCGAGCTGCAGAAAGACCGGGCGAAGTCCCGCATGCTCCAGATCAGCGAGTTCGGCCTGGTGGAGATCACAAGGCAGCGCACCCGGCGGAGCCTGGAGCGGGTGCTGTGCCGGCCCTGCCACGCCTGCTCGGGGTTCGGCCGGCTGAAATCACCGGAGACCCTTCTCTGGGACATCCTCAGGGAGATCAGGAACCTGGGCCCGATTCGCGAGGGGGGCCGGGTGTCGGCGCGGCTCCACCCGGAGGTGGCCGCCCGTCTTCAGGAACAGGGGGAGGGGCTGATGCGCGACGCGAGGCTGCTTCTGTCCTGGCCGCCGCTCGAGTTCCAGGCGGATCCCGCGCTCGGCCCGGAGCAATTCGCGCTGACGCTTCAGGAGCCCGACTGAACCGGGTGCGCCGCTAAGGCGTCCCGACCGCCTGGGCCGCCGCCGGCAGCTCCAGCTCGACGGTGGTGCCCTGGCCGGGGGCGCTCTCGATCCGGATCGCTCCGCCGTGCTCGGCGATGATTCTCTGCACGATGGCCATTCCCAGCCCGGTGCCGTGCGGCTTGCCGTGCGTGAAGAAGGGCTCGAACACCCGGCGGCGGACCTCGTCCGTCATGCCGCACCCGCCGTCCCGGACGCTCAGGAGGCAGAAGCCGCTCTCCCGCCCGCAGCGGATCTCCAGGCTGCCGCCGCCGCGCATGGCGTCCAGCGCGTTGCCGACCAGGTTGTGGAGCACGCGCAGGATGCGCGGCGCGTCGACCAGGGCGCGCGCCCCCTCGTCCAGGACCAGGGCCAGGTCGACGCGGCTGCGCTCGAGACGCGGCTGCAGGGGCTGGACGGTCTGACGCACCAGGTCGGCGAGCTTCACGGGAATCCGCTGCAGCGGGGGCGCCTCGCGCGAGAACTGCAGGAGGTCCCCCGTGATCCCCGCGAGCCGGTCGGCCTCCGCCATGATCGTCGAGAGGTGCGGGCGGGAGGGATCCCCCTCCGGCGCACGCTCGCGCAATAGCTCCGCCAGCCCGCGAATGGAAGACAGGGGGCTGCGCAGATCGTGCACGACGGCGCGCGCCATCTGGCCGATGGCCAGAACCCGCTCGGCCCGGACCCGCTCTTCGACCAGGCGGCTGTTCTGGATCGCGACCGCGGCCAGGCCGGCGAGGGCCTCCAGAAGGTGCAGGTCGGGCTGGTGGTGCGGGAGGCGCTTCCGGCTGTCGAGGTAGACCACCCCGATGACGTCCTGGCGGATCGCCAGGGGCAGGCACAGGATCGCCTGCAGCCTGAGCCGCACGATGCTGTCGGTGGTGATCTGTCCCGGATCGCCCGAAGCGACGTCCCGGTAGACCGGCCGGCCGGTCGACGCCACCTCTTCGGGGACGGACAGGCTGACCTCGGCGCGCTCGTCGTCCGACCCGCGCCGCCACCGCACGAGACCGTCCCCCTCTTTCAGGAACAGGTAGCCGCGCTCCGCGCCGGAGAACCGCACGGCGCCGTCGAGCACCCGGTCGAGCACGTCCTCGACGGCCAGTGACGACGTGATGGTGCGGGCGACCTCCATGAGGGTGACCAGGCGGTCCTCCCGGTCCTCCGCCCGCGCCCCCTGGGTCAGGAAACGCAGCGTGTAGGGGATGCCCGCTCCGAGCTCGATGCGCATGCCGTGGACGAGAGGGAGGCCCCCCTCGGGGACGGGGTTGCCGTCGACGCGCAGGTGCCCCGCCGCGGCCGCGTGAGGCACGAGGTGATGCTCGCCGCCGAAGTGGACGATCTGCGCATGCACGGGGGCGACGCCCGCCACGGGGAGGGCCAGGCTGGCGGAGCGGTCCGATCCGATGGAAAAGGGGGTGCGGTCGATGGCGACGACCTTCGCCAGCCCGTCGGAGCCCCCGATCTCGAGACGCGCCATCTGGCGAGGCAAGGCTCTCCCTCCGCACAGCCACTGCCCGCCAATATGGTGCCGGGGGGTGCCGGAGGCAAACGCGCGGGGCCCAGGACTGGACGCGGGCCTCCCGGCGGACGGGAGTGCGGACCCTCGGCCTGTCAGCGGGGGCGGCGGCCCGAGGCGGCGCCCGCCGGCCTTCGTCCCCGGCGGGCGAGGCGCGCCCGGCGCCTCTGGTTGGCCTCGCGCTGTCGACGCCGCTCCTCCGGGGTGCGGAGGGCGAGCGCCGGGACGGGGGTCGGACGGCCGTTCGCGTCGAGGGCGACCATGGTCACGAGCGCGTTGCAGCAGTGCGCCTGCAGGCCCGAGAGGGGATCCTCGGACAGGACCCTCACGCCGACCTCCATCGACGTGCGGAAGGCCGCGTTCACCGAGGCATGCAGCTTCAGGATGTGTCCAAGCTTGACCGGGGCGAGAAAGGTCAGGGAATCGACCGAGGCCGTGACCACGTTCGTGCGGCAGTAACGGGTCGAGGCGATGGCCGCGGCCTTGTCGATCAGCGTCATGACGCGGCCGCCCCACGCGTGGCCGAACTGGTTGGTGTCCTCCGGCAGGATGATTTCGGTCATCGTGACGAGCGAGGCGCCCGCGGCCCTGGTCGACGGTCGTCGCTGCATGTCCAGCCTCCCGCGCCGGCGCGCCGCCATGCCGGGCGGCGGGGAGCCTATCACAGCGGCCCGGCCACGGGCTTGACAGGGGGCCGCGGCGCGCGCTAGAGTGACGATCCTATTTGAGACTGAGTCGCAATCACAACAAGCCGCCTCGGGCGGCATGGGACGGGAGACGCGTGCCGGGTCCGCGACGGAGCACACGAGGATGAGAAGGGCCCGGTACGCGGTGCTTCTCGCCTGCGCGGCGGCGCTCCTGGTCCACGCCCCCGCGCCCAGGGCCGCGGGGGAGGAGCGCCCGTCCCGGCCCGTCGCCATGGCCCGTTTCCTGATGGGGACGCGCCTGTCGATCGAGACCGACGGCCCGGCGGCCCCGGAGACCATCGATGCGGCGTTCCGGGAGGTCGAGCGGCTCGAGTCGGTCCTGAGCAACTGGAAAGCGGACAGCGAGGTCTCGCGCCTCAACGACCGGGCCTCGGTGGCATGGTTCCGCTGCTCTCCCGACCTGTACCGGGCGGTCGGGGATGCGCTCCACTGGGCCGCCGAGACGGGCGGCGCCTTCGATCCGACGGTCGAACCCCTCGTCCGCGCGCTCGGCCTCAGGGCGGAGGGACCGGTGGACGATCCGCCGCCTCCGACCGGGAGCCGGACGACGGGGCCGGGGGCCGCCCCGGGCGGGGACGCCCGCCGGGAGGCGCTCGGGCGGCTGCCGATCGGCTGGCGGCACGTGGAGCGGCGCGGCCTGACGCGCTCGGTGCGCTACGACATCCCGGGCGTCGGGCTCGACTTCGGGGGGATCGGGAAGGGGATCGCCCTCGATGCCGCGGCGCGCGTCCTGGCCCGGCACGGTGTGCGGGGCGCGCTTCTCGATTTCGGAGGACAGGTCCTGGCCGTGGGCCGGCCGCGCGGCTCCGGGGGATGGCCGATCGGCATCGCCGACCCGCTCGACCGTGATGCAGCGGTCGCGGTCGTTCGCGGATCGGACCTCTCGATCTCCACGTCCGGAAACGGCGAGCGCGCGGTCCCGGGCCCGGACGGGCCGATCGGTCACATCCTGGATCCAAAGGCCCATCGGCCCGCGCCGTACCCGGGGACGGTGACCGTGGCGGCCCGGGATGCGACCTCGGCCGACGCCCTGTCGACGGCGTTGTTCGTGATGGGACCCGAGAGCGGCCCGCGCTGGGCGGACGCACGCGGCGTCGCCGTCCTCTTCCTGTGGCGCGGGGCGGACGGCACCCTGGGCCTGAGATCGAGCCGTGCCTTCGACGAGAGCTTTCCCGGATGGTCCGGGACGATCGAGCAGTGAACCCCGCGGAGCCCCGGAGACCCGACGGCCGGGGCCCCGCGACGCGATGTGATGATGGAGGGATCGTGAACCAGTCACGCCACGCACGCATGCCGCTCGCCCCCCGCCGGCCGCTCGGCCGCACGCTCCTGGCCGGCCTCCTCCTGATCCTCGGGGCGGCCGTCTCCACACCCCGCGAGGCGCTCGCGGCCCCGGCCGCCGAACGGGCGGAGGGGGCGAAGGGCGTCGAGGAGCGGCTCACGGAGCTCGAGGCGCTGGTGGCGAAGCTGCGCGCCGAGATCCAGGTCCTGCGCGATGCCGTGGGCGGGGCGCCGGCGGCGGGGTCGTCCGCGGTCATGGCGGATCTGCAGAAGAAGGTGGACGCGCTGTCGCTCGAGATCGAGCGCCTGCGCATCGGCGAGGCGGCGGCCCCTCCTGCGGCCGGGAAGGGGATCGCCGGATTCGGTCCGGCGGCCTCGAAGGTCTACGGGATCAAGCGCGGCGTCTCGATCGGCGGGTACGGCGAGATGCTGTACCAGAATTTCGACCCGCGCGCCGACGACGGGGCCCCCTCCGGGGAGACCGACACCGCCGACCTGCTGCGCGCGGTGTTCTACTTCGGGTACAAGTTCACGGATCACCTGCTGTTCAACTCGGAGGTCGAGTTCGAGCATGCCGTAGCGGGAGACGGCGCCCCGGGCGAGGCGGCGGTCGAGTTCGCCTATCTCGACTACCGGCCGCGGAGGGCCTTCGGAATCAGGGGGGGCCTCCTGCTCGTGCCGATGGGATTCCTCAGCGAGCTGCACGAGCCCCCGATTTTCAACGGCGCGCGCCGGCCGGAAGTCGAGCGCCTGATCCTTCCTTCGACGTGGCGCGAGAACGGAGTCGGCGTCTACGGCGATGCGGGATCGTTCTCCTACCGTGCCTACCTCGTCGCCAGCCTGGACGCGACCGGGTTCTCTCCCGACGAGGGGATCCGCGAGGGGAGGCAGGAGGGGGCCGAGTCGCTGGCCCGGGACACGGCCTTCGTGGTCCGGGGCGATTATCTGCCGGTGCCCGGCCTGGTGCTCGGCGCCTCGGCCTTCGCCGGCGACACGGGCCAGGGGGACCCCGCGATCGGCGGCGCACGGCTGAGCCTGTGGGACGCCCACGCGGAATGGCGGGGGCGCGGCGTCCAGGTCCGGGGGGTCATGGCGCGCGGGCACCTCGACGACGCCTCCGCGGTGAGCCTGGCGATCGACCCTTTGGGCCTGACCGCCATAGGCAGCCGCACGCGAGGATGGTATGGTGAGGTCGCCTGGAACGTCCTGTCCCTTCTGGGGAAGGGGGAGGCCGAGCTGAGCCCGTTCGTGCGCTACGAGGCGCTGGACACGCAGGCCGCGGTGGCGAACGGCTTCGCCCGCGACCCGGCCAACGATCGGACGCTCAAGACCTACGGAGTGACCTGGAAGCCGATCGCCAACGTGGCGATCAAGGTGGACTTCCAGGACGGGAGCAACCGCGCGGGGACCGCCGTGGACCAGTGGAACTTCGCGCTCGGGTATCTCTTCTGATGTCGTCGCTCCACCCCGTCCTGTGCGCCGCGCTCCTGGCCCTGGCCGCGGGCAGGGCGGAGGCGCGCGTCTACCTGACCGTGCCGCAGGCGCTGGACGCCGCCTTTCCCAAGCCGGCGCAGGTGGAGCGCCTCACGCTGTACCTGGACGACGCGCAGGCCGGGCGCGCGGCGGAGGCGGCCGGGGTCCCGGTCGAGGCCCGCGTCGTGCCGTATTACGTCGGCCGCCGCGACGGCCGCGTGACCGGCTACGCCTACTTTGATACGCACCTGGTGCGGACGCTCCCCGAGACCATCCTCGTTCTCGTCGCTCCGGACGGCAGCCTGTCGCGCATCGACATCCTGTCGTTCGACGAGCCCGAGGACTACCTGCCGTCGGGCCGGTGGCTGCAGCAGTTCCCCGGCAGGCGCCTCGAGGACCTGGGGGCCCGGCAGGGGCTGCGGGCCCTGACCGGCGCGACCCTCTCGTCGCGGGCGGTGACCCAGGCCGCGCGCCGCGTGCTCGCGCTGCACCGCCTCTTCGTCGCGGCGCCCCGCGAGAGCGCTCCCGGGGGGAGCAAGCCGTGAATCCGTTCGAGCGCACGCTCCTCAACGTCTCGACCGGCCTGGTGGCTCTTTCCGGAGGGGTCTATTTCTACATGAAATACCTGATGACCGGAGACGATCCGTACAGCGTCGTCCATCACCCCCTCCAGCCGCACGCCCTCTCGCTGCACGTCCTCCTGGCGCCGGTCCTGGTCTTCGCGCTGGGCCTGATCACCCGCGAGCACATCATCGGCTACCTCCTCGAGACGCGCCAGAGCCGGGGACGCGCCACGGGGATCGTTTCGGTGTCGCTTGCGGCCCCGATGATCGTCTCCGGCTACCTGATGCAGGTGCTGACCGATCCCGGCCCCCGCCGGGTCCTGTCCGTCATCCACGTGGCGGGCGGATCGCTCTACGTCCTGCTGTTCCTGGGACACCTGGCCGCCTCGCGGAATGGACGGCGGGGGACCGGCGGCAACGGAGGGGGGCGCGCGGGGGGTCGACGGGGCGCCCGGGGGAAGCCTTGATTGTCCGGGAACGCGAAGTATAGGATCATGGATACCGGTCGCAGTCGGCGATACGGCGTGCCGGACCCTGGAGGAAACCATGAAACGAACGAAACGAACCTTACTGGCGCTGGCTCTCGGCGTGGCCTTGGCGTCGGCGGCGGCGCCGCTCGACCCGGCCCGCGCGGACGCGATCACCCGGGTGCGCGGCACGATCAAGGACATCGCCGGCAAGCCGATGCCCAAGGTCAAGATCTACTTCGAGGCCGTCAACATCAAGAGACGCGTCGGCCCGCTGACCACCAACAAGGAGGGGAGCTTCACGATCGCCACTCTCGACACCTCGGTGGCGAAGAAGTGGCGCGTCATCCCCGAGATCCCGGGCTACAAGACCGTCAAGATCCACTACGAGATCGTCGACTCGGAGGGGCAGGACCGGGGGAGCGGCGACAACATCCCGGGATCGAAGCAGGAGTACCCCGAGCTGCAGTTCGCGCTGGTCGGCGATTCGGGCCGGAACGTCGTCAATTTCGTGGTCGCCAAGGAAGCGGAGTTCCTGGCGGCCGTCCAGGCGGAGAGAAAGGCGAAGGAGGCGACATCCGCCGCAGGCGCGGCCGCGGCCCCCGCGGGGACGACGCCGGCGGACCCCGCGCTGGCGGGGGGCGCTCCCGGGGCGCCCGGAACACCCGGCGCGCCGGCCCCTCCGGCGGGCGCGGCCGAGTCGCTCACCAAGGCCAAGCAGCTGGCGGACGCGGGCAGGCACCAGGAGGCGGTGGATATGTACAGGGCCTTCCTGGCGAAGGACCCGACCGGGAATCCCGCCGTCTACTACTACCTCGGCAAGAGCCTCTTCGAGTCGGGAGACGATCCGTCGGCGGAGCAGGCGTTCAAGAAGGCCAGCGAGCTGAAGCCGGACATGAAGTACGCCCATTTCTTCCTGGGGAACATCCACCTGCGCGGCGAGCGGTTCGCGGAGGCGGCCGCCGAGTACGAGAAGGAGACCTCCATCGCGCCCGACAACGACCGGGTGTGGTTCCAGCTTGGGCAGGCCTACGCCCGGGCGGGCGATGACGAGAAAGCGCTGGCCTCCCTCGAGAAGGCGAGCACCATCGATCCCTCGAAGTCCGACACGTACATGGAAATGGCCGCGATCTACGAGAAGCGCAAGGACCGGGTGAAGGCCGACGAGGTGTACCAGAAGGTCATCGCCCTCGACCCCAAGAACGCCGCCTCGTCCTTCTTCAACATCGGCGTCCACGCCTGGAACGAGAACCACGATCGCGAGGCAGCCCAGGCGTTCCGCAAGGCCATCGAGATCGATCCGGCGTATGCGGCGCCCCACCGCGAGCTGGCGCGCACGCTCACCCGCATGCAGGATTTCGACGGGGCGGTCAAGCACTACGAGCAGTACCTGAAGCTCAGCCCCGGAGCGCCCGACGCCAAGGAAATCAAGGAGATGATCGTCGCCCTGAAGCGGTGAGCGGTCGTGTTCTAGGGACGCGGGACGAGCGCCTCGTCCACCAGCTCGCAGAGGACGTGGCCGATCAGGATGTGGACCTCCTGGATGCGCGCGGTCGTCCGGGAGGGGACCGAGACGACGTGGTCGCACAGCGCCGCGAGCGGCGTCGCGTGGCCGCCCGTCAGCCCCACTGTCACAAGCCCCTTCGCCCGCGCCGCCGTCAGGCCCTCCAGGACATTGGGGGAGCGGCCTGACGTGGTGATCCCTACCGCCACGTCCCCCGTGCGGCCGAGCGCCTCGACCTGCCGCGAGAAGATGCGCGCGAACTCCTGATCGTTTCCGATGCTGGTGAGGACCGAGGTGTCGGTGGTCAGCGCCAGGGCGGGGAGCCCCGGGCGGTCCACGACGAACCGGTTGACGAACTCGGCGGCCAGGTGCTGCGCGTCGGCGGCGCTGCCGCCGTTGCCGAAGAAGAAGAGCGTCCGGCCGGCGCGCAGCGCGGAGACGAACGCCTCGGCGATCCGCCCGACCACCCCGGTCCCGGTCTCGAAGAACGCCCGGGCGGCCTCGGCGTGCTCCTCGTGCAGCCGCCGGATGCGCGAGCCGGCATCCGCGTGCGCCCCCTTGCCCGTGTTCGTCATGCCGCGACCTCCCGCCCGGTGTTCCATGCGATGAGACCTGCCGTGCGGCCGCAGGTGCCGCGATCGCGGCGATAGGATTCGAGAAGGTCCGGACGGCACACGGTGCACAGGCCGGACGCCTGGATCCTCTCCGCCGGGACGCCGGCGGCCTCGGCCTGCAGCCGGTTGGCCTCCACCAGATCGATGCGCCGCCTGGTGCCCGGAAGGACGCAGCCTTCCGCGTCGGGGAAGGCGGCCAGCAGGGCCTCGACGACCTCGTCCCCCACCTCGAAGCAGCACCCACCGATGCACGGCCCGATCGCGACGCGCATCCGCCCGGGGTCGGCCCCGAAGCGGGATCGCAGGACGGTGATCGCGGCCCCGACGATCCCCTTCACCGTGCCCCGCCAGCCGGCGTGGACGGCGGCCGCGGAACGCGTCGTCTCGTCGCAGAGGAGCACCGGCACGCAGTCGGCGACCCACACCGCGACCGCGACGCCGGGCTCGGCCACCACGAGGGCGTCCCCCACGGGCGGGTGGGCGGAGGCGGACGACGGCGCGCCGGCGGCGCGAGAGGCGGGGCGGTCCGCCACGTGGACGTCGGCGCCGTGCACCTGCTTCATCGAGACGATCGGCAGGGCGCGCCCCGCCGCCTCCGCGAGCGCGACCGGCGCCTCCGAGCCCCGTACCGTGAACAGGTGCGCGAGCCCCGCGACTTGCGAGAGGATCGGCACTTCGATGCGTCGCGCGGAACCGGATCCCACGACGCGGGCCGCGTCCGTGGGGCTCCTGGCTGAGGCGGGGCGGGGGATCGACATGTCGCCCGGCATGGTAGGCGAGTGGACGCTGCCTTGACAAGCCCGACCGCTTCGGGCAATCTTGCGGGCCGCAGCCGGGGTCAGGGTCAGGCCGGGCGCGCGGGCCCGGCCCGCAGAGAGGCGCGCGCGACGAGGGGGTGCCGACCCCTCCTTTTTTTGTCGGCCCGGGGGAGAATCGTCCACGTGATGGTCTGGGGCTTCATGGCGCCGCAACCGGGACAGGGCCAGGGGAACGCCTGGATGCAGATGGTCCCGCTCGTCGTCATCTTCGTCATTTTCTATTTCCTTCTCATCCGGCCGGCCCGGAACCGGCAGAAGCAGGTCCAGAAGATGCTGGACGCGCTCAAGACCGGCGACAAGGTCGTCACCTCGGGGGGGATCCTGGGGACGGTGGTCGGTCTCGACTCGGGCATCGTGCAGCTCCGGATCTCCGACAAGGTCAAGGTGGACGTGACGCGGAGCTCGATCGTGGGGATGCAGGACCAGGAAACCTCCGCACGGACGGAATCGTGAGCCGACCCTCATGAACTTCGATCTTCGCTGGCGACTCCTTCTGACCCTGGTGGTCCTGGTCCTGTCCGTGTGGGCGATCTCTCCGCCGGCCGAGAAGATTCACCTGGGCCTGGATCTCAGGGGCGGCATCCACATGGTGATGCGGGTCAAGACGGACGATGCGGTCCGGGCCGAGATCGATCTGTCCCAGGAGCGCATCCGCGCCGCGCTCGGCGAGAAGGGGCTGGCGCCGCAGAAGGTCGCCGCTGACGGAATCAATGCCCTGATCCTGGACGGGGTCGACGCGGCGCGCACCGGCGAGATTCGGGACCTCCTGGCCCGCCAGTTTCCCCAGTACCAGATCGCCTCCTCCGGCCAGGGCCGCCTGCGGGCCCAGCTGAAGCCGGCCGACGAATCGGGGATCCGCGATTCCGCGGTGCGGCAGGCGCTGGAGACGATCCGCACGCGCGTCGACCGCTTCGGCGTCGCCGAGCCGAACATCCAGAGGGAGGGGGGCTCGCACGCGGATCGCATCCTGGTCCAGCTTCCCGGGGTCGAGGATCCGGAGCGGGTCAAGGATCTGATCGGCTCACCGGCCTTCCTGGAATGGAAGCTGGTCAAGGTCCCCCCCGGCGTCGTGGCGGACCAGTTCAGGCCGCCGGACAACCTGGACGCCCTGGCGAAGATGTTCGGCGGCACCCTCCCCGAGGACGTGGAGGCGCTGCCTCAGGACGTGGTCGGGCAGGACGGCAAGCCCGTCCAGATCTTCTGGCCGGTGACCAAGTCTTCGCCGATCACCGGGAACGATCTGAAGAACGCGCGCCGCGATCAGGACCGTTTCGGAGGACCGGCGGTCAATTTCCTGCTGACGGCGGACGCCGGCCGGCGCTTCCAGGACCTGACGCGCAAGAACCAGGGGCAGCTGCTGGCCATCCTCCTGGACCGCAAGATCATCTCGGCGCCGCGCATCAACGCGGTCATCTCCGACCAGGGGATCATCGAGGGAGGCAACTTCACCCTGGAAAGCTCCGAGGACCTGGCGCTCAAGCTGCGCTCCGGGGCGCTGCCCGCCGGCATGGAGGTGCTCGAGGAGCGCACGGTCGGACCGTCGCTCGGCGCCGACTCGGTCCGCCAGGGGGTCATCGCCTCGATCATCGGTTCGATCATCGTCATCCTCTTCATGCTGGTCTACTACCGGATGGCCGGCGTGAACGCGGTCTTCGGGCTGGCCTGCAACATCCTGATCCTGCTGGCGGCCATGGCCTACTTCAAGTCGACGCTGACCCTGCCCGGCATCGCGGGCATCGCCCTGACCATCGGCATGTCCGTCGACGCGAACGTCCTGATCTTCGAGCGCATCCGCGAGGAGATGCGCAACGGCCGGACGGTGAAGGCGGCGATCACCGCCGGGTTCGAGAAGGCGCTTGTCACGATCATCGACAGCCACGTCACGACCGTCATCCCGGCATTCTTCCTCTACTCCAAGGGGACGGGCTCGGTGCGCGGTTTCGCCCTGACCCTGATCATCGGGATCGTCGTCAACCTGTACACGGCCGTGTTCGTGTCGCGGGCCCTGTTCGATACGCTCCTGACTCTCCGGCCGAGGATGGAACGGCTGAGCATCTGAGGGACGGCATGCTGCAGGTCTTCACCAACGCGAATTTCCGGCTGATGTACGGCACCAAGTGGTATTTCATCGCCTTCTCGGTGCTCTCCATCCTCGTCTCGGGATGGGCCATGGCGACCCGCGGCTTCAACTACGGGATCGACTTCGCCGGCGGCACGGCCGTGCAGCTGAAGTTCCAGGAGGCGCCGCATGTCGAGGGGCTGCGCGCCTCCCTGGAGAAGGCCGGCCTGGGGGACGTCAACATCCAGCGGATCGGCGATACGGAAGACAACGAGGTGCTGATCCGGGTCGAGCAGCAGCAGAAGATGGACGCGACGGGCAAGGGGGAGGGGGGGGAGATCAGCACCCAGGTTCTCGAGGCGCTGAAATCGCCCGAGGAGCGCGCCGCCGCCCAGGCGGGGAAGATCGACCTCAACATGGCCTCCCGCGCCGCCCTGCAGGAATGGCTCGGCTCGCGCCTGCCGAACGCCACCGAGGTGGCCGAGGCCGTGGTCCGCTACCGGACGGATCACAAGGGGCTCCTCGCCTCTCCGGCGGAGGTCGCCGCGATTCCTGGTGTCACGCCGGAAGCGGCCACCCTGCTGGCCTCCCAGTCGACGGTCGGCCGGTTCTCGCTCCGCAGCGTCGACTTCGTCGGTCCGACGGCCGGCGCCGAGCTGCTGCAGAACACCGCCTGGCTGATCGTCTGGTCGATCCTGGGGATCCTCACGTACGTCTGGTTCCGATTCCGGAAATGGGTGTGGGGGGTCACGTCGATCATCGCGCTCACGCACGACGTGTTCATCGCCGCCGGGATGATCTCCCTGACGGGGAAGGAGTTCTCCCTGACGGTCGTCGCGGCGCTCCTGACGATCCTCGGCTATTCGATCATGGACACCATCGTGGTGTTCGACCGCATCCGCGAGAACCTGCGCCTCTACCGCGAGGCCGAATTCGAGCAGCTGGTCAACGCCTCGGTGAACCAGACCCTCAGCCGGACGATGCTCACCTCGCTCAGCCTGCTGATCGCCCTGGTGGCGCTGTACATGTTCGGCGGCGACAAGCTCAACCCGATGTCGTTCTGCCTGCTCGTCGGTGTCGGATTCGGCACCTACTCGTCGGTGTTCGTGGCCGCCGCCCTCCTGGTGATCACCTACCGTCGGTTCGGCCTGAAATACGTCAAGGCCTGAGGACCGCCCGCCGGCCTGATCCACCCCGCGTCCGCCGCCCCGGGCCTTTTTGCTATACTTCTCCATCCGTGGCGAGTGCCGCCAGTCTGCGCGAACCCCACGCACCACCAGGGACAACGGACGGGACGCGGCGCTCCCGGCGCCAGGAGCCTCCGGGGATCCGATGATTCGCTTCGAGGACATCCAGGAGAAGATCGAGGCCTACATGCCGGCGGCCGATCTCGAGCTGCTGCGCCGGGCCTACGTCTTCTCCGCCAAGGAGCACAAGGGACAGACGCGCTCCTCCGGCGAGCCGTACCTCGTCCACCCCCTGTCGGTGGCCTTCATCCTCGCCGACCTGAAGCTCGACATGACCTGCGTGGTCGCGGGGCTGCTCCACGACGTCCTCGAGGACACCCTCACGACGCGCGAGGCGGTGGAGGAGCACTTCGGCCACGACATCGCCCACGTGGTCGAGGGGCTGACGAAGATTGCCCGCATCAGCTTCAATTCCAAGGAGCAGCAGCAGGCCGAGAGCTTCCGCAAGATGATGCTGGCGATGGTCGACGACATCCGGGTCGTCCTGGTCAAGCTGGCGGACCGGCTGCACAACATGCGCACCCTCGAGCACCTGTCGCCCCGCCAGCAGGAGCGCATCGCGCGGGAGACCCTCGATATCTACGCCCCGATCGCCAACCGCCTCGGCATGGCGAAGGTCAAGAACGAGCTGGAGGACCTGGCGCTCAAGTACCTCGATCCCGCGGGGTTCCAGAGCCTGGTCCAGGCGCTGGAGGAGAGGCGGAAGCTGACCGACCAGTTCATCAAGGAGATCCAGACGACGCTCCGCTCCGAGCTCGACAAGGGGGGGATCGTCTGCGACATCTCCGGCCGCCGCAAGCACCTGCACAGCATCTACAGGAAGATCAAGCGCCAGCGGATCGAGGTCGGGGAGGTGTACGACTACCTGGCCTTCCGGATCCTGACGGGCAGCGTCAAGGACTGCTACGGGGCTCTCGGGATCATCCACGGGATGTGGCGGCCGGTCCCGGGGAGGATCAAGGACTTCATCGCCATGCCGAAGCCCAACATGTACCAGTCCCTGCACACCTCGGTGATCAGCGACAAGGGGGTGCCGTTCGAGGTCCAGATCCGCACGCACGAGATGCACCGCGTGGCGGAGGAGGGGATCGCGGCGCACTGGAAGTACAAGGAAGGGAAGGGGAGCAAGGACGGGGACGCCAACATCCAGTGGCTGCGCCAGATCATGGAATGGCAGCAGGATCTCAAGGACCCGCGCGAGTTCCTCAACATGGTCAAGGTCGACCTCTACCCCGACGAGGTCTACTGCTTCACCCCGCAGGGGCAGGTCAAGTCGTTCCCGCGCGGCGCCACGCCGATCGATTTCGCCTACTCGGTCCACACCGAGGTCGGCCACCGCTGCGTCGGGGGCCGGATCAACGGCAAGCTGGTGCCGCTGCGCACCGAGCTGAAGAACGGCGACATCGTGGAGATCCTGACGTCCCCCAACCACCATCCCAGCCAGGACTGGCTGACGGTCGCGAAGACCCCGCGGGCCCGGGCCAAGATCCGGCAGTGGCTCAACGTCGACCGGCGCAACCGCTCGATCGACCTGGGGAAGACCGTCGCCGACCGCGAATTCAGGAGGTACCGCCTCAACCTCAAGAAACACCAGGGGGAGGGGGGGCGCCTTCAGGCTGTATTGCACGAGATGGGGTGCGTCAGCGTGGAGGACTTCTACGCGGCCGTGGGGTACGGCAAGCTGGCGCCACGGACGCTGATCGAGAAGCTCGACCCCCAGGCGAAGCCGCACGACCCGACCGAGGGGGCGATCGCGCACGCCGTCAAGAAGGCCCTGGGCATGTCCGGCAAGAAGGTCACCGTGCGCGGCCTGGACGACGCGCTGATCTCCCTGGCGCGCTGCTGCAACCCGATCCGCGGCGAGTCGATCGTCGGCTACATCACGCGCGGGCGGGGGGTGACCGTGCACAGCGAGCGCTGCCCCAACCTCGAGAAGCTGCTGTACGATCCCGAGCGGCGCATCGAGGTCGCCTGGGAGAGCGACGACGCGTCGCGCTTCGAGGTGCGGATCACGGTGTTCTCCGAGGACCGGCCCGGCATGCTCGCGAAGATCACGTCCGCCATTGCCGAGTCCAAGTCCAACATCAAGAACGTCGAGGCGAAAACGTTCGAGGACCGGCGGGGCGAGATCACCCTCATCCTCGACATCGCCGACGTGAAGCACCTCGAGGCGATCCTCGAGAGGGTCAAGGGCATCGACGGCGTGTACCACGTGGAACGGCAGGTAGCTTAGGCTCACAGGAGACGACATGAGCATGCGGGCGATCAGCACCGACAAAGCGCCGAAAGCCATCGGACCGTACTCGCAGGGGATCGCCGCCTCGGGCTTCCTGTTCCTCTCGGGCCAGGTGCCGCTCGATCCCGGTACGGGGCAGCTGGTCCAAGGGACCGTCCAGGAGGAGGTGACGCGGGTCCTGGAGAACCTGAAGGGGGTGCTGGAGGCGGCGGGATCCGGGCTGCAGCGCGTCGTCCGGACCACCGTCTACCTGACGAGCCTCGAGGATTTCACGGCCATGAACGAGGTGTACGCCCGCTACTTCGGGGAGCATCGTCCGGCCCGCTCGACGGTCCAGGTGGCCGCGCTTCCGAGAGGGGCAAGGATCGAGATCGACGCCATCGCCTCCGTGGCCTGACGTTCCCGAACCTTTCGGATTGGGTGGGCTAGATCGCGGCCAGGGCCTTCTTGCCGGACGCGGCTTTCACCACGGCGCCCGAGCGCAGGCAGCGCGTGCAGACCTTCATGCGGCGCCGTGTCTTTCCTACGACGACCTTGACTTTCTGGATGTTGGGATACCAGACCCGTTGCGAGACGTTGTGCGCGTGGCTGATCTGGTGCCCGTGCACGGGTCCCTTGCCGCAGATCTCACACGAACGAGCCACTCGGTCGTCCTCCTGAGCGGATTGGGAAGGCGCTGACCTTCCGGCGGAAGCGTGGACTCTACCACACCCCGCCCACCGCGATCAAACCCCTTGATAAACAGCCACCTGACCGTCCTCCCGAGGGGCGCGCCTCCATAACATATTCAAAGCAATGGCGCTTACATATGCATGATTCGAGTCCATAGTTGGCGATTTTGAGCCCCTAACTTGCAAAAATGGAGTCGCGGAATATATTGAACTTTCGTGAAAAAGGAGCGTCTGGATCGGCCGGCTGCAACCTGCCGAAACGCCAGAGGTTAAAGGAGCCCCGACGGTGTTCTTCTCAAAGCCAAAGAATCTGGTCGGCCTGGACATCGGTTCGAGCGCCGTCAAGGTCGTGGAACTGAAGGACCTTGGGAAGGGGCGCGGGTATCAGCTTCTGAACGTCGCTCTCGAGCGGCTTTCCCCCGAGGCGATCGTGGACGGCGCCATCATGGACGCCGGGCTCGTCGTCGACACGGTCCAGAGGGCCTTCTCGTCGCGCAAGATCAAGGGCGGCGACGTGGCCATCGCCCTGTCCGGGCACAGCGTCATCATCAAGAAGATCTCCATCCCGGCCACCTCGGAGGAGGAGCTCGCCGAGGTCATCCCCTGGGAGGCCGAGCAGTACATCCCGTTCGACGTCCAGGACGTCAACCTCGCCTACCAGGTCCTGAAGGGGGCCTCCGGCGGCGAGGGGAACATGGACGTGCTGCTGGTGGCGGCCAAGAAGGACAAGATCAACGACTACACCTCGGTGGTCAGCCAGGCCGGGCGGAACCCGATCGTGGTCGACGTCGACGTGTTCGCCCTGCAGAACTGCTACGAGATGAACTACGACACGGACCCGGGCGTGGCCCGGGCCCTGGTGAACATCGGGGCGTCCACCACCAACGTCGCCATCCTCAAGGGGACGACGTCGATCTTCTGGCGCGACATCTCGGTGGGAGGCAACCACTACAACGACGCCATCCGCAAGGAGCTGAACCTGAGCTTCGAGCAGGCCGAGGCGCTGAAGCGGGGCGAGGAGGTCGACGGCATCCCGGTGGAGAACGTCAGCCCCATCATCACGTCCGTGAACGACTTCATCGGCGCCGAGATCCAGAAGACCATCGACTTCTTCAAGAACACCACGCCGGGGGAGAACATCGAGGCGCTGATCATCGCCGGCGGCTCGTCCCGCATCCCGCACCTGCGCGAGGCGCTGGCCGAGCGCTTCGGCATTGCCGTGGAAGCCCTGAACCCGTTCAACCGCGTGCAGGTGGGCAAGGGCGTTTCCCAGGACATGGTCGAAGAGCTCGGTTCGAGCGTGTCGATCGCCGTCGGCCTGGCCGCGCGCCGCCTGGGGGACAACCGATGATCAAGATCAACCTCCTCGCCGGGACCGAGAAGGTCAAGGCCCGCACCCCCAAGACCCCGAAGTTCGAGGGCGTCGGCTCGCTGGGCCAGAACGTCCTGATGGCCGGGGTGGTGATCCTCGCCATCATGTTCATCGGCTGGCGCTGGTACAGCCTGGAGAGCGAGAAGAGGGCGCTGCAGGCGGAGATCGTCAAGGCCCAGGCCGAGAGGGAGCGCCTGCAGGCGATCATCAAGAAGGGGGAGGAGTACAAGGCCAAGAAGGAGCTCCTGGAGCGCAAGATCAACCTGATCACCCAGCTGAAGCGCAACCAGAGCGGCCCCGTGCACCTCCTCGACGAGGTGAGCAAGCAGCTGCCGGACTTCCTGTGGCTCGACAGCATGAACGAGGCGGGGCAGAGCATCACCATCCAGGGGAAGGCGACCACCTACAACGCCGTCTCGAACTTCTACAACAACCTGACGGGGTCCAGGTACTTCCAGAACGTGGTCCTGGGCGCGATCTCCGCGATTCCCGTGGGCGTGACGTTCTCGATGACCTGCCAGTTCCTGCCGCATCCGGATGTGCCGGCCGAGCCGAGCGCGGACACCGCGCCGCCGGCGGGCGGCTAGGGGGCGACGATGGACTTCAAGAAGCTGCCGTTCTGGGGTCAATTCGCGGTCGTCGCCGGCATGGCGATCGCCCTGATCACCGTGGCCTTCATGGCCTACCCGAACTTCTCCGACATGTCGAAGAAGAACGCCGCCTACCGCAGCGAGCTCGAGGCGCTGCAGACCGAGATCCGCAAGGGGCAGGCGATCGAGGCGAAGCTCCCCGAGTTCGAGAAGGAGATCGAGAACCTCCAGCTCAAGCTCAATGACCTGCTGGCCATCCTGCCGACCGAGCCGGAGACGGGCGAGCTGCTCAAGTGGGTGAAGAACCTGGCCGACCAGTCCAACCTGGACCTGAGGCAGTTCAACCCCGGGGCGCTGCGCACCGTGGAGTTCTACAAGGAATTCCCCATCCTGATGGACGTGGAGGGGGACTACCACGACCTGGGAGTCTTCTTCGACCGCATCAGCAAGTACTCGCGCATCATCAACGTCAGCGGCGTGGCGATCAACGCCGTCGGCAGCCCGACGCACTCGATCCACTCCACCTTCACCGCCACGACCTTCGTCTACGACGACCACGGAGGAGCAACCCAGTGAGCCGGCATCCGTTCGGCCCAGTCTTCCTGGCCCTCGCCGTGTCGCTCGTGCTCGTCACCGGCGCGTTCGCGGAGGATCCCGCGGCGGCCCCGGCTCCGGAGGCGGCCAAGACGCCGCAGGACACGGAGACGATCAACCGGATCATGCAGGACAACGAGGCGATGCTCAGCGGCCGCGGGTTCACCTACGACCCCGCCGGCCGGCGCGACCCGTTCCGATCCCTGGTCGACGCCATGAACTCCATCGGGAAGGGGCCCAGGCCCCGGGGCATCGCCGGCATGCTGATTTCCGAAGTGGATCTCGTCGGCATCGTGCAGAAGGGGAAGTCCCACCTCGCGTTCTTCAATGGCAGCGACAACAAGGGCTATTTCCTGAAGGTGGGGGACACCCTTTACGACGGCAAGATCATCCGGATCGACCGCAACACCGGGACGGTCGTGTTTCGCCAGGACATCAACGATCCCCGCAGCATCAAACCGTACAGGGACGTATCGAAGAGGCTGACGACAGCGGAGGAGGGTAGCTTATGAGGTACGGGAAGGTCGCGATCCTGATCACGATCGCCGCGGCCGCCCTGCGATGCTCGGGCAATCCGCCCGTCAGCGAGCCGGGTCAGACGGTGCTCAATGCGCCGTCCGCGGTGGTCATCAACGCCATCGACCACCAGGAGACGCCGGCGGGCACCGAGGTTGTCCTGCGGGGGAATTACCCGTTCAGCTACACCTCGTACCAGCCGGATCCGAGGACGCTGGTCCTCGAGCTCCTCGATGTGCACACCGAGGGGCTGGCGCAGGAGGTCCAGCTCGGGACGCCCCAGGTTGAGGGGGTGCGAGTCAGCTCCGTCGAGAGCGTCGACGGCGGCAAGATCGCCAAGTTCGAGTTCCGGAACGTCCTGGCCTCCCAGCACTCCATCCGTCTCGAAGGGCATGATCTGATTGTCGACTTCCCGTCCCTCGGCGAATCGGGAAACGCCCCCGAGGAGCCGATCGTGGCCCAGGGGGCCCAGGCGGAAGCCGGGACCACCGCACCGGAAGGGGTCGTCGCGACCGAGCCGTCGCCCACCGAGAGCACCGAGGGCGCTCCGCTTGAAACCGTAGGGCAGGAGACCGCCACGACCACGTCCGGTACGGGCGAGCCGAAGCCGTCCGCCGGGCAGGGCGCTCCCCCCGTGACCACGACCACCACCGAACCGGCCGCCCCCCAGGCCGCCGGCACCGGGTCGGCCGTCAAGGTGACCCGCGGGTCGGCGCCGAGCGGCGCCAGGGCACATGCCCTCCTGGCCGTGGAAACGCGTGGAGACGACGCGGGGCACACCATCGTCCTCACCGCGGACGGCGGGCTGTCCCATGAGCATTTCGAGCTGAAGAACCCGCCGCGGCTGGTCATCGACCTGGTCGGCGTGGTCGACAAGACCACGACCAAGACGATGTCCGTCGGGTCGGGCGGCCTGTCGCGGGTGCGCGTGGCCCAGTTCGCGACCAAGCCGAAGCCGGTCGTGCGCGTGGTCCTCGACATGACCGTCCCGAAGCCGTACGCCATCGTTCCGACCGACAGCGGCCTGGTCGTCGACTTCACCGAGGAAGGGGTCCGGCATGCCCTCGAGGCCGGTCCCGTGCCCGCGCCCGAGCCGGCGGCGGCCGTGGCCGCCGAGACTCCGGCCGGCTCCGCCGCAGCCCCGGTCGACACGGGCTCGGTTCCCGAGTCGGTGCCGGTCCCCGAGACCGGCGAGCCCTCCGAGGCCCCCGCCGCGGAGAAGCCGGTCAATCCTCTGCTGGCCTCGGGCGCCGCGAAGATCGAGCAGCGTCCGAACGGCCAGGAAGTGGCCTTCCGCCCCGCGGAAAGGGACGCGGGAGGGAACGTCGTGATCTCCCAGGGCGCCCGGTTCCGCTCCCGCTCCATCTCGGACAACGGGCCGAAGTACACCGGCAAGCGCATCTCGCTGAACTTCAAGGACGCGGACCTGAAGGACGTGTTCCGGCTGTTCCACGAGATCACCGGCTTCAACATCGTCCTGGACCCGGCCGTCTCGGGCACCCTGACGATCGTCCTGGAGAACGTCCCCGAGGACCAGGCCCTCGACATCATCCTGAAGAACAACGGCCTCGACAAGGTCTTCGAGAACAACGTCATCCGCATCGCCACGACGCAGAAGCTGGCGTCGGAGGCGGCCGCCCGGAAGGCGCTGCTCGAGGCGCAGGAGCTCGAGGAGGAGCCGATCACCTTCACGCGCAGCCTGTCCTACGCCAAGGCCGAGAAGGTGACGCCGATCATCAAGAAGATCATGTCGAAGCGGGGCGACGTCATCATGGATGAGCGGACCAACACGCTCATCATCAGCGACCTGCGCGACCGCCAGGACCCGATCAACCGGCTGATCGACGCTTTGGACGAACAGACGCCGCAGGTCGTGATCGAGGCGCGCATCGTCGAGACGGACCGCGAGTTCGAACGCGACCTGGGCATCATCTGGGGGGCCCAGAAGAGAACCACGATCCGCGGCCGGACGACCGACCTGACGTACGACGTGGTGGGCCTGGATGCGGCGGCCACCGCGGGCCTCGCGACGATTTCGTACGGAAGCCTGGCTCTCGACGGATTCGCCCTTCAGATGCAGCTCGAGGCCTTCGAGCTGAACGGCGACGTCAAGGTCCTGTCCTCGCCGCGCATCGCCACGCAGAACAACCAGAAGGCGGTCATCGAGCAGGGAGTCCAGATCCCGGTCGTCAGCACCACGGCGACCCAGATCAACGTCGAGTTCATCTCCGCCTCCCTGAAGCTGGAGGTGACCCCGCAGATCACCAAGGAGGGGACGGTGATCATGGACGTCCGTGTGGACAACTCCTCGCCCGACTTCGTCAACCGCGTCGGCGACGTCCCGCCGATCATCACGGAGCGGGCCCAGACCCAGATCCTGGTCAGCGACGGGGGCACGGCCGTGATCGGCGGCATCTTCAAGCTGAACGACTCGGTCACCCAGGCGAGCGTCCCGGGTCTCGGGAAGATCCCGGGCCTCGGATGGCTGTTCAAGAACAAGTCGATCAACCGGAAGAACACCGAGCTCCTGATCTTCATCACGCCGCGCATTGCGAAGAAGATGGAGGCGCAGGAGGCCAAGCAGTGACCCGGACGGTCGCGGGCTCAGGCCGCCTCGCGTGCCCTGCCCGAATCGTTCCCTAGGACGCATGGTCACGAGAGATCGTCAGCGCCCCCGCGAGAGCGGGGGCGTTTCGTTTTTGACTTCCCTTTCCATCATTTCCTATAATCACGCCCAGGCGGCCTCGGTGATATGCTTACCTCAATGAAGTCAATGGCTTAATCGATGGCCCGACCCGGATCCGAGCGCCATTCCGCAATCGAATCCCTGAAGGAGAGGATCGCCCGCGATCCGCTCTCTCGTGCGTTCCTGCAGCTGGCGGAGGAGTATCGCAAGGAGGGGCGCTACCAGGAGGCGGTCAAGGTCTGCCTGGAGGGGCTGGAGAGGCACCCGACGTACCACACGGCGCGGATCTCCCTCGGCCGGACGCTCATGGAGGCGGGGAACCTGGTGGACGCGAGGCGGGCCTTCTCCGAGGTGCTCGAGCTGCAGCCCGAGAACCACCTGGCGGGAAAGCTCCTGGCCGAGGTGCAGAAAAAGACGGGCGACGGGGCCGGGGCGGCGGAGACCTATCGGGCGATTCTGCGGTACTACCCCGGGGACAAGGAGGTCGAGGGCTTCCTCGCCGGAGTTCAGGGAGGCGCTGCGGCCAAACCTGCGACCCCTCCGGCGCCCGCACCTCAGCCGGCCAAGTCGGCGACTCAGCCGGGGCCGCTGCGCACGGCACCGGCCGCGCAGACTCCGCCGGAACCCCTCCGCACGGCACCGGCCGCGCAGGCTTCGCCGGCAACTGTCCGGTTGGCCCCGGGGGCCGGCGCGTCGGTGTCCATGCCGGCCGCTCGCCCGGCCCAGGTCCCCGCGGCACCCGCGCCCGCGGTTCCCGCTCCTCCGCGTCCCGCCGATCCGGCGGTCGACTTCCAGGCAGGAGATCTGGATGGAGCGGGCTTCACGGCAGGTGCCGTGGCCGAGGGTCCATCCGGTCCTTGGGGCGAGCCCGCGACGGGCGTCTTGCAGGACGACGACGCGGGCGGGGGGGACGACGCCCTGCACACCAATACGCTGGCCGAGCTCTACCTCCGCCAGGGGCTGGTGGACAAGGCGGTCGAGGTCTACCGGTCGATGCTGCGCGTCGATCCGGACAATCAGAAGGCGGCTCGCCGGCTGGCCGACCTGGCCCCGGGCGGCGCGCCGTCCGCGGCCCCTGCCCGGCCGCACACCGCGCCCGTCATCGTCAGGCCGGCGCCTGCGGCGGACGATCGGGAGAGTCCCGCGGCTCCCATCCTGCAGGCCACGGTCGCGGTGGGTCAGGGGACCGGCCCGGCGGTGCGGGCGGTCGAGCCCGTCCCGCCGAAGAGGGACGAGCGGATCGACAGGCTGGAGCGCTGGCTCGACAGGATGCGCGCCGGCGGCGTCCGGGAGGCGAACCCACGATGAAGGCGCTCCTGATGGAACTGCTCGACCGGATCCCCGGCGCGCGCGGGGCCGCGGTGATCGGGCTGGACGGCATCGCGGTCGAGAAGGTCTCGGTGCAGCCCTCCTTCAACATGGATCTGGTGTCCGCCGAGGTGGTGGCGCTGGTCAAGCGCGCCCTGTCCTCGGGGGCGAACGGGGGGGACGGCCTGGAGGAGATTTCCGTCACCTCCCGATCGGGGATGACGATCCTTCGATCGATCGGGGGGGACTACTACCTGTGCCTGGTGGTCGGCCCGGACGGCATTCCGGGCCGGGCCCGCTTCGAGGCCTGGAGGGTCGGCCGGCAGCTGGAGCACGCCGTCGCCTGACGCGCCGCCGGACACGGCCGGCGCCGCGATCGATCCCCGGTGTTCGCCGCGGCGTTGAGATATGATGCAGGCTCCGGGTCGCGAGCGCCAGGGTGTGGGGAACGGCCGCGGCCGGCGAGGCGGAGGAGATCCCGCATGGGCGGAGGAGAATTGGACAGCGAAATCAAGGCGCTGATGGAGTACATCGAGGCCAGCAGCTTCGTCGAGTTCGAGCTGGAGCGCGAGGGCTTCAAGATCAAGCTGGTGAAGCGGCCGATCGTCACCAACGGCGTGGCGCCGGTCGTCTCCCCGGCCGCGCAGGTCGCCGCGGCCGCCGCGGTGACCCAGGCCGCCGAGGCGCCCGCCCCGCGCCCGGCCGCGGTCGAGGCGCCCGACGTCCACGTGGTGAAGTCGCCAATCGTCGGCACGTTCTACCGCTCCAGCTCGCCCACCGCCCGATCGTTCGTCGAGATCGGCGACCGCGTGAAGAAGGGGCAGGTCCTCTGCATCATCGAGGCGATGAAGCTGATGAACGAGATCGAGTCGGACTGCGACGGCGAGATCCTCGAGGCGCTCGTGGCGAACGGCCAGCCCGTCGAGTACGGAGAGCCGCTGTTCAAGGTCCGCAAGGGCGCCCCGGGTTGATCGGGCGCCGAGCCACTCCATGTTCAAGAAAATCCTGATCGCGAATCGCGGCGAGATCGCCCTGCGCATCATCTGGGCCTGCCGCGAGCTCGGCATCCAGACGGTGGCCGTGTACTCCACCGCGGACGCCGACTCGCTGCACGTCAAGTTTGCGGACGAGGACATCTGCATCGGGCCGCCGCGCAATGCCGACTCCTACCTCAACATCGGCGCGGTGATCGCCGCCGCCGAGATCACCGACGCGGACGCCATCCATCCCGGCTACGGGTTCCTGGCCGAGTCGGCTCATTTCGCCGAGGTGTGCGAGGCCTGCCACATCCGCTTCATCGGCCCGGGGCCGAACGTGATTCGCCTGATGGGGGACAAGGCCAAGGCACGCGAGACCATGCAGGCGGCAGGCGTGCCGATCATCCCCGGCAGCCGGGGAACCATGGCCGACGAGCAGGAGGCGCTGCCGCTGGCCGCCAAGATCGGCTATCCCGTGATCGTCAAGGCCGCGGCCGGCGGCGGGGGTCGGGGCATGCGCCTGGTCGGCTCTCCCGACGAGCTGGCGGCCGCGATGTCCGCCGCACGGACGGAGGCCAAGGCGGCCTTCGGCGTCCCCGACGTGTATGTCGAGAAGTACCTCAAGTTGCCGCGCCACATCGAATTCCAGATCCTGGGCGACTCGTTCGGGAACATCGTGACCCTGGGGGAGCGCGAGTGCTCGATCCAGAGGCGTCACCAGAAGATCGTCGAGGAGGCCCCCTCGACGGTCCTCACCCCCAAGCTGCGGCGGCGCATGGCCGAGTCGGCCCTCAAGGTGGCGCGCACGGTCGGCTACCAGAACGCCGGCACGGTGGAGTTCCTGCTGGACGAGGAGGGGCGCTTCTACTTCATCGAGATGAACACGCGCATCCAGGTCGAGCACCCGGTCACCGAGATGGTGACCGGCATCGACCTGATCAAGGAGCAGATCAAGATCGCCGCCGGCGAGTCGCTCTCCTTCCGCCAGGAGGACATCCAGACGACCGGACACTCCATCGAGTGCCGCATCAACGCAGAGGACCCCGTCACGTTCGCGCCGTCGCCCGGCAAGATCACCACGTTCCACCTGCCGGGCGGCCCGGGCGTGCGGATCGACACGGCGGCCCATCCCGAGTGCACCATCTCCCCCTATTACGACTCGATGATCGGCAAGCTGATCACCCGCGGCAACAACCGGATGGAGGCGATCTCCCGCATGCGCCGGTCGCTCGAAGTCCTGGTGGTGGAGGGGATCCGGACGAACATCCCGCTGCACCGGCGCATCATGGACGATCCGGACTTCATCCGCGGCAACCTGAACACGGGATTCCTCGACCGCCTCCTGGAGCGCAAGGAGGACGCCGCCGTCGCCTCCTGATCCGGCGGGTGTCATGGGCGATCAACCGGGCACCATATTCCTGGTGGGCTTCATGGGAGCGGGGAAGACCACCGTCGGCCGGATCCTCGCGCGCCTTCTCGGATGGGACTTCGTGGACCTCGACGATCTGATCGTGCAGGCCGAAGGGCGCGGCATCCCCGCCATCTTCGCGGGCGAGGGGGAGGCCTACTTCCGCCGCCTGGAGCGGGGGATGCTGGCCTCCCTGCGCGGCCGGACGCGCCTCGTCGTGGCCTGCGGCGGCGGCACGTACGCCAACGACGAGAACCGTCTCCTGATCGACCGCATGGGGTGCGCCGTCTGGCTGCAGGTGCCGCTCCGCCAGGCGCTCGCGCGCTGCGCCTCGGGAGGGGAGGAACGGCCTCTCCTGAAGACCGAGGCCGAGGCCGATGCGCTGTACCGGCGGCGGCTGGCGACCTACCGCTCCGCCTCGCTGCACGTCGACGCCGACGGCCTGACCGCCGAGCAGGTCGCCGAGCGGATCGCCGGGATGCTGTGATGCGCTACCTGATCCTGTCCGACCTGCACAGCAACCTCGAGGCGACGGAGGCGGCCCTGGGCCGCGCGCTCGAGCTGGGGTATGACCGCGCGCTGGTCCTGGGAGACATCGTCGGCTACGGCGCCGATCCGAATCCCGTCATGGACCGCCTGCGCGCCCTCCCCGGGCTGGTCGTGGTGCGCGGCAACCACGACAAGGTCGCGGCGGGGCTCGAGGACGGGGAGGACTTCAACCAGGCGGCCCGCCAGGCGGCGCTGTGGACGCGCCGGGCGCTCACTCCCGCGAACCTGGCCTTCCTGAAGGGGCTACCGCGGGGGCCTCTGGGGTTCGCGCCGGGGAAGTTCCTCTGCCACGGAACGCCCCTGGACGAGGACGGCTACCTGCTGGAGGAGGACGAGGCCCAGCGCTGCTTCGAGCGGCTGGACTTCGATGTCTGCTTCTTCGGGCACAGCCACTACCCGGGGGCCTTCGTCCTGGACGGCCAGCGGACGCTCCGGCGCGCGGGGGGCGGGGGCGTCGTCCTGGGCCTCGAGGCGGGAAGGCGCTACCTCGTGAACCCGGGCTCGGTCGGGCAGCCGCGCGACCGGGACACCCGGTGCGGCTTCGGGATCTACGACGAGTCGCGGCGCGAGATGACCTTCCACAGGCACGACTACCCGGCCGCCGCCGCGCGCGAGAAGATCCTGGCGGCCGGACTGCCGCGCTGGCTCGGCGATCGCCTCCTCGTGGGGGCCTGACGCCATGACGCTGCTCACGGCCCACCGCATCCTGATCGGCTCGGCGGTGGCGCTGTTCGTCTATTATGGGCTGTGGGAGCTGCACGGCTGGCGGGCGGCCGGAGCGGGAGGCGGAGGCATCCGCGGCGCCGTTTCCCTTGTCCTCGCGGCCGGGCTGGCGTTCTATCTGTTGTCGCTCCGGCCGAAGCGCCCGCGTGGAGGAGAACGATGATCAGGCTGTTCGACAACGACAGCGACGCCGAACTCGGAGCCATCAGCGACGAGCAGCTCGAAATCCTCGTCGAAGAGCTCGTGGAAGAGAGTCTCGACGAATACACCTACTCGATCAACGCGGCCGCCATCGGCGCGCTCGAGGCGCACGGAGGGGACCCCGCCCTGATTGCCCTCCTGCGGCGCGCGCTGGGCTCGCGCACCTCGATGGAGCTGCGCTACGAGCCGGACTGACCGACTGGATTGACCCCGACGTAACGTTCCTGCCCCGCTTCGCCCCCGGAAGTCGCTCGGTCTGATTGCCTAAAGCACTGACAACGAGCGAGTTGTCCGTATGGACCTCTCGCTTAGAACAGCGTATTTGCCGATTGGCCAATATTAGTAGTCATATTTCCGTTATTGGCTTGACATAAATTGTTCAGGTACATAATTTGTCACATGTACTTGAATAGGTGTGCTCAACCTGCCTCGATGAGGATCTGAATGGCCGTCAAGCTGGGCGAGATGCTGATCAAGGCGGGTCTCCTGACTCCGCAGAAGCTGCAAGAGGCCCTCGAGTACCAGAAGACGAACGGCGGCAAGCTCGGTCTCAACCTGGTCAAGCTGGGCCTGGTCAAGGAAGAGGACATCACCCGCGTCCTGTCCCAGCAGTACGGCGTCCCCGCCATCAATCTCTCCAAGATCGAGGTCGACGACTCGGTCGTGAAGCTCATCCCGAGCGAGGTCGCGCAGAAATACCTGATCATGCCGGTCAGCCGGACCGGGGCGACCTTGACCATCGCCATGGTGGACCCGACGAACGTGTTCGCCATGGACGACATCAAGTTCATGACCGGATACAACGTGGAGCCGGTCGTCGCCTCCGAGGTCGCCATCAAGGAGGGGATCGACCGCTACTACGGGTCGATCCACGCCCTCGAGCTGAAGAAGGTGATGGACGACCTCGCCCACGAGGAGAGCACCGACCAGAACCTGGAGCTGCTCGAGGACGAGCAGGAAGTCGACCTCCAGAAGCTCGAGGCGGCCACGGAGGAGGCCCCGGTCGTCCGGCTGGTGAACCTGATCCTGACCGATTCGATCAAGCGCGGCGCCTCCGATATCCACATCGAGCCGTACGAGAAGGACTTCCGCGTGCGGTTCCGCATCGACGGCGTGCTCTACGAGATCATGCAGCCGCCGATGAAGCTGCGCGACGCCATCACGTCCCGGCTGAAGATCATGGCGAAGCTCGACATCTCCGAGAAGCGGCTGCCGCAGGACGGCCGCATCAAGATCAAGATGAAGCTGCAGGGCAAGAACCGCGAGATGGACTACCGCGTCTCGGTCCTCCCGACCCTGTTCGGAGAGAAGATCGTCCTGCGGCTCCTGGACAAGGAAAACCTCATGCTGGACATGACCCGGCTGGGGTTCGAGCAGGAGTCGCTCAACAAGTTCGAGAAGGCGATCTTCAAGCCGTACGGCATGGTGCTGGTCACCGGCCCGACGGGCTCCGGGAAGACGAACACGCTGTACTCCTCGATCAGCAAGGTGAACACGCCCGAAACGAACATCATCACCGCGGAAGACCCGGTCGAGTTCAACCTGCACGGCATCAACCAGGTGCAGATGAAGGAGCAGATCGGCCTGAACTTCGCCGCCGCGCTGCGCTCCTTCCTGCGGCAGGACCCCAACATCATCCTGGTCGGAGAGATCCGGGACTTCGAGACGGCGGAGATCGCCGTGAAGGCCGCCCTGACGGGGCACCTCGTGCTGTCGACCCTGCACACCAACGACGCGCCGTCCACCATCAACCGCCTCATGAACATGGGGATCGAGCCGTACCTGGTCGCCACCTCGGTGCACCTCATCTGCGCCCAGCGCCTGGTGCGGCGGCTGTGCAAGGACTGCAAGGAAGAGGTGGGGATGCCGCCCCAGGCCCTCATGGACATCGGCTACGCGCCCGACGTCGCCCCGAAGGTGAAGCTGTACAAGGGGAAGGGATGCCAGACGTGCAACAGCACCGGCTACAAGGGCCGCGTCGGCCTGTACGAGGTGATGGAGATTTCCGATTCGATCCGCGAAATGATCCTGACGGGCGCGTCGTCCGTCGAGCTGAAGAACAAGGCCATTGAAGAGGGAATGATCACGCTCCGCGGCTCGGGGCTGCGCAAGATCCAGGCGGCCCTGACGACCGTGGAAGAGGTCGTGCGCGAGACGGTTCTCTAAGAGATCCAGGGGAGGGACTCATGGCGGTGACGCTTCACCAACTGTTGAAAACGCTGGTCGAGCAGGGCGGCACGGACCTGCACGTCACGACCAATTCGCCCCCTCAGATCCGCGTGGATGGCAAGCTGGTGCCCCTGCAGCTCCCGCCGCTCACGGCCCCCGAGACCAAGGCCCTGGCGTACAGCGTCCTCACCGACAACCAGAAGCACCGGTTCGAGGAGAACCTCGAGCTGGACTTCTCGTTCGGCGTGCGGGGGCTGGCGCGGTTCCGCGCCAACATCTTCAGCCAGCGCGGCGCGGTCGCGGCGGCCTTCAGGACGATCCCCTGGGAGGTGAAGAACTTCCAGGACCTGGGGCTTCCCGAGGTCGTCTCCGGGCTGTGCGACAAGCCGCGCGGCCTCATCCTGGTGACCGGGCCGACCGGCTCGGGCAAGTCGACGACCCTGGCGGCGATGATCGACAAGATCAACAACGAGGACAAGGGCCACATCGTCACCATCGAGGACCCGGTCGAGTACCTGCACGGCCACAAGAGCTGCATCGTCAATCAGCGCGAGCTGTTCGCCGACACCCATTCCTTCAGCAACGCGCTGAAGTCGGTCCTGCGGCAGGATCCGGACGTGGTGCTCATCGGCGAGATGCGCGACCTCGAGACGATCGAGGCCGCGCTGCGCATCGCCGAGACCGGCCATCTGACGTTCGGCACCCTGCACACGAACTCGGCCGCGCAGACGATCAACCGCATCATCGACGTGTTCCCGGCGCACCAGCAGTCGCAGATCCGCGCCCAGCTGTCGTTCGTCATCGAAGGGATCATGTGCCAGTCGCTCCTTCC
>Ga0075421_100000165_pt1 | contig 59475 bp, 49 predicted proteins | sample SoiMetdeltSBSDD5_FD_75292 | JGI IMG/M metagenome (GOLD analysis project Ga0075421, IMG submission 75292) | Bulk soil microbial communities from a Populus tree surrounding site in Tennessee, USA - Soil MetaG P. deltoides SBSDD5 | ecosystem: Environmental > Terrestrial > Soil > Tree plantation... | reverse complement strand
TAGCGGGTCAACACCAACGGCGCACCGTTCGTGACCACGACGGTGTGCTCGAACTGAGCGGAGAGGTGGCCGGGCGTGCGGAGTGTCCAACCGTCGGCCGCCTCTTCCGCGTACGTGGCCCCGGTGGCGAGGAAGGGCTCGATGGCGAGCACCAGGCCCTCCCAGAGGACGGTCTCGTCACGAGGGTCCTCGACGCCGGGCACCTGGGGCGGCTCCCACAGGTTGCGACCGGTCCCGTGGCCGCACAGGTTGGCGACCACCGAGAACCCACCCCGGCGAGCCTGGCGTTGCACCGCCCGCCCGATGTGCCGCAGGGGTCGCCCGGCCCGAGCGGCGCCGACGGCGTCGGTGTTGGCGGCCCGGGCGGCCCGGAGGAGGCGGCGGGCGATCGGGCTGACCGAGCCGACCGGGGCGCTGGCACCGGTGTCGGCGAAGTACCCGTCGACCGAGGCCGACACGTCGACGTTGACGAGGTCGCCGGCCGTCAGGCGCCGGAAGGGCGACGGGATGCCGTGGGCGGCCTCGTCGTTGAGGCTGACGCAGGTGGCCGCCGGGAACCCGACCGTGGGCGGGGCCGGGCGGGCGTCGTGGGCGGTCAGGACCTCTCTCCCGACGGCGTCGAGCTCGGCGGTGCTCACGCCCGGGGCGACCGCGGCCAGCATCGCATCCCGGGCCTCGGCCACCGCTCGACCCGCTCGCCGCAACCCTTCGAGGTCGTCCTGATGGTCGATCGTCATGCCCGCCAAGCTACGGGCTTGACGAGGGGCGTCGGACACGTCATGGTGCTCCCTAACGACCGTTAGGGAACGGTCGTCAGGGGGGAGACCACCATGCGTTCCTTGTCGCTTCGCCGCTTCGTCGCGGCGCTGACCGTCGGCGCGTGCGCGGCCGGGGCCTTCGCCGGGCTCGACGCCGCACCAGCGGGCGCCGCCACGTACCCCGTCGCCGGGTCGCTGACCGAGGGCATCGCGCTGGCGTTGCTCCACCCGGATCAGGCGCCACCCGGCGCCAACGTCCCGGGCTGCCGGCCCTCGGCCGCGCACCCCACGCCGGTCGTGCTGGTCAACGGCACGTTCGCCAACCAGTACGACAACTGGGCCGGCCTGGCACCGACCCTCGCCAACAACGGCTACTGCGTCTTCACGTTCGACTACGGCAAGAGCTTCCTGCCGTTCGTGTACCAGCTGGGGCCGATGGACCAGTCGGTGAACCAGGTGTCGGCGTTCGTCGACCACGTGCTCGCCACCACGGGCGCCGGCCAGGTCGACCTGGTCGGCCACTCGCAGGGCGGGCTGATGGCGGAGTACTACACGAAGCGCTTCGGCCGCTCGAAGGTCGACGACCTCGTCGCCCTCTCGCCCACCACCCACGGCACCACGCTCGTCGGGCTCGCCACGCTGGCGAAGCTGTTCGGCATCACGAACCTCGTCGACCTGGCGTGCCAGTCGTGCATCGACCAGACGCCGGGTTCGGATGTCGTGCGCTACGTCGAGCAGGGCGGCGTCACCGTGCCCGGCGTCAGCTACACGGTGATCGAGACCTGGTACGAGTTCGTGGTCACGCCGGCGCCCGAGGCGGCGTTCATCCGGGAGCCAGGGGTCAAGAACCTCATCGTGCAGAACAGCAACCTGTTCGACCTCTCGGACCACGCCGGCCTCGCCTACAGCACCACGGCGTGGAGGCTGACGATGAAGGCGCTCGACGCCTGATCGGCAGCCGGAGCGGGAGCAGCTAGTCGCCTGCGGGTGCCGTCAGGAGCGCCAGCGCCAGGTCGCCGTAGTCCCGGGCCAGGTCGTCCACCGTGTACTCGGCGGTCGGCCGGAACCAGTACGGCACCCGCAGGCACATGCTGAGGATGGACGTGACCAGGACCGCCAGGTTGCGGGCCTGGAACGTCCCCTCCTCGACTCCGCGGCCGATGACCCCGACGAGCTCGAGCGAGGTCTCGGCCCGGCTCCAGTCGAGCGGACGGGCCAGGTCGGGCGGCAGGAAGCGCAGCTCGGTGGCCGCGACCATCGTCAGCTCCGGGTAGAGGCAGACGCCCTGCACCGCCGACTCGACGAGCGCCCGCACCTGCTGCGGGGGATCGGGCTGGGTGGCCGCCAGCACGTCGCGGAAGCGGTCGCGGTAGATCGTGTACCCGATGCCCCCGATGGCCGCCAGGATGTGCGCCTTCGACGGGAAGTGCTCGTAGATGCTCGCCGCCTTCAGTCCCACCGTCTGGGCGATGTCGCGCATCGACGTCCCGTGGTAGCCCCGCTGGGCGAACAGGCCGACCGACGCCTCCAGCACCCGACGCGCCGTTCCCGAGTAACCGACATCATCGGGCAGCACCCGAGGGAGGCTAGATGACGTCAACGGCGCGCCCGATCAGCGTCGCTCAACGGGGTTGCTTGCGGAGCTCGGTGAGGTCGAGGCGGTTGGCCTCGATCTTGGAGAAGTGCTCGGGCGGCACGCCGGCCCGCCAGACCTCGGCGCTGCGGGCGTAGCTCGGGAGCGAGAAGTCGACGTAGCAGCCGTAGTCGAGGACGAAGCCGTCGTAGCGGAGGCTCGGCCGCTCGGGGGCGGTGATGCCCCGCCGGACCAGGTGGAGGATGCGGGCGTCGTACAGCTCCCGCACGGCGTAGTCCTCGGAGCCCCGGCTGCCCCGCTCCAGCAGGAACGCCCTGACCTTGCGGCGCCCGATGACCTCGTCGATGACCCGGGCCAGCAGGTCGCGGGCCTCGGGGCTCTTGAGGGCGCCCTCCTTGTCCCGCTGGTACCAGTCGCGGGCGGCGGCCTTGATGTGGCTGACGCTGATCGTCGTGCCCGCGGCCCGGCGGGCGGCCAGCGCGACGAGGTTGATGGCGTCGCGGGGCACACCCTCGGCCGCCCGCACCAGCTCGCCGAACGCCATCCAGTTGCTGAACGCGGCCTTGACCAGGACACCCGGGCTCTTCAGGTCGATCGCCTCGGGGTGTTGGACGACGTGCTGGTAGAGCAGCGACGAGAAGAACTCGACGGCGACCGTGTCGTCGTGCCCGAAGACCATGAAGTCGTCGAGGTTGACGTCGGCGGAGATGTCGGCGCCCAGCTCGAGGCCCATGTGGTCGCCGCCGGGCAGGGCGATGCGGAAGTGGCTGCGGTCCTCGATGGCCGCGATCTTCACGATGATCCCGGGCACGGCGAGGACGGCCCGGCGCAGGAAGTCGGCCAAGATCGGCTGCAGCTCGATCGGCAGGCTGCTCCACTCGTCGAACAGGATCCACACCCGGCGGTCGAGGCGCCGGGTGACGGCCTCGAGCAGCCGGGTCACCGAGCCGAAGTTGAGGTCCAGCGTCGGTGTGCCCGACTCGACGATGCGGCGCTCGAACACCGAGGCCCGCGAACGCTTGCCCTCGGCCGACAGGGACAGCCGGGGCAGCGGGTCGACGGTCAGGCTCGCACCGGCCGATGCCTCACCTGACGACGAGAGCTGGGCGCTGTCGGTCCGCTCGACCATGCCGACCACTTCGACGGTGCTGATGGTGTCGGCCAGCTGGTCGAGGACCGGGAGCAGGGTGCCGACCTCGGAGTCGTCCTCTTCCGCCAGGGCGGCGTCGACCAGGTCGCTGTGGATGGCTGCGAGGACGTCGACGAGCAGCTGGGTGCAGCGCTGCTCCAGCGAGGTCGACCGGCTGGAGTAGGCGCCGGTGGAGCCCACCCGGCGGAAGTCGATGGTGATCGGCAGGTCGCCCCGGCCCTGGACCCGGGCCGCGAGCATGGCGAGGGCGTGGGTCTTGCCGGTGCCCCGCCGGCCCATGATCACCTGGTGGTTGGGGGAGGCGAGCAGGTGGCCGAGCTGGCCGACGTCCACGAACGTCCGGCCGAGCAGCTCCTGGTCGACCGTCTCGGCCCGCCGCGACAGGCCCATGAGGATCTCGTTGAGGCCGGGGCGGGCGTCCCGGGCCGGTTGCTCCCGGCCCTGGGAGCCGGTACGCAGCTTGCCCGCCCGCTTGCGGGGCATCGGCGAAGGGACGGCGCCGTGCCAGACCTCGATGCTGGCTGCGGGTACTCGCAGCTGACCCTTGCCGTCGGCGCCGCTGTGCACGACCCCGAGCAGCTCCCGCCAGTACTGGCCGTCGGCGCCCTCCAGTCGGCTCTGGAGCACCGAGCGTTCGATCCCGACCGCCTCGGCGAACTCGGCTGGGCTCAAGAGCCGCTTACCAGCGTTCGTCATGACGACCATGATGCAGCAGACTCCCTGCCATGGTCGGGCGCCGGTTCCAGCAGGTCGACGTGTTCTCGGACGAGCCGGGCCGGGGCAACCCGGTGGCGGTGGTCCTCGACGGCGAGGGGCTCCCGGACGAGGCGATGCTGCAGTTCGCCAACTGGACCAACCTGTCCGAGACGACGTTCGTGCTGCCGCCGACCACCGACGCGGCCGACTATCGGGTGCGGATCTTCACGCCGACCCGCGAGCTGCCGTTCGCCGGCCACCCGACGCTGGGGACCTGCCACGCGTGGCTGGCGGCGACGGGCTCCTCGGCCTCGGCTGTGGTGCAGGAATGCGCCGCCGGGCTGATCCCGGTGACGCGGCAGGACGGGCGGCTGGCGTTCGCTGCCCCGCCGCTGCTGCGGTCGGGGCCGGTGGACGAGGCCACGATCGGGCTGGTCGCCTCGCAGCTGGGGGTGGCCCGGGACGACATCCTCGCGGCTGAGTGGGTCGACAACGGGCCCGGGTGGCTGGCGGTCCTGCTGCCGAGCGTCGAGGCCGTGCTGGCGGTGCAGCCGGCGCCGACCGACCTCGACATCGGGGTGGTCGGGCTCTACCCGCCGGGCTCGCCCGTCGCCGTCGAGGTGCGGGCGTTCTTCCCGAAGGACGGGGTGACGGCCGAGGACCCGGTCACCGGCAGCCTCAACGCCTCCCTGGCCCAGTGGCTGCTCGAGAGCGGCCGCCTGACCGCCCCCTACGTGGCGGCGCAGGGCACCGCCCTGGGGCGCGCCGGCCGAGTCCACGTCTCGACCGACGCCACCACCATCTGGATCGGCGGCGCCACCACAACCCTGATCAGCGGCACCGCCGACCTCTGATCACCCGCCGGACTGCGGCGCCGCCTGGCCGTGCCCGTTGCTCGCCGGGGCGTGGCCGTTGCCGGTGGGGATGTGGCCGGCGCCGGGACGCTGCGCCGGCAGCTGGTACGGCTGGGCGCCGGCGACCTGCTGGTAGCCGTAGCCATAGCCGTAGCCCGGCTGGACCTGGGGCTGGGGCGGCAGCTGCTGCTGCACGTTGACGCTGATCGCCGCCGCGCCGCCGGAGGAGCGAGCGGCCATGGCCAGCGAGAGCACCCAGCCGATGAACGTCCAGCCGAGGAAGAGGTTCAGGACGATCACCGAGCCCATGTCCGGCGCTTTGCGGGCGACCGCGACGATGGACGGGGTGAAGTAGAGGGTGACGATGAAGATGAGAGCTAGCACGGGATTTCCTTTCCGCCGAAAGTGACGGGGACATCCCAGCGGTGGTGGGATAGCGATCCCTTAGCGACCGGTTACGGTGTCTCGACGCAGCGCGGGCCCTCGTAGCTCAGGGGATAGAGCAGTCGCCTCCTAAGCGAAAGGTCGCAGGTTCGAATCCTGCCGAGGGCGCAGGCGCCGGCTCCGCTCAGTCGATCACGTAGCGGTCGCGCAGCGCGGATGTCGTCGCGGGTGGGAGGGCGCCGGCGGCGAGGAGCTCCTCGATCGTCGTCGACGTGAAGCTCGCGTCGTCGACGAGGAGCTCGCGGTAGCGGGCGCAGAGGTCGGCCATCGCGGCGTTGCCGGCGGGGTGGACCACCACGAGGCGGCCCCAGCGCCAGCGGTCGCTCGGGTGCTGCAGCATCGACAGGACCAGCAGGTGCCGGAGCCACATGACCACCAGCTCGCTGCCGTTGCTCATCTCGTCGGCCAGGTGCGGGGCGAAGACGCCCGAGCGCTCGGCGATCGCCAAGTAGTGGTCGATCCGGATCGGCTTCGGGACCTGCCGCTTGGCCCGGTCGACATACGCGGCGTCGACGCCCACCACCCCGCCGTCGAGCATGAAGGCGGCACCGAACGAGACCAGGCTGCCGGTGTACGCCAGGTCGAGCCAGCCGGGTGAGTAGAGGAAGCGGACCTCCTGCACGGTCCCCGGCACATCGGGCCACCAGGTGTGCAGCGCCCGGTCGGCGAGGCCCGGGTCGCCGGCCAGGTCACCGAACAGGTTGCAGGCCAGCGCCGGCGACCACAGCAGGTCGGCCCACAGCCGCTGCACGTCGACCGACTGGCGGGGCTCCTTCGTGGCCATCCGGCCGGCCGCGGCGGCCCGGGCGCCGGCGGTGACGAAGTTCGCGCCGGTCTCCCGGGCGTAGTCGAGCGGCAACCGGCTCCCGACCAGGCGGGCGGGCCGACCGGCCGGCGGGTCGATGGGCTGCGTCCCGATCGGGTGCCCGTGCGCGTCCCGCCAGCGGGCCTGGTGGAGGCGAGCCCGGCGCCGGAAGGCGGTCATCCCGGGGTCCCGGGGGACCCGATCGTCCGCCTCCCAGCAGTGGGCGGCGACGAGCTCCGCCTTGGACGGCTCGGACGGCTCGGCGGTCACGCTCGATCGATGGCGGTCAGGATGGCCTCGGCCAGCTCGACGGGCTTGGTGAACTGGGGCCAGTGGCCCGTGGGCACGTCGAGGTAGTCGACGTCGTGGGTGGCGGCCAGTTCCGCCACGTACGGATGGCCTTGGGCGATCCACTCGACCAGCTGCGAGCTCGGGAACTCGCACGCGATGACCGTGGTCGGGATGTCGTAGCGCCGCGCGTCGGTGAGCACCTGCGGGTCGTAGGCGACGCCGGTCGGCTCGGGGATCGACCGGGCCCGGAACGCCTCGCGCTGCGAGTCGGTGAGGTCGACCAGGTCCGGCTCGTCGAAGAACGACCAGTCGGGCAGCGGGATCTCGCCGCCGACCACCGGCAGCTGGGCGTTGATCGACTGCCCCTCGGCCAGCGGCCCGGCGTCGACGTACACCACCCGGACGACCGAGTCGGGCCGAGCGTCGGCGGCGGCCTGGGCGATGGGCCCGCCGCCCGAGTGCCCGACCAGCACCACCGGGCCGCCCACCGCGGCGATGGCCTTCACGACCGCGGTGACGTGGTCGCGCAGCCCGATCCCGGTGCGGTCGGTGGCGACCGACTCGAGGCCGGGCAACGTCAGCGCGTGGACCCGGTGACCTGCCTGTTCGAGCGTCGGGGTGACCTCGTCCCAGGACGAGGCGTCGAGCCAGAAGCCGGGGATCAGGATGACGTCCATGGCCTCGACCCTATGAGGCCGAGGCCACGATCGAACCCGACCCCGGCTCCGAGCGGAACGCCTCAGCCCTTGGTGTACGCCTCGGCTTCCTGCGCGGCGATCTCCAGGAGGTCGCCCATCGCCAGCGACGAGTCCTGCAGGTGCAGACCCCAGGTGTCGCCGAGCCGCTCGTCGAGCAGGCCCTCCAGCGCCACCGTCCGCTTGTCGTCGGCGGACGCCGGCCCGACCCCGAAGAAGTCGTAGGCGCCCGTGCGCTGGCAGGACGCCTTCAACATGTCGGGCAGCACGACATAGCGGGTGGTGATGCCCGCCGCGGTCTTGGTGAGGTCGCCGCCCCCGATCAGCGGCGCCTTGACCGGCACGATCGAGTCGGCGAGGTCGTTGCCACCGGCCAGCGCCACCGGGTCGGTGCACAGCGACCGGGTGTCACCCCGGGCGCCGGCGAAGATGGCGCCGTCCGCCGGCGGCGAGGCCGTCGGGTACGACGAGTACGTGATCACGCAGCCGACCTCGTCGGCCTTCTGGCAGGCCGGGATGTTCTGGAAGTCACCCCCGACCAGCTTGCCGTCGGGCGCCTGGGCGCTGCCGCCCAGCAGGATCGCCGACACGAGCCGGAACCGCAGCTCGGGCTGGTCGTCGATCTCCTGCTGGATCAGCTGGTTGAGGACGAACGATCCCTGCGAGTGGCCGATGAGGATCACGCCCCGGCCCTGGTTGTACTGCGAGATGTAGACCTTCCAGGCGTCGAGGGCGCTCTCGTACGCCTTGGCCCCCGCCTCGCTGTTGCGGGCGCCCGTGCCGATCTGCCCGAGCGTCACCTGGGTGTACACCGGAGCGAAGACCCGGCAGGTGGTGGCGAACGGCGCCGCCTGGGCGCCGACCGTCGTCTTCTCCTGCTGGTCGGGCTTCAGGTCGCTGTTGGGCGTCTTGTCGAGCGACACCGTCGGGTACACGTAGAAGCAGTCGATGGCTGGATCGTCGGCCTCCTTCAGGTCGGCCTGCTTCGTCTTGCCGTCCGCGGTGATCTCCGTGGCCGACAGGTCGGTGCACTCGTCCTCGTCGAGGTCGGGATGGCACAGCCAGTTGGTGGTGCCGTCGTGCACGTCGCTGCGGAAGCCGTCGTACGGGTCGACGGCGGTCTCGACCCCCGACGCGGCCTTCGTGTCGTCGTCCTTCTTCGCCTTGGCGCCCGAATCGTCGTCATCGCCGCCCCCGCACGCGGCCACGACCACGAGCCCGGCGACCAACGCACCCCAGGCCCAACGCCCCCCTGCATGTCGCATGCAAACATCGTGCCTCACGGGCACCGCGTTCGCCCGATCTTTGCGCACCTGGTTGACTCGGGAGATGCCCCTCGACGCCTCTTCGGTCAGGAGCGTCGTCGACCGTGCCTGGGACGGCCACGTCGTCGACACGCTGCAGGAGTTCATCCGCATCCCCAACGTGTCGCCGGCCTACGAGCCCCGCTGGGTCGACCTCGGGCACATGGCGAAGGCCACCGACCTGCTGCGCCGCTGGTGCGAGGAACGGGTAGCCGAGGGTCTGCCCGGCGCGACGGTCGAGGTGTTCGAGCTGCCGGGCCTCACCCCGCTGCTGCTGATCGACGTGCCCGCGACCCCGGACGCGGCCGACGCCGGGACCGTCCTGCTCTACGGCCACCTCGACAAGCAGCCACCGTTCGACGGCTGGCGCGACGGCCTCGGCCCCTGGGAGCCGGTCATCGACGGCGACCGCTTGTACGGCCGGGGCTCGGCCGACGACGGCTACGCCGTCTTCTCCGCGCTCACCGCCATCGCCGCGGTCAGGGCCGACGGGGGATCGCACGCCCGCTGCCTCGTGTTGATCGAGGCCAGCGAGGAGTCCGGCAGCCCCGACCTACCCGCCTACCTGGAGGGGCTGGGCGACCGCCTCGGCGATCCCTCGCTCGTCGTGGCCCTCGACTCCGGCTGCGACGACTGGGACCACTTCTGGCTCACGACCTCCCTGCGGGGCCTGGTCGACCTGAGCCTGCGGGTCGACATCCTGACCGAGGGCATCCACTCCGGATCGGCCGGGGGCGTCGTGCCGTCGTCGTTCCGGATCCTGCGCCAGCTGCTCGACCGCGTCGAGGACTCGGCCACCGGCCGGGTGCTCGCCCCCGAGCTGCACGTCGAGGTGCCGGACGTCCGGCGCGAGCAGATCCGGGCCATGGCCGCCGATGTGGACATCCGCAACGCCGAGTACCCCTTCGTCGACGGCGCCGGTCGCCCCGACGCCACGAACGAGGAGCTGATCACGGCCCGCACGTGGGAGCCGTCGCTGGCGATCACCGGCATCGACGGCGCGCCGCCGGTCGGGTCGGCCGGCAACGTGCTGCGCCCGTGGACCGCCGTGCGGATCTCGGTCCGGATCCCGCCGACCACCGACCCCCAGGCCGCGGCCGACGCCCTCGTCCGGGAGCTGACCGCCGACCCTCCGTATGGCGCCAAGGTCACGGTCACCCAGCTGGCCGAGCCCGGCTGGCACGCGACGCCCGAGGCGCCGTGGCTGGCCGCCGCCCTCGACACCGCGGCCGAGGCCACGTTCGGGGAGCCGCCTCGCAGCCGGGGCGAGGGCGGGTCGATCCCGTTCATGGGCATGCTCGGCCGCCGGTTCCCCGAGGCCCAGTTCGTGATCACCGGTGTCGCCGGGCCGGGCACCAACGCCCACGGCCCCAACGAGTACCTGCACCTGCCGACCGCCCGCCGGGTGACGGCCGCGGTGGCGCACATCCTCGACGCCCACGCCCATCGATAACGCCGGTAACCGGCCGGCAGGGCCGCCCCCACTAGTGTCGAAACCCATGGCAGGAACCGAGGGAGGCCACAGCACCCGGGCCGTGCTGGCGGCGTTGTTCGCCAACGCCGGGATCGCCGCCGCGAAGTTCGTCGCATTCCTCCTCACGAGCTCGGCCTCGATGCTGGCGGAGAGCGTCCACTCCCTCGCCGACACCGGCAACCAGGGCCTGCTGCTCCTCGGGGGACGACGAGCTCAGCGCCCGGCGACCCCCCAGCACCCCTTCGGCTACGGCCGCGAGCGCTATTTCTGGTCGTTCGTGGTGGCGCTGATGCTGTTCAGCCTCGGTGGCATGTTCGCCATCTACGAGGGCATCTCGAAGATCCGCACGCCCCACGAGCTGGAGTCGCCGATGATCGCCATCGCCGTGCTCGTGGTCGCGATCGTCCTCGAAAGCCTCTCGTTCCGGACCGCGATCGTCGAGTCGCGGCACGTCAAGGAGCCGGGCATCAGCTGGTGGGGGTTCATCCGGCGGGCCAAGCAGCCCGAGCTGCCGGTGGTCCTGCTCGAGGACCTGGGCGCCTTGACCGGCCTGATCATCGCGTTCTGCGCGGTGGGGGTCGCCATCGTCACCGACGACGCCCGCTACGACGGCATCGGCACCCTCAGCATCGGGATCCTGCTGGTGATCATCGCCGCCGTGCTGGCGTTCGAGATGAAGGGCTTGCTGATCGGGGAGTCGGCCAGCGATACCGACCAGCAGGCCATCGCCGCGGCCATCGAGGTCGACCCCAGCGTGCAGCGCCTGATCCACCTGCGCACCGAGCACATCGGGCCCGACGAGCTGCTGGTGGGGGCCAAGATCGAGCTGATCGATGGCCTCGACATCAGCGAGGTCGTGGAGATCGTCGACAACGTCGAGACGGCCGTCCGCCGGGCGGTGCCGTCGGCCCGGATCATGTACCTGGAGCCGGACATCTTCCGCACCACGGTGCCGGGGAACGAGACGCTGAGCCCGGCCGATCTGGCCGTGAAGCCCAAGCCCAGGCCCGAGCCGCCCGCCAAGGCTGAGGCTCAGGCCGAGGCCGCCGCCGAGTAGCCCGACGCTCGCCGCACGCCGCGCCGGACTACCCGACCGGACTACTTCTTGGTGGTGGTGTTCTTCGGGGCTGCCTTGGGGGCCGGCTTGCGGGCCGCAGCCTTCGGCGCAGGCTGCGGCTCGCCGCCCACGGGGGCCACGGTCGCCTCGGGGGTCTTGGCGGCCGGGGCCTCGGTCACGTCGGTGTCGTCGTCGGTCTCCACCAGGGGCGAGACGACGTCGACGAAGCTTCGGGCGAAGTCGCGCTGGACGTCGATGAGGGCCTTGGCGAAGGTCACCTGGCTGTCGAGCACCTCGCCGGGCTTGGGAAGGTTGGCGGGGTAGCTCAGCCTGGGCACCCGGCCCTCGGCCCGCTCGACGCCCTTGCGGACGACGTCGAGTACGGGGCGCTGCAGGTCTCGCAAGGTCTCGACGACCTTGTCCTCGAACTCGGTCACACTCGTCAGGATGGTCATGGGTGCTAACTATAGTTAGCAGTTGCTAGCAGTTCCAACCGGATAATCCCGACCAACCAAGTCGTCTTTTGGTCGGGGTGTGACTAGGCTCGGCCTCCGACATAACCGCTACAGGAGGACAGCAATGTCGATCCGACTCGGCGACGACGCCCCCAACTTCACCGCCGAAACCACCGAGGGCACCGTCGACTTCTACGACTGGAAGGGCGACAGCTGGGCCGTCCTCTTCTCGCATCCCAAGGACTTCACCCCGGTCTGCACGACCGAGCTGGGCCGGGTGGCCGCCCTCAAGCCCGAGTTCGACAAGCGCAACGTGAAGGTCATCGGTCTGTCGGTCGACCCGATCGAGAGCCACGAGAGCTGGAAGCAGGACATCGCAGACGTCACCGGCAGCGAGCTGAACTTCCCGCTGATCGCCGACTCAGACCGCAAGGTCGCGGACATCTACGACCTGATCCACCCCAACGCCCTGGAGACCGCCACGGTCCGGTCGGTGTTCGTCGTCGGCCCGGACAACAAGGTCAAGCTGACCATCACCTACCCGGCTTCGACCGGCCGCAACTTCGACGAGCTGATCCGGGTCATCGACTCGCTGCAGCTGACCGCCAACCACTCGGTGGCGACGCCGGCCGACTGGAAGAACGGCGAGGACGTCATCATCGTCCCGGCGGTCAGCGACGAGGAGGCCAAGGAGCGCTTTCCCGCCGGGTGGGAGGCCAAGAAGCCGTACCTGCGGGTGACCAAGCAGCCGACCTGATCCGCGTTCCGCGGGTGCGACCGCACCCGATGACGAGGCCCTGGGTCGGGTGGGACCCGGGGCCTCGCCGCGTCCCCGGTCGGGCGGGAAAAGTTCATCCAGGAGGTGTGTCCTCAACTGTCACAGGCTGTGTTTAGGGTTAGGGCCTATGACGGTCACGCAGGAGACTCCCGGCGCACCTCCCATCATGGCAGCGGCTGCGGTGCACGCGGTCAAGGTGTACGGCGTCGGAGACACGGCGGTGCGGGCGCTCGACGACGTCACCATCGACATCCCCCACCAGCGCTTCACCGCCATCATGGGCCCGTCGGGCTCGGGCAAGTCCACGCTCATGCACTGCCTCGCCGGGCTCGACTGGCTCACGTCGGGCCAGGTGTTCGTCGCGGGCATCGAGTTGGGCAAGCTCCACGAGAAGGAGCTCACCCGCCTGCGACGGGACCGGATCGGCTTCGTCTTCCAGGCGTTCAACCTGGTGCCGACGCTCACGGCCATCGAGAACATCACGTTGCCCATGCAGCTGGCCGGGCGCGACCCCGAGAAGGAGTGGCTCGACTACGTGGTCAAGACCGTCGGCCTGGCCGACCGCCTCAACCACCGGCCGGCCGAGCTGTCCGGCGGCCAGCAACAGCGGGTGGCCGTCGCCCGGGCCCTGGCCAGCAAGCCGGCGATCATCTTCGCCGACGAGCCCACCGGCAACCTCGACAGCAAGTCCAGCACCGAGATCCTCGAGTTCATGCGCAAGGCGGTCGACGAGTTGGAGCAGACCATCGTCGTGGTCACGCACGATCCGCTGGCCGCCAGCCACGCCGACAACGCGGTGTTCCTGGCCGACGGCCGGATCGTCGACGAGATGCCCGACCCCACCGCCGAGAACGTGCTCGAGCGGATGAAGCGGTTCGACTGAGGCACAGGTCCCATGTTCAAGCTCTCCCTCCGTGACCTGCGGGCCCATGTGGGCCGCTACCTGCTCACGTTCCTGGCGGTCGCCATCGGCATCGCCTTCATCGGCGGGGTCCTCACCCTCACCGACTCGATGACCGCCACGTTCGACGACCTGTTCGCCGACATCTTCAAGGGCACCGACGCCCAGGTTCGCGGCGAGGAGGCCTTCACCGCCGGCCAGGAGGCCGGGGGCGAGGTGCAGCGACCCCGCATCGACGCCGACCTCATCGACAAGGTCCGCGAGGTCGACGGCGTGGCCGAGGCCGAGGGCTCGGTGCAGGGCTTCACCCAGGTCATCGACAAGGACGGTGACCCCTACGGCGACCCCAACTTCGGCGCGCCGACGTTCGGCAGCAGCTGGGGCACGGTCGCCCAGCTGAACCCGTTCCACCTGGTCGACGGGCGGGCACCGAAGAACGAGCACGAGATCGTCCTCGACAAGAAGACCGCCGACGGCACCGACTACAAGATCGGTGACACGGCCAAGTTCCAGACGTCGGCCGGGGTGGGCGAGGCCGAGGTCGTGGGCATCGCCAAGTTCGGCGACGCCGACAGCCCGCTGGGCGCCAGCTTCGCGATGTTCGACCTCGCAACCGCCGAGAAGCTGCTGTCCGAGCCGGGCAAGATCAACAGCATCGAGGCCGTCGCCGACGACGGCGTGTCCCAGACCGAGCTGCGCGACCGCATCGCCCGGGCGCTGAAGGGCGACGACGTCTCGGTGGTCACCGGTGAGAAGGTCACCGACGAGAACCAGAGCCAGCTGGCCGAGAACTTCGGTGTGTTCCGCACGTTCCTGCTGGTGTTCGCGGCGATCGCCGTCGTCGTCGGCGGCTTCGTCATCTTCACCAGCTTCTCGTTCATCGTGGCCCAGCAGCAGCGCCAGATGGCCCTGCTCCGGGCGGTCGGCGCCAGCCGCCGCCAGGTGCTGCTGACGATCCTGACCGAGTCGTTCCTCGTGGGCGTGCTCGGCTCCCTGGTGGGCTACGCCGCGGGCGTCCTCCTGGCCAAGGGGCTGTCGAGCCTCATGATCGAGGACGCCAACCTCAAGTTGCTGCCGGTCTCGTTCATCGCCGCCATGCTCGTCGGCACCATCGTCACCACCGCGTCGGCCATCTTCCCGGCCTGGCGAGCGTCGAAGATCCCGCCGGTCGCGGCCATGCGCGACGTCGCGATCGACACCAGCGCCGGGTCCCGCAAGCGGCTGGTGGGCGGCATCATCACCCTCATCGGCGGCCTCACTTCGATGGTGGGTGGTGCGGCCAGCGGTGAGCTCCTCATGCTGGGCGGGGGCATGCTGACGATCTTCGTCGCCTTCGTCATCCTCGGGCCCATCGCGGCCCGGCCGGCCACCGGGGTGGTCAGCGCACCGTTGCCTCGGACCCGCGGTGTCGTCGGGCAGCTGGCCCGACTGAACGCGGCCCGCAACCCCAAGCGCACGTCGTTCACGGCCTCGGCGCTCATGATCGGGCTCGGCGTCGTCACGCTCGTGCTGGTGCTGAACGCCTCGTTCCGGGCGTCGATCGACAAGGTCGTCGACGACAGCTTCAAGGGCGACTTCGTCGTCAACACCGAGTCGCAGCAGGCGGGCATCGGCATGCCCAGCAAGGTGGCCAACGACATCAACGACCTGCCCGACGTCCAGAGCGCCGCCGGCATCCGCTACGGCCTCGTCCAGATCGACGGCTCGGCCACGGTGGTCAGCGGCCTCGACCCCGACCGGGCGTTCGACCTGTTCGACGTCGGCGTGAAGTCCGGCGACGCCGAGGGCTTGAAGGTCGGCGGCATCGCGGTCGAGGAGAAGAAGGCCGAGGACAAGGGCTGGAAGGTCGGCGACAAGGTCAAGGTGGTCTTCCCCGAGACCGGCGAGCAGGAGCTACCGATCTCCGCGATCATCGACCAGCAGCCGTTCACCGGGACCTACGCCATCGGCGTCCGGGAGTTCGAGGCCAACGTCCCCAACTCGGGTGACAACCTCATCCTCATCAAGCTGAAGCCCGACGTGTCGGCGAGCGAGGCCAAGTCGTCGATCACCAAGATCGTCGACGCCTTCCCGTCGGCCAAGGTGCAGGACCTCGCCGAGTTCAAGTCGGCTACCAAGAAGCAGCTCGACTTCTTCCTCATCCTCATGGGCGTCCTGCTACTGCTGACCATCATCATCGCCATGGTCGGCATCGTGAACACGCTGATCCTGTCGGTCGTCGAGCGGACGAGGGAGATCGGCCTCATCCGGGCGGTCGGCGGGTTCCGCAAGCAGGTCCGGTCCGCCATCCGGTGGGAGGCGCTGATCATCGCCGCCTTCGGCTTGCTGGCGGCGCTCACGATCGGCGTGTTCTTCGGCTATGTACTGATCCGGAACATGGGCGAGGAAGGCATCGACGTGTTCCGGCTGCCCATCGGCACGCTCGTCCTCGTCACGGCCATCACCGCGGTGCTCACGTGGCTGGCCGCGCTGCTTCCCGCGGCATGGGCGGGCCGGCGCCCGATCCTGGCGGCCATCGCCAGCGAGTAGCCAATGCCACTCGACCCTCTCACGCTGTCGCCGGAGGTCGAGGCGTTCGTCGCCGAGCGCCACCTGGCCACGCTGACCGTGCTGCGACCCGACGGGACGCCCCACGTGGCGCCCGTCGGGTTCACGTGGGACGACGCCACGGGTCTGGTGCGGATCATCTCGTTCGCCGGGGCGCAGAAGATCCGCCACCTGGTGCGGCGGCCGCATCCCCGGGCCGCGGTGTGCCAGGTCGACGGCGGCCGCTGGCTCACGTTCGAGGGCCCGGCCTCGGTCACCGACGACCCGGCGCGGGTCGCCGAGGCCGTGCAGCGCTACGCCAAGCGCTACCGGCAGCCGGGCGAACGCCCCGACCGGGTGGCCATCGAGATCGCGGTCGACCGGGTCATGGGCCGGGCGTGATGGCGGCGACCGCGGGTTACTCGGGCACTCCGCTGGCCAAGAAGCTGGGCATCAAGCCCGAGCACTCGATCGCGCTGTTGGCCGCCCCGGACGGGTTCGAGATCCCCGAACTGCCGCCCGGTGTCGAGGTCCGGCGTCAGGCTCGGGCGCCGCTCGACGTGGTGGTGTCGTTCCACACCCGCCGGTCGGACCTGGCCAAGCGCTTCCCGGCGCTGATGAAGGCCGTCGTCCCCGCGGGTGCCCTGTGGGTGGCGTGGCCGAAGAAGGCCTCAGGCCTCCCGACCGACATCACGGAGGACACGGTCCGCGAGGTCGCCCTCCCGACCGGGATGGTCGACAACAAGGTCTGCGCCATCGACGAGACGTGGTCGGGCCTGCGCCTGGTCCTCCGCAAAGAGCTCCGCTAGCGATCTCGGCTCAGTCGTCGTCGACGGGGGCCATCGTCGACTGATCGAAGAAGGCGCGCATCGTGGTGATCTTGCCGGCGTCGTCGAAGGTCATCAGGTCGATGATGTCCAGGCCGAAGATCGACCCGCCCAGGTCGGCCCGGGCCTGCATCGTGAAGATGCCCTCGTCGCCGATGACCGTGGTGATCCCCAACGGGCGCAGCTCGACGCTGTCGGGCACCGTGTGCACCTCGTCCCAGAACTCGGCGATCGCCTCCCGACCGGTGCGCCGGGGCGTCCCGACCGGGTCCTCGATCCAGGCGCCGTCGGCGAAGAGGTCCAGCCAGCCTTCCTTGTCGTTGGCGCTGAACCGGGTCGTGTACTGCTCAATCGCCTTCCGCAACGTGTCCGCGTCTGCCATGGGCGCGCACAGTATCTGACGCCTCGTCAGGTTGTCCTGCCGGCCGCAGGATCAGCCGCGGTCCCCGGTCCCAGGTGATGTAGCCCCAGAACCAGTTGAGGAGCACCGACGCCCTGTTGCGCAGGCCCGCCAGGTAGAAGATGTGAAGCACCAGCCACGACAGCCAGGCGAGGGTGCCGCGCAGGCGGATGCCCCCGGGCAACTCGGCGACAGCGGCCCGCCGCCCGATGGTGGCCATGGTGCCCTTGTCGACGAACTTGAACGGTCGCGTGGGCTTGCCATCGAGCAGGCGACCGATCTGGCGGGCGACGTGGTGGCCCGACTGCATGGCCACCGGCGCCAGCTGAGGCAGCACGGCGTCCTTCTTGCCGGGGGCGGCGGCGACGTCGCCGATCGCCCAGACACCCCGGTGCTCGGGAACGGCCAGGTCGGGGCCGACGACGATGCGACCACCGCGGGTCGTCTCGAGCCCGAGCTTGGCGGCCAGCGGGTTGGCGGTGACACCGGCGGCCCAGACGACTGTCTGAGCCGGGATCGTCTCGCCGCTGCGGAGCCGGACGGAGGTGGGCCCGACCTCGGCGACTGCTTCGTCGAGGCGCAGCTCGACGTGCCGGGCCGACAGGGTCTCGGCCGCAACCTGTTGCGACCGAGCGTGGAACGGCGACAGGAGCACGTCGCGGGCCTCGACGAGGATGACCCGGGCCTTGCCGATGTCCATCTGCGGGTAGTCCCGGCGGAAGACGACGGCGACCAGCTCGGCGAGGGCGCCGGCGGTCTCGACGCCGGTCGGCCCGCCGCCGACGACGACGAAGGTGAGGGCGCCCTGGTCGATGAGCGCCGGGTTGGCGTCGGCCGCCTCGAACCGCTCGACGATGTGGTTGCGAAGGTGGACCGAGTCGCTGAGCGTGTAGAGCGGGTGGGCGAACTCCTCGGCGCCCGGGGTGTCGAACCAGGTGGCGACGGTACCGGCGGCAACCACGAGGTGGTCGAAGTGGATCGGCTGCTGGTCGGCCAGCTCGACGGTGCGGGCCTCCCAGTCGACGCCGGTCACCTCGGCCCGGCGGAAGCGGAGGTTCGGCTGGTCGTGGAAGAGGCCCCGGACCGGATAGGCGACGTCGGCCGGGTTCAGGCCCGACGTGGCGACCTGGTAGAGCAGCGGCTGGAAGGTCGTGAAGTTCTGGCGGTCGATGAGGATGACCTCGACGGGCTGCTTCGCCAACCCCCGGGCCACGGCCAACCCCCCGAACCCGGCCCCGATGACCACCACGTTGGGCCGTACTCCCATGGCTCCCACTCCCTCGCCTCGACTTTGTGAATCCTCTCACAAGAACGGTACTGACCCACCCCCTATTCCCCAAGCGACTTTCCCAGCCCCTTACGCCGCCAGGTCGACCAGCCACCGCACTGCCGCGGCCCTCGAGACCTTCGCCCGTTCTACGCTCGGTGGGATGACTCGGATGGGTCGCGTTGGCCGATGGCTGGGGCTCTGGAGCATCTTCACGGTCGTCTCGACGGTGATCGGCGCCCTGCTCATCGACGACGGTCCCAGCGTCCTCGATCGGCTGGCCGGCCAAGCCATGTTCGGCTTGTTCTTCGCAACCGGTATGGAGTGGTGGTTCCACCGCCAGGAACGCCGGGCCGACACCTAGACACCGTGCGGGACTAGGTGCGGCGGAGGATGAGGCCCCGGTAGCTGTCCTGGAAGCCGGCGGCGCGGAGGGCCCCGGCCCACGGGGATTGGCGGGCGGAGTCGCCGTCGATGGTTTGGATCTCGATCTGGCGGGTGCGGCCCGTCGTCACCCGGGCGGCTAGGGCCTCGGGCCACCTCGGGTGGGACTCTGCTGCGGGGAAGGTCAGGAGGCTGCGGCCGCCGCGCTCCACGAACGCGACCGGCTCGCCGCTCGCGAGGACCACCAGGGCGCCGGACGCTCGTGCCGGGCGGCCGGGGGATTCGGGCCACGGGAGGGCGGCGCCGTACGGCTGGGCCGGGTCGGTCGCCGCGAAGACCACCAGGTCGCCCGGTTCGGGGTCAGGGTCAGCCCACTCGTCAGGATTGCGCCGAGCCGAGCGCAGGCGGTCGACCGCACCCGGCAGGGCGAACTGGGCAGCGCCCTGGCCGGCCACGAAGTAGCCCCGCCGGGCCCGGCCTCGTTCCTCCAGCGCCTTCAGCACCGGGTACACCCCGGCGAAGCCGCCCTCGATCCCCTCGCTGCGCGCCGCCTCCCGGGTCAGCACCCCGTGCCGCTCCAGCAACTGCGCCGCCCGAGCGTGGGCGGCTTCCGTCGGCGACGCCTCGAGCCGCAGCAGCGGCGCAACCAGCGACCACCGCCCGGCACCCTGTGGCGGGCCCAACCGCGCCAGCCGACCTCGCGAAGCCCGTCGCTGCCCCGCCGCCTTCCGCACCTTGCCCGCCACGAACGCCCGCATCGGGCCCAGCGAGTCGTTGGTGACCAGCCCCGCCCACACCAGGTCCCACAGCGCGGCCAGCACGGTGGTGTCGTCGTACGGCTGGTCGGCCTGCTGGGCGATGACCTGCAGGTCCGGCCAGAACGACGCCCCCCGTTGGGCCAGGCCGGCCAGCAGCGCGGCGTGCAGCGGCTGGCCCGCGACCTCGGGCGGGACCTCCTCGGCCGGCAGCAGCAGCCCCGCCTGGTCCCGGAACAGCAGCCGCACCCGCCCGTCGGTGGCGCCCACCGACCCGGCCCCGACCCACACCAGCTCGCCCGACGTGCACAGCTCGTCGAGCTCGGCCTCCCGGTAGTCCCGCAGTCGCGACGGCAGGATCTCCGACTCCAGCGCCGACGCCGGCAGCGCCGCGCCCTGCAGCTGGCCCACCACGTCGACCAGCCCGTCGAGGCCGCTCCGCATCGACCCGATCCCGTGCCACTGCTGCAGGAACCGAGCGTAGGTGGCGCCGTCGACCGGCTCGATCTCATGCCGCAACTTGGCCAGCGATCGCCGTCGCAGCTGGCGAAGGACGCCCACGTCGCAGTGCTCCCGATCGACCCCGCCCGGCCGGAACTCGCCGGTCACCACCCGGCCGTCGGCCTCGAGCAGCTGCAGCGCCGCCGCCACCCGCTCGGCCGGTACCCCCAGCCGGGCGACGACGTCACGCACCACGAACGGCCCGTGCGTCCGGGCATATCGGCTGACCAGGTCGACCAGCGGCGCTTCCACCGGCTCGGTGAACGCCGCCGCCAACCCGAGAGGCAACGCCACCCCCAACGCATCCCGCAACCGGGCTGCATCCTCCGCAGCACACAGGCACGACATCTCGGCGATGGTGGCGGTGAAGGCGCGGCGTTCGGTCACCAGCTGGGCGGACCAGGACACACCGTCAGAACCCTCGGAGCGGGCGTCGATCTCCTCGGGCGTCAGCGGCCCCAACCGCCGCAGCAGGTCGTGGAGCTCGTCGGCGTCGCGAGCGCGCCGGCCGTCAGCCAGGCACTGCAGCTCCAGCTCGAGGTCGGCCAGCGACTCGGGGTCGAGCAGCTCCCGCAGCTCCTCGGCGCCCAGCAGGTCGGCAAGCAGCTCGCGGTCCAGCGCCAGCGCCGCGGCCCGCCGCTCGGCGAGTGGCGCGTCGCCCTCGTACATGTACACGGCGATCCACCCGAACAGCAGCGACTGGGCGAACGGCGACGCCCGCGACGTGTCGACCCCGACCAGCCGCACCTTCCGCGATCGGATGTCCCGCAGCACAGCCCGCAGCGCCGCCAGGTCGAACACGTCGCTCACCAGCTCGCGGGTGGTCTCCAGCAGCAGCGGGAAGCTCGGGTACTTGCCGGCTACGGACAGCAGGTCGGCCGACCGCTGCCGTTGCTGCCACAGCGGCGTCCGCCGATCGGGCCGGCGCCGGGGCAGCAGCAGCGCCCGGGCCGCGGCCTCCCGGAAGCGCCCGGCGAACATCGCCGTCGACGGCAGCCGCGACACCACCAGCTCGTCGAGCTCCTCGGGGTCGAGCGCCAGGTCCTCGAGCGGCAACTGGTCGACGGCCTCGGGCAACCGGATGACGATGCCGTCGTCGCTCCACATCAGCTCGACGTCGAGCCCCCACTGCTCGCCCAGCTTGTGCTGCAGCGCCATGGCCCACGGCGCGTGCACCTGGGCGCCGAACGGCGACAGCACGCACACCCGCCAGTCGCCCAGCTCGTCGGTGAACCGCTCGACCACCACCGTCCGGTCGTCGGGCACCGCCCCGGTGGCCTCGGCCTGCTCGGCCAGGTAGGCGACCAGGTTCGACGCCGCCCGCGCATCGAGGTCGTAGGACGACGACAACAGGTCGACGGCCCGCCCAGGCTCCAAGGCCCGCAGCTCCCGGGTGAACGCCCCCAACGCCTCGCCCAGCTCCAACGGCCGCCCCGGACCGTCGCCGTGCCAGAACGGCATCTTCCCGGGCTCGCCGGGCGCCGGCGTGACCACCACCCGCTCGTGGGTGATCTCCTCGATCCGCCACGTGGTGGCGCCCAGCAGGAACGTCTCCCCCGCCCGCGACTCGTACACCATCTCCTCGTCGAGCTCCCCGACCCGGGTGCCGTCGGGCAGGAACACCCCGTAGAGACCCCGGTCGGGGATGGTGCCGGGGTTGGTGACCGCCAGCCGCTGCGCGCCCGCCCGGGGCCGCAGCCGACCCTCGGTGCGATCCCACACCAGCCGGGGCTTCAGCTCGGCGAACTCGTCGGACGGGTAGCGCCCCGAGAGCAGGTCGAGCACGGCGTCCAGCACCTCGTCGGACAGCTCGGCGAACGGCGCCGCCCGCCGGACCACCCGGGCCAGGTCGTCGACCTGCCACTCGTCCATGGCCACCATGGCCACGATCTGCTGGCACAGCACGTCGAGCGGGTTGCGAGGGTACGACGTCGACTCGATGAGCCCGTCCCGCATCCGCTGCACCACGACGGCGGCTTCGAGCAGGTCGTGGCGGTGCTTGGGGAACAGCTTGCCCCGGCTCGGCTCGCCGACCTGGTGGCCGGCCCGGCCGATGCGCTGCAGCCCCCGGGAAACCGCCCCCGGCGACTCGACCTGCACGACCAGGTCGACCGCGCCCATGTCGATGCCCAGCTCCAGGCTGGACGTGGCGACCAGGCCCCGCAGCCGCCCGGTCTTCAGCTCGTCCTCGATCTGCAGCCGCCGCTCCCGGGACAGCGACCCGTGGTGGGCCTTCACCAGCTCAGGTACGTCGGCCGGCAGCGATGACCCCGAGGCCTCGGCCGCCCGGTTGCGCCCCTCGATCCACAGCTCGTTGAGCCGGGTGGCCAGCCGCTCGGCGAGCCGCCGGGCGTTGACGAAGATCAGGGTCGACTGGTGAGACTCGACCAGGGCGAGCAGCTCGGGGTGGATCGACGGCCAGATCGACCCGGCGTCGCCCAGCTCGGCCATGTCGTCGACCGGCACGATGACCTCGACGTCGAGCTCCTTGCGGACCCCGGCGTCGACGACTGACACCGGCCGGGCCACGCCGCCGTCCGCCGAGCCGCCCAGGAAGCGGGCCACCACGTCGAGCGGCCGCTGGGTGGCCGACAGCCCGATCCGCTGCACCGGGTGGGGCACGAGCTCCGCCAGCCGTTCGAGCGTCAGCGCCAGGTGCGCACCCCGCTTGGTGGGCACCAGCGAGTGGATCTCGTCGACGATGACCGTGTCGACGCCGAGCAGCGTCTCCCGGGCTTGCGACGTGAGCATGAGGTACAGCGACTCGGGCGTGGTGACGAGGATGTCGGGTGGCTCCCGCACCAGCCGCCGGCGGACGTCGGCCGGCGTGTCGCCGGTCCGCACACCGATGGTCGGCTCCCGGTAGGGCAGGCCCAGACGCTCGGCCGCGAGGCGGATGCCGACCAGCGGCGCCCGCAGGTTCTTCTCGACGTCGACTGCCAACGCCCGCAGTGGCGAGATGTACACAACTCGGGTCCGCTGTTCGCGTGGTCGACCACTCTCGGTGGACACATCGCCAACAAGCCGGTCAATGCTCCAGAGGAAGGCGGCGAGGGTCTTGCCGGAGCCCGTCGGCGCCAGGATCAGTGTGTGGTCTCCGGCGGAGATGGTGGGCCAGCCCTCGGCTTGAGCAGGCGTCGGCCCCGGAAAACTGCTCTCGAACCAGGCCCGGACAGCTGGTGAGAACAGGGACAATGCCATGGCTCGCCACCATACAAAGCCCCTGTGACAGTTGAGGTCGCGAACCCAACCGCCCCCAGACGCGGGCAACGGGGCCATGAGGCCCCGTTGCGAACAGCCAGCGGAGGCGGGGCGGGCGGGCGGACAGGCACCCCACCCCCACCGGTCTGTTGACGGTCACGCTACCCCGGCCCCCAAAGCCTGAAACTCACTTTCCGAGATAATTTGTTCGCGCTGCGTAGCCGGCTTGTGAGGCCGACCAAACGTGGACTGTCGGCGTAGGATTTAGGCGTGGTCGAGTACCAGTCGCGCGAGTTCCACCCGGCCTTCGAGGAGTACTGCGAAGCGATCTGGGAGCTCAAGGAGGACGACGTCGACGTCATCCAGGCGCGCATCGCCGAACGGCTGCATGTGTCTCGACCGGCCGTCTCCGAGATGATCAAGCGGATGCAGTCCGAGGGCTTCGTCGTCCTCGACCGCACCCACATCAACCTCACCTCCGAGGGCCGCGAGCTCGCCGAGCAGGTCGTCCGGCGCCACCGCCTGGCCGAGCGGCTGCTGACCGACATCCTCGGCCTGCCCTGGGCCGACGCCCACGTCGAGGCGGGCAAGTGGGAGCACGTCATCTCCGAGCCGGTGGAGAAGGCCATCAACCGGGTGCTCGACAACCCCACCACCTGTCCCCACGGCAACCCCATCCCCGGGTCGAAGTACGCGGCGCCCGACACCGTGGCGCTCTCCCACCTCAAGGTCGGCTCGCCGTTCACGGTCAGCCGCATCCCCGAGGAGCTGGAGTTCACTCCGGGGCTGCTGGAGTTCCTCGAGGACGCCGCGCTGCAGCCGGGTCACTCCGGGGTGGTCACGGCCACGTCGCCCGACGGCACCACCACCGTCGAGATCGAGGGCCAGCACATCGGGATCGGCGCCTTTGCCAGCGCCCGGATCCTCGTCACCGAGCAGGCCGTCACGGCCTGAACCTCGGCGCAGTCAGCGCCGCAGCGGTTCCGGTAGCGGGGCCGCGTGCACCACGGCCAGGCGCTTCGTAGCTCGGGTCAGCGCCACGTACAGGGCCCGCATGCCCTGCGCTTCCTCGTCGACGATCGCCGCAGGTTCGACCACCACTGCGGCGTCGAGCTCGAGGCCCTTCACCAGGCCGACCGGGACCAGCGACACCTGCGCCTCGAACCCGTCGCGGGCCGCCCGGCCGTACTCGATGCCGGCGGCTTCCAGAGCTGCGCCGACCTTCTCGACCAACGTCTGCGGGACGATGATCGCGACACTGCCCGGATCGACCGCCGCCCGCTCCTCGACGACCACCTCCGCGACTCGCTGGAACAGCTCCTCGCTGTCGGCGGACACCATCCGGGGTGGGTCACCGACCTGACGGACGCTGTCCGGCGGCCTGAGGCCCGGGGCGGCCTCGGCGAGGACCTTGGCCGCCAACTCCATGGTGGGCCGGGGGATGCGGTAGCCGATGGTCAGCTCCGCCCGGCGGGACGGCCGCTTCGATGGCAGGTGGGCCAGGATCTCGCCCCAGCCCTGGTGGGCCCAGACGCCCGTGGCCTGGGCCACGTCGCCGACGATCGTCATCGAGCCGTTGAGCGAGCGCCGTGACAGCATCCGCAGCTGCATCGGGGACAGGTCCTGTGCCTCGTCGACCACGATGTGGCCGTACGTGCGGACCTCGTCGTCGGGGGCCTCGTGACGGCGCTTGCGGGGCTTGGGGCCGAGCAGCGCCCTGGCCTCGTCGAGCAGCGGGACGTCAGACACGGTCCACACGATGTTGCGGACGTCGCCGGTCGTCCGGGCGCGGTACAGCGACGCCCGCTCCTCGGCGTTGAGGACGCGCCCCGCGGCCAGGTCGATGAGCGCTGCGGAGCCGAACAGGTCGTGCAACAGCTCGCCCGGGGTGAGCACGGGCCACATCCGCTCCAGCGCCTCCCGCACCTCCGGGGTCTGGCGCAGCCGCCCCTTCACTTCCTCGGAGGTGGTCGGCGTCCGGCTGGACTCGGCCAGCGCCTCGTACATGCGTGCCTCGACGAAGCGGCGGCCGGCGTTGTGGTTGCGGAAGCGGCGACGGGCCTCGGCGACGATCTGCCCGGTGACCTCGGCCGGCACCTGCAGGGTCTGGAGGCCGAAGCCGACCCGCAGCGGCTTGCGCAAGGCGCGCTCGCGGTCACGCACCGCCTTGGCCAGCACCCGGGCCATGCGGAGGTCGCCCTTCACCCGGGCGGCCGTCGGGCGGTCGTAGCCTGTGACCCGCACGTTCTCGACCAGGTCGGCCAGCACGGCCAGTTCGACACCGGCCTCGCCCAGGCTCGGCAGCACCTGCTCGATGTAGCCGAGGAACACCCGGTTCGGCCCGACGACCAGGACGCCCTGGCCCTCCAGCGGAAAACGGTACGTGTAGAGCAGGTAGGCGGCGCGGTGGAGGGCGACGACGGTCTTGCCGGTGCCCGGGCCGCCCTGGACCACCAGGACACCGGGCAGCTCAGCCCGGATGACCTCGTCCTGCTCGGCCTGGATAGTGCCGACGATGTCGGACAGGCGCCCAGTGCGGGACTCCTCCAGCGCGGCGATGAGGGCGCCGTGGCCCTTGACCTCGTGGCCGTTGTCGGAGATGGCCAGGCCGCCGTCGAGCAGGCCGGCCCCCTCGCCGAACAGCTCGTCCTCGATACCGAGCAGCTGCCGGCCCCGGGTGGCGAAGTGGCGCCGCCGCACGAGGCCCATCGGGGCTCGGCCGGTGGCCCGGTAGAAGGGCTCGGCCACCGGCGCCCGCCAGTCGACGACCAGGGGCTCCTGGCTGTCGTCGGCGACTGCGATCCGGCCGATGTAGTAGGTGTCGCCGCCGTCGGCCTGGCTCCGGTCGATGCGACCGAACACCAGGCTGGCATCGCCGAGGTTGAGGTAATCGAGGCGGTTGGCGATGTTGCCCTCGATCATCTCCCGCTCCCAGCGGGCCTGTTCGGTTCCGCCCCGTCCCACTTCGACCATCGACCGCAACCGAGTAGCGGTCTGCCGAGCGCGGTCTAGAGAGTCATAGGCACGGTCGATGTAGGCCTGCTCGGCAACGAGGTCGGGGTGGAACGCCAAACGCCCCTCCAGCGGTCGAAAGAGCTGACCATGCTACCTGGCGCCGACCTTCCGGTCGCCTCCAGGCGGCCGTGACCAGGTGAAGGGCGCCCCCTTGCCGGCTGCCCCGGCCCTCACCCCTCAGAGGAGTGGCGGCGCGACAGCCTGGGCCACGTCCCGCCGGGCCGGCCTCAGCCGGAGTGGAAGTCGAACGGGTGCGTGGCCTCGTGGAGGTCGTGGTGGTCGACGTGGCCGTCGTGGGTCAGGTCGAAGTCGTCCTTCGTCGGCAGGTCGGTGTCGTCGAAGGCCTCGTCCGGGGTCTCCAGGCCGTTGAGGGCCGCGAAGTCCGGGGACAGCGGGTCCTGGTTGCCGTAGAGGGCCGACGGCTCGCTCAGGACGTCGACCAGCTCGCTCGGGTCGAGGCCCGTGGACGCCTCGAGGTCCCGGATGACCTCGGGCGCGTCCTCGCCGAACACGTCGTCGAGGATCTCGACCAGGACGTTCTCCGCTTCCTCGTCGCTGAGGCCGTCACCGAACTGGGCGCCCGCGCTCTCGCCGTCGCCGTCGCCGTCCTCGTCGGTCGGCTCGTCCTCGCCGGCGGTGGCCTGGGCGTCGTCGGAGAAGTCGTCCTCGCCGAAGCCCGTCGTGAGGTCGTCCGCCGAGGCGCCGAAGCCGTCACCGAGCGGCTGCTGGGCGTCGAGCCCGCCTTCGTCGTCGGGTTCCCTCATGGGCACCATCGTCCCCTCCCCCGGCCCCGGTTGTCGACCAGGAGATTCCCCGTACCGAATCGGGGGTCATAGGGGGGAGGGCGTAACTTGACCGGGTGCCGTCTCCCGACGCGCCCTTCTTGCGGGCGTGCCGCAACCAGAGTGCCAGCAGGGTCCCCGTCTGGTTCATGCGCCAGGCCGGGCGGTCGCTGCCCGAGTACCGGAGCATCCGGGGCGTCGGCAGCATCCTCCAGGCCATCCGGGACCCCGACCTGGCGACCGAGATCACCCTGCAGCCCATCCGCCGCTACGGCGTCGACGCCGCCATCCTCTACAGCGACATCGTCGTGCCGGTCGAGGCCATCGGCTTCGGGGTCGACGTCCAGCCGGGCGTCGGGCCGGTGGTGGCCGAGCCGTTCCGCTCGCCCTCGGATCTCGAGCGCCTGCGGCCGCTGGAGCCCGACGTCGACTGCCCGTGGGTGGCGCAGACCGTCCGCCAGCTGGTCGCCGAGCTGGGCGACGTGCCGCTCATCGGCTTCGCCGGGGCGCCGTTCACCGTCGCCAGCTACCTGATCGAGGGCGGCCCGTCCCGGGAGATGGCCCGCACCAAGTCCCTGATGGTCGGCGAGCCCGGGCTGTGGGCGGAGCTGGTCGACCGGCTGGCCGACCTGGCGCTCGCCTCGGTGCGCGCCCAGGTGTCGGCCGGAGCCGCCGCGGTGCAGCTGTTCGACAGCTGGGCGGGGTCGCTGAGCCCCGACCTCTACGAGCGGCACGTCCTGCCGGCCAGCTCCAAGGTGTTCGCCGGGCTGGCCGACCTCGACGTGCCCCGGATCCACTTCGGCGTGACCACCGGTGAGCTGCTGCCGCTGCTGGCCAAGGCCGGGGCCGACGTGGTGGGCGTCGACTGGCGGGTGCCGCTCGACGAGGCCCGCCGCCGCCTCGGGCCTTCGGTGGCCGTCCAGGGCAACCTCGACCCGGCGCTGTGCCTCGCCCCCTGGCCGGTGGTGGCCGAGCGGGTGCGGGACATCCTGGCCCGCAACGACGGGCGGCCCGGGCACATCTTCAACCTCGGCCACGGCGTGCTGCCCGAGACCGACCCGGCGATCCTCGAGCGGATCGTCGACCTGGTGCACACCGAGGGGCGTGCAGAGGAGGCGTCGTGACCGCCGGGCTGGTGGTCATGGCCTACGGGACGCCATCGTCACCGGACGCCGTCGCCTCGTACTACACGCACATCCGCCGGGGCCGGCCGCCCACCGACGAGCAGCTGGCCGACCTGCAGGCACGCTACGAGGCCATCGGCGGCGTCTCGCCGCTGGCGGCCCGGACCCAGGACCAGGCGCAGGCCATCGCCACCGGGCTCGAGTCGCTGGCGCACGGGGGTTGGCGGGTGGCGCTGGGCAACAAGCACGCCCCGCCGTTCGTCGAGGACGCGGTGACCGAGCTCCTGACGGCGGACCAGCCGCTCGACCGGATCGTGGGCCTCGTGCTGGCCCCTCACTACTCGCGCGGCTCGGTGGCCGAGTACCACGCCCGAGCCGCCGCGGCCGCGGGCGACGTCCCGTACGTCGGCATCGACTCGTGGTCGGACGAGCCGGCGTGGGTCGACGCCCAGGCCGCGCGGGTGCGCGCCGCCCTCGCGGAGCTGCCGGACGCCACCAGGGTGCTGTTCACCGCCCACTCGCTGCCGGAGCGGATCCTCGCGGACGATCCCTATCCCGGGCAGCTGGAATCGTCGGCGGACGCCATCGCCGCCGTGGCGGGGGTCACGGACTGGGGGTTGGCGTGGCAGTCGGCCGGACGCACACCGGAGCCGTGGCGGGGGCCGGACATCCTCGACGTGCTGCGGGAGCTCGCCGGGACGGACAGGGTGGATGGCGTGCTCGTCTGCCCCCAGGGTTTCGTGTCCGACCACCTCGAGGTGCTCTACGACCTCGACGTCCAGGCGGCGGAGCTGGCGGGCTCGCTGGGCCTCGCCTTCGCCCGGACGGCCTCGATCAACGACGAGCCCGCGGTCATGAACGCCCTGGCCCACAAGGTCGCCGCCGCATGACGACCCTGGCGGGACGGCTGGTGCAGCTCCGGCCGGCGTCCGAGGCCGACATCCCCCGGCTGGTAGAGATCCGCTCGACGCCCGAGGTCTACGCGCACTGGCGGGGTGGCGAGGACCTCGAGAAGGCCGTGCGGGAGGACTTCGCCGAGGACGGCATCCACCCGTATGCCATCGAGCTCGACGGGCGGGTCGTCGGCTGGATCCAGTGGCAGGCGGAGGAGGAGCCCGACTACCGCCACGCCAGCATCGACATCTACGTCGACCCCGCCGTGCACGGCAAGGGACTCGGCACCGATGCCGTGCGGACGCTGGCCCGGCACATCGTCGTGGACCACGGGCACCACCGCATCACCATCGATCCCGCCGCCCACAACGCCACCGCCATCCGGGCCTATGAGAAGGTCGGGTTCCGGCCGGTCGGCATCATGCGGCAGGCCGAACGGGGACCCGACGGCACCTGGCACGACAGCCTGCTGATGGACCTGCTGGCCGCCGAGGTCCTGGCCGACGATGTCTGACCTCGTCGTCGTCGGGGGCGGCATCGCCGGGCTGGCGGCCGCCTGGGAGGCGCGACGGCGGGGCGCCGACGTGGTGCTGCTGGAGGCGTCGGGCGCGGCCGGGGGGAAGCTGCGGACGTCGCCGGTCGTCGGGGTGCCGCTGGACGAATCGGCCGACGCCTTCCTCGCCCGGGTGCCCGAGGCCGTCGAGCTGTGCCGGGCGGTGGGCCTGGGGTCGTCGCTGGTGGCGCCGACGGCGGGGCGGGCGTACGTGTGGGTCGAGGGAGCGCTGCGAGCGCTGCCGGCCGACCAACTGCTCGGGGTGCCGACCGACCTGGACGCCGTCGCCGAGACCGGGATCCTGTCGGCTGCCGGGGTGGCCCGAGCCCGGGAGGACCTGGTGCTGCCGGACGACCGGCCGGCGGGCGACGAAGCCGTGGGTGGCTTGGTCCGGCGCCGGCTGGGCGACGAGGTGCTCGACCGGCTCGTGGCGCCGCTGGTGGGCGGGATCTGGGCTGCCGACTGCGACCAGCTCTCGCTGGGGGTCGCCACCCCGCAGCTGGCGGCTGCCCGTGACCGCGACCCGAGCCTGCTCCGGGGCGCTATCGCGGTCCGGGAAGCCGGCCTTGCCGCCGCGGCAGCTGGAGCCGGAGCCGCCGGCGTGGGGCCCGGCACGCCCGACGACCTGGCACCGGACGCCGGCCCCGGGGCTGCAGCCGGGACGCGCCGGGCAGGCGGGGAGCCGGGGTCGGGAGTCGGGACGGCGTCGCCGGGGACGGCCGCCGGGGGAGCTGGTGCGCCGGTCTTCCTGGCGCCTCGTGGAGGCATGGGGCGGCTGGTGGAGGCACTGGTCGACGAGCTGGGGGATGCCGTCAGGACGGGGATCCCGGTCGACCACGTCGAGCGGCTCGGGTCACGCTGGCGGGTCGGGGGGTTCGACTGCGACGGAGTCGTCGTGGCGACGCCGGCCTACAACGCCGCGCAGCTGGTCGAAGGGGAGGCGGCGGAGCTGCTGGGCGGCATCGACTACGCCTCGGTGGTGCTGGTCGCCCTCGCCGTGCCGCGGGCTGGGATCGATCGTGAGCTGGACGGGTCGGGGTTCCTCGTGCCGCAGTCGGACGGGCGGATCCTCACCGCTTGCTCCTGGGTCACCAGCAAGTGGGGGCACCTCGACGTGGACCCCGACACCGTCATCCTGCGCGCCTCGGCCGGTCGGGCGGGGGACGAGCGGGCGCTCGACCTGGACGACGACGCCCTCGTCGCCGCCCTCCTGAAGGACCTCGGGGACACGATGGGATTGCAGGCTGCGCCGATCGACGTGAGGGTCACCCGGTGGCTGCGGTCGTTCCCTCAGCCCCGGCCGGGCCACCGGGACCTGGTGGCCTCGGTCCGGGCCGACCTACCGCCGGGGCTCGCCCTCGCCGGCGCCTGGGTCGACGGCGTCGGCATCCCTGCTTGCATCCGGTCCGGCTACCAGGCAGTCGACGCCGCGCTGCCGGCGTGAGGCACCCCGACGGCGAGGGACGGGTGGGGCGGCGGGCCATTGACGTGGGAAGCTGTTCCACCGTGTCGACTACTGCACCGCCGGACGTCGAGGTCGCGGCGGCGTCGCCTGACGAGGAGCCTCCCGGCAGCGATCGCCGACAGCGCCTGATCACCGCCGGGCTCTGCCTCGGGGCCGGGGTGCTCATGGCCTCGGCGTTGCCGCCGTGGGGGTGGTGGCCGCTGGCGTTCGCCGGGCTGGTCGGGTTCGACCGGTTGATCGCGGACCAACCTCGCGGTGTCCGGTTCCGTCGGGGCTGGCTGGTCGGGCTGGGACTCTACCTGCCGTCGATGTTCTGGATGAAGGACCTGACCGTGCCCGGGTACTTCATCGCCACCGTCACCTATGCCGCCTTGATCGGCGTCACCGCCGTCGTCGTCCCGGCCACCGCGCCCGGCCGCTGGCTCGCCCTCCCCGGCGCCCTGGCCGTGACCGAACTGCTCCGCTGGTCGTGGCCCTTCGGCGGCGTGCCGCTGTCGAGCCTGGCGGTCGGCCAGGTCGCCGGCCCCCTCGCCCCGATCCTCCGGGTCGGCGGCGCCCTCCTGCTGGTCGAGCTGACCGTGATCGTCGGCGTGGCCCTCGCCGCCGCCATCAGCCGCCGCTGGGTCGCCGCTGCGATCGGGGCAGCCATCGTGATCGCCGCCCTCGGCTTCGCCGCCGTCGCCCCGAAGGCCCACAGCGTCGGCGACCCGATCACCGTCGCCCTCGTCCAGGGCGGAGGCAAGCAGGGCACCCGGGCCGAGGACACCGACGAGCGCAAGGTGTTCGAGGTCCACCTCGCCGCCAGCGAGCAGGTGAAGACCCCGGTCGACCTGGTGCTGTGGCCCGAGGACGTGGTCGACGTCGACGGCGCTCTCGACGGCTCGCCCGAGGAGCAGGAGCTGTCGGACCTCGCCCGGGAGCTCGACGCCCCGCTGATCGTGGGCGTGGTCGAGGACGACGGCCCCGACCACTTCTTCAACGCCGCGGTCCTGTTCGATGCCGACGGCAAGATCGTCGACCGCTACGACAAGGTCCACCGGGTCCCGTTCGGCGAATACGTGCCGCTGCGCAGCCTCCTCGAGCCCATCGCGGGCGGTGCGCTGCCCGAGCGCGACGCCATCATCGGGAAACATGCAGGCGAATTGGCCACGCCACCTGGCAAGATGGCGGTAGCGATCTCCTGGGAGATCTTCTTCGGGGATCGGGTGAGGGAGGGCGTGCAGCGTGGCGGCCAGGTGGTGCTCAATCCGACGAACGGATCGTCGTACACGGGCACCCTGGTGCAGACGCAACAGGTCGCAACATCACGCATGCGCGCCATCGAGAGCGATCGCTGGGTGCTGCAAGCAGCGCCGACGGGCTTCACCGCCATCATTGGGCCCGACGGCAAGGTGCACCAACGCAGCAGCGTCAGCGAGCGCACAGTCCTGCAAGGCGATGTGGGACGACGAGAAGGCACAACGCTGTACACGCGTTGGGGGCTGCTGCCGGCTTGGATCGTCGCGATCACGTCGCTGGCTGGAGGCTGGTTCGTTGCCAGCCTTCACCGAAAGCAAACGAGGCGACAGCAAGCAGTGGTCTCCACACCACGCACAGCGGAATGAACCCGGAAAACCAGGGGCTTCGCGCCAACTGAGGGGTGACGGTTTCGTTACGGTGTGCTGTCCCACGAAACACACGTGGGGAAAACGGGAGACGGAATGTCGTTCATACTGGGCCTCGACGTAGGCACGGCATCCGGGGCAGGCGCCACCAAGAGAGATGGTCGGGTCCAGCCCTGTGCACTTGGCGATCGCACCGCAACGGTGCCGGCGGTCGTGGTGTTGCACGATGACGGCAGCGCCCTGGTGGGCGAAGCGGCGGAACGGGTCGCCGGTCTCGAGCTGACCCGGGTCGCTCGCAGCCTCCGCCACGATCCGGTGCTGCAGCTGACGCCGATCACCGTGGGCGGCGAGGTCCATACGCCGCACGAGCTGCTGCGCACGCTCTACTCGACGATGGTGCAGCGGGTGCGGTCCATCCACGGCGCGCTGCCGACCCACGTGGTGCTCACCCACCCGGCCGTGCCCGAGGGTGTCCGCTGCGACGCGGTTGAGCGCATCGCCGACGACCTCTTCCCGGGGGCCGCAATCGTCCCCGAGCCCGTCGCCGCGACCGTCAAGCTGGCGTGCGACGCCGTCCTCCCCACCGACTGCACGGTCGCCGTCTACGACTTCGGCGGCGGGACGTTCGACTGCAGCCTCGTGCAGCGTCAGGGCGACCGCTTCTCGATCGTCGGCGACCCGGCCGGCCTGGCCGACTTCGGCGGCATCGACGCCGACGACCTGATCCTCGACCACGTCGACCGCTCCCTGGACGGCGCCATCGCCCGCATCGACCTCGGCGACCCCGCCGCCATCGGGGCGCTGACCCGGCTGCGGGCCGAGTGCCGGGACGCCAAGCAGCGCCTGTCCTACGACAACGAGGTCACCATCGACGCCTCGCTGCCCAACTTCCCGGCGCTGGTGCACCTCACCCGGGCCGAGTTCGAGGCGGCGCTGTACCCGCACCTCGAGGTCACGGTCGACGTGCTGCTGGAGATGATCGACCGGTCCGGGGTCCGGCCGAGCGACGTCGATGCCGTGGCGCTCATCGGCGGGTCGTCCCGGATCCCCGCGGTGGCGGAGATCGTGTCTTCCCGAACCGGCATGCAGGTGCTGGTCGACCCCTACCCGGAGCTGACCGTGGCGCTGGGTGCGGCTCAGATGGTCGACGACGAGGCGTCGTCGCCATCGGTCTTCCCGTTCGGCGACCTGGACGTGCCCAGCCTGAGCAACCTCGGGCCCGCCCACCAGCAACCCCCGTCGGTGGGGGCGTACCCCGAGGGCGGCTACGGAGGCATGCCAGGCGACCAGGTCGAGACGCTGGCGGCCGTCGGCACCGCCGTGGCCGAGCGCCCCTACGACGACCCCGACCCCACGCTCCTCGGCCTCGACCCCCGCCAGCCCATGCTCGACGAGGACTACGACCTGTTCGACGACGAGTTCGACGTCGAGTCACGGTCGCGGTTCGCCGAGCTGATGAGCCGGCTGAACGTGCGGCCGGGCGCGGTCGTCCTCAGCGCCATCGCCGGGGTGGTGGTCATCGTCGCGGGCGCGCTGGCCCTCGGCGGCGGGCGGGGCGGGAGCGACGACGCCACCCGGGGCAACGGCGACTCCATGGAGTCGTTCGGGTCCGACAGCACCACCGGCGACGGCGACGGCTCGGCGGGCCACACCGGCTCGTCGGCCGACGACACGTCGTCCAGCTCGTCGTCCTCTCCCAGCTCGTCGACCACGGCGGACGACGACGAAGACGAGGACGAGGGCGGCAACGGCGGCAACCACCGGCGGTCGACCACCACCGAGCAGGGCCGGGGCACGAGCACCAGCCACCCTCGGGGCTCGACCAGCACCAGCCGCCCCCACGGGTCGACCAGCTCGTCGTCGACCAGCAGCTCCAGCACCTCGTCGTCATCGTCGTCTTCTTCTTCGTCCTCGTCGTCGTCCTCGACGACGGAGACGACCACCGGCGGCGGCACCACGTCGTCGAGCGACACCACTTCGACCAGCGCCCAGTGAGCTGGTCAGCGTCACCGAGCGCGCGAAGACGCTCGGGAGGCGGCGCGACACGCGCCCGGTAACCTGTCCCGGTCCAACGCCAGAGCCCGCTGGGGACTCGCGAAGTTGGACTTGACCCCTCGGTCAACCGGACGGAAAGGTTTCGGGCCATGTCGTCGGAGCGGCCCCTCCGCATCGCAGTTCTTGCCTATCGCGGCAAACCCCATGTCGGTGGCCAGGGCGTCTACGTCCGCCATCTGACCAAGGCGCTCGCCGACCTCGGCCACCACGTCGAGGTGCTGGGTGGCCAGCCCTTTCCGGTCCTCGACGAGCGGGTCCCGCTGATCGAGCTCCCGAGCCTCGACATCTACAACGACCACTTCCCGATGCGCATGCCGGGCATCTGGGAGCTGAAGCACTGGCAGGACTTCGTCGAAGTCACCTCGTTCTCGGCGGGCCAGTTCCCCGAGCCGCTGGCGTTCAGCCTCCGGGCCTGGTCCCACCTGCGGAAGCGCAAGGGCGAGTTCGACCTGGTGCACGACAACCAGTGCCTCGGCTACGGCCTGCTGGCGCTGGAGCGGGAGGGCCTGCCGGTCCTCGCGACCATCCATCACCCGATCACCGTCGACCGGCGCCTCGAGCTGGAGCACGCCGAGAGCTGGTACCGGAAGTTCTCGTTGCGCCGTTGGTACTCGTTCACGAACATGCAGACCCGGGTGGCCCGGCGCCTGCAGCGGGTCGTGACCGTGTCGGAGAGCTCGTTCAACGACATCGTCGCCGACCACCAGGTCGACCCGGCCCGCATGGCGATCGTGCCGGTGGGCGTGGACACCGACCTGTTCCGGCCGCTGCCCTCGGTGGCCCCGATCCCGGGACGGCTGCTCACCACCGCCAGCGCCGACGTCACGATGAAGGGCCTGCGCTTCCTGCTCGAGGCCCTGGCCAAGCTGCGCACCGAGAAGCCCGAGGCTCACCTCGTCGTCATCGGTCGGCGCAAGGAGGGCGGGCGCTCGGACGAGACCATCCGCCGCCTCGGCCTCGAGGACGCCGTCGAGTTCGTCTCCGGGGTGCCCGAGGAGCGGATCATCGAGCTGTACGCCGAGGCCCAGCTGGCCGTCGTGCCGTCGCTGTACGAGGGCTTCTCACTGCCGGCCATCGAGGCCATGGCGTGCGGGACGCCGCTGGTCGCCACGTCCGGCGGGGCGCTGCCCGAGGTCGTCGGCAAGGACGGCGAGACCGCCCTGGTGGTGCCGCCCGGCGACTCGGACGCCCTGCGGGCCAAGCTCTCGTGGGCGCTCGACCAGCCGGGCCTGCGGTCGACCGTGGGTGCCGCCGGCCGCCAGCGGGTCATCGACCAGTGGTCGTGGCGCCACACCGCCGAGCGAACGGTCGAGCAGTACCGCATCCGGCTAGAAGGCACCGAGGCGGGGCGGTAGGCCGAATGCTGACAGTCGACTACGACAAGCTGGGCCTGACCGCGGGCGACCGCCTGCTCGACCTCGGGTGCGGGGCCGGGCGCCACGCCTTCGAGGCGCTGCGCCGGGGCGCCCAGGTCGTCGCCTTCGACTACGACGAGGCCGAGCTGAAGGACGTCGGCGCCATGGCCGCTGCCATGGCTGACGCCGGCGACATACCGTCGCCCGGGCACTCAGCCTGCGTGCGCGGCGACGCGACTCGCCTCCCCTACCCCGACGACAGCTTCGACCGGGTCATCGCCGCCGAGGTGCTGGAGCACATCCCGGCCGACGAGGCCGCCATCGCCGAGCTGGCCCGGGTCCTGCGGCCGGGCGGGACCATGGCAGTCACCGTGCCGGCCTGGTTCGCCGAGCGGATCTGCTGGGCGCTGTCCGACGACTACCACGCGCCGGCGGTCGAGGGCGGCCACGTCCGGATCTACACCGAGTCCGGGCTGCGGCGGAAGCTGCGGGCCGCGGGACTGCGCCCGGGACGGTCGCACCACGCCCACGGCATCCACAGCCCCTACTGGTGGCTGCGCTGCGCCGTCGGACCGACCAACGACGACCACCTCCTCGTGCGGAAGTACCACACCGTCCTGGTGTGGGACATCGCCGGCACCCAGCCGTGGGCCCGGTTCACCAAGCTCGCCGACAAGGTGCTGAGCCCGGTCATCGGCAAGAGCGTGGTGGTGTACGCGAGGAAGGGGGAAGGCTGATGCTCGCTACCGACCTGCGGCAGACCGCCGACGCGATCGCCGAGTGGCAGCTGCGCTCCGGGATGATCCCGTGGTTCCCCGGCGGCCACGCCGACCCGTGGAACCACGTCGAGGCGGCGATGGCGCTGACCCTGGCCGGCCACGACACCGCCGCCGAGCGGGCCTTCCAGTGGCTGGCCGACCTACAGCGGCCGGACGGCGCCTGGCACCAGTACTACCTGGCCGACCGGGTCGAGCAGGACAAGCTCGACGCCAACGTCTGCGCCTTCGTCGCGACCGGCGTGTGGCACCGGTGGCTGTGCACGTCGGACCGCGGGTTCGCGGAGGCGATGTGGCCGGTGGTCGAGCGGGCCATCGACTTCGTGCTCGACCTGCAGACGCCCCGGGGCGAGATCCTGTGGGCGCGACACGCCGACGGGACGCCGTGGTCGTTCGCGTTGCTGACCGGGTCGTCGTCGATGTGCCACTCGCTGCGGTGCGCCATCGCGTTGGCCGAGCTGCTGGGCCACGAGCGGCCCGACTGGGAGCTGTCGGCCGCCCGGCTGGCGCACGTCATCCGGCACGACGAGGCCGACGCCTTCGCCCCGAAGCACCGTTGGGCAATGGACTGGTACTACCCGGTGCTCACCGGCGTCGTCACCGGCGAGGAGGGGCGCGCCCGCCTGGCCGCCCGCCACTCGGCCTTCGTGCTGCCGGACCGGGGTGTCCGCTGCGTCGCCGACCGGCCGTGGATCACGGTGGCCGAGACGTGCGAGTACGCCATGGCCAACCTGGCCGTCGGCGACCGGGCGCTGGCGGAGGAGCTGTACAGCTGGGTGCAGCAGTTCCGCACCGACGACGGCCGCTACTGGACCGGCACCGTCTACCCCGACGAGAGCCGCTTCCCCGCCGACGAGCGCTCCACCTACACCGCCGCCGCCGTGGTCCTCTGCGGCGATGCCCTCGCCGGCCCCGCCGGCTCCCCTGCGTCCGCGTTGTTCACCCACCACGACGCCGTCCTCCCCGCCCTCATCGACACCGACGCCACCGTCTCCGACCGCGACTGAGCCGGCGCAGGCGACCGACGATCACCCACCCACCACCGCGCTCGCCGGCCCCACTGCCGGCTCGCCACGCCGATCGTCCCCGGGTCCCGTATCCCTTTAGGGCACGGACTTCTGCCACCGACGCCCAATCCTCCGCCGGTCGAGAGACTTACCCTCGCAAACGCACGCAGCGAGGTCGTTCGACGTGGAAGCGTGGTGCAGTGAGCGGTCACCCAGCGAGTCACGAGCCCCCGTGCCGGGCGTTCGACGACGAATCGATGCGCGAGTCGCCGGCCGGCGGCCTGTACGTCGTGACCGCCGCGGTCGTGGCTCTGGGCGACCAACAGGGCGTGGAAGACCGTCTGCGTTCGGCGCTCGGCGGCCGACGCCGGCGGGTGCACTGGCACTCCGAGAGCCACAAGGATCGCGAGGCCCTCGTCGAGTTGCTGGCGGGCCTGGAGCTACGAGCAGTCTGCGCGGCGGTGCAGCCGACGGTGCCGCGACGCCAGGAACGCGCTCGGGAACGGGCGCTGTGGACGCTGGTGCCCGAGCTCGTCAGCCAGGGCGTGGTCGAGTTGGTGCTGGAAGCCCGGCAGGAGCAGCTGAACCGCCGCGACGTCCGCACCATCGGAGCGATCCACCGCGCCGCCCTGATCGAGGAGAAGCTGGCGCATCGCTTCGCGGTGCCCGATCGTCAGCATCCACTGCTGTGGGCGGCCGACATCGTCGCCGGTGCGGTGGGACTGGAGGTCGCTGACTGCGACGACCGGTACACGAAGCGGCTCCCCGAGGGGTTCGTGACTGTCCACTATGCGGCGGGCTAAGACGCGCACAGGCCCGGGCTCCCGTCTTACCGGCGGGTGGTCCCGGGCCTCACTTCCAGGAAGCGAACGATCCTGGCTGCCCAACATGTTACCCAGCGCTCCCCCCGCCTGGTAGCGCCTCGTTGCACCCATTTGCGCCCTGTTCCCTGAAACCGTGCCGCCAGCGGCATTCATGACGGCACGACGACGTGAAGCGAGGCCCCGCGACGACGAGCGGAGCGAGGAGGAGCCCAGGAGGAACGAGTCGCCCGCAGGGCGACGCCATGGGTTTCCGGCCCGGCAGGCCGTTAGTTGCGGCGGAGGACGCGGAGGGAGCCTTCGGCGCGGAGCTCGGTGAAGCGGCCGGACGATAGGGCGGGGACGTAGATCTCGTCGTGGGGGGCTTGGCCGCCGGCCTTGGGGTCCGAGAACACGTCGTGAATCGCGAGGAGGCCGCCGGGCAGGACGTGGGGGGTCCAGGACTCGTAGTCGTGGCGGGCGGGGGCGATGCCGTGGCCGCCGTCGATGAACAGGAACGCCAGCGGGGTCGACCAGTTGCGGGCCACCGTCGGGGAGTCGCCCACGATCGCGACCACGTCAGCCTCCAGGCCGGCTTCGTACACAGTGCGGCGGAAGATCGGGAGTGTGTCCATCAGGCCCACCGCCGGGTCGACCAGGTCCGGTTCGTGGTACTCCCAGCCCGGTTGGTTCTCCTCGGAGCCGCGGTGGTGGTCCACAGAGAACAGGATCCGGCCCCGATCGCGGGCCGCAGCGCCTAGGTAGATCGCGGACTTGCCGCAGTAGCTGCCGACCTCCAGGAACGGGCCTTCTACCCCCACCGACAGGGCGGCCTCCCATAGGGCCTCGCCTTCGGCGGGGGGCATGAAGCCTCGGGCGGCTTCGGCCCGCGCACGTAGCGCAGGGTCCATCACGCAGGCACCAGCGCGTTCGCCTGCGCCACATCGGCGAAGAACTTGGCGCTCGGCTTCGGGGTTCGGGCGAAGCTCGTCCGGTCGACAGCTACCAGGCCGAAGTGGGGGCCGTAGCCCAGCGCCCACTCGAAGTTGTCGAGCAGGGACCAGTACGTGTAGCCCCGCACGTCGATCCCGTCGGCCAGCGCCCGGCCGACGCCCTCCAACGCCTCCCGCACGTAGGCGATCCGCTGGGTGTCGTCGTCCGTCCCAATGCCATTCTCCGTCACCAGCAGCGGCACACGACCACCGGTGTACGACCACGCCCGCCGCAAGGTCGCCTCCAGCGACGCCGGGTAGTACTCGTAGCCCATCGGCAGCACCGGGACGCCGTCCTCGGGGCCGAGGGCGCCGTCCGGGCCGATCCGCTGCCGGGAGTACGTCTGGACGCCCAGGAAGTCGTCGCCCTGCACTGCGTCGAGGAACACGTCCTCCATGCCTCGGCGGTAGCGGTCCCGCCGCTCCTCGCCTCCGTCGACGGCCTGGAAGTCCGACATCGCCAGCGTCAGGCCCACGGGAACCCCCGGCGCCGCAGACCGGATCGCATCGACAGCCGCCCGGTGGGCGTCGACGAAGGTTGCGGTCACGGTTCGGCGCTTGTCCCGGTTGCGCTCCCCCGGGGGGAAGATCCCGACCAGCCATCCCATAGTCGCCACCACGTTCGGCTCGTTGAGCGTGCAGGCCCGGCCGATGACATCGCCCAGCTCCCCTGCCGCCCGCGAGCAGAACCGGGCGAAGCGGTCCGCGGTCGACGGCGCCTCCCAGCCGCCAGCCGCGACAACCCAGCGAGGGGTCGTGAAGTGGTGGAACGTCACCGTCGGCGAGATCCCCCGGGCCAGCAACGCCTCGCACACCGCCCGGTAGTGGGCGATCGCAGCCGCCGACCACTCCCCCTCCTCCGGCTCGATCCGACTCCACTCGATCGAGAACCGGTACGTCCCCAGCCCCAGCGACGCCACCAGCTCGACGTCCTCGGACCAGCGGTTCCACGAGTCGCAGCAGTCGCCGGAGGGCTCGACGCACGGCGTGCCCTCGGCGTGCTCCCACGCCCACCAGTCGTTGTTCCAGTTGCCGCCCTCGATCTGGTGTGCGGCGGTTGCGGTCCCCCAGAGGAACCCATCGGGGAAGCGAAGGGTGTCGTTCGTCACGGACGAGGACACTAACGGCGGCTCCATCGAGGGCCGCAACGACAACTAGCCTCGCCCCCCGTGTCGCAGTCGGCGGTCGACGACCTCATCCAGCTCCTCGACATCGAGCCCATCGAGGTGAACATCTTCCGGGGGAACTCCCCCAAGGAGGATCGGCAGCGGGTCTTCGGCGGGCAGGTCGCCGGGCAGGCCCTGGTCGCCGCGGCAAGAACCGTCGACGACGACGACAGTCGCCACGTCCACTCCCTGCACGCCTACTTCCTGCGCCCCGGTGACCCGTCGGTCCCGATCCTCTACGAGGTCGACCGAATCCGCGACGGCCGGAGCTTCACCACCCGCCGCGTGGTCGCCATCCAGCACGGCCGGGCCATCTTCAACATGTCGGCCAGCTTCCAGGTCCCCGAGGAGGGCCTGGAGCACTGCTTTCCCATGCCCGAGGCGCCCGACCCCGAGAGCCTGCCCACCCGGCGCAAGCGCCTCGAGTTCCTCGCCGACAAGCTGGGCGACCTGCTCGACCGGCCCCAGGCCATCGACACCCGGGTCGAGTGGAGCCCCACCGACCGGGCCGAGTCCCTGCCACCCCACCAGCAGGTCTGGCTGCGGGCCGACGGCACGCTGCCGGACGATCCGCTGCTCCACACCATCGTCCTGACCTACGCGTCCGACATGACCTTGCTCGACACCGCACTGCTGCCCCACGGCGGCACGTGGTTCAACCCCACGTTGTTCATGGCCAGCCTGGATCATGCGATGTGGTTCCACCGGCCCTTCCGGGCCGACGAGTGGCTGCTGTACAGCCAGGACACACCTACCGCCACCAGTGGCCGGGGCCTCGCCCGCGGCCTCGTCTACACCCGAGGGGGAGAGCTCGTGGCATCGGTCGTACAAGAAGGCCTCATCCGGGTCGTCCGCGAAGGAGGACCCCAATGAACCCCGCCAGCCGGATCCGCATCGTCGCCGCAGCGGCCGCCTGCATCACCCTGCTGAGCGCGGCTGCCTGCGGGGGCGACGATGACGACGACACCAAGGACGAGGGCGCCATCCAGGGCAAGGTCAGCACGTCGAACCCGCCGACCACCACCACGACCGAGGGCGTGCAGACCAAGCCGCTCAACGACATCGACCTGAAGCTCACCAGCATCGGCGAGTTCGACCAGCCGATCGCCATCGTCCCCCGCGCCGACGACACCGCGCTGTACGTCGCGGGCTTCAACGGCACGGTCACCAAGGTCGACGTCAGCGGGCAGGGAGCCGACCGCAAGTACACGCCCGAGGACGAGCCGATCCTCGACATCGACAAGCTCGTGACCACCGGGGGCGAGCGGGGCTTCCTCGACATCGCCTTCTCGCCCGACGGCAAGCGCCTCTACGTCAGCTACAGCGCCGAGCCCGACGGCACCAGCGTCGTCGCCGCGTACGACTACGACGGCACGAAGGTCGACACCGACAGCCGCAAGGAGATCATCGAGATCGAGGACTTCGCCCCCAACCACAACGGCGGCGACATCACCTTCGGCCCCGACGGCTACCTGTACTTCGCCATGGGCGACGGCGGTGGGGGCGGCGACCCCGAGAGGACCGCCCAGGACAAGGAGCGGCTGCTCGGCAAGGTCATGCGGCTCGACCCCGAGAGCACTGCCGGCACCTCCAAGCCCTACGCCATCCCGAAGGACAACCCGTTCGCCGACGGCCAAGACGGCAAGCCCGAGATCTGGCTGTACGGCGTCCGCAACCCGTGGCGCTTCTCCTTCGACGCCGCCAACAAGGATCTGTGGATCGGCGACGTCGGCCAGAACAGCTGGGAGGAGATCGACTGGCTCCCGGCCGGCAAGGGCGCCGGCAAGGGGGCCAACCTCGGCTGGAGCGAGATGGAGGGCTCGCACTCGTTCGACGGCGGCAGCAACCCCGACGGGGGGCTCCTGCCGATCTACGAGTACCCCCTCCACGAGGACGACACCTGCGCCATCACCGGTGGGCTCGTGTACCGCCACGGCTCGTACCCGCAGCTCGACGGCGCCTACCTCTTCGGTGACTCGTGCCAGAACTACGTGCGGGCCATCCGCATCGACGGCTCCGGCAAGGTGGTCGACGAGGCCCACTACAAGGACGCGGAGGTCCAGCAGCTGGTGTCGTTCGGCGTCGACAACGGCGGAGACGCCTACGTCGTCGGCCTCGGCGCCGGCCAGGTGTTCCGCATCGACGCATAGCGGCGAGGGCGCCACCACCCGAGGTACCCGCTGGATACCGGCCTCCACGGGCCGATCGTCACGCGAATGCAACCTGCGTACCTTGCCCGGTAGCACCAGACGTAGTGAGGTCCTCCGTCATCGTGGGTGTTCCACCCACGACGCGAGGAGGGCGACATGGACTGGGCAGATCGGGATGCTTTGGCATCGACGGAACGGCATCTGCGGCTGAGTACGCGGGGACGCGAGCACGACACGTTGAGACGCTGGGGGGCGCGTTGCACGCCCCTGATGGAGGCCGGGCTCCGGAGCCCCGCCGACGTCAAGCCGTGGCTTCGCAGCCTCCCTACCCCTGCCGCCGATGCCGTCCTCGGGCAGCTGGTCGGATTGGCGCAAGACGGTGACTCAGCCGCGTTCATGGCGGTGCTGGTGTGCCTCGGCCCCGGCATCCGGACGCTCGCGCTGCGCGCCGGTGTGTCCACCGACGAGGCGGTGTCCGAGGTCGCGCTCGGCATCCTCGACTACCCGTGGGGGCGGCGCACGTCGATCGCCGGCGGGCTGCTCCTCGACGCCCGCAACCGCCTCTACCGGGCCGCCCGGCGAGCCGCCCGGTCGGAGCCGTTCGGCGACGACGACGCCACCCATCCCGCCGCCCCCGGCGAGCTCGGCACCACCACTCCGCCGGCGCAGCTGGTCATCCAGCTGGTGTGCCAGGGGCGGCGCCAGGGCCTGCTCGACCACACGGAAGCTCAGCTCATCATCGACACGCGGCTCAACGGCCACCGGGTCAAGCCGGTGGCCGAAGAGCTCGGGCTCACACCCTCAGCCGCCTACCAACGCAGAAGCCGCGCCGAAGCCCGCCTCACCGTGCTCGTCGCATGAAAGCGACCAGCTAGGCGGGGCGGGCGAGCGTCAACAGGTAGTCGCCAGCTGGGTCCGTCCAGCTGGCGACTACCGCCAGGTCGGCGGCGGCCAGCTCGGCCCGCACCCCCTCGGGGGTGAACTTGGTGCTGATCTCGGTGCGGATCTCCTCGCCCTCGGCGAAGCCGATGCGCAGGTCGAGCGCCTGCAGGTCGACGCCCATGGCCTGCTGGGCGCTGAGCCGCATCTCGATGCAGCTGTCGTCGGGGTTCCAGCGGGCGATGTGGTCGAACTGGCTCGGCACGAAGTCGGCGGCCAGCTCCCGGTTGAGGACCCGCAGCAGGTTGCGGTTGAACTCGGCGGTGACCCCGGCGGCGTCGTCGTAGGCGGCGACCAGGCGGTCGACGGGCTTCACGAGGTCGGTCGCCAGGAGGAAGCGGTCGTCCGACTCCAGCTGGTCGGCCACCTCCCCGAGGAAGACCTGCCGCTGGGCGGCGTCGAGGTTGCCGATGGTGCTGCCGAGGAAGGCCACCAGCCGAGGCAGGCCGACGTCGAGGATCGCGTCGAGGTGGTGGTGGAAGTCGCCGACGATGGCGTGCACGCCGATGTCGAACTGCTCCGCGGTGGCGTCGGCCGCGGCCCGCAGCGTGGCCTCGGACACGTCGAACGACACGTAGCCCCCCAGGCCCGAGGGGCCATGGGCCATGGCCGCCAGCAGCAGCCCGGTCTTCTCGGACGTGCCCGAGCCGAGCTCGACGAGCACCTCGCACCCCGCGGCCTCGGCGATCTCGCCGGCCTTGGTCCGCAGCAGCTCCCGCTCGGCGCGGAACGGGTAGTACTCGGGTAGCCGGGTGATCTCCTCGTAGAGGGCCGACCCGCGGTCGTCGTAGAACCACACCGGGGCCATCCACTTGGGCTGGGCCATCAGGCCCGCCTTGGCGTCGCGGCGGAGCGCGGTGCGGAGGTCGTTGGGCCCGAGGCGGACGTCGACGGTGACGACGCCCCGGGTGAGGAGCGCGGGCCTCATCGCTTCCCGCTCCTGGTGCTGCGCACCGGGCCGCTCAGGCCACGCTCGCTCATCGGTCGACCGCCAGCCGCAGGCCGGTGAACGGCCAACGGGCCGATGGGTAGAAGAAGTTCCGGTAGGTCAGCCGGGTATGGCCCGCCGGGGTGATGCAGGCACCGCCCCGCAGCGCCTGCTGGTTGACCATGAACTTGCCGTTGTACTCGCCCACGGCGCCGGCGGCGGGGGCGAAGCCGGGGTAGGGGCCGTAGGTGCTGGCGGTCCATTGCCACACGGCCCCGGTCCACTGCTCGCCGCCGCCGGGGTCCGGTGGCCGGGGGTGCAGCTCGGTGCCGGAGTCGAGGCCGGTCATGTCGAGGCCCCCCAGCTCGGGCTGCCGGCTGGTGGCGACCGTCTCCCACTCGGGCTCGCTGGGCAGGCGACAGTCGGCCCAGCGGGCGAACGCGTCGGCCTCGTACCAGCTGACGTGGCACACCGGCTCGGCGGGGTCGATGGGCAGCACGCCATTGAGGGTGTGCACCCGCCAGCTGCCGTCCTCGTCCTGGCGCCAGTACTCGGGCGCCTCCCAGCCCTGGGTCGTGACCGTGCCCCAGCCGTCGGCCATCCACAGGTCGGGCCGCTCGTAGCCGCCGTCGGCGATGAACTCGAGCCACTCGCCACAGGTCACGAGCGACGAGCGCAGCGCGAACGGCTGCACGAGCGCTTCGTGCCGCGGGTACTCGTTGTCGAACGCGAAGCCCTGGCTGGCGCCGCGCTGGTCCTCGTAGCCGATGCGCACCACGCCGCCCGGATGCTCGATCCATGTGGCCGCCGGCGCGGTCGGGCCCGGCTCACGGGGCTTGGCCGGGGTGATGTAGCTGGGCTCGATCGGGTTGACCGACAGGACGTGCTTGATGTCCATCAGCAGCAGCTCCTGATGCTGCTGCTCGTGGTTGAGGCCGAGCACCACCAGCTGAGCGGTGGCTGCGTCGATGCCGTCGTCGAGGAGGCCCCGCATGCGGTCGTCGACCGCGCTGCGGTAGTCGGCGATCTCGTCGATGCCGGGGCGGGACAGCAGGCCGCGCTCCGGCCGGGCGTGCCGCGGCCCGACGCCTTCGTAGTACGAGTTGAAGAGGAAGCCGTAGTCCGGGTTCACCGGGGTGTAGCCAGGTCTGGCTCCGAGCAGGAAGGTCTCGAAGAACCAGGTCGTGTGGGCCCGATGCCACTTGGTGGGGCTCACGTCGGGCATCGACTGGACGGTCTGGTCCTCGGCAGAGAGCGGGGCCGCCAGCGCCTCGGTGAACGCTCGGACCTCGAGGAACCGATCGGTCAGGTCATCGGTCTCCACGGCTTCGGTGACTGCTGCGGTCATGGTTTTCCCCCTGGGTCCGCGCACGAGCGCTGAGCAACCTACAGAGGCTTTCCCCCGATTCGGCGTCGCCCATCGGGTTGTTCCGCGTCCGTTCAGGTCGGCGCCAGATCGCCGGCGGCGGGCCCCGGCGCCGTCAGTGCCGGGTGCGCCGCTCCCGGGCCGCGCGGACCGCGGCGTCACGCCCGGTGATGCCCAACTTCCGGTAGATGGCCTTCGTGTGGGTCTTCAGCGTGTTGAGCGAGATGTCGAGTTGGTTGGCGATCTCCTGCATGCTCAGGTGCGTGCCGAGGTAGTGCAGGACCGTCGCCTCGCGGTTCGACAACGTCGCCGACGGCGGCGCGCCGTGACCGGTCTCGGCGGCGAGGGTCTCCAGGACGGTGGCGTGGAGCAGCAGCGCCGAGTCGTCCTCGACCAGCGGCCGCAGCCGCGGCAGGAGGTGCGGCACCTCGGCCACCCAGATCAGCCGGAAGTCCTCGGCCGCGGTGAGGCGGACCACGGCCAGCAGCTCGCGATCGCAGTCGTCGGGCCGGCCGTCGGCGTCGGCGATCCGGGCGGCGAGGAAGTGCGCCACCATGCGGTCGCGGAGCGTGTTCGTGGTGATGCCCGTAAGCAGCCCGGCCGCCCGAGCGACGTCCCCCCGGGCCAGGGCGAGGCCGACCAGCACCCGGGTGCGGACCGTGCTCGGGGGCGTGGGCCGGACCAGCTCCTCGGCCCGATCCAGCTCGCCGAGCGCCAGTCGCAGCCGGGCCTCGACCGCGTCCATCGCCAGCAGCAGCTCGGCCCCGACGGGGTGGCCGGTCACCCGGGCCCGCGCCTCCTCGAGCGTGCGAAGTCCCGCCGCCGGGCTGCGCAGCCCGTGGACCATGGCGAGCACCATCTCGTTGGCGGCCGCGACCGCGGGCCACCCCTGGCGGGCCGAACCGGCCGCGCTCCGCTCGATGATCACCGCCGCTTCGTCGACCTCCCCCCGCTCGGCGAGGACACCACCGACGGCCAGCAGCGCATCGCGCACGGCCCGCTCGGCGACGAGGTCGCTGCGGCCGGCGGTGGCGAGCGCCATCGATCCGAGCGCCTCCGCCTGGCGGAGCTCGCCCCGCCGATAGGCGATGCGGGCCCGCATGGCCGGGATGATCAGGTCGTGCATGGTGGGGATCGGCGAGATCGTCTCCAGCGCGTCGACGTCCCCCTCGGCCGCGTCGAAGTCGTCGAGGAGGAGGTGGCTGTTGGCGACGGCCAGCAGCAGGAGGCGGCGCAGCATGTCGTGGCTCGGGTCGGTCGCCAACCCGGCCAGCGCGGGCGCCGCCAGCTCGAGGGTCGGGCCGGGGTCGAGGTGCACGCCGTACCAGAGGGCCTTGGCTGCGGTGAGCAGGGCCTGGTCGATGGGGTCGACGGCGCCGGCCGGCGCCGCCTCCATCAGCGCCTCGGCCCGCTCCAGCCAGGCCTGGGCCTCGGGCAGCAGACCGTTCTGGCCGAGCACCACCGCCAGGCGCAGCATCCGGGACGGCTCGGCGGCGATCCACGCCTCCGGGAACAGCGCCGCCCAGTCGGTGGCCTGCTCGCCCTGGTGCCAGGGGCGGTAGGCGTCAGCGGCCACCCGCACCAGCGCGTCCTCGGGGTCACCGGCGGCGACGAGGTGACGGACCGCCTCCCGCGCCATGCCGTGGTCGTCGAACCAGGCGGCCGCCCGCCGGTGCAGCTCGGGCACGAGCGTCGGGTGGCGACGGCCGAGCTCCCAGCGCATCAGCTCGGCGAACAGCCGCTCGAACGCGAACCACTCGTTGCCGTCGTCGACGGGGACGAGGAAGAGGTTGCAGTCCTCGACGGCCTGCAGGTGCCGGCCGGCGTCCTCGTCGCCGGTGACGACCTGGCACAGCTCGTCGGTCATGCGGTCGAGGATCGAGCTGCCGAGCACCAGCTCCTGGACCTCGGGGGCGAGCCGCTCGAGGAGGTCGTCGACGACCTGGGTGGCCAGCTCCTCGTCGAACGGGGCCCCCCGGGCCCGACCTCGGTAGGACGCCGCCAGCAGCGCCAGGCCCAGCGGCCACCCCTCGGCCTCGGCGTGCAGCTCGTCGCTCTCGCCCCGGCTCAACTCGTAGAGGCCGAAGCTGCCGAAGAGGGCGGCGGCCTCCTCGGGGCTGAAGCGGAGGTCGTCCTGGCCGATCTCGGCCACGAGCCCCTGGGCCCGCCAGCGACCGATCGGGATGGGGAGGTGGGCCCGGCTGATCACGAGCAGGCGCAGCGCCGGCGGGATGCGGTTGACCAGGAAGCCCAGCTGCCGGTATGCCGCCTCGTCCTCGAGCAGGTCGAGGTTGTCGATGACCACCAACGTCGGGATCGCCAGGTTGGCGATGTCCTCGAGGAGGTGGAGGAGCAGCTCCTGCTCGTCGTCCACCGACTCGCTCAACGAGGGCAGCCGTGTCGTGATCGGGTCGACCCCGCGAGCCCGCAGCGCCCGCTCGATCTTCTGCCACGTGCGACGCTGGTCGTCGGCCGCCTCCAACGTGACCCACACCTCGCGCCAGGCGGTCTGCTGGGCGAACTGCATGACCGCCGTGCTCTTGCCGTAGCCGGCCGGGGCGGTGACGACCGTCAGCGGGCAGTCCATGGCGGCGTCGAGCAGTGCCGCCACCCGAGGGCGCGCGACCAGCGGTGCCATCGGGCGGAAGATCGTGGACAAGCTCGACGATCGGGACGGCAACCGCATGCTTCGCTGACAGTACCCCCAGGGCCACTTTTCGTGATCCAGCGGTACCCTCATGCGGTCGGCTGCAGCGTGGAGGCATCCGGTGGCAGTGACGAAGCCCGCCTCGATCGACCCGCGGATACTGGTCCCCCCACCCGCGCGGCTGACGCGGCAGCACATCACCCGCGAGCGGCTGCTGGCCCGCATCGACGAGCTGCTCGACATCGGCGCGGTGTTGAGCCTGACGGCGCCGGCCGCCTCCGGCAAGACCAGCCTGCTGCTCGGCTGGCAACAGCAGCGTCCCCACCGCCGCATCGTCTACCTCGCCCTCGACCTCCTCGACAACGGGCCGACCTGGTTCTGGACACGGCTGGTCACCGGGCTGCGCAGCGTCGGCTGCCAGGTGGGCGACACCGTCAGCTCGCTCCTCGGCGACGAGGACGAGCTCCCCCACGACGCCAGCCTCGCCGGCGCGCTGCGCGCCGACCTGGCCGCGGTCGAGCCCACCGTGCTGGTCCTCGACGACCTCCAGAACGTGACCGCCCCGCCGGTGGGGCGGCTCCTCGACCAGCTGCTGCTGAACCTGCCCGACAACCTGCGCGTGATCCTGTCGGGCCGGTCCGAGCCGCCCATCCATCAAGGCCTGCTGCGGGCCCGCGGGCGGCTGGAGGAGCTGCCGGCCCAGGAGCTGCGCTTCACGACCGACGAGTTGGCCGAGTTCCTCGCCCGCTTCGACGTGGAGCTGGAACCCGAGGTGCTGCAGGCCTTCCACGAGCGGATCAAGGGCTGGACCGGCGGCGCCAAGCTGGCTGCCACTGCGCTCGCCCGCCACGGCGACCCCTTCCGCTTCGTCCAGGGGTTCAGCGGCTGGAACCGCTATGTCGCCGACCTCCTGCAACGGGACGTGCTCGAAGCCCAGGAGCCCGAGGTCCAGCGGTTCCTGCTCACCACCTCGATCCTCGACCGCCTCGACCCCGCGACCTGCGACCAGGTGACCCGGGGCAGCGACAGCGCCGAGATGCTGGCGCACCTGGACCACATCGGCATGTTCGTCGAGCGGTCGATCGACGGGCCCGACACCTACGTGTACCAGCCGCTGGTCCGCGAGTTCCTGCAGCACCGGTTCCACCACCTCGACCCCGCCAGCGAGCGCGATGCGCACCGCGCCGCGGCCCGGTGGTACGAGTCGGGCGACCACATCAGCGACGCCTTGCATCACCTGCTGGCGGCCGGCGAGGGCGCCGACGCGGTGCACCTGGTCCTCCGGCACGGCGAGCGCTACGCCGCCACCGGCCGGATCGCGATGCTGCGGACGTGGCTGGGCGACATCCCCGGCGACGTCCTCACCGGCGACCTCGAGCTGCTGATGGGCATCGCCGACCTCTGCGTGCTCACCGGCATGCGGGACGAGGCGATGATGTGGCTGGAGCGCTGTCGCTGGCGGCTGTCGTCGCTCGGCGACCCCCTCATGGACGCCCGGCTGGCGGTGCTCACCGGGCGGGCCCAGAGCGCCGGCGGCAACCTCGGCGCCGCCATCGAGCAGGGCTCCCTCGCCCTCACGCTCATGACCCGCAGCGAGGAGGACGACCCCCAGACGGTGTCGGCGGCCCACCACCTGCTGGGCGCCTGCTACGCCGTCAACGACGACGTCGACAAGGCCGCCCGCCACGCCGCGGCCGCACCGCTCGACGACACCCTCTACCGGCCCCACAGCGCGTACGGAGCATGGCTGCTCTACCGCATCGGCGACCTCGACGCCGCCATGGACAGCGCCGACCTCACCCTGCACAGCGTCGAGACGCCATGGATGTGGAGCGCGGCGCTGCTCGCCCGGGGCGCGGTCCACCGGGAGCGCAACCGGCTCGCCGAAGCCGAGGCCGACCTCGTCGGCGCGGTGAAGGTCGGCCAGGAGATCTCCCGGCCGCTCGCGGTGGCGCTCGCGGAGATGGAGCTGGCCCGCATCCGGTTCGCCGAGGGCCGGCCGGGCGCAGCCTACGAGCACCTCACCACCGCCCGGGCCTACACCGAGGGGCGCTGGCTGCGTGCCCGGGTCGACCTGCTCGAGTGCTTCCTGTGGCTGCTGGCGGGCGACATCGACCGGGCCACGGCGCTGCGGGTGCGCCTCGACGACGGGCCGATCACCTCGCTCTACGACTCGCGGTTGGCGGTCGAGCAGGGCAACTACGACGCCGCCCGGGCGCGGCTGCGGACGATGGGGCCGCGGGCCCAGCTGCGGGAGAACCGCATCTGGGCCACGCTGCTCGAGGCCCGCATCGCGCTGCACACCGGCGACCCCGACGGCGCGGTCGAGAAGCTGCGCCAGGCCATCGATCTGGGTCGCAACCAGCGCTTCATCCGGTCCTACGCCGTCGACCTGCCCCACCTGCAGCAGCCGATGCGCCAGCTGACCGCCGACACCGACGACCCCTACCTGTTCGACCTGATGGCCTCGGGGGTCCTGGTGCCGCGGGCGCAGCAACGGTCGTCCCTGGTCCTCAGCGCGCTCACCGCCCGCGAGCTGGTGGTCCTGCGCTACCTCCCGGGGTCGCTGTCCAACAAGGAGATCGCGACCGAGCTCCACATGTCGGTCAACACGCTGAAGACCCACCTGAAGAACATCAACCGCAAGCTGGGGGTCACGTCCCGGGCGGGCGCCGCCCAGGCCGCCCAGGCCGCCGGACTCCTGTAGCCCTCCGTCAGTTCAGGCGGGCACCCACGATCTCGCCGACCGCGTCCCACAGCTGGGCGCGGGCTTCGAGGCACCGCCGGGCGGTGCCCTCGGCCCGCTCCCACCGGCCCGCGTCGGTGCCGCAGGCCGCGACCAGCAGGTACTCGGCCATGTCGCTGTGCGAGTCGCCGTCGAGCTGCACGTGGCGCACGAGGTAGTGCCGCAGGAGCCCGGCGTTGCCGAGTGCCCCCGCCTCGGTGAGGATCCGGTCGAACATGACCGGGATGACCGTCTCCCGCCCGAAGGCGAACGCGGCCAGCAGTTCCTCGTCGGCGGCCATGGCCGCATCCCAGGTGGTGGCCAGGAAGTTGGCGACCGCCGGCTGGCAGTCGCTCAGCGCCAGCGCCGCCTCGAACCCCAGGCCCTCCGCCAGGTTGGCGACGAAGCGCGACACGTGATCGGTGCGGGCATGGACCTCGGCCATCGAGCCCACGTACAGCTCGAAGTGGCTGCAGAACCCGTGGCCGACCGGGTGCTCGTCGCTCTCCTCCTCGAGCACGATCTCGTTGACGAAGCGTCGCACCGTGGCGTCGCCCCGGGGTGTCCACGGGATGCTGATGGCCGTGTAGCGCTGCTGGATTGCCTTCACGAGGTTCATGAAGTCCCACACCGCCCAGACGTGGTGCTCCATGAAGGCCCGGAGGTCCTCGACGGTGGTGACCGCGGCGTACACCGGATGGCGCTGCACCCGGTCCAGTGGCTCCTCCAAGGCCACTCGAAGCGCGTCGAGTTGCGGTGAGTGGATGTGTGACCCGCCCATTGGTGACTCCCCCTTCGAGCCAGAGCCCCGTCCCGTTCCCTCCTGGCTGGCTCTCCGTACCAATGTCAGCACAATGCGTACAGCCTTCCGGCCAAACACGCGCACATTCTGAGCAATCTCGCCGAACGGGCAGACTTGCCGCGATGTATGACCTCGAGGGCGTCGGCGCGATGTTCCGTGCCTTGGCGGAGATCGACTACCGGAACCGTTCACCGCTGTACGAGCAGCTCGCGCTGGCCGCGGCCGACGACCCCGACGTGCTGTCGTTGGTGCTGCCGGCCGCGCCCACCGACCGCTACCCCCACCTGCTGATGGCCGCGGTGCAGTACCTGCTGCTGGGCGAGGGGTCGTCGCCGCTGGAGGCGTTCGGCTCCTCGGACCCGTACCCCACGTTCCGGGCATGGTGCCTGGCGCATCGCGCCGAGATCGAGGCGTTGACCGGGCGGCGGGTGGTACAGACCAACGAGGTCGCCCGGTGCGCCGGGCTCGTGCCGTGCTTCGCCGCGGTCGCCGACGCCTCGGACGGGCGCCCGCTGGCCTTGCTGGAGGTTGGCGCCAGCGCCGGGCTCAACCTGCTGTTCGACCGCTACCGCTACGACTTCGGGCCGTCCGCCTCGATGGGGCTTCCTGATGCGCCGGTCGTCATCCGGCCCCGGATGGAGGGGCCGCCGCCGGCGATCGGTGCGATGCCCGAGGTCTCGTGGCGGCGGGGCCTCGACCGCAACCCGGTCGACGTCACATCGGACGAGGACGTGCGGTGGCTGCGGGCCTGCATCTGGCCCGAGCAGCAGGCGCGGCGCGACCTGCTCGACCGGGCCGTCGCCGTCGCCCGGCAGTCGCCGCCGACCGTGCTCCGGGGCGACGCGCTGGAGACGGTGAGCGAGCTGGCTGCGACCGCGCCGGCCGACGCCGTGCTGTGCGTGTACCACACGGCCGTGCTGGCCTACCTGCCCGACCCGGCCAAGTTCGCCGAGCGGCTGGCCGAGGTGGCCGAGACCCGACCGCTGTGGTGGGTGTCGGGTGAGCCGCCGGGCTTCGTGGCCCCGCTGGCGGGCCAGACGGTCCCGCTCCCGGAGGGAGCACACCTGGTGTTCCAGTACGGGATCGTTCCGCTCAACCTCCCCGGCCACGAACCGCGCACCCTCGCCTCGGCCGACCCTCACGGCATCTGGTGCGCGTCGGCCTGACCTCCGGTCAGGCGGCGAAGACGTGGGTGCGGATGTCGTCGCCCCGCTGCGCGACCTCGCCGAGCTCCCACAGGTAGGCGAGCGCACCGGGGTCGTGGCCGATGCCGGGCGGGAGGCGGAAGTCCGACGACCGCAGGCAGAGGACCATCGACAACAGGCGCGCCACCAGGTCGTCGGCGGCCTCCTGCAAGGTCTCGCCGTTGCCGTACGTGAGCCCGGTCAACGTCAGCCGGCAGCCGTGCCCCGTCTCGTGGACGCGCAGTTCCGGCGCCCAGCCCGCGCCCGTTGCCATGCCACCAATTGTGGGCCGGCAACGGGTCGGGCGTCACATTGCGTGCTGGCTCAGCGCTGCTCGAGGCGGGCGGCGACCTGGCGGTAGCGGCTGACGGGGACGAGGTGGACACCGGCGAAGGCGCCGGAAGCCTCGACGGCGGCGATCAGGTCGATGGCGGTGTCGATGCCGGCCTCGGGATCGGTCGCCACGGCGTCGATCAGCTCGCCGGGGATCTCGATGTCGGGGACGGTCGCGACGAGCCGGCGGGCCATGACCGCGGACGCGACCACCATGACGCCGGCGTAGAGGTCGACGTCCGTGTCGATGGTGTCCCGCCAGGCGAGCAGCCGATCGAGGGAGAAGCCGACCTGGACGAACAGGAAGTCGACGTCGAGCTTCCAGGCCGGCACCGGCGTGAGGCGGGTCGTGGCGCCGAGGCGGAAGGGCCGGGTGACGCTGCCGCGGCCGCTGAACGGGGCGGAGTCGGTGGCCGCCCGGGCGTGCTCGATCATCGAGCGGACGCCGAGCTCACTGGTGCGCCCGCCGGTGACGGGCTTGTCGCCGTAAACGAAGAGGAACTCCTCGACGCCGTAGGCCGCGGCGGTGAGGAGGTCGCGCTCGAAGCCCAGCAGGTTGCGGTCGCGGGCGTTGAGGCAGGCGATGGCGCGGCCGCCCATGGCCTGCACTTCGTGGGCGACAGCGACGCTGGAGACGGTGGCGCGGCCGATGTGGTTGTCGGGGATGAGGAACGACGACGCGACCGGGGCCATGACCCCGATCTGGTGGCGCACGCGGGTGAGATCCGGCGTCGTGGCCGGCTCGATCTCGCACACCAGCTCGAAGGATCCCTGGGCCATGCGACGACCTTAGACGCCGGTAGTACTGAAAAATTTGATCTGGCCTTTGCTTTTATTGACTTGAAGTGCCAATAATCGCAGACTATCGACAGTCGTGGGATGGCCGCTTCTGAAGTCGTCCCGGGGACACGGGGGGAAGCAAGGGATGAAGAGACCGAGATCGATCGTCGCGGCCGTGCTGGCCGTGGGGCTGGCGCTGGCGGGGCTCGCCACCGGGCCCGGGTCAGCCGGCGCACAGACCGCCAACCCGTTCCAGCGGGGCCCGAACCCGACCGCTGCCTCGCTGCGCACCACCGGGCCGTTCAGCCTCTCGCGGGTCGACGTCAGCGGCGCCGGCCAGGGCTACAACAACGTGACCATCTGCTACCCGAACGACACCAGCCAGGGCACCTTCGGCGGGGTCGTCGTGATTCCGGGCTTCTTCTCGTTCAAGTCCCAGATGATGTGGGCATGCAACAAGCTCGCCTCCCACGGGTTCGTGGTCGCCGTCGCCGAGACCAACACGCTGTTCGACTTCCCGGGTGGCCGGGCCGACCAGGCCCAGGCGATCGTCCGGCACCTGTCAGGGACCGGCGCACCCGCGGCGGTGAGGCAGCGGCTCGACACGACCCGCTGGGCCGTCACGGGCTGGTCGATGGGCGGTGGCGGTGCGCTGGAGTCCGGGGTCCGCAACAACCCGCAGCTCCAGGCCGTCGTCGGCTTCGAGCCCTGGGACTTCGTCAACTTCAGCGGCCAGCAGGTGCCGTCGATGATCGTCGGCGTCACCGATGACGCCGTCGCCGGCGTCGGCTCGCACGCCGAGCCGTTCTACACGCAGATCACGCGGCCGGAGAAGTACTACGTCGAGATCAGCAGCGGCGGCCACTTCGTCGGAGCGAGCGACAACGCGATCCAGTCGGCCTACACGATCACGTGGCTCAAGCGGTGGGTCGACAACGACACCCGCTACGACCAGTTCCTCTGCCCGGCCCAGGTCACCTCGGGTATCACCGAGATCAGGCAGACCTGCCCGATGACCGGCACCTGAGACCTGACACCTGAGCAGGCGCACCCAGGACGCTTGCACCGGCTTGGATGGCGGCCCCTCGGGGCCGCCATCCTGCTGTCACACCGCTACACCGCGGTGCGGAACCGGTGCCAGCGGGCTTTCAGGCCTTGGCCGGCGAGGGATCGGCTGTGGCCGTCGCGGATCGGGAGCATGGTCCAGATGCTGAAGCTCATCCGGACGCGATCGGGGATCAGGGTGCTGGACGCCTCGTAGATCTTCTGGCCGTCGACCCGCCAGGTCGCCGTCTCACGGCTCCGGTCGAGCGTGATCTCGCAGGTGCGGAGGCGGGTGAAGTCGTCGTCGAAGTCCTCATAGGGCGACTCGACCACGTGGTAGAAGGGCTCGGCTGCGCCCCAGGCCCCCAGCTGCTCGTGCAGCGCGACCACCCGCGTCGACGTGCCGCAGACGGCGAAGACCCGCTGGCTGGCCTCGAAGTCGAACACCTGGAAGGCGGCCATCCCCCGCCTGTAGTCACCCGGATCGCCGCCGAGGTTCTCCACCGCCTGGTCGACGGCGAACCTCGCCGGCCGGTCTGCGGACAGTTCGAACGCACCGGTCGAGAAGACGAGGTACTTGGCGCTGTCGGCGGGTTGGAACTCGTCGTCGGCCAGCGAGAACTGCGGGATCGTCACCTGCACCTGGCCGTCGCCGACCTCCACCTGAGCGTTCGGGTCGATCGGGATGTGGTCACCGCCGGTCGGGCGCGGCAGGTGCGCCGGGCCCCACAGCTCGGCGTCGAGGTCCGGCCCTTTGAGCTCGTCGTAGGTCACGAAGCCTCGATCGGTCGCCATGGTCGGCCACTACCCCCGATCGGGCGGGACGAACGTCAGACGAGGCCGGCGCGGCGGAGCGCGTCCGCCATGGCGGTGTCAGGCGCCGATCCGCCACCCCGACGGTCGCCACCATCCCGGCGTCGACCCTGGTTGCCCTGCCGACGCTGCTTGCCCTGGTTGCCCTGGTTGCCCTGCTTGCCCTGGTTGCGGCGCTCGTCCCGAGCGGGGCGTCCGCCGGCGGCCGGGTCGTCGTGCAGCCTGAGCGTCAGGGCGATGCGCTTGCGGGGCAGGTCGACGTCGAGCACCTTCACCTTCACGATGTCGCCCGGCTTGACGATGTCCCGAGGGTCGGCCACGTAGCGGTCCGACATGGCCGAGATGTGGACCAAGCCGTCCTGGTGGACGCCGACGTCGACGAAGGCGCCGAACGCCGCCACGTTGGACACCACGCCTTCGAGGATCATGCCGGCTCGGAGGTCGTCGAGGGTCTCGACCCCATCTTTGAACTGGGCGGTCTGGAAGGTCGGTCTCGGGTCACGACCCGGCTTCTCCAGCTCCTTGAGGATGTCGGTGACCGTCGGCAGACCGAACGTGGCGTCGGTGAAGTCCTTGGGCTTCAGCGTGCGCAGGAGCGCCGTGTTGCCGACGAGCCCGGCGACGTCGCTCGCGCTGTTCTCGGCCATGCGCCGGACCACCGGGTACGACTCGGGGTGCACCGCGGATGCGTCCAGCGGGTCGTCGCCGCCCCGGATGCGCAGGAAGCCGGCGCACTGCTCGAAGGTGGTGGCGCCGATGCGGGGGACGTCCTTGAGCTGGGCCCGGCTGCGGAAGGGGCCCTTGCTGTCCCGGTGGGCGACGATGTTCTCGGCCACCAGCGAGCTGATGCCCGACACCCGGGCGAGCAGCGGCGTCGAGGCGGTGTTGACGTCGACGCCGACGGCGTTGACGCAGTCCTCGACGACCGCGTCGAGGGAGCGGGAGAGCTTGTGCTCGGCGACGTCGTGTTGGTACTGGCCGACGCCGATGGACTTGGGGTCGATCTTCACCAGCTCGGCCAGCGGGTCCTGCAGGCGGCGGGCGATGGAGACGGCGCCCCGCAGGGATACGTCGAGCTCGGGGAGCTCCTGGGAGGCGAAGGCCGAGGCGGAGTACACCGACGCGCCGGCTTCGGAGACGATGGTCTTGACCAGCTTGCGTCCGGGCAGGTGAGCAACGAGCTCGCCGGCCAGCTTGTCGGTCTCCCGGGACGCCGTTCCGTTGCCGATGGCCACCAACTCCACGTCGTGGGCCTCGACCAGCTTGGCGAGGGAGGCGAGGGCCTGGTCCCACTGTCGCTTGGGCGCGTGCGGGTAGACGGTGTCGGTGGCGACGACCTTGCCGGTGGCGTCGACGACGGCGACCTTCACCCCGGTCCGGATGCCGGGGTCGAGGCCCATCGTGGCCCTTGTCCCGGCGGGCGCCGCCAGCAGGAGGTCGCGGAGGTTGGCGGCGAAGACGCCGACGGCCTCGTCCTCGGCGGCAGCCCGCAGGCGCGACCGCAGGTCGATCTCGAGGTGGAGCAGGATGCGGGTGCGCCAGGCCCAGCGGACGGTGTCGACGAGCCAGGAGTCGGCCTTTCGGCCCTGGTCCGCGACGCCGAAGCGGTGGGCGATAGCCCGCTCGTACTGCGAGAGGGCCGTGGCCCGCATGCCGTAGCCGCCGAGCCCGTCGTCCTGGTCGGGGTCGGGGACCAGGGTGAGGTCGAGGACCTTCTCGCTCTCGCCCCGCAGGAGGGCGAGCATCCGATGGGACGGGAGCTTCGTGAAGGCCTCGCCGAAGTCGAAGTAGTCGGCGTACTTGGCGCCGCGCTCCTGCTCACCGTCCCGTGCCTTGGCCACGAGCCGGCCGCTGGTCCACATCCGCTCCCGCAGCTCGCCGATGAGGTCGGCGTCCTCGGCGAAGCGCTCGGAGAGGATGGCCCTTGCCCCTTGGAGGGCGGCGTCGGCGTCGGCGATGCCGTTGGCCTTGCCCGTGGCGTCGTCGACGAAGCCGGCGGCTGCGGCCTGGGGATCGGTGCTCGGGTCGGTGAGCAGCAGGTCGGCCAGCGGCTCGAGGCCGGCCTCGCGGGCGATCTGCGCCTTGGTGCGGCGCTTGGGCTTGTAGGGGAGGTAGATGTCCTCGAGCCGGGCCTTGGTGTCGGCCTCCCGGATCTTGGCCTCCAGCTCGGCGTCGAGCTTGCCCTGCTCCCGGATCGAGTCGAGGATCGTGGCGCGGCGGTCCTCCAGCTCCCGGAGGTAGCCGAGCCGCTCCTCCAGCGTGCGGAGCTGGGCGTCGTCGAGGCCGCCGGTGGCCTCCTTGCGGTAGCGGGCGACGAACGGCACGGTCGCGCCCCCGTCGAGGAGACCGACGGCCGCGGTGACCTGGTTGCCATGGATGTTGAGCTCGTCGGCCAACCGCCGATCGATCGAAGCCTTGACGTGCGTGCTGCTCACGATGTCCCTCGGCGGACGTCCCGCCCCATCTCCTCGTCTACGACCGCCCCGAGCGGCGATCCCAAGTCCTATGCCCCCACCAGCCGAGCATTCTGACACGCCCCATCCCCACCCCCGCGGCTCCCCGCCCCGTCCCATCCCCACCGCTCGGCATCGAGGACGACGGTGTGGCCCTCCCCTGCGCAGCGGGCCGCTCCGGGGCCGGGCCGCTCGACATGATGACGGAGTACCAGACGTTTCGGCCGGCCGACGCCACGTCGAGCGGCTCGGCGGCCGCCCCGACGCTGAACGCAGGCAGGGCAACGAGGTCGAGGAACGACTCGGCGCAGCCGAGGCCACTCGTCGAACGAAGGCCGGGGGCCGCCCCGGGGGCCGGGCCGCTCGATGGGACGGTGAGGCAGGTAGCGGAACGACTCGGCGCAGCCGAGGCCGGGCCTTCAAGCCTCAGTCGGCGGTGAGGAGGTCGAAGCGGTAGACGTTGGTTTCGCGGAGGTGGAAGCCGGTGCGTTGGTAAAGGCGGTTGGCGGCTTCGCGGGAGGGGCGGGAGGTCAGGTCGACGGTCACGCAGCCGAGGTCCCGAGCCCGGTCGAGCATCGCCTGGGTCAGGGCGGCGCCCACGCCGGC
>Ga0075421_100000164_pt1 | contig 59577 bp, 57 predicted proteins | sample SoiMetdeltSBSDD5_FD_75292 | JGI IMG/M metagenome (GOLD analysis project Ga0075421, IMG submission 75292) | Bulk soil microbial communities from a Populus tree surrounding site in Tennessee, USA - Soil MetaG P. deltoides SBSDD5 | ecosystem: Environmental > Terrestrial > Soil > Tree plantation... | reverse complement strand
ATCGATCCGATGCTGATCGGGCGCATCCAGGCGATGGTGCCCGACGTCGCCGGCTTCCTGCCCTCGAGCTGGGCGATGCCGTGCGTGCCGGTGGCAGGCATCAACATGGGGCTGTTCACCGTGCCGCCGATCGGCGCCGGCGTCTGGATCGAGTTCGAGCACGGCGACCCCGACTACCCGATCTGGGTCGGCGGCTACTGGGGCAGCGCCGCCGAGACGCCGTTGCTGGCCAAGATGGTTCCCCCCGGGCTCGCCGGCATCACGCTGCAGACGACGCTCAAGAACGGCATCGTCGTCAGCGACACGCCCGGCCCGACCGGCGGCATCCTGATCCAGACCACCACCGGCGCCATGATCTCGGTCAGCGACATCGGCATCACGATCAGCAACGGCAAGGGCGCCATCATCACGATGCTCGGCCCGACGACCGACATCAACGCCAGCGCCCTGACGATCATCTAGCGAGGCCACGCCATGCCCGCTCCCATCCTCCACCTCGGCGCCACCGTCCTCTGCACGCACGCCGGCCAGGCCACGCCCCTGGCGCCTTTCCCTCGCGTGCTGGTGTCGGGCCAGCCGATCGTCACGCTGACCTCACCCTACGCCGTCGCCGCCTGCGCGTTGACCGGCACGCCGACGCCTCCGTGCGTCACCGCGCAGTGGGTGGTCGGCGCGGTGCGGGTGCTCGCCGGGGGAGCGCCGGTGGTCACGATGGCAGGGACCTCGGTGTGCGTGCCGACCGGTACGCCGCTGCTGCCGGTGGTCGCACAGACCCGCGCGCTGGCCACCTGAGGTGATCGATGCCCCACCTCGACTTCCCGTTCCACTTCGACGGCACCGGCCGCACCGCCAGCACGAGCGTGGAGGACCACATCCGCGACCTCATCGAGCAGGTGCTGTTCACCGCGCCCGGCGAGCGCGTGATGCGGCCCACGTTCGGAGCCGGCCTCCTGGCACTGGTCTTCGAGCCCAACAGCACGACACTGGCCGCGACCACGCAGTTCCTGGTACAGAGCGCCCTGCAGCAGCACCTCGCGCACCTCATCGCCGCCAAGGAGGTCGCCGTCGAAGCGATCGATTCGGCGCTGCAGGTGACGGTGCGCTACGCCGTGCTCGACGACGCCACGTCGCGAACGGCGACCTTTACCATCGCCGGGGGCACGGCGTGAGGTACCACTGCTGCGACAAGCGCCGGCTGGAGGTCCTCCGGCTCAACGGCACGGCCAACGCCATCGAGTTCCTCGAGGTGCACGACCACGCCGAGCCCGACCTCGCGTTGCGCCAGCGCACGCTGTTCGTGCGCCTCCTGCGGCCGGGCTTCACGCTCGGACCGGGCAACATCCTCATCGACGGCGGCGAGCGCATCCGCGTCGTGGCGGTCGAATGGGCGGCGGCGGCCGACGACTTGCCGCCCGGCACCCCTGCGTCCCTGGTCGACGGCATCGACGACCTGGCGCGCACGCTGGTCGTTCGCACTCGCTACTACGGCGACTTCTCGCGCTACACCTTCCGGCTGCGCGCGAGCTCCGGCAGCGACCAGCCGCCCGCCGGGTTCGATCCGATCCTTTCCAGCATCGAGTTCTCGTTCAAGGTCGAGTGCCCCTCCGACTATGACTGCGCGGTCGCGCAGCCCTGCCCGCCGCCGCCCTTCGCCCAGCCCGACATCGACTACCTGGCCAAGGACTACCCCGGCTTCCGGCGCCTGATGCTCGACCGGCTGAGCCTGCTCTCCCCGGGCTGGAGCGAGCGCTCCGCCGCCGACGTCGGCATCACCCTCGTCGAGCTCCTGGCGTACGCGGCCGACAATCTCTCGTACCGGCAGGATGCGATCGCCGGCGAGGCTTATCTCGGCACGGCACGCCGCCGCATCTCGGTGCGACGCCATGCGCGACTCGTCGACTACCGGCTGCACGACGGCTGCAACGCCCGCGTCTGGGTGTGCTTCGAGGTCAGCGACAACGACGTCGCGCTGGCGCGCCACACGCCGCTGCTCACGCGCACGATCGACCTGCCGACCGTGCTGACTCCCGGCAGCAAGCCGTTGAGCGACGCGCTCGCGGCCGGGGCCGTGACGTTCGAAGTGGCACACGACGCGACGCTGCACGCCGACCTGAACCAGCTCTCCTTCTACACCTGGGGCGACCAGGCTTGCTGCCTGCCGCGCGGCGCCACGCGGGCGACGCTGCGGGACCACCAGCCGCGGCTGCGAGCAGGCGCCGTGCTGGTCTTCCAGGAGGTGGCGAGCCCGACGACGTTCGAGGCCCAGGATGCCGACCGGGCAAAGCGCTGGGCGGTCCGCCTCAGCCGCGTGACGTTGACCAGCGACCCGTCGGGCCAGCTCTTCGACGAGCCCCCGGTCGACGCGGCACGGGACGTCACCGAAATCGAATGGGCCGCCGCGGACGCCCTGCCGTTTCCGCTCTGCCTGTCGGTTCACGAGAGGCCCGGCCTCGAGGTCAGCGTCGCGCTCGGCAACGTCGTGCTCGCCGACCACGGCCGCAGCGTGCTCGCCGAGACGCTGGGCAGCGTGCCGGCGCCGACGCTGAGGCGGGCTCCGGCGGCCGCAGCCGCGGGCGCCTGCGGGCACCCCAAGCCTGAGGGAATCCCCGTTCGTTTCCGCCCGCGGCTCGCGGAGGGCCCGGTGACCCAGGGGTTCGACGTCGCCGCTCTGCTGGAGGTGCCGCTGACGGACGAGGACGATGCGAGCGGTGAAGCCTGGCAGCCGGCCAGCGGCCTGCTCCGCCGCGACCCCCACGAGGCGTTGCCGCTGGGTCGGGGGCCCAACGGAATGCTGGGGCTGACCGGCACGGCGGGAACCGAGGTCACGGGGTGGACCCCGCACCGCGACCTGCTGGCATCCGACGGCGACGCTCCCGAGTTCGTGTTGGAGACCGAAGACGATGGCAGCGCGTTTCTGCGTTTCGGCGACGGCAAGCATGGCAAGCGGCCCGAAACGGGCACCGCGTTCGTCGCCACCTATCGGGTCGGCAACGGGCTGGGCGGGAACGTCGGGGCGAACGCCATCGCCCACGTCGTCAGCACCGCCGCCGGCGTGTTCGACGTGCTGACCAACCCGATGCCGGCTCTGGGGGGCATCGACCCGGAGCCGCTCGACGTCGTCCGGCGGGACGCGCCCGAGGCCTTCCGCACCCAAGAGCGCGCGGTCACCGCCGCCGACTACGCCGCCGCCGCCGAGCGACGCCCGGAGGTCCAGCGCGCCGCGGCCACCTTCCGCTGGACCGGCAGCTGGTACACGGTGTTCGTCACCGCGGACCGTCTCGGCGGCGGGCCGGTCGATGCCCCGTTCGAGGCCCGGCTGCGCCGCCACCTCGAGCGCTTCCGCATGGCGGGCTATGACCTCGAGGTGGACGCACCGCGGTTCGCGGCCCTCGACGTCGCGCTCCACATATGCGTGCTGCCGGGGTACTTCCGCAGCGAAGTGCTGCGCGCGGTGAGCGCCGAGCTCGGCAGCGGCGTGTTGCGCGACGGACGCCTGGCGATCTTCCATCCCGACAACTTCACGTTCAGCCAGCCGGTCTATCTGAGCCAGGTCATCGCCACGGCGCAGGCCGTCGAAGGCGTCGAGGCGGTGTCGGTGACGAAGTTCACCCGCATGGCCGAGCCCACGGGCGTGGCGCTCGAGGAGGGCTTGATTCGCATGGGTCGACTCGAGATCGCCCAGCTCGCCAACGATCCCAGCTTCCGTGAGCGGGGGCGGCTGACGCTGAGCGCGGGAGGCGGCAAATGAGAGGAATCAAGTGAGAGGCATCCAGTGAGCACACCCGTCCCTCCCCCCGGTACGGAGACCTGCGGCTGCTGCGAGGGCATCGAGGCGAGCACGCCGGAGAAGACCGACAACCGCCCCGGGCTCAGCGCCGTCGCCTACCGCATCGGCACCTACGCTCGGTTCAAGGAGAGCCTCACCGCGGGCCTGTCGTCGGGGAAGCGCCCGGCGCTGGCCAAGCTTCTCACCCGCGACAGCGACGACTTCACCATCGGCCTGCTCGACGCCTTCTCCTGCGCCGCCGACGTGTTGACGTTCTACCAGGAGCGCATCGCCAACGAGTCGTACCTGCGCACCGCCACCGAGCGCGTGTCGCTGCAGGAGATGGCCAAGCTGATCGGCTATCGCCTGCGCCCCGGCGTCGCGGCCGAGACCTGGCTCGCCTTCGCGCTCGAGCCGCCGAAGACGCCGCCTCCCGACCTGCCGCCGGAGCCCGGAGCCTTCGTCACCGGCATTCCGACCTCGCTCGAGCTCGCCGTGGGGACGAAGGTGCAGAGCGTTCCCGGCCCCGACGAGAAGCCGCAGACCTTCGAGACGGTCGAGGAGATCTCCGCCAGACCCGAATGGAACGCGATCCGGCCCTGGATGTCCGCTCCGCATGCGCCGGGTCGCGGCGCGACGGAGACGTGGCTGAAAGGCATCGCCAACAACCTCAAGGTGGGCGACGCGCTGGTGTTCTGCGATGCGGACTTCCTCGCTCATCCGACGACCAGCACGAGCTGGGACTTCCGCCTGATCGACGCGGTGGAGGTGGAGACCGCCGCCGACCGCACGCACGTGAGCTGGCAGGGCGGCCTCGAACGGGTGGCGGCGCTGGCCGATCCTCCGGTCCCGCCGCAGGTGTACGTGCTTCGCAAGCGTGCCGCGGTGTTCGGCCACAACGCGCCGCTGTGGCGAAGCATGAACCGGACCTTCCGCACCGACTACCGGGACGGCGCGACGGAATCGGGAGAGTGGCCCGACTTCACGATCAGCGAGAAACCGGCGAGCGCGACCGGCGGGTACGTCGATCTCGATGTGGCGCTCCCCGAGATCAAGCCCGGAGGATTGGCCGTTCTCACCTGCGTCGGATTCGCGACCGCCCGGGCCGGATCGACGACCACGCTCGGGGGAATGGGGCTCATCGGGGCGGCGGCCGCGACGGCCGTCCTCGGCACCGGGGCCATCGGGGCCGCCGTCGCCACGGCGGCCCTCGGCACAGGAGGCATCGGAACGAGCGTCTTCGGAGCTGACGTGCTCGTCAGCTTGCCGAGGCGGTTCACCGAGCTCTACCGGATCAGCAGCACGACCGAGGTGTCCCTCGCCGCCTTCGCGCTGTCCGGCAAGGTGACGCGCGTCGGGGTGCAAGGCCAGAACCTGGACACGCACTTCTTCAATTCGGTGCGCGAGACGTCGGTCTACACGCAGTCCGAACGCCTGACGCTGGCGCCCTACCCCGTCCTCGACGCGGTCGCCGGCAATGCCATCCAGCTCGCGGTGGCCTCCGACGACCTGTCGGCCCAGCGCAAGGTGATCGTCACCGGCCGGCGCAGGGCCGGCGGGCGAACCCTCGTCCACCTGGCCACGATCGCCGATGCGCAGTCGCATCCGCTAGGCACGGTGCTCACCATCACCCCGCCACTCCCTCATCGCCTCGAGCGCGACACCCTGGTGGTCCATGCCAACGTCGCCCTCGCCACGCACGGCGAGACCGGCAGCCAGATCCTCGGCGCCGGCGACGCGAGCCGCGCGTTCCAGCGCTTCGAGCTCAAACGCACGCCGCTCACCTACCGTGCAGCCGCCAACGAGATCGGTGCCGACAGCGAGCTCACCGTGCGCGTCGGCGACATCGAATGGACGGAGAGGCCGAGGATGTTCGGTGCCGCGGCGACCGAACGCAGCTACACGCTGAGCACCGACGAGAACGACCGGACATGGGTGGTGTTCGGCGACGGGCAGCGCGGCGCCCGGCTCCCCAGCGGCGTGAACAACGTCCGCGCGACCTACCGCCAGGGGCTGGGAAAGGACGGCAACGTCGCCGCCGAGAAGCTCACCCAGCTGGTGAGCAGGCCGCTCGGACTGAAGAGCGTCAGCAACCCGGCGGCGGCAAGCGGCGGCACCGACGCGGAGCCTGCCGACCAGGCGCGGCGCACGATGCCGCTCGGCACCCGGGCGCTCGGCCGCGCGGTGTCGCTGCTCGACTACGAGGACTTCGCTCTCGCCTTCACCGGCCTCGCCAAGGCCCAGGCGCGCGTGCTGGCGCTGGCCGCCGGCCCGACGATCGCCGTCACGGTGGCCGGCCAGGACGGAACGCAGCTCTCCCCCGGCAACCCGGTGTGGAACAACCTGCTGCTGGCGCTGTCGGCGAGCGGCGATCCGCACGTCAGCGTCGTGCTGCTGCCCTACCAGGCGAGCACCTTCCGGCTCGGGCTGAAGGTCAAGCGCGACCCCGCCCACGACGCCAACACGGTGCTCGCCGCGGTGGAGACGGCTCTGCGCGCGCACTACTCGTTCGCGGCGCGGGACCTCGGGCAGCCGGTCCTGCAGTCGGACGTCATCGCCACCGTCCATTCGGTGCCGGGCGTCGTCGCCGTCGATCTCGACCTTCTCTACGGCGGCACCTCGCCCTTCGCGCAGACCCAGAAGTCGCGGCAGCGGCGGCTGCTCGCCACTCGCATGCACGTGGACGGCGGCCTGCCGCGCGCGGCGGAGCTGCTGACGCTCCACTCCGGCCCGCTCGACCGGCTGGAGGAGATGACATGAGCACGCTCACGGCCGATCGCCTGTACGCGCTGTTGCCGGCGGTGCACCGCATCCGCGACGAGGAACAGGGCAAGCCGCTGCGCGCGCTGCTCGAGCTGCTGGCGGACGAGATCGCGGCGCTCGAGGAGGACGTCGAGCAGCTCTACGACGACCAGTTCATCGAGACCTGCCAGGAGTGGGTCGCGCCCTACATCGGCGACCTCATCGGCTACCGGCCGCTGCATGGGGTGGCCAGCCGCATCGCGTCGCCGCGGGCCGAGGTGGCCAACACCATCGGCTACCGGCGGCGCAAGGGCACGGCGGCGATGCTCGAGCAGCTGGCGCGGGACGTCACCGACTGGCCCGCCCGGGCGGTCGAGATGTTCGAGCAGCTCGCCGTCACCCAATACATGAACCACGTGCGGCTGCACGCGCCGGCCACCGCCGACGTCCGCTCCATGCCGCGGATGCTGCGCCTCGGCGGCCCGTTCAACACCGTCGCCCACACCGCCGAGATGCGACGCCCGGAGACCGGCGCGGGGCGCTTCAACATCCCGAACGTCGCGATCTTCCTCTGGCGCCTGCAACCGTTCCGCCTGCGCGACGTTCCGCTGGTGCCCGACCCCGGCGACGTCGCCGGCCGCAAGCACCGTTTCGATCCGCTGGGCGCGGACGCGCCCCTGTTCCGCTTCCCCCGCACCGAGGAGCAGATCACTCACATCGCCGAGCCCAACAATGTGCCGGAAGCGATTCCCCTGCGACTGATGGCGCGGGCGTTGAGGGCTTCGACGGACGCCACGCCGGACGACGACTACGGCCCGGGCGAGAGCATCCTGCTGGCCCGCCCCGCCGCCGATCCGGACGACCCTCCCGTGCCGATCGGCGTCAAGGACGTCCGGGTGTGCGACTTGCGCGACGTGCCGGGCGGCTGGGCGCACGAAACGACGCTCCCCGCCGGCAAGATCGCCATCGACCCGCGCCTGGGCCGCGTCCTTCTCGGCTCCGGCGTGGCCGGACCGCTGCTCGGAACGCACCACTACGGATTCTCGCGACCGATCGGCGGCGGCGAGTATCAGCGCACGCCCAGCGCGTCCGCGACGGTGCCGCCGAACGAACGCGCCGCCAAGCGGTCCGAGCCGCTGCAGCCCCATCTCGACGCCATCCGTGGCGGCGGGAGGCTCCTCGTCGGCGACAGCACGACCTACGCGGGCACGCCGACGTTCAAGGTCGACGGCGTCACGACCCCGAACCAGCCTGGGCGAGAGGTCGTCGTCGCGGCCGGCGAAGAGGCGCGCCCGTTGATCGCAGCCGCGGGTCCCATCGCCCTGGACGTCAAAGCTCGCGGCACGCTGGTGCTCGATGGCCTGGTGATCAGCGGCGGGGCGCTGGAGCTCGCCGCCGCGGCCGACGACGAGCCGCGGGAGCTGGTGCTGCGCCACTGCACCCTGGTGCCGGGACTGGCTCTCCACACCGACGGGAGCGCCGTCTCGCCGGGGGCGCCGAGCCTCGTCGTCGCCCACCCGTTCGCCAAGGTGCGACTGGAACGTTGCATCGTCGGCGGGCTGCGCGTGCACGCCGACGTGGAGATCGAGCTCCTCGAGTGCATCGTCGACGCCGGCGCTCGGGACTCGGTGGCGTTCGCCGCGGTCGACGGCGCCTCCCCGGGAGGAGAGGTGACGCTCACCGACTGCACCGTGGTCGGGAAGCTCCACACGAAGCTGCTGCGGCTGGCCTCGAACACCATCTTCTTTGCGCGGCTCGGGTCGGGGGCGGGCGAGACCTGGAAGGCGCCGGTCTGGGCCGAGCGCAAGCAGGAGGGGTGCGTGCGGTTCTCCTGGGTGCCGCCGGGCTCGCTCACCCCGAGGCGCTTCCGCTGCCTGCCCGACGACCAGCATCCCGACGCGCTGCCGCACTTCACGTCGCTGCGTTATGGCGAACCGGGGTACGCGCAGCTGCGCGGCGCCACCGCCAAGGTCATCCGCGAAGGCGCGCACGACGAGGGCGAGATCGGCGTGATGCACCCCCTCTACCAGCCCCAACGCGAGACCAACCTCCGCATCCGGCTCGAGGAATACCTCCGCTTCGGTCTGCACGCGGGTTTGTTCTACGCCACCTGAGCCACGACGCTCCAAGGAGACCCAAGATGGGCGCCGATATCTCCAGAATCCGCAGCAACCCGCTGCTCGACTTCGCCGGCGTGGAGCTCAAGCAGGGCGGCGTGGTGCTGGACGCCGACGTCAACGAGCTGGTCGCCGCCATCGACCGGCGACTCCGCGCCGCCGCGAGCGACATCCTCGGCCGCAGCACCGTCTCCCAGACGACGCCGGACGCCTTCAAGATCACCGCCGTAGGATCCTCCCTGCGGATCGGCAAGGGACGGCTCTACGTCGACGGCCTCCTGGCCGAGAACCACGGTGACCCGGCGAAGCCGATCTTCGACTCCCTCATGGCCGAGCCGGCCTTCGCCGGCCCGGTCGACTACGCGGCGCAGCCGTATTTGCCCGCGGCGCCGGCGCTGCCCACGGCTGGCCGCCACCTCGTCTACCTCGACGTGTGGCAGCGAGAGGTCACTCACCTCGAGCGCCCCGACCTCGTGGAGATCGCCGTCGGCGTGGAGTCCAGCTCGCGGATCCAGACGGTGTGGCAAGTGCGCGTTCTGGGAGAGGACGCGGCTGGGGCCTCGTGCGCGACGCCCGACCGGGACGTGCCTGGCTGGGCCGATCTGATCGCGCCGTCCACGGGGCGGCTCACCACCGATACCTTCGATGCACCTCCGTCCCCCGATCCCTGCGAGCTGCCTCCCACCGGCGGCTACCGCGGGCTGGAGAACCAGACCTACCGCGTCGAGATCCACGACCCGGGGCAGCCCGGTGGCACCGCCACCTTCAAGTGGTCGCGCGACAACGCCAGCGTGGGGAGCCGGGTGGCCAGCATGGTGTCGGCCACGGAGCTCGAGCTGCAGACGCTGGGCCGCGACGAGGTCCTGCGCTTCAACACCGGCGACTGGGTCGAGATCCTGGACGATGCGCGCGAGCTCTCGCAGCGCGGCGGCGAGGTACGGCGCGTCACCGTCGACGAGACGCGTCGGATCACCTTCGCCCCGGCTCTGCCGGCCGACATGGTGCCGGGGGCCTTCCCGGATTCCGACTTCCCGCGCGATCGCAACCTGCGCGTCCGACGCTGGGACCAGCGGGGCAAGGTGCTACAGGCGGCTGCGGGCGGCACCACGCCGACGTTCCTGGACCTCGACGCCGCCGCGGCCACCGGCGTCATCCCGGTCCCCGCCGCGGGCACCGTGCTGCTGCTCGAGAACGGCGTCACGGTGAGCTTCAGCTCCACCGGCACCGGCGCCAAGGGCTTCCGCGCCGGCGACTATTGGGTCTTCGCCGCCCGCACCGCCGACGCGTCGATCGAGAAGCTCACCGCGGCGCCGCCGCGCGGCATCCACCACCACTACGCGCGGCTGGCCGTCTGGGACGTCGGCAGCCCACCCACCGACTGCCGCACGCCCTGGCCGCCGCCCGCCGGCGAGGGGCACGACTGCAGCTGCACGGCCTGCGTGACTCCCGAGTCCCATGCCAGTGGCGCGCTGACCATCCAGGCTGCCGTCGACCGCATCCGCGAGACCGGCGGCACGGTCTGCCTCGGCGTCGGCCAGTACCAGTTGAAGGAACCCGTGCGGCTCGCCTCGGCGCGCTCGGTGCGGATCAGGGGCCAGGGAGCGGCGACGGTGATCGTCACGGCAGGGGGGGCGTTCGACATCCAGAACGGCCTCGCCCTGGCGATCGAAGACCTGGCGATCCTGTCGCTGGGCCGCGGCTCGGCGGTCACCGTGCGCACGGTGCTCGGCCTCGCCTTGCAGCGTCTCGTCATCGCGGTGCTCGGAGGGCGCGTCTCCAGGGACTTCACCGGGGCCGCCATCGCGCTCGGCGGTGCGGTGCTCGGTGCGACGATCCGCGACAACGTGATCCTGGCGCCGGTGGCCGTGCAAGGTGCCGCCATCGCCGAGGCAACCCCGAACGTCGCGCAGCCGCCGCCGCAGATGCTGCTGAGCGCGGCGCTGCGCGTCGAGGACAACCTGCTCTGGTGCGAGCGCCAGGCCGTTGCGCTCACCGGCCGCGTGATCCACCTCATGGCCACGCGCATCGTCGGCAACGAGGTGCTCGGCTGCCGGCAGGGTGCGATCACCGCGCTCGGCCTCTGCGGGCCGGGGGCGTCGATGCACATCGCCGGCAACAGCCTCAACGTCACCGGCGCTGGGGTGACCGCTGGGGTCGACGGGCTGTGGATCGAGGGCAACAAGCTGGTCTCCTTGCCGCTCGAAGGGGACCAGGCACGGGACGCCTCGGCGGTCACCTTGCGCACCGGGCTCGACCCCACCGGCGCCGACCAGTGCCAGATCCTGGCGAACCAGATCAGCGGCTTCCCTGGCGCTGGCATCGCCATCCGGTCGCCGACCCGCCACTTGATCGTGAAGCTCAACATCGTCGAACGCTGCGGCAACGGGATCGTCTGCGAGGACGAGACCAGCTCGGCGAGCGTGTCGATCGAGAACAACCAGGTGAGCGACATCGGCGATCCGGGCGACGAGCGGTCGGCCTCGGTTGTCGGCATCGGGATCTCGCGTGCCGACACCGCGACGGTGACGGGCAACACCATCTCCCGTATCGGCCAGCAGGCCGTGCGCGCTCCGCTGCGCGCCGGCATCGCCGCGAACAGCGTGCGGCGCCTGCGCGCCAGCGGCAACGACATCTCCGACGTGGCGTCAGCGGGCGACTTCGTCGGCTTGGCCGCGGGGGTGCTCCTGCGCGCCCCGTACGCGCAAGCCGAGGTCAGTCACAACCAGGTCGACCGCGACGCCCAGCCCTCCGCGCAGCCGAGCCCCGCACAGTGGTTTGCGCTCCGGGTGGACGCGCCGCGAGACGACCGTGTCGTCTCCCGCGTCGGAGCTCATGCCGCGGTCCGCATCGACGACGTGCGCACGCTCGTCTTCGGCGCCAAACGGCCGTATCTCGTCGCCGGCGCCACCGAGATCGACGCTGCCGGGACGGTTGTCGCGCGAGGCTCCAGTGCAAGCGTGCTGGGCAACGTCCTCGCCGCGCGCGGAGAGTCTCCAGCCGTCGAGGTGTCGGCCAGCGGTGATTGCCTGTTCAGTGACAACCGCTGTGAGCTGCGGGCGAACAACCGCGCCCCCGCCGTGCGCATCGCGGCCGGGACGACCATCGTCAACGCCAACCGCGTGCGCGGCGGGGAGGTGTCTGTCGAGCTACTCGGCGATCGGCGGCGGATCACCGTGCTCGGCAACGTCACGACCGGGCCGATTCACGCCGGCGGGCCGTTGCAGCCACCGTGGGACTCGCTCAACGTGCTGGGCTGAGCGCCGAATCGCCAGGAGAGGAGCCACCATGCGGACGATCGTCGTCAACGAACGCACCGACCTTCGAGGCCTGCGCACACGGTTGCTCGGCGAGCGACCGCTGGCGGAGGGCGCGCTCGAGAGCCTCGCGCGGCTCAACCCCCACGTGAACCTAGAGCAGATCCCTGCCGGTACCGTGCTGGTGGTTCCAGACCTGCCTGGCCTGCGCAAGGAAGAAACGTCATCCGTCAGCGGCGACGCTTTCGCCTCCTTGCGCGAGCAGCTCCTCGCCTCGGTCGACGCGGTCGGTGGCCGCGTCCGGGGCGGTTACGAGGAGCTGCTGGCGCAGCAGAAGGAAGTGACCGCCGTGGTGAGGCTGGCTGCCTTCAGGCGGGCGGTCGAGGCGGACCCCGACCTCAAGGAGCAACTGGAGACGGGGACACAGGTCTTCAAGGAGGACCGGGAGAAGGCGAGGGCTGCCGACGAGACCCTGAGCGCGCTCAAGGAGGAGGCGGTCGCCGAGCTGGCAGCGCTCGCCGAGCTGCTCAAGTGACGATCGCATGGTGACACGCGGCGCGGTCTCGCCGAAGGCATGACCGCGCCAACGGCGGCGCCAGGACGCAGCCGGACCGACCGCGCGGCGCGATCAGCCCGGCCTGGCGGTTGGCCGCTAGCCCGCGCGCTGACCGATCCCGCCGGGCCGCAGGCGCCGGACGGCGGCCGCCGCCAGCAGCAGGGCGAGGAGCAGGGCGCCCCACTCGGAAACCGTCGGAATGGCCGGCGTTCCGAACGTGACGACGACGACATCTACGGTGGCGTCGTCGGTCGGCGTCGTCGCGGGGTTGTCGGTGACCACATCAGGGAAGTTGCTGCCCTGGACGAGACCCTGGTTCACCACCGTCGTGACCCCCGGTGGGAAGGGGTTGTCGAGGACCACGGTGAAGGTCACTGTGGCCTGCCCGGTGGACGCCGGCAGCGTGCCGAGGGCGACGCTGACGCTGGTGGCCCCAGCCGCGTTGCCGACAGTGACCGTGCCCTGGGTGGTGGTGACCGAGCCGGCCACCAGCGTGGTGTGAGTGCCCGGAGTGTCGGTGAAGACCACGGCGAGGGCGTCGGCGCTACCGGAGTTGGTGATCTGGATGGTGTAGAGGAGGGTGTCGCCGGGCGACAGCGAGCCGCTGCCGTCGAGGTCGTTGACAGCGGTGAAGGTGCTCGACTTGCTCGCCGACACCGCCGGACTGGTGACGCTGACGTTCAGCGTGTCGGTCCCCGTGTTGCCGGTCCCGCCGTTGGTCGAGGTCACGTTGCCGGTGGTGTTGACCTTGGCACCGCCCGTGGTGGCGGTGACGTTCACCGTCACCGTGCAGGTGCCGCTCGCCGCGATGGTGCCGCCCGAGAAGCTCAGGGAGGTGTTGCCTGCTGCCGGCGCGAAGGTCGGCGAGCCGCAGCCGGTGGTCGTTGCGTTCGGCGTCGCCGCGACCTCGAGGCCGGCCGGGAAGCTGTCGGTAAAGGCCACGCCGGTGAGGGTCGTGCCCGCGTTCGGGTTGGTGATCGTGAAGGTCAACGTCGAGACCCCGCCCACCGCGATCGGATTGGGCGAAAACGCCTTGGCGATCGACGGCGGCGAGACCACGTTCAGCGTGTCGGTCCCCGTGTTGCCGGTCCCGCCGTTAGTCGACGTGACGTTGCCGGTGGTGTTGACCTTGGCACCGCCCGTGGTGGCGGTGACGTTCACGGTCACCGTGCAGGTGCCGCTCGCCGCGATGGTGCCGCCCGAGAAGCTCAGCGAGGTGTTGCCCGCCGCCGGCGCGAAGGTCGGCGAGCCGCAGCCGGTGGTCGTCGCGTTCGGCGTCGCAGCCACCTCGAGGCCGGCCGGGAAGCCGTCGGTAAAGGCCACGCCGCTGAGGGTCGTGCCCGCGTTCGGGTTGGTGATCGTGAAAGTCAACGTCGAGACGCCGCCCACCGCGATCGGGTTGGGCGAAAACGCCTTGGCGATCGACGGCGGCGAGACCACGTTCAGCGTGTCGGTCCCCGTGTTGCCGGTCCCGCCGTTGGTCGAGGTGACGTTGCCGGTGGTGTTGACCTTGGCACCGCCCGTGGTGGCGGTGACGTTCACGGTCACCGTGCAGGTGCCGCTGGCCGCGATGGTGCCGCCCGAGAAGCTCAGCGAGGTGTTGCCCGCCGCTGGCGCGAAGGTCGGCGAGCCGCAGCCGGTGGTCGTCGCGTTCGGCGTCGCCGCGACCTCCAGGCCGGCCGGGAAGCTGTCGGTGAAAGCCACGCCGGTGAGCGCCGTTCCGGCGTTGGGGTTGGTGATCGTGAAGGTCAACGTCGAGATGCCGCCCACGGCGATCGGGTTGGGCGAAAACGCCTTGGCAATCGACGGCGGCGACGGGACGCCGAAGAGCGTCACGGTCCGGCTGTCGGTGTTCGAGGTCACCCCTTCGACAGTGGCCGACGCCAGATTGGTGACGAAGCCCGCCGTGACGTCGCCAGCGACAACCGTGTAAGTGGCGGTGCAGGTGATGCTCTCGCCGGGGTCGAGGAAGTTGTCGAGGTCGCCGACGGTGTCGACCGCCGGGCAGCTCTCGTCGCTCGCCTTGTCGTCGCTGACGACGACCGGCCCGGCCAGCGGCGCGAAGCCGCTATTGGTGACCAGGAAGGAGTAGTGGAGCACGTCTCCGGCCGCCGAGAAGCTGGTCTCGGCGACGCTCTTGGCGAGGGTCAGGGCGGTGGTGGCGTAGGTCGCCGTCGAGACGTCCGTGACGGTCGTACCGTTGGTGCCGGAGGCGGTGGCGGTATTGGGATTGGAGCCCGAGACGGCGGTCACCGGCCCGACGATGCATGTGGCGGTCGGATCGTCGATCGGCGAGGCGACCGGCAGTGGGGACGGCCAGGTGCAGGAGGCCGTGCTGACCTGGGGGTCCGTCACGCCCACCGAGGAGAGCGGCACATTGCCGATGTTCTCCACGACGAACCGGTAGAAGACGTTGCCCCCTACCGGCACGGCGAGGAAAGAAGACCAGGGTCCGCTGACGCTGGGCCCGACCTGCTTGAGCAACGCGATCGCCGGGTTGGCCGGCGTGGCGACGAGGGTGTTCGACGCCGTGCCGCCGTTGACCGGGACGCCGCCGACGATGTGCGAAACCGGAGAGCTGGTGTTCGAGTAGGTGCCGGCGACCGGCGCCACCACGTTCACCGTCACGATGCAGATGCCCCCCGCAGCGATGGTACCGCCGCTGAAGCCGATCGAGCCGCTGCCCGCCGACGGGGCGAAGGTCGGCGCGCCGCAGCCCGTCGTGCTCGCCGCCGGTGTGGGAGCGACCACCATGGCCCCTGGGGCGACCGGGAAGGTGTCGCTGAACGACACCCCCGACTGCGCCAGGCTGGCGTTGGGGTTGGTGAGGGTGAAGGTGAGCGTCGTCGGCGTGCCGGCGAGCACCGGGTTGGGCGCGAAGTGCTTGGCGATCGTCGGCGGCAGGATGCCGGTGATCGAGTCGGTGGCGATGCCGGAGCCGCCGCCGTTCGTCCCGCCTTCGGTCGAGGAGACGAAGCCGCTGACGTTGTCGTGCGGCCCCGCGGTGGTCACCGTCACCGTCGCGTTGACGACGCAGGAGCCGCCGGCCACCAGCGTGCCGCCGGTAAAGGCGAGGGTGCTCGGCGAGGTCCGCGTCAGGGTGCCCCCGCACTGCGGGGATACCCCCGAGGTCACCGTGACGCCGGGCGGCAGAGTGTCGTTGAAGGCGATGCCGCTCAGCGGCAGGCCGGCGTTGGGGTTGCTCACCGTGAAGGTGAGCGTCGACGTGCCGCCAACGGCCACCGGACTGGGTGAGAAAGCCTTGGAGAGCGTCGGCGGGCTGGGTGTCACGCAGCCGGTGAAGGTGACGTTGTCGACGTAGGCGTCCGATCCCGAGTTGACGTTGCCGGAGTTGAACAGGTAGATGCGGACGTGGGTGGTGCCGTTGGGAAGTGCCAGAGGGCCGAACGATGTGAACGCCGTCGTCGACAGCGGCAGGACCGTGGGATTGGCCGCGAACACCACGGTGCCGGGATCGGCGGCCAAACCGTTCCCCTCGGTCCCGTCGGTGGCGAGGGAGCTCGTCCCGGCGTAGACGGCGATGCCGCGCGGGCTGTTGGGGGTGTTCTTGCGCGCCGCGTCGAAGGCCAGCTGCAGGCCCGTGAAGCCGGTGGTGTCGACGGCGAGCTCGAGGTACTCCTCGTTGGCGAAGACCAGCGTCGGGCCGGTCGTGATGCCGCCGTTACTGCCCCAGGAGTCGGTGCCTTCCGTGAAGGACGTGGCGTTGATGCCGTCCCCCGGCTTGGCCGACGGGGTGCCTGCCACGTTGTCCGTCGTCGGCGCCGGCGAGGTCACCGAGAAGCCGACGGGGAAGGCCCATTGCGCCAGCGTCATGCCGCAGATCGGGGTCGGCGGCGGCGGCGCGTTGTCGACCGTCAGGGTGTCGGTGGCGAAGTTGCCGGTGTCGATGCCGGCCGCGAACAGGTGGTTCGAGATGTTGGTGTAGGTCCCCGCCGTCGGCGCCGTGACGTTGACCTTGACGGTGCAGGTGGCGTTCGCCGCGACCGAGCCGTTCGAGAACGAGATCGACCCCGCCCCGGCGACCGGCGCGAAGGTGGCCGCGCCGCAACCGTTGATGGTGGCGCCGGTCGGGCTGGCGACCACCATCGCACCAGGCGACGCCGGGAAGACGTCGCTGAACGAGACTCCGCTGACCGTCACCGGATTGGGGTTGGTGATGGTGAAGGTCAGCGCCGAAACACCGCCGACCGGGATCGGATCGGGGCTGAAGTTCTTGGCGAGGGTCAGTGTGGTGGGGTCGACGACAGCGGCAAAACGCGCCGAGGTGCCGAAGTCGTCGTTGTAGTGGTAGCTGCTGCCGGAAAAGTCATAGAGCAGGCTGGACAGCGGCTCGGGGTTGACCAGCGGCGCCCCCGGCACCTGCAGGATCTTGATCTGGTAGGTGACGACCACGCCGCCGCCGACCTTGCCGACGTCGCGGCACTGCCGGTAATAGGGGCTGTTGGGGTCGTTCTCCCAGTTGCAACCGTCGCCGTAGAGCTTGTCGCTGGGGTTGGCGACGTAAACCGAGCTGTCGGCGGTGTAGGTGGTCGACACCGAGAGGATCTGGAAGACGGTGTTGGGGAAGTTGATGAAGCTCTCGAGCTGCTCGTAGCCGTTGGTGGCGGTCGAGCCGACGAGGTCGATGCTGTAGGTCTGGCCGACGAGCAGCGTCATCGTGCCGCCATTGGGAACCGAGGTGCCGTTGAGCTTGACGTCGAGGATGTGGTTGCGCGACTGCGATATCAGGTGTTCGACGTAGAGCTCACGCGGCGTCGGCGTCGACACCGTGACCACCGGCGCGTCAGCGCTGGCGGTGATGTGGAAGCGGCGGACGGTGTCGTAGGCGGCGGGGTTCCGGGTCACCTCGACCTCGTAGTAGAGGTCGCGGCAACTCGCCGGCGCCAGGCTGGCGACGGCGTTGGCGGCTGTGAAGCCCGTCAGCGTCCCCGGCCGCAGATTGACCAGGGGATTGGCGCTGTCCCAGACGAACGTGGAGGTCACGTTGGTCGCCGGCGCGTCGCCGGTGTTGCACACGCGGGCGGCGATCGGGAAGTGGTTCGGCCCGACGTTGACGTTGTTGCTATCGAGGCCAATCACGTTCCAGGTGATCGGCGCGATGGAGAGACTGGCGGCGGCGAATGCCGGCGTCCCTCCAATTGCGAGCGCCGCCGTGGCGGCGACTCCCCAACCGAGCATCCGCCGACGAGCGCTTGGGACCATGGCTTCCTACCTTGGGCAGCTGACCCGGCGAGAGCTACAAGGCGCGCCGGTGTTGCGGCAACCGCCTAGCGCCGTCGCGCGGCCTGGGTTGGTGGGATCGAGCCTCGAACGGCTCGGCCAGCCATGATAATCGATTTGTTAGGCTCGTGCCAGTGGTCCCCAGAAACTGGCGGTTTCAGAGCATGGACTTCCCTGAATGGCGCCAACTACGCCGACGGCGCGGTTTTGCACGCGCGCACGTTCCCGCTGCTCAACTGGATAGCGGAGGAACCAATGCTACTCAGGGAATGGTCGGGGCGAGAGGATTTGAACCTCCGGCCTCACGGTCCCGAACCGTGCGCTCTACCAAGCTGAGCTACGCCCCGGAAGAGGAATTCAATTGCCGCAGAACGACTCACACCGCCTGGGCGGCGCAAGGCGGCAAAGAATACCTGCGGGGGTCGCGCGGGTCAAGCGTCGTAGACTGCCGCGCACATGATCGACGCCGGGCTGTGGACGCGCGTCGAGACGCGCCTACTCGGAGCACGGCCGGCAGCGCTGGCCGCCGAGCTCGTGCGCATCCCCAGCCATCCCGGCCTCCCCGACCAGGAGCAGGCGGTCGCCCGCCACCTCGCCGGGTGGCTCGCCGGTCACGGGGTCCGGGCCGAGCTGGTCGAGGTGGCCCCCGGCCGGCCGAACGTCCTCGCCCGGATAGGAACCCCGGACCCGGCCCGCTGCATCGTGCTGTGTGGGCACACCGACACGGTACCCCTCAACGCCGACGATCCGGGTCACGGATTCAGCGGTGACGTTCGCGACGGTCGCCTCCTCGGCCGCGGCTCGGTCGACATGAAGGGGCCGCTGGCCGCCATGGCGGCCGCCGTCGTCGCGCTCGACGGCATCCTCGACGAGCACGGCGGAGCGGTGCTGCTCGCGGCGGTCGTCGACGAGGAGATGGAGAGCATCGGCGCCGAGGCACTCGTGCGCGACGGCCTCGGTGCCGTCGCCGCCGTCGTCGGCGAGCCGACCGGCAACCGCGTCGCCCTCGGCCATCGCGGCCTCGAATGGATCGCGGTCGAATTCCGGGGCAGGGCGGCTCACGGCGGCACGCCCGAGCGCGGCGTCAACGCCATCGATGCCGCCGCCCACTTCGTGACGCTCTGTCGCGAGCGCCTGCAAGGCCCATTCGCCGCGCGCCGCCATCCGCTCCTCGGCCCGCCGACGCTCAACTTCGGTACCATCCACGGCGGTGACCAACCCTCGACGGTCGCCGCCTCCTGCGTGCTCACGCTCGATCGCCGCTCGGTGCCGGGAGAGACCTTCGAGACGATCCGCGGCGAGCTGCTCGTGCTCCTCGCCGAGGTGGAACGCGAGATGCCCGGTCTCGCGACGTCGCTGCGCCGCGTCGACGGTGGAATGGCGACGCTCGAGCACCGCGCCCTGGTGACGGCGGAAGACCACCCGCTGGCGCGGGCCGCCTTCGCGGCCCGCCGATTCGTCCTCGGCGGCGACGGTGGCGAGACGCCCATCGCCTTCCCCGCCTGGACCGACGGCGCCCTGCTGGCCGCGTTCGGTGGGGTGCCGACGATCGTGCTCGGCCCCGGCGACCTCGCCGACGCGCATTCGCCGCGCGAGTCGATCGCCGTTGCCGAGATCGACGCGGCGGCGCGCATCTACTCGGCACTCGCGCTCGTACTGACGGACGACGGCCCGGGAAGGCGATGAAGCTCCGCCTGCCGCACACCTTCGTCCTTCTCTTCGTCCTCACGGCGGTCGCCGCGACGCTCACCTGGGTGATCCCCGCCGGCGAGTACTTGCGACGCGAGAAGCACGGGCGCAAGCTCGTCGACCCGACGACTTATCGGCTGGTCGAGCCGAAGCCGGCGGGTGCGGGCGAGGTGTTGCTCGCATGGCCCCGCGGTCTCGAGGCGACCGCCGCGATCGTCTTCTACCTCTTCCTCATCGGTGGCGCCTTCGGCGTCGTTCAGGCCACCGGAGCGCTCGAGACCGGCATCGGCGCCCTCGTGCGACGCGCCGGCGGGCGCGGCGAGGTGGTGATCCCCCTGCTCGTCGTGGTCTTCTCTCTCGCCGGCGGCACGATCGGCCTCGCCGAGGAGGCGCTGGCCCTCCTGCCGGCGCTGGTGGTGCTCGTGCGCCGGCTCGGCTACGACGACCTGCTCGCCGGCGCGATCGGCCTGGCCGGCGCCGCCGCGGGGTTCTCGGGCGCGTTCCTCAACCCGTTCACGATCGGCGTCGGGCAGGCGATCACCGGGCTGCCGCTCTTCTCGGGGCTGCGCTACCGCCTCCTGGTGTGGGTCGTGGTCACCGCGGTGACCACCTGGTGGATCGCGCGCGCGGCACGCCGGCTGAAGCTGACGACGGCGCCCGTGACGGCGATGGAGCCGACCGAAGCGGCGGCGTCTCCAGCTGCGAGCGCGGACCCCGGCCCGGTGACGGGCCGCCAGCAGATCGTGCTGGCCGCGCTCTTCGCCGCCGTCGGCTTGCTCGTCGCCGGCGCCCTGCGCTGGGAGTGGGGGCTGCTCGAGCTCTCCGCCCTCTTCATCGGCATGGCGATCGTCGCCGGGCTCGCCGGCGGCCTCGGCCCCGACGGCACTGCCGAGCGCTTCGTCGAGGGCGCCGCCGGGTTCGCCGGCGCGGCGCTGGTGGTGGGCCTCGCGCGCGGCGTGCTCGTCATCTTCGACGGCGCCCACGTCACCGACACCATCCTGCATTCGCTCGTCGACCTCGTGCGCGAGCTCCCGGCCGCCCTCACCGTGGTGGGGATCTACGCCGTGCAGGTGTCGCTCTCCTACCTCGTGCCGTCGGGGAGCGGCCAGGCGGCCCTCTCGCTGCCGATCCTCGCGCCGCTCGGCGACCTCGTCGGCGTCACCCGCCAGACCAGCGTCCTCGCCTATCAGTTCGGCGACGGCTTCTCGAACGTCTTCACGCCCACGCAGGGCTACTTCATGGGCGGCCTCGCGATGCTGGGCGTGCCCTGGACGAGGTGGGTGCGCTTCCTGTGGCCTCTGCAGCTCATCTGGCTCGCCCTCGGGCTCGCCTTCCTGCTCATCGCCCACACCATCCGCTGGGGGCCGTTCTGACGCCACGACTCCCGACCCCCCTTCCCCCGGCAGCACGCCACCGCGAACGATAGAATCCGGCTCGCCGCCCGCACCGGTTCCCCAGGAGGTCGCGATGTCCGTACGCACGCTCACCGAGCTCTTCCTCATCGCAGCCGGGCACGGCAAGCCCGACTGTCTCATGCACAAGGTGGGCGGCACCTACGTTCCGGTCTCCACGGCCGAGCTCGTCGACCGCGTGCGGCGGCTGGCCAAGGCGCTCGCAGAGCTCGGGGTCGTGCGCGGCGACCGGGTGGCGTTGATGGCGGACAACGGCCCGCATTGGCCGACGGTGGACTTCGCGTCGCTGTGCATGGGCGCCGTCCTCGTCCCGGTCTATCCCACGCTCCTGCCCGAGGGTGCCGCATACATCGTCAACGACAGCGGCGCGAAGGTGCTCTTCGTGCAGGGCGAGGGCCGTCTGCAGTCGCTCCTGGCGTTGCGGCAGCAGATGCCGCAGCTGCAGCACGTGGTGCGGGTCGACGGCAGCGCCGGCGAGGGGTTCACCTGCCTCGACGCCCTCCTCGAGCGGGGCGCCGGCGCCGACCGCGCGGCCTTCGAAGCCGAGGCGCGGAAGGCGCAGCCCGACGACCTGGCAACGTTCATCTACACCAGCGGCACCACGGGCAACCCCAAGGGCGTGATGCTCACCCACGGCAACATCGCCTCCAACGTCAGCGACGGGCTCGAGTGCATCGCCGTCGCGGGTGTCTACACCGCGCTCTCTTTCCTGCCGCTTTCGCACTCCTTCGAGCGCACCGTGGACTACATCTACTTCTACCGCGGTGCCACCATCGCCTACGCCGAATCGGTGTCGACCGTGCCGCAAAACCTCGCCGAGGTGCAGCCGCACGTCTTCGTCTCGGTGCCGCGGGTCTACGAGAAGTTCCAGAGCCGCGTGCTCGACACCGTGGCACATGCCCCGGCCTGGCGGCAGAAGCTCTTCGAGTGGGGGATGGAGCTCGGCCGCACGGCGATGCAGTACCGGCTGAAGCTCGAGCGGCCGCCCGGCCTGCTCGGCACCAAGCTGGCCGTCGCGGACCGCCTCGTGTTCTCGAAGATCAAGGCGCGCCTGGGCGGCCAGTTCGTGTTCGCGGTTTCGGGGGGCGCGCCCCTCGCGCGTGAGCTGGCGGAGTTCTTCTGGGCCGCCGGCGTGGCGATCTACGAGGGCTACGGGCTCACCGAGACCTCCCCGGTGCTCACCGTCAACACTCCGGGCCGGGTGAGGCTCGGCTCGGTCGGGACGGCGGTGCCACACGTGCAGCTCAAGATCGCCCCCGACGGCGAGATCCTCGCCCAGGGGCCGAACATCATGAAGGGGTACTACAACAACCCCGAGGCGACGGCAGAGGTGATCGACGCGGACGGCTGGTTCCACACCGGCGACATCGGCCACCTCGACAGCGACGGCTTCCTCTTCATCACCGACCGCAAGAAGGAGCTGATCGTCAACGCCTACGGCAAGAACATCGCCCCGGCGCCGATCGAGAACGCCCTCAAGGCGAGCCGCTACCTCAGCCAGGCGGTGGTGCTCGGCGACAAGCGGAAGTTCCTCACCGCCCTCATCGTTCCCGACTTCGACGCGCTGCGCCCATGGGCGCGGGGACAGGGCATCGCGTTCGCGAGCGACGAGGAGCTGGTGCGCGCTCCGCAGGTGCGGCAGCTCGTCGCCGGCGAGATCGAGCCCGTCAACGCCAAGCTCGCGCGCTACGAGCGCATCCAGTCGTGGGACCTCATCCCCGCCGAGTTCACCATCGAGGGCGGCGAGCTGACTCCGACGCAGAAGGTGAAGCGCCGGGTCATCAACACCAAATACAAGGACGTCATCGACCGCCTCTACCGCGAGGGCGACGCGGGCGGCGAGGGATGAGCTCGAGCTTCGAGCTGGCGGTGGGCCGCGACGGCCTCGCGACGCTGGTCTTCGACCTGCCGGGGAAGCGCGCGAACATCATCTCGTCGGCCGTGCTCGCCGAGCTCGAGGGGGTGGTCGGAGAGCTCAGCGGGCGCCGCGACATCGAGTGCCTGGTCCTCCTCTCCGGCAAGGACGGCATCTTCATCGCCGGCGCCGACGTCGAAGAGATCGCCAGAGTGGAGGACGCGACGATCGCCGAGACGTTCACCCGCCGCGGCCAGGCGGTGTACGGCGCGTGGGAGCGGCTCCCCTTCCCCACCGTCGCCGCCGTGCGCGGCACCTGCATGGGCGGTGGCACCGAGCTCGCGCTCGCCTCGACGTTTCTCCTCGTGAGCGACCAGCCCAAGCTGCGGATCGGACTGCCGGAGGTACGGCTGGGGATCCTGCCCGCGTGGGGTGGCTGCACGCGGCTGCCGCGGCGTGTCGGGATCGCCGCTGCGCTCGACATGATCCTGCCGGGCAAGGCGGTGAGTGGACGCCGCGCGCACAAGATGGGCCTGGCGGACGCCCTGCTGCCCGACGCCCAGTTCCTCGCCCTGGCTCGCGACTTCGCCCTCGAGCACCGTGGCAAGTCGCGGCGCCCTCCGGAGCGCCCCGACCTCAAGGAGCTGTTGCTCGAGCGCAATCCGATCGGGCGCAAGCTCCTGTTCGACCAGGCTCGCAAGCGCACGCTCGAGGAGACGCACGGCAACTATCCGGCCCCGCTGCGCGCGATCGAGGTGATCCGGGTCGGCATCGAGCAGGGGCGCTCGGCCGGCCTCGAGGCGGAGGCGCGCGCGGCGGGCGAGCTCGCCACCTCGGCGGTGTGCAAGAACCTCTTGCACATCTTCAAGCTCACCGAAGACGCCAAGAAGGCGGCGCTGGCGCCCGGCGGGCGCGCTCGCGAGGTGCGCGAGGTGGCGGTCGTAGGCGCCGGCGTCATGGGCGGCGCCATCGCACAGCTCGTCGCCGAGCAGGCCGGAGTCCCCGTACGCCTCAAGGACATCCGCAGCGAGGCGCTCGCCGCCGGCATGACACACGCCGCGGAGCGCTTCGCCCGTGCGGTGTCGCGGCACCGTATGAGCGAGGCCGAGGCGCGGCGGCGGATGGCGCTGCTGCGGCCCACGCTCGTGAACCAGGGCTTTGGTGCGTGCGACCTGATGATCGAGGCGGTGGTGGAGAGCGTCGAGGTCAAGCAGGCCGTCTTCGCCGAGTCGGCGGCCGCGCTGCCGGCCGACGCCATCCTCGCCAGCAACACGTCGTCGCTCTCGATCGCGGCGATCGCCGCCAACACGCCCAACCCCGAGCGGGTGGTCGGCATGCACTTCTTCAACCCCGTGCACCGGATGCCGCTCGTCGAGGTGGTGGTGGCGCCGCAGACCTCGCCCGACGCCGTCGAGACGGTGGCCGCCTACGCGCGCAAGCTCGGCAAGACGCCGGTCCGCGTCGCCAACAGACCGGGCTTCCTGGTCAACCGCCTGCTCGGCTTCTACATGGCGGAAGCGCTCTGGCTACTGCACGAGGGGCAGCGCATCGAGGACGTCGACCGCACGATGGTGGCGTGGGGCATGCCGATGGGCCCGGTGGCGCTGATCGACGAGGTCGGCATCGACGTCGCCGTCAAGGTGGCGCACATCCTCTCCGACGCCTTCCCGGGCCGGTTGCCGCTGCCGCCGTGGGCCGACGAGCTGCCCGACCCGCACCGGCTCGGCGCCAAGACGCAGAGGGGCCTCTACAAATACGAGAAGGGTCGGCGCACCGTCCCCGACCCCCACGTTTACGCGGTGATCCCCGACGGCGGGCGCGGCGGGGCCGCCGACCCCTCCCGGCTCGTCGATCGCATGGTGCTGCGAATGGTCGACGAGGCGGCGCGCTGCCTCGCCGAGGGTGTCGTCGCGACCCCGGCCGAGCTCGACCTGGCGATGGTCCTCGGCACCGGCTTCCCGCCCTTCCGCGGCGGGCTTTGCCGCTGGGCCGACCAGCAGGGCGTGGGCCGTCTGGTGGTGGAGCTCGAGCGCCTCACCACCGCCGTGGGCGAGCGCTTCGAGCCCTCGCACGCGCTCCGCGAGGCGGCATCGGCAGGCGGGTTCGAAGCCCGCTGGCCGGCGGCGCCGAGGCCGGCGTCGAGGCCCGAGTAGCGCGGCGGGGGCGCACCGGCCCACGCTCGGACGCGGGGCTACAATGCGCCCATGCGAAACCACGAGCGCAACTCGGACCGAACCCTAGCGATCGCTTTCGCCACCGGTCTGTTCCTGCTGCCGCTTGCCGCGCCAGCCCAGGATGCGACCACGCCCCAACCCGCCCCCGCGCCCACGTTCGCCGAGCAGGTCGAGGTCACCGAGGTCCTCGTCGATGCCGTGGTCACCGACCGCGACGGCAACGTCATCGTCGGCCTGGGACCTGGCGACTTCGAGGTCACCGAGAACGGCAAGCCGGTCGAGCTCACCGACGTCAAGTTCTACAGCAGCCGCGCCCGCTACGACGCCGCCGGCCGCCCGCTCGACAAGGCCGAGGCGCAGCGCTTCTTCATCCTCTTCTTCGACGACCAGCGCCGGGCGAACACCGACATCCCGGGCGTGCTCGCCCGCGAGCTCGATGCCGCCCGCCGAGCCAAGGACTGGATCCGCACCCTCGGCCCCGCCGACTACGTGGCCATCGCCAGCTTCGACAACAGCCTGGCCGTCGAACAGGACTTCAGCCGCGACCGCAAGGAGCTGCTGCGGGGCATCGACGAGGCGGTCACCGGCAAGGGATCCAAGGGCAACTGGCCGTCGCGCCTGCCGCCCGAAGGAGGCCCGTCGCTCCTACGCAACCTGCCGGCCGGCAACGAGGTGCGCGACCGCACGCCGACGGTCTACGAGGCTCTGCAGGAGCTCGCCAAGGCCGCATCGCACCTGGTCGGCCGCAAGAACCTCGTCCTCGTCAGCAGCGGCTTCGGCAACGTCAACGGGTTTGGCCAGTTCCAGCCCGACCCGCGCTACGACGTGCCCACCGCGCAGATCCTCAACGACGCCAACGTCGCCGTCTACGCGGTCGACGTGCTCGAAGCGGGCGCCGAATCGCCGCTCTCGAGCTCGCTGTCGTTGCTCTCCGACCAGACCGGGGGCCGCTACTTCCAGCACATCGTCAACTTCGTGACGCCCTTCGAGCAGATCGCGGGCGAGACGACCGGCTACTACTTGCTCGCCTACCGCGCCACACACCCGCGCGGCGAAACCGGCTACCAGAAGGTCAACGTGTCGGTGAAGAGCCGGGAGTTCCGGGTGAAGGCGCGGGAAGGCTATCGCTACGGCGGTTGACGGCGATGCGAAGGCGGGGGCTCAGGCCTCGTCCTCGTCGCGGTCGATCTGGATGAGGACGACGGTGATGTTGTCGAGGCCGCCCTTGGCGTTGGCGTCGCGCACGAGGCTGCGACAGACCTCCTCGAGGGGGTGGGACTCGGCGAGGCGACGCTCGATCTCGTCGTCCGAGAGCATCGTCGTCAAGCCGTCGGAGCAGAGCACGTAGACATCGCCGGCCATCACCTCGACCTCGCGGACGTCGACGACCACTTCGCTCTCGCCGCCGAGCGCGCGGGTCACCACGTTCTTGAGCGGGTGGGCGCGTGCCTGCTCCGCCGAGAGGTAGCCGGCGACGACCTGCTCGTTGACCCAGGTGTGGTCCTGGGTGAGCAGCTCGAGGCGGGTCTCGCGCAGGCGGTAGACGCGGCTGTCGCCGACGTGCGCGATCGCCGCGACCCGTCCTTTGAGCAGGAAGCCGACGACGGTCGTGCCCATGCCGATGAGCGAGCCGTCGTGACGGATCGCCCGCAGCACCTTGTCGTGCGCCATGCGGATCGCTGTCTTGAGGCGGTTCGAATGGCGCTGCAGGCGGGCGTCGTAGACGAAAGGCCAGGTGGTGTCGTTCTCGGCGGTCTGCTCGACGAACTCCTGGATGGCCTTGACCGCGATGCGGGATGCGACCTCGCCGTGGTTGTGGCCGCCCATGCCGTCGGCGACGACGAACATGCGGTGGTCGGGGTCGATGCCGAAACAGTCTTCGTTGTGGGTGCGCGCGCGCCCCACGTCCGATAGACCGCATGCCCTCACTCGAAGCATCATTCCACCGTACCGACCCTCACTCCGCCCAGCCGAGCCGGGCCCCGCCGGGACCTGCCGATGCCGAGATCACTCCGGTCTGCCGAAGAGGCCTCCGAGCAGTCCCTTGCGCTTGCCCTCGAGCGCATCCAGGGCCGCTCGCACCTCGCTGTCTTCGCCGCCCCATCTTATCGCCTGGCGGAAGTAGTGCAGCGCCTTCTCGCGATCGCCGGTCTTGAGAAAGACCTGGCCGGCGAGCTTGTGGTACTCCGCCTTCATCGGCTCGAGCTCGCAGGCGCGGACGACGGCGGCGGCGGCACGCGGCAGCCAGCGCTCCTGCTGCAGGCAGGTGCGGGCTAGGTGGTGCCAGGCCAGGCCGTTGTTGGGGTCGGCCTCGGTGGCGCGGTCGAAGTTGTCGGCCGCCTCGATGAAGTTCTTGCCCTTGTAGGCCTTGACGCCACGCTGCATGAAAACCCGGACCAGCTCGCCGGGATCGGCCTTTTGCGCGGTGGGACGCGAGAGCTCGATGTCGTGGAGCCGCCGGCGCTCGGGATTGGACAGCATGTTGAAGGCCTGGGTGATCGACTGGAAGGCGAGCTCGGCTTCCTGCTTCTCCGCGCCACTGAAGCGATCGGGGTGCCTCTCCCGCGTGAGCTGGAGGAAGCGGTCCTTGATCTGCTCCGTCGTGGCGTTGCGCGGAACGCCCAGGACGCCGTAGAAGTCCGTCGACATGCTGTGCCCTTACTTCGATTTTACCCGATAAAGACGCATCGCCGAGCTGCGTACGGCGTCGGCAAGATTGCGGTCCTTGGCCATGATCCGCAGGTCGCGCACGGAAACGCGGGAGAGCAGCGGCAGGGCGACGTTCAGCGGCGTGCGGGGGTTGTTGACGAGCCCCACGAGCACGGGGTACTTGCCGAGCCACTGGCGCTGCTTGGCGATGTAGTCGAGCGCTTCGGGCACGACGCTGCGGCTGCGCACGACCTGCTCCACCTCGGTGTCGGTGATCGGGTTGGACTGCAGGACCGCGACCGCCACAAGGGCACTTGGGTCCCGCACGAGGAACTGCCGCATGGTGCGCGGGCACTGGCGCGCCAGCTTGAGCCGGACGTTGACCGGCAGCTGCCGGATCTGCCCCTCGGAGAGCCCCGTCTGCTCCTCGATCTCGCCGTCGGGGGCCAGCGTCCGGACGCGGGCGATGGCCTCCTGGACCTCCTCGTCCCGGGCTTCTTCCAGGGCCGCAGCGCGCGCCTCCGCCGCCGCCGCGCCGGCGCCGCCGAGAAGGTGGTCGCGGTACTCCCGGATGCGCCGCCGCGCGTAATTCGTCAGCTGTGGATTGGCCTCGAGCGCGTCGAGCAGCTCCGGCGCCGTGGTGATGCGGTCCTGCCGGAGCAGCAGCACCTCCTGGAGGTCCGCTCCCAGCTGCGGAGCCAGGTACAGGAGCACATCGCCCGGCACGTCGCGCCGTCGCAGCAGCGCCTCCACGATCTCGCGGTCGCGGCTGTTGAAGGCGAACCAGCTTTGCACCTCGACCGGCGCCTCACGGGCCAGGAAGGGCACGAGGACGCGCGGCGCGATCCCTTTGAGCGATTCCACCGCCGCCTCGGCGATCTCGGGATCACCAACGCCCGTGAGGTGGACCTGCAGCGGCACCAGCTCCTCGGGAGCCAGGGGGAGCATCCCGCGAGCGGCGAGCAGCGTGAGCTGGCGATTGCTGCCCGAGAGCGCCTGGGTGACGAGGGGGGACGGCACGAGCGCGATCAGTTGTTGACGGCGGCCGCGGCGGGGGGCGCCAGCGGAGGCAGGCCGGCCGCGGCGCGGTCGATCAGCATGTCGCGCACCACCTGCCCCGGCGCATTCTCCAGGCGCAGCGGCCTGCCGTTGACCTCGCCGCGGACGGCGCCCGCGTTGCCGAGCGTCAGCGAGACCGAATCGCGCGCCTCGATGCGCATCGACTCGCCCTGCACGCGCAGCTCGCTCACGTGGCGATCGCGGTCGACCACCGCCTCGACCCAGCACTCAGCCGTGAAGCTGAGCGTCACGACGAGCGGGGTGTTGGGATTCGCAGCCTGGGGCGGAGGCGGGGCCGCGATCGAGGGAACCGGGGCGGGCACCATCGGCGCCAGGGTCGAGGGCGTCGCCTCGGCCTGGGGCTCCTTACGCCGGGCGTCGCGGTGCTGGCGGACCGCCCACCAGATCCCCAGCACCACGAGCAGCAGCGCGAGCATGCCGGCCGCAGCGAGAAGCCAACCCAGGGGCGGCCCCGGAGCCGGCGCGACGGTGCCGCGGGTGGGGATCGGCAGCACTCCCGAGATGTCGTCGCCCCCGCGCTCGGCGCGGTAGCGCTGCTCGGCGGTCAGGTAGAAGTTGACCACCTCATCGGGGTCGAGGCCGACGTACTTCGCGTACTCGCGGAGGAAACCCTTGGCAAAGATGGGCGCCGGCAGCACCTCGAAGCGGTCTTCTTCGAGCGCCTCCAGATAGCGCAGCCCGATCTTGGTGTTGTCCGAGATCTCGCGGAGGGTGATGTTGCGGATCTCGCGCTGCTGGCGCAGCCAGCTGCCGAACGACCCACCTTCCCCTTCCCATGGCTTGACCATCGCGTTGGCTGGAGTGTCCTCGGGTGGCAGGTCGCGTCGAGCGCGCGGTGTCATCACTCTCCCGGCTACGGAAACCGTACCAGCGGCAGAAGGTCCCCGTTTTTCAGGGTTTAGGCCCTCGGTCGGCCGGACCATTCTAGGGAGGCCATCAGGGGAGGTCAACGTGAGCACGTCCCACCGACGCGCACGGCAGCGAAGCGCGTGCCAGGGCTCAGCCGCCGAGCAACAGCTCCGCCTTGCGCCGCAGCGCGAGGGAGAGCCGCGGATCGTTCGCCACCGCCCGCAGCTCCGGCTTCTTGAGCATCGGCAGGTGCTGGAGGGCCAGCGCGAGCGGCGTGCGCGGGTTGCGCACCACGGCCGCCCGCACCGGATACCGGAAGCCCCACTTGCGGTGGGTGAGCAGCACCGCCAGCACGGGGGGATTGGCGTTCTCGTGGGTGGCCAGTGGCAAGAGGTCACCCTCGACGAGGCGGGGATTGTCGAGCAAGGCCGCGATCACCCGCGGCGTCGGGTCGTGCCGCAGTGCCTGGATGACGTGGGGGGACGCGCTACGGGCGATCGTCGCCTTCTCGCCGACGGCGAGGCCCGGCAACCGCTCCATCAAACGTTGCTCGGCGGCGCGGCGCACGACCGGGCGGATGCGCACGTCGAGCCCCGCCGCCACCAGGTCCCGCCAGTAGAGCCCAGAGAGCAGGGCAAGCGCGATGGGCTGCGGTGTCGCCGGGTGGAGCGCGAGGTCCCGGCGCATCTCGTAAAACGAGAGCAGGCGACGCTGGTCAGCGAGCACCCGCATCGCCTCCTCGCCGGCGTGGGGGTTGCGGAGGACGGCCTGTGCCGCCGGCACGTCGAGGTCGGCGGCGACCGACCGCAGCAGCAGGCGAAGCTCATCGACGCCCGCCGCCCGCAGGCGCTGCAGGACCTCTTCGGTCAGCTCGGCCACGGCCCCCTACTGTAAATCGGCTTCGTGCTACGCCGCGCGGGCCGGCGGGCTGCTATGTTTAGCCGCCGAATGGACGCCGACTTGAAGCAACGGATCGCCGCCGGGGAGCTCGAGGTCGTCGAGGACGCCTTCATGGCGCGACTCGCCGAAACCCCGGTCGACGGCGACTTCCTGGGGGAGACCGGCCGCGCCCTGGCCCAGGCGGGCCACGAGGAGCAGGCGGACTTCCTCCTGCGCATGGCGGACGACCACCTGCGGCAGGCGGGCGCCTGGCGGCAGCGACTGCGGCTGCTGCGCCGGGCCGGGTCGCTGCTCTACCCCGAGCCGCTCGCGTTGCACGAGGAGATCGTCCGCACTCTGACGGAGGCGCACGGCGGCAGCGAGCTGGCCAAGCGCCTCCTGGACAAGATCGGCCTCCACCGAGCCCCCGACGACATCCCCAAGACCTGGGAGAAGGCGGAACGGCTCGAGGAGCTCATGGCTCTCGCGCCCGGGACGGTGGTCCTGATGGAGGGGAAGGGTGCGGGCCGCGTCGCCGAGGTCAACTTGCAGCTCGACAGCTTCCGCGTGGACCTCGGCACGAGCGGCGTGCTGAGCGTCGGCTTCGCCGCGGCGAAGAAGATGCTGCGCCCGCTCGCCACCCACCACGTGTTGCGACGCAAGCTCGAGGACCCCGCCGGGCTCACCGCCCTCAAGGTAGACAACCCGGCGGAGCTGGTCCGCATCACCCTGGCAAGCTACGACGAGCCGCTCACCGGCACCGAGCTGCGGCAGGCCCTCGCCGGCACCGTGAGCGAAGCCGAGTGGACGGGGTTCTGGAACCGCGCCAAGAAGAGTCCCCAGCTCGTCGCCCAATCCGGTGCGCGGCAGCGCTACCGCTGGGCCGACAGCGCTCATGCCGCCGTCGCCGGGGTCCGCGATCGCTTCGCCGCGGCCTCCTGGAGTGTTCGCCTCGAGCTGCTGCGCAGCCACGGTGCCCGAGACCCTGCGCTCCAGAACGAGATGGTCGCCGCCCTGGCCGAGCAGGCGCGCCAGCTCCGCACGAGCGAGCCTGCCGCGGCCCTAGAGGTGGCGCTCGCCCTCGAGCGAGCCGGCACGCCGCTGGAAGGTGATCTCGGCGCGGAAGCGCTGCTCGCCGCCAGCGACGACCCCGTACGCATGCTCACCGCCACCGACCGCGGCACCCGTGAAGAAGGGTACCGGCGGCTGCCGGCGGCCCGCAGTGACTGGGCGACCTGGTACGAGAAGGCCCTTCCGCGCGAGGAGGAACCGAAGCTGCTCGACCTCATCGCCGACCGCCTCTCCACCGAATCTCGCGACTCGCTCGACCGGATCCTCGGCGAGATGATGACCCAGCCTCGCAAGAGCCCGGCGGGCTTCACCTGGCTCGTCGAGCGCGCCTCCCGCGACGAGGCGCTCCTGCGGCGCAGCCCGCTCCGGCTCTTCCAGCAAGTGCTGGCGTCGGCGGCGGACGAGTCCTTCGGCCCCCACCGCAAGAGGCTCCTCAAGATGGCCGACTCGGGTGGGACGCTGCCGCGGCTGCTGCCCTTCCTCGAGTCGGGACAGGCGGCGCAAGCCGAGGAGGCGGTCGGCAAGTCTCCGGGCCTCGAGGCCTACCAGCGCGACGCGCTCAAGAACGCCATCCAGCTGCGGTTCCCCGAGCTGCGGCAGGAGATCGAGCAGCCGCTCTACGCCACGCCCGAGGCGATCACCGCCAAGAAGGACGAGCTCCGCCGCCTGCTCGAGGAGGAGATCCCCGCCAACCGCAAGGCGATCGAGGAGGCGCGGGCGCTCGGCGACCTGCGCGAGAACTTCGAGTACAAGAGCGCCCGTCAGCGCCACGAGTACCTGGCGGCCCGTGCCTCCGGGCTGCACCGCGACCTCGGGCGGGCGCGGCCGATCGACGCCGCGCTGGTCGACCCCGCCGCCGTGCGGGTCGGCACCCGTGTGTCGTTGCGGGGCCCGGCCGGCGAGGAACGCGCCTACACCCTGCTCGGCCCGTGGGACAGCCTGCCCGAGCAGGGCATCCTCTCGCACGAGTCCGAGCTCGCCACCAGCCTGCTCGGCAAGGAGATCGGCGACAGCATTGCCCTCGAGGGCAAGACCTACAAGGTCGCCGAGATCCGACGCTTCCGCTGATCCCGGAAGCGCCGCGAGCGCGCGCCCGCGACCTGGCCTCCCCTACTTGGCCTTGGCGACCTGCACGCCGCCCGCCGCCGGCTCCTCGTCCTCACCGTAGTAGGACACGATGCCCATCACGACCGCCTCGGCCACCTGCTGGCGGAAGGCACGAGTCTGGATGAGCCGGCGGTCCTCCTCGTTGGCGAGGTTGCAGACCTCGACGAGCATTTTCGCCGGGATCGAGTTGTAGCGCAGCACGGCGGGAACGAACTCTCCGCGGTGGCGGATGATGCGCTCGCGAACCGGTTTGTAGGGGTGTACGGGCAGGCTCAGCCGGCGGAAGGCGGCGATTGTGCGGTTGGCCATCTCGCGCGAGAGGCCCTCGCTCTGCTGGCGCTGGCGGAGGGTGAACTCCACAGCCGGTTGCTCGCGGACCTCCGCGCGCGCCGTGTAGATCTCGCCGCCGCGGCTCGAGCGGCCGCCGGTCAAGTTCGCCGACGGGACGTAGACCATGGCGCCACGCAGCGAAGGGTGCAGCGAGTCAGCGTGCAGGGAGACGAAGACGACCTTCTTGGCGTCGGTGCCGCCGCGGTCGACGAGCCTCTTGAACTGGGAGTTGGCGAAGTACCAGCGGAGGTTGACTCCGACCTTGGCGTCGGCGATCGGATAGGGCGGCGAGGTGAGCACCTGGTGGCCGCGCGAGACCGGCAGCACGTCCGCCTCGCGCACCGCGAAGCGGCCGCCGTCGCGAACGGTGGGGACCACGCGTGCCGCCGTGCGCGTCTCGAGCAGCGACTTGATGCGCACCATGATGTCGTAGACGTAGAGGCTCTCCCAGACGCTCCCCACCGCGGCACCGACGTCGGCTCCGCCGTGGCCGGCGTCGAGCACCACCGTGATCCCCTCCAGGCCGGTCGCGTGCACCGGGTTGCTGTAGCGGTTGCTGTCGGAGAGCCCCGCCTCGTATTCGGCGCGGCGCGGGTCGCCGGGCGGCAGGAACTCGGCCTGCAGCAGGTCGAGCGGGATCTTCACCTCGTAGCCGATGGGGATGTCGGTGACGTCCGCGATGCCGCTGCGGGCGGCGATCTCGCCGGCAAGGGCGTTGACGTCCTCGGCGAAGACGCGACCCGTGAAGCGCACGACGACGGCCGAATAGAGCGCCTCGCCGGGTTGCAGCCGGTAGGCGGCGTAGCGGCCGGACGCGTCCTCGCGGTACTGCAGCAGGTCGGCCGGCGTGCCGCCGGGACCGGCGGGGAGCGCCTGCTGCAACGCCGGGCGCAACAGCCGGGCCGGGATCCAGAGCTCCTGTCCTGGCGCCAGCAGGTCGTCCGCCATGCGGTTGGCCTCGCGGAGCTGGCGGAAGTTCTCGCCACTGCCGGTGAACCAGTCGGCGACCGACCAGAGGCTCTCGCCATGCGTGAGCGAGGCGAGGTCGATGCGGTGGTTCCAGCCGGTCACCTCGAGGCGGTCGCCGGGGAAGAGCGTCCGCAGGGCCTGCTGCTGCAGGTCGGGAGAGAGCAGGTGGAACGGCACACGCCAGCGCAAGCCGGCGAGGAGTTTCTTGCCGCCATTGGCGGTGAGCAAGGCGGGGACCGTATCCGTCGAGCCGGTGAGGCGGCGGGAAAAGGCGAGCTGCCCCTCGCCACGCAGGGGCATGGCCTCGAGCCAGGGCGAAGACTCGCCGGAATAGACGATGACGATCCCCGGCGCCATCTCGACCCGCCGCGGGTTCGCCGCGGCCGGTGCCATCGTGGGCAGGGCCACGAAGAGCACGGTCGAGAAGGCCAGGGCGTGCAGGCTGCAGCGCCGGCGCATGGGGAGGACTGAGATCTCCTGCTCTGGTGGCCGGTTAGGTCGTCTTCCTTAAAGGATCATTTTAGACCTGCCGCCGCGCAGAGGGAACCCCCCAGGCGTCTCCCCCCGGTTCGACTTCCGACGCTTGGCCCTGTCGCGAGCGGGCCCCGGCAGGCGCTAGCTGCGGAACATGCCGCTCTTGGCTGCCGGGTCGCCCCCGGCCGTGAGCCGCTGATTGAGCTCCTTGATGCGCTCCATCAGCTTCTCGATCTTCCCCTGCGCCTCGTCTTTGAGACGCTTGTAGTCGCCGCGCATGCGCTCGGCCTCCTGGCGCTGCTCTTCGATGCGCTCGCCGAGCTCGCGCATCTTGTCCTCACGGGCGGCGATCTGCGACTGCAGGTAGCGGGCCTGCTCGTCGCGCTCGGAGAGCTGCAGCTTCTGCTTCTCTTCCTGCTCCTCGTACAGCTTCTTGTACTGCTGGAGCATGATGATCTCTGAGAAATCGGCGGTCGACGGCATGCCGTCATCCCCCTTGGTCTCTAGGTTGGGGAACATCTTGCGCAGCTTGAGCGAGAGATCCTCGGGGTCGGGGGACTCACGCATGGCGAGGTCGTAGGAGATCGTGCTGTGCACGAGCAGCGAGAGCAGCGACTGGTTCATCGACTGCATGCGGTAATAGCCGACCGAGGATTCCACTTCCTCGTGCAGGTCGGCGGTCTCGCCCTTCTCGATCATCTTCGACAGCTTCGGTGAGGCGCGCAGGATCTCGAGGGCGGCGATGCGCCCCTTGCCGTCTTGCCGCTCGAGCAGCTTCATCGACACCACACCCTTCAGGATCTGCGACAGCTGCGTCCGCACCTGCCCCTGCTGGTTGGGCGGGAAAGTGTCGAGAATGCGGTCGACCGTCTGCGTCGCGCTGTTGGTGTGGAGCGTGGAGAAGACCAGATGACCGGTCTCGGCGGCGGTGATCACCGTCGACACCGTCTCCGGGTCGCGCATCTCGCCGACCATGATGACGTCGGGGTCCTGCCGCATGGCATTGCGCAGCGCCTCGGTGAACCGCGTCGTGTCGGTGCCTACCTCACGCTGCGAGATGGTGGCCGCCGAGTCGGTGAAGAGGAACTCGATGGGGTCCTCGATGGTGATGATGTGGCAGGGCCGCCGATTGGAGATGTGCTTGATGATGCCGGCCAGCGTCGTCGACTTGCCACTGCCGGTGGGTCCCGTGACGAGAACCAGCCCCATCGGCAGCTCGCAGAACTCGAGGATCACGTCGGGGAGCTCGAGCTCCTCGAGCCCCTTGATGCTGAACGGGATCAGACGGAAGGCCGCCGCAATCGTCCCCCGCTGCTGGTAGATGTTGCCGCGAAAGCGGGCGAGGCCGTGGACCCCGTAGCCGATGTCCACCGACATCTGCTGCTCGAGCTTGGCCTTCTGCTGGTCGGTCAACACCTCCTCGAGCATCGCCCGCAGGACCGGAGGCGTCAGCGGCTCCGCCTGCAGCGGGACCAGGCGGCCGTTGACACGCATGAGTGGCGGGCGCGTGGGCTTCAGATGGAGGTCCGAAGCGCCCTGCTTCGTCATGATCCGCAGCAGCTCGTCGAGTTGTTGCGACGGCACGGTGGGCGAGTTTACCCTACCCGATCGCTGACCTGGCCGCGCCGACACCCGCTCCGGGGTCGCCAGCGGCACCCGTTGACTTACGCCGCAGTTCCGCCTATGCTCGCGGGCATGGGCGCACCGCTCACCGAACGGCAGAAGGCCATCCTCGACTTCTTCGCCGAGTTCCAGCGCCGGCATGGCTATCCACCCACCCATCGCGAGATCCGCGATCGCTTCGGCTACACCTCATACGGCACAGTGCACAAGCACCTCCGACTGCTGCGCGAAAAGGGGTACCTTGCCGGCGAGCAGCACCAGAAGCGCGGCCTGCGCCTCGCCCCCGGCGAGGAGACCGTGGCGCCGGAGATCCCGTTCCTCGGTCGCATCGCCGCCGGCCGGCCAATCGAGGCGCTGCCGGGACCGGAGCGACTGGCGGTGCCGCCGGCGTTGCTCCACGGCCCGATCGACGACCACTACGTCCTGCGGGTCGTCGGCGACTCGATGATCGAAGAAGGTATTCACGACGGCGACCTGGTGATCGTCCGGCGCCGCGACCAGGCCGCCAACGGCGAGATGGTCGTCGCCCTCATCGGCGAAGACGCCACGCTCAAGCGCATCTACCCCGAGGGGCCGACCGTGCGTCTGCAACCCGCCAACGCGACGATGCAGCCGATCTACGTACCCGCGGAGCAGGTGCGGGTGCAGGGCGTCGTCGTCGGCCTGATGCGCCGCTTCTAGCCGCACGCGTCGTACGGCACTGCCGGCGAGGGTCGGGAGGGCCTGCGCGCGCTATGCTGCCGTCGCGAATGACCGCCTTCCCCGACCTTCTCATCGAGCAGCACCAGCTCGACAACGGACTCCGCGTGGTCCTCAACCCCGACGCCGCGCTGCCCCTGGTCGCCGTCAACCTCTGGTACCACGTCGGCTCTCAGAACGAGGTGCCCGGGAGGACGGGCTTCGCTCATCTCTTCGAGCACATGCTCTTCCAGGGCAGCCTCCACATCGGCACCAACGACCACTTCCGCCACGTGCAGCAAGTGGGAGGTGTGGCCAACGGCTCCACGTGGTACGACCGCACCAACTACTACGAGACGCTCCCGGCCAACCACCTCGAGCTCGGGCTCTGGCTCGAGTCCGATCGCATGGGGTGGCTGCTGCCGGCGATGACCTCGGAGAAGCTCGAGAACCAGCGGCACGTGGTGATGAACGAGCGCCTGCAGCGCGTCGACAACCAACCGTACGGCCGCGCCTACGAGCGCCTCGACGAGCTCCTCTTCCCCGCCGCCCATCCTTACCACTGGCCGGTGATCGGCTACATGGATGACATCGCCGCGGCCACGCTTGCCGATGTCGAGAGCTTCTTCCGTACCTGGTACACGCCGGACAACGCAGTGCTCACCCTCGCCGGGGACTTCGAGCCCGCGGAGGCCCTCGCGCTCGCCGACCGCTACTTCGGCGAGATCGCCCCCGGGCCGCGTCCGCCCCGCCCCAGGCCCGAGCTCCCGGAGCTCGCCGGAGCCGTGCACGAAACCCAGGACGACGCCGTCGAGCTCTCCCGTCTCCATCTCGCCTTCCGCCTGCCGCCCTACGGGCACGCCGACTGGTATGCCGCGGATCTGCTCGCCACCGTGCTCACGGGCGGCCTCTCCAGCCCGCTCTACCGCGACCTCGTCTACGACCGCCAGTTGGCGCAGGACGTCGGCGCCTTCGTGCTCCCCACCGAGCTCGCCGGGAGCTTCGCCCTCGTGGCGACCGCACGCCCGGAGACCGAGCCCGCCGCCCTCGAGGCCGCGGTCCGCGAGCACGTCCGGCGCGCCGGCGCTGAGCCGTTCGCCACGGCCGAGCTCGACCGGGCCCGGAACCGCATCCTCACGCATCACTGGGAAGGGTTGCAGCAGCTCGATCAGCGAGCCGACCAGCTCTCGCAGCTCGTCACCTTCTTCGGCGATCCTCACCTCCTGCAGCGCGAGCTCGACCGCTACCGCGAGCTGAGCGCCGAGGATCTTCAGCGCTGCGCGGCGCGCTGGCTCACCGACGAGCGCTCGGTGGCGGTGACCGTCGTACCAGCGCGGGCGGCGGCGGCGTGACCGCACCGGCGGGACGCGTCGCCCTGGACCGCGCGCAGCCGCCTGAGGCCCGGCCGCTCGAGCGGTTCCTCTTTCCCCCCTTCCTCCATCGCCGGCTTCTCCCCGGTCTCGACCTCTACGCGGCGCACATCCCTCGCGCGCCGATGGTGTCCCTCGAGCTGATCCTCCCCCATGGCGGGCAGAGCGACCCTGTCGACGCGCGCGGGCTCGCATCCCTCACCGCCGATCTCCTGGACGAGGGGAGCGAGCTGCGCAGCGGCCCCGAGATCGCGGCATGGGTCGAGCGCCTCGGCGGCTCGCTCTCCGCGAGCGCCGACTGGGATGCCGGCTACGTCGCGTGCACGCTGCTTGCCGAGCATCTCCCGCACGCGCTCGCGCTCATCGCCGAGGTCGCCCTCACGCCGACGTTCCCTGACGCCGAGGTGGAACGCCTGCGCAAGAGACGCCTGGCGGAGCTGATGCGACGGCGGAGCTCGCCCACCGCGCTCGCCGAGCAGCGGTTCGCCCGCGCCCTCTACGGCACTGGGGCCTACGGGTACCCGCTCATCGGCGACGAGGCGGACCTGCGGGCGCTGCACCGCGATGCAGCGGCCTCGTTCTATCGCCACGCGTTTCGCCGTGGCGGGGCGACGCTCATCGCCTCCGGCGACCTCGACCCCGAGGACATCGCGGCGAGATCAGGGGAGCTCCTCGCGGTCTGGCCGGCGGACCCGGCGCCAGCGCCACAGCCCGTCGAGCCGGTGGAGCGCTCGGCCATCACCATCCATGTCGTCGACCGCCCCCAGGCCGCGCAGACGGAGCTCCGACTCGGCCATGCCGGGCCGCCGCGCAACCACCCCGACCGCGTGCCGCTGTCGGTGATGAACTCCCTGCTCGGCGGCAAGTTCATCAGTCGCATCAACCTCAACCTGCGCGAGCGGCACGGCTACACCTACGGCGCCCACAGCTCGTTCGCCAACCGGCTGGGCCCGGGCCCCTTCCAGGTCTCCGCCGCGGTGGCGACCGAGTCGACCGCCGCGGCGGTGCGCGAGACCCTCGGCGAGCTACGGCGCCTGCAGCAGGAAGCGCCGGCGCGCGAAGAGCTTGCGGACGCGGTGCAGTACCTCGAGGGTGTCTTCCCCTACACGCTACAGACGGTCGAGAGCATGGCGCAGCGGCTCTCGCAACTCGCGGTCTTCGGCCTGGCGGACGACTACTTCGACCGCTACTTCGAGCTGCTGCGCGAGGTGACGCCCGAGGCGATCCGCGAGGTCGCAGCCCGACACCTTCGCCCGGAGGTCTGCGCTGTGGTTGCCGTCGGACCGGCGGCCGCGCTCGTGCCGCAGCTCGAGAGCCTCGGCCGGGTGGCGGTCTGGTCGCCGGCCGGCGAACCCGTGGGTGAGGCCGACGAGGCCGGCTGAACCGCCCGGGCCCTCAGCCTCCCGCTGCACGCGGGATTCGCAACTCCCGGCGGCTCGAGCAGCGCCTCGCTAGGGTGCTCGGGAGCGGGCTTGCTCGGGAGGGCTACTCGAGCGAGACGGCCATCTGGCCTTCGCGATCGAAGTGGATCTTCAACGTCCGCGTCGTGCCTTCGGCAAGCTGCGCCTCGATCGTCTTGACCACCGGCGCTCGCTTGGGGAGGGCGACGTAGACGCGCAGCGTGGACGTCCCCGCGGGCACCTTGCGCGCCGCCTCGATCCGCCCCGCCTCGGGCTGGTTGCGGAAGAGCCCGGTGCGCTTGAAGAAGTGGAACGGCTCGCCGAGGATCTGCTTGCTGCCGGCGTAGATCGTCAGGACGCCCTCGGGTAGCTCGGTGAAGAAGTCGATGCGGAGGGTTGCCGATCCCACTGTGACTCCAGCACCCGGGATCGGCTCCGCGGCGGTCGCCGTCGGCGGCACCCTGCGCGGGGTCGAGGTCGTCGCGGCTTGCGCCGCGAGCTCGGTGCTCCTGCGGCGAGCGGCATCACCGGCGGCACGCGCCTGCTCCAGGAGGGCGGTGGCAGCCGAGTCGCCCGGGGTCAGGGCCAGCACCTGACTCGCCAGCTCCGCCGCTTGGCCGGCGTCGCCGGCAGCGAGCGCGAGCTCCGCCGACTTGAGCAGCGCGGTGAGCTGCGCCTGTTGCTCGGCGGCGGTACGGCGGCGGGCCGCGAGCTGGCTGCGGATTCGGACCGCCATACGCTCGAGGTCGGGATCGCCAGGGGCCAGGGGAATCGCGCGCGACAGCGCTTCGAGAGCCAACTCGGGGCGCCCCGCCTCGAGCTCGGTACGCGCCTCCTGGAGGTGGAGCCGGTACTGGGCGCGGGCGCGGTCGGCCGGATCCGGCCGCCCGACCGGGGGCGTCTTCGCACTCAGCCATGCAAACGCCCCAGCGACGGCGAGCACGACGCCCACGAGCGCGGCGGCGGCGACGAGCCCCAGCCGTCGTGCAGGGGGGAAGGCCGCGGCCGCTCGGCCTAGGCCGCCTCCAGCAGGAGCAGGAACGGCGCGCGCTCCAGCCGCGATGGCCGCCACGTCCTGGGTGATGGTGCCTTGGTCGGCGCTCGGCGAAGCGGCGTCGGCCGTCGGCAACGGCGGCAGGTGCATCGGCGGCGGCGGGGGGAGCAACGGCGGTCGTGCCGCCACGGTGGTCTCGCTGCCGGCGGCGCTCGTCACCGCCTCGCGCAGCTTGACGGCGAGCAACCCCGCACTGTCGAAGCGCTGCTCCGGCTGCTTCTCGAGCGTCTGCTCGAGCACCGCCACTACCCCCGGCGGCAGCCCTGGTGCGTACTGCCGGGGCGGCGTGAACGGCTCGTAGACGATGCGGTGGGAGACCATCGTCAGGTTCTCGCCCTGGAACGGCTTCTGACGGGTCAGCATCTCGTAGAGCACCACGCCGAGGGAGAAGATGTCGGTGCGGTGGTCGACCTTGTGGCCGAGGATGCGCTCGGGAGCCATGTAGTTGGGCGTCCCCAGCAGCTGGCCCTCGTGCGTGAGGTCGGAAGTCTCCAGGCGCGCGATGCCGAAATCGGTGATCTTCACCTTGCCCTGCGAGTCGATGATGATGTTCGCGGGCTTGATGTCGCGATGGATGACGCCCTTGCTGTGGGCGTAATCGAGGGCCTCGGCGAGCTGCGAGACGATGTCGCAAATGCGCGCGAGCGGCAATGCCTCGCCGCGCAGCAGCATCTCCTTGAGGTTGATGCCGCGGACGTACTCCATGGCGATGAAGGTGACACCGCTGCCGTCGGCGCCGTCGACCACGTCGTGGATGGTGACGATGTGGGGGTGCGAAAGGATGCCGGCGCTCTGCGCCTCGCGCATGAAGCGCGTGCGGTATTCGACGAGCTCGGAGCCGTGCATCGCCTGGCTGGCGCGGAAGGTCTTGAGCGCCACCAGCCGGCCGATGAGGGGGTCTCGCGCAAGGTAGACCACGCCCATGGCACCTTTGCCGAGCTCCTCCAGGACCTCGTAACGGCCCAGGTTACTGGGGATCGCAGACGCCATGGCGCGGGAGATCAGGAACGATCATCTTACCAGCGTCCGCGGGCCACCCGTCGCCGTCGAGGGTCCGGGAGCGGTGGTATATAGTCCCGCCGCGCCCCCGCGAGACCTGTCCCCCCAGGGGGCATCCGGACAGTTCCGGAACCGAATGTAGCCGTTCGCGATCCAGCTGCAGGAGGCAGGAATGCAGGTCGACAGCCCGGACAAGATCCGCAACCTCGCGGTCGCCGGCCACAACGCATCGGGGAAGACCACCCTCGCCAGCGCTCTCCTCCACACCACCGGGGTCGTCAACCGGATGCTCCGCATCGAGGACAAGAACACTCTCACGGACTTCGACCCCGAGGAGATGGAGCGCGGCATCTCGATCAACGTAGCTCCCGCCTTCGTCCCCTGGCGCGGCCACAAGATCAACCTCCTCGACTGCCCGGGCTACGGAATCTTCTTCACCGAGACGCGCGCCGGCATGCGCGCCGCCGACGCCGTGTTGCTGTCGATCAACGGCGTCGCCGGGGTCGAGGTCAACACCGAGAAGGTCTGGGAGGCCGCCAGCGAGATGGGGATGCCGGTCATCCTCTACCTCGCCAAAATGGATCGCGAGCGCGCCGATTTCCAGCGCGCCCTCGACGGGCTCCGCGCACGGCTGGGGCGCGAGGTGATGCCGCTGCAGCTGCCGATCGGCGCCGAGCACGACTTCGCGGGAGTCGTCGACCTCGTGGGCGGCAAGGCCTACCGCTACACGCGTGACGGCAACGGCAAGGCCGAAGCCGTCGACATCCCCGCCGAGCTGGCCGGCGAGGCGGCCGAACGCCGCAGCCAGCTCGTCGAGATGGTCGCCGAGACCGACGACGCCCTCCTCGAGCGGTTCTTCGAGGAGGGCACGCTCGATGACGAAGCGCTGCGCGAGGGCCTCAAGCGCGCCATCGTAAAGCGGCGCATCTTCCCGCTGCTCCTCGGCAGCGGCCTGCACAACATCGGGTCGTCGGCGCTTCTCGACGCGCTGGTCGACTTCGCTCCCGCTCCTGGGGCCAGTGGCCCGCTGGCGGCCAGCGATCACCTCGGACGGCCCATCGAGCTCAACGCCGACCCGTCGAGCGGCGCCGCGGCGCTGGTCTTCAAGACCCTCAACGACCCCTTCGCCGGGAAGATCTCGATCCTCCGCGTCGTCAGCGGAACGCTGCGCTCGGACAGCACGGTGAGCAACGCCAACCGCGAGGAGTCCGAGCGCCTTGGCACGCTGATGGCCCTCCAGGGCAAGCAGGGCTCGCCGGTGCCCCACCTCGTCGCTGGCGACATCGGCGGCGTGGCCAAGCTCAAGTCGACGCAGAGCGGCGACACGCTCGCCGACCGCGACCACCCGTCCAAGCTGCCCTGGATCCCCGTCCCGCCGCCCGCGATCTCGTTCGCAATCGAGCCCAAGTCCAAGGGCGACGAGGACAAGATCGGCGACGCCCTCCACCGCTTGCTCGAGGAGGACCCGGCGCTGCGGGCGGGCCGCGACGCACAGACCGGCGAGCACCTGCTCTCGGGCACCGGCCAGCTCCACGTCGAGATCGTCGTCGGCAAGCTGAAGAGCCGCTACAAGGTGGAGGTGATCCTCCATCCCCCCAAGGTCCCGTATCGGGAGACGATCAAGCGCAAGGCCGAGGGCCACGGCAGGCACAAGAAGCAGACCGGCGGCCGCGGCCAGTTCGCGGATTGCAAGATCATCATGGAGCCACTCGCCCGCGGCGAGGACTTCCAGTTCAAGGACGAGATCTTCGGCGGCTCGATCCCCCACAACTTCCGCCCCGCGGTCGAGAAGGGGATCCAGGAGGCGCGCCATCGCGGCTTCCTCGCCGGCTACCCGATGGTCGACTTCCGGGTGCGGCTGATCGACGGCCAGTACCACGACGTCGACTCCTCCGAGCTCGCCTTCAAGATCGCCGGCTCGCTCGCCTACAAGGACGCCATGGCTTCCGCTGGCCCGACCATCCTCGAGCCGATCATGAACGTGGAGATCACGGCGACCGAGGAGTACATGGGCGACATCATGGGCGACCTCTCGCAACGGCGCGGACGCCCCCAGGGAATGGACAGCCGCAACGGCACCAGCATCATCAAGGCGACCGTGCCGCTCGCCGAGATGCTGAACTACGCCCCCGCGCTGCGCTCGATGACGCAGGGTCGCGCGAGCTTCCAGATGGAGTTCTCGCACTACGAAGAGGTGCCGCGCCCGCTGCAGGAGAAGATCATCGCCGAGGCGAAGAAGCGCAAGGAAGAGGAGGCGGAGGCTTAAGAAGGGGATCCGCGCACCGTCCGGCCGTTGTTGCCGGACAAGGTGGCGCCGAAGATCGATCCGCGGCGCGCACCGACAGCCGACCGGTCGCCCCGCCGTCGCGAAAAGAAAAGGCCCTGGATCGCTCCAGGGCCTTCGGGCTTTCTGCGGGTTCGAAGCGGGATGCTACTCGCTACCCGCCTTGCGGGGGGTCGAACGCTTCTTGGGCGCAGCCGTCGGCTTCGAGGGCGCCTTGGCCTTAGCCTTCGGCGCCGGCTTCCCGGCCGGCTTGGCCGACCGGGCCCCTGGCTTGGCCTTCTTCGCTGGAGCCTTCGCCTCGCCCTCGGGCTGCTCCTCGACCTCGGCCTTGCCGCGACCGCGACCGGCCTTTTCCGCTTTGGCGGCGCCCTTCTTGTCGGTGCCGACGACCTGGAAGTCGACGAACTCGAGCAACGCCATCTCCGCGCCGTCACCGGAACGCGGGCCGAGCTTGAGGATCCGGAGATAACCGCCGTTGCGTTCCTGGAAGCGCGGCGCAACCTCGTCGAAGAGCTTCTTCACCAGCTCCCGCTGGGAGAGCCAGCGACGGACCTGGCGGCGAGCGTCGACCGTACCGCGCTTGCCCTTGGTGACGATCTTCTCGGCGATCGGGCGCAGCTCCTTGGCCTTGGAAAGCGTGGTGCGGATGCGGCCGCTCTCCACCAGCGACGCGAGCTGGTTGCGGAAGAGGGCCTTCCGGTGCTCCGTGGTGCGGCCCAGCTTGCGGCCCTTGACGTTGTGACGCATGACCTCTGACTCCTCTCCTCGGGGCCCGCCGCGGCGTCGAGCCGGACGGCGGGCTCAATCACTACGCGCCGGTGCGCTGACCTTCGCCGACGTCCATGCCAAGAGAGAGCCCCAGGCGGCCGAGCGCCTCCTGCAGCTCCTCGAGCGACTTGCGGCCGAAGCCCTTGGCCTCGAGCATGTCGCGCTCGCTCTTGCTGACGAGATCGCGGACCGTGTGGATGTTGGCGTTCTTGAGCGTGTTGACCGAGCGCACCGAGAGCTCGAGCTCGTCGACGTTCTTGGCCAGCATCGCCTCGACCTCGGGCGAGAGGCCGCGGTCCTGCCCGCTGCCCAGCGAAGGCGCCGTCTTCTCGGTGACCATGAAGATGGTCAGATGCTCCTGGAGGAGCTGCGCGGCAAGCGAGACCGCGTCTTCCGGCGAGACGGTGCCGTTCGTCCACACCTCGAGCACCAGGCGCTCGTAGTCCGTGGCGCGACCGAGGCGGGCCGACTCGACGCGGTAGTTGACCCGCCGCACCGGGCTGTGGACGGAGTCGACCGGGATCCAACCGATCCCCATCGACTCGTCGAAGTTCTTCTCGGCGCTGATGTAGCCGCGGCCCCAGGCGACCTTCGCCTGCAGCTTGAAGTGGCCTTCTTCGTTGACGGTGGCGATCGGCGCCTCTTCGTCCACGATCTCGAGCTGCGGATCGGAGCCGAACTGCCCGGCCTTCACCGCCGCCGAGCCCTTGACGTCGATCGAGAGGAAGCGCGGCTCCTCGCCGTGCATCCGGAGCGCCATCTGCTTCAAGTTGAGGATGATGTCCGTCACGTCCTCGACCACCCCCGGGATGGCGGAGAACTCATGCAGCACACCCTCGATCTGCACCGCGGTCACCGCCGCCCCCTCGATCGAGGAGAGCAGGACGCGGCGCATGGCGTTGCCGATGGTGGTGGCGAAGCCGCGCTCGAACGGCTGCGCGACGAAGCGGCCATAGCTCGGAGTCAGCGTGTCGACGTCGACCTCGACCCGCTGCGGGCGCTGGAAACCCTTCCACATAGGTACGAGCTCCTAAAGGATGATGTCTCGAGGCGTTTTCGGAAACTGCGGGGAACCGTGGCGCGACACCGGACGGTGGCGCGCCGTGGTCGAAACCGGGATCAGCGGCTGTAGAGCTCCACGATCAGCTGCTCCTGGATGGGCAGCTTGATGTCCTCACGCTTGGGCAGGGCCAGCACCTTGCCGGTGTACTGCTCGGCGTTGAGCTCCAGCCAATCGGGGATGCCGCGACCGCGGGCGCTTTCGACCGCGGTGCGGATGAAGTCGTTCTTCTTGCTGCCTTCCTTGACGACGATCGTCTGCCCCTCGCGCACTTGGAAGGAGGGGATGGTGATCTTCCGCCCCTCGATCGAGATGTGGCCGTGGCGGACGAGCTGCCGCGCTTGCGCCCGCGAGGAGGCGAAGCCGAGGCTGTAGACGACGTTGTCGAGGCGCCGCTCGAGCAGGATCAGGAGATTCTCGCCGGTGATCCCCTTGCGGCGCTCCGCCTCCTGGAAGTACTTGCGGAACTGCTGCTCGAGGATGCCGTAGATGCGCTTGACCTTCTGCTTCTCGCGCAGCTGCGGCCCATAGTTGAGACTGCGCCGACCGCGACGCTGGCCATGCTGACCAGGCGGGTAGCCCCGCCGCTCGATGGCGCATTTCTCCTTGAAGCACCGCTCCCCCTTGAGGAACAGCTTCATTTTTTCGCGACGGCAGAGCCGACAAACGGGACCGGTATAACGTGCCACTTCCTTCTCCTTGCCTTCAGCCTTGAGCCGCGCGCATCAGACGCGCCGCCGCTTGCGCGGGCGGCAGCCGTTGTGGGGGATGGGAGTGACGTCGCGGATGGTCTTGATGTCGAGCCCGTTGGCCTGCAGCGAGCGGATCGCCGATTCCCGGCCGGCACCCGGCCCGGTGACCAGAACGTCGACCGTTCGCATCCCCGCTTCGCGAGCGGCGACGCTGGCGTTCTGCGCCGCCATCTGCGCGGCGAAAGGCGTGCCCTTACGGGAGCCCTTGAACCCCACCTTGCCGGCCGACGACCAGCCCACCACGCTCCCCTCGCCATCGGAGAGGGTGACGATGGTGTTGTTGAAGGTCGCCTGGATGTGCGCCACCCCGTGCGGGACGATGCGCTTCTCCTTGCGCTTCGGCGCCTTCTTCTCTTTCTTTCCTGTCGCTGCTGCTGCTGCTGCCTTGGCCATTGATTGCTCCGGGCTCCGTTACTTCTTGGTCGCCTTCTTCTTGCCGGCGACCGCCGAGCCGCGCGGCCCCTTGCGGGTGCGCGAATTGGTATGCGTACGCTGCCCGCGGACGGGCAAGCCGCGGCGGTGCCGCTGCCCGCGGTAGCTGCCGATCTCCATCAGCCGCTTGATGTTCTGGGCGACCTCCTTGCGCAGGTCACCCTCCACCCTTCCCTCGTCCTGGATCACCTTGCGAATGCGCCGGGCCTCGTCCTCGGTCAGGTCCTTGACCTTGACGACCTCCCCCACCTCGGCCTTGCCCAGGATCTTGCGCGCCCGGGCCGGGCCGATGCCGTAGATGTAGGTAAGCCCGACCCAGACCTGCTTGTTCTGGGGCAGATCCACCCCTGCGATGCGTGCCATAGCCGCTCCTCTTCCTCGTCCTTAGCCCTGACGCTGCTTGTGCTTGGGGTTCTCACAGATCACCCGCACCACCCCGCGGCGGCGAATGACCTTGCACTTGGGGCAGATCCGCTTGACCGATGCGCGCACCTTCATGACCAACTCTCCTTATCGCAGCCGGTAGACAATGCGGCCGCGCGTGAGGTCGTACGGCGACAACTCCACCAGCACCTTGTCCCCGGGAAGGATGCGGATGAAGTGCTTGCGCATCTTGCCCGAGATGTGGGCGAGGACCTGGTGCTTGTTCTCGAGCTCCACCCGGAACATCGCGTTCGGCAGGTTCTCGATCACGGTCGCCTCGACCTCGATCGCCTCTTCCTTCTTCGACAAGCTAGCGTTCCCCTTTACCATCAAACAGACACCCCGAGCACCCGGGGCCCCCTTTCGGTGACCGCCACCGAGTACTCGAAGTGCGCCGACAGCGATCCGTCGGCAGTTCGCGCGGTCCAGCCATCGGCGTCCATGCGAACGCCATGGCCGCCGGCGTTGACCATCGGCTCGATGGCTAGAACCATCCCAGGGCGCAGGCGCATTCCCCGCCCAGGGTCGCCGAAGTTCGGGACCTGCGGGTCCTCGTGCAGGGAAGTCCCGATTCCGTGGCCGACGAACTCCCGCACCACCGAGAACCCGGCCGCCTCGACGTGCCTCTGTACGGCGCTGCCGATGTCGGAGAGCCGGTTGCGCGGCTGTACCTGCTCCACCGCCAGGCGGAGTGATTCTTCGGTCACCGCCAGCAGCCGTGCCGCGTCCTGGCTCACCTTGCCGCAGGCAAAGGTGCGGGCGGCGTCGCCGTAGTAGCCCTGGTAGAGGACCCCGCAGTCGATCCCCACGATGTCGCCGTCGGCAAGCGTGCGGTCGTTCGGGATGCCGTGGACGATGACGTCGTTGATGGAGGTGCAGAGCGTCGCCGGGTACCCCTTGTAGTGGAGAAACGCGGGGACCGCCCCCGCCTTGCGGATCTCCGCCTCGGCGTAGCGGTCGAGCTCACGGGTGGTCACGCCGGGAGCGATGATCGCTCCCAGCCCGACCAACACCTGATGGACGATGCGGTTTGCCTCGTCCATCAGCTCGAGCTCGCCAGGGGTCTTCAGTACCACGGTCATTGACTCCTCAGACCACCCGCCTCGATGCGAGGTCGTCGCCACGATCGCCGAGGGTGGTGAGAATCGCCTCGCCTACCGCAGCCGCTGGCCGGTTGCCGTCGACCCGCCGCAGCAGCCCGAGCTCCCGGTAGTGCTCGACCAGCGGCGCCGTCTTCTCCTGGTATACCCGCAACCGCTCGCTCACCACCTCGGGACGGTCGTCGGCTCGGCCGCCCTGCTCGCGGCGGCCACTCATCCGACGCACCAGCTCGCGCTCGGGCACCTCGAGGAATACGGCGGCATCGAGGGCGGCGCCGTGGGTGCGCAGGATCTCCTCGAGCGTCGCCGCTTGCGTCAGCGTTCGCGGGTAGCCGTCGAGCACGAAGCCGCCGCGCGCGTCCGCCTGCGCCAGCCGCGCCCGCACCACCTCGGCGGTGGTGGCGTCATCGACCAGCTCCCCGGCAGCGAGGATCTTCTCGACCTTGCGGCCCAGCTCGCTGCCGCCCGCGACCGCCTGGCGAAACATCTCGCCGGTCGAGATCGCCGGGACTGAGAGCCGCTGCGCGAGCATGGCCGCCTGCGTGCCCTTCCCCGATCCAGGGGGGCCGAACAGCAACACCCGCATGCGGGTCGCTCGAGCGGGCGACAGGCGATCAGCCGCGTCGGCCACGGATCCTCCCCCGCTTCATGAACCCTTCGTAGTTGCGCATCACGAGCTGGCTCTCGACCTGCTGCAGGAAATCCATCGCCACGCCGATGACGATCAGCAGGGACGTGCCGCCGAAGTAGAAGGTAATGCCGAGGCCCTGCGTGATGAACGCGGGCAGGAAGGCGTCGAGCGACGGGCCGATGCCAGGGATCGCCTCCACCTTGACGCCGGCGAGCAGGAACTCCGGCAGGATGGTCACCGCCGCCAGGTAGAGCGAGCCCACCAGGGTAATGCGGGTGAGCACCGTGTCGATGTACTCCGCCGTGCGCTTGCCGGTGCGGATGCCGGGGATGAAGCCGCCGTACTTCCGCATGTTCTCGGCGAGGTCGTTCGGGTTGAAGATGATCGACACGTAGAAGTAGCTGAAGAAGACGATGGCGATGACCTGCAGCAGGTAGTAGGTCGGCTGCCCCCAGCGGATGATGTCGGCGATCGACAGCGCCAGCTTGGAGTTGGGGAAGAACGACGCCAGGGTGCTGGGCACCATCACCACGGAGCTGGCGAAGATCACGGGGATCACGCCGCCGGTGTTGACGCGCAACGGCAGGTAGGTGCTCTGGCCGCCGTAGACCTTGCGACCCATCACCCGTTTGGCGTATTGCACCGGGATGCGTCGCTGGGCGCGTTCCATGTAGACGATGAAGGCCACGACCAGCAGCATGAACGCGAAGAGCACGACGATCGCGATCGGCGAGAGCGTGCCCGTGCGCACCTTGTTGAAGGTGTCGATGACGCCGCGCGGGAGGCCGACTACGATGCCGGCGAAGATGATCAGCGAGATGCCGTTGCCGATGCCGCGCTCGGTGATCTGCTCGCCCAGCCACATTACGAAGACCGTTCCTGTGGTGAGCGTCAGGATCGTCATCAATCGGAAGCCCCAGCCGGGGTTGAGCACCAGCGAGGCGCCGCCCGGCGTGTTGGTCTTCTCGAGGAAGACCGCGATGCCGAGCGACTGGACGAACGAGATCACCACCGTGCCGTAGCGCGTGTATTGGGTGATCTTGCGCCGGCCGAGCTCCCCTTCCTTCGAGAGCTTCTCGAGATACGGCCACACCACAGTCAACAGCTGCAGGATGATCGAGGCCGTGATGTAGGGCATGATGCCGAGCGCGAACACCGCTACCCGCTCGAGGCTGCCCCCGGTGAAGGTGTTGACGAAGCCGAGCATCGTGCCCTGGGTCGACTTGATGAACTCGAGCAGCGCCTTAGTGTTCACGCCCGGGCTGGGAATGAAGCAGCCCACCCGATACACGGCCAGCATCAGGAAGGTGAACGTCAAACGCTTCCGGAGGTCCGGAATCGCGAAGATGTTCCGGAAGCTTTCGATCACGAGGCGCTCTCCTGACAGCGTCCGCCCGCGGCCTCGATCTTGGCCCGCGCCGAGCGGCTGAACTTGTGGGCCACCACGGTGAGCGCCTTGTTCAGGTCGCCGTCACCGAGCACCTTGACCGGCAGGCCGCCGCGGACGAGGCCGCGGGCGGCCAGCGTCTCGGGAGTCACCTCGCGGTCGAACTCCTCGAGCTGGCGCAGGTTGACCACCGCGTAGATGGTCTTGAAGAGGCTGGTGAACCCGCGCTTCGGCACGCGACGGATGAGGGTCATCTGGCCGCCCTCGAACCCCGTCTGGCGAGCGTAGCCGGAGCGAGACTTCTGCCCCTTGTGCCCCTTGCCGGCGGTCTTGCCGAGGCCCGAGCCGGGGCCACGCCCGACGCGCTTCCTGCTGTGCTTGCTGCCCTTGGCGGGAGTCAGCTGGTGCAACTTCATGGTCAATCCTCGACGATCTGGACCAGGTGCCCGATCTTGGCCACCATGCCGCGGATGGCCGGAGTGTCGTGCCGCTCGACGGTATGACGGATGCGGCGCAGCCCCAGGCTGCGCAGCACCTCGCGCTGCGTGCGCGGGAATCCGATCCCGCTGCGGATCTGCTGGATCTTCAACATCTTCGCTTCACTCTTCTTGGCCGCCATGGAGCTCGGTCTCCTACTCCGCGGCCGGGACCGGTTCGGCGGCGGCGGGCGCCGCCTCCGGCTTGTCCGCCGGCTTCGCAGCCGCCTGATCGGAAGTCGGCCGGTCGAGGCCGCGCATCCGCAGCACGTCCCCTTCCGAGCGCAACAGACCGAGCGCGGCGAAGGTCGCCTTGACGACGTTGTGCGGATTGGTGGTGCCCAGCGACTTGGTCAGGATGTCCTGGATGCCGGCGCACTCCATCACGGCGCGCACCGCACCGCCGGCGATGACCCCGGTGCCCGCCGAAGCGGGCTTGATCAGCACGCGGCCGGCCCCGAATCGGCCGGTCACCTCGTGCGGCACGGTGCTCCCCTTGCGGGGCACCGTCACCAGGTTCTTCTTGGCGATCTCGATGCCCTTGCGGATGGCGAGCGGCACCTCGCGCGCCTTGCCGGCGCCGAAGCCCACGCGACCCTTCCCGTCGCCAATGACCACCAGGGCCGAGAACGAGAAGTTCTTACCGCCCTTCACCACCTTGGTGACGCGGTTGATATTGACGACCTGCTCGTAGTACTCGGAATCCGAGTCGAACTCGCGATTCAAGATCTTCTCCTTGTCTCGGGCCGCAGACCGAAGCTAGAAATCAAGTCCCTTTTCCCGCGCCGCCTCGGCCAGCGCCTTCACCTTGCCGTGGTACACGTAGCCACCACGATCGAAGACCACCTTCTCGATGCCCGCCTGCTTGGCCCGCTCGGCGATCGTCGCCCCCACGAGCTTCGCGGCGGCAACGTTGCCCGTGCCCGCGCCGAGCTGCGACTTGAGCTCGGGCTCGAGCGAGCTCACCGCCGCGACAGTGACGCCACGGTTGTCGTCGATCAGCTGCGCATAGAGGTATCGCAGGCTCTTGAACACCGACAGGCGCGGCCGTTCGGCGGTGCCGGAGACCGTGCTGCGCACGCGGAAGTGCGCGCGCTCGCGGCGCCACACCTTTCGCTTGGAACGTTTGGCGAGATCGGTCATCGTGCGCTCTCCTACTTGCTCCCGGCCTTGCCGACCTTGAGTCGCAGCCGCTCGTCGCTGTAGCGGACGCCCTTGCCCTTGTATGGATCGGGCGGCCGCAGGTTTCGGATCTCGGCGGCCACCTGCCCCACCTGCTGGCGATCGGCACCGCTGACGGTCATGCGGGTGTTCTTTTCGACGGCCACGTCGACCCCGGTCGGGATCGAGAACACCACCGGGTGGGAGTAGCCCAGGGCCATGTGCAGCTCGCGTCCCTTGACCTCGGCGCGAAAGCCGACGCCGACGATGTCGAGGGTCTTGCTGAACCCCTTGCTGACTCCTGCCACGGCGTTGGCCAGCAGCGCCCGCATCAGGCCGTGGCGAGCGCGCGCTTCGCGCTCGTCGCTCTGACGAGTGACCTGCACCACGTTGTCGTTGGCCTCGACGCCGGTACCGGCGGCGAGTCGCTGCGACACCTTGCCCTTCGGCCCCTCGGCAGTGAACACACCATCCGCCACGCGCACCTTGACGCCGGACGGCAGGGGAATGGGCTGTTTGCCAATACGCGACATCGAAAACCCCCTAGTAGATCTCGCAGAGGATCTCGCCGCCCACCCGTTGCTCGCGCGCCTGGCGGTCGGTCATCAGCCCCTTGGAAGTGGAGACGATGCCGATTCCCAGGCCGTTGAGCACCGGCTTGATGGCGTCGGCGCCGCGATAGACGCGGCGGCCCGGAGTGGAGACCTTGCGCATGCGCGAGATCGCCGGCGACCCTTCCTTGGTGTAGGAGAGGAAGATGCGAATGAGGTCGCGCGGCTTCTCTTCGACCAGCTTGACGTTCTTGATGTACCCCTCGCTCTGGAGGATGCGGCACACCTCGAGCTTGAGACTCGAGGCCGGTACGTCGAGCCTGTCGTGCTTGGCACGGTGGGCGTTACGGATCCGCGCGAGCAGATCGGCGATGGGATCGGTCATCGACATGGTGGTCTTCTCCTCGCCCCTACCAGCTCGCCTTGATCACGCCCGGCAGGTACCCCTGCAGCGAGAGCAGACGGAAGCAGATGCGGCAGAGCCCGAACTTGCGCAGGTACGCACGCGGCCGGCCACATTGCTTGCAGCGGTTGCGGTGGCGCACCGCGAACTTGGGCTTCATCAGTGTCTTGGCGACTTTGGCAGTGGTGGCCACTCAGGTCTCCTTTACCGGCCCACGAACGGCATACCGAGCTCGCGGAGCAGGAACATGGCCCGCTCATCGTTGCCCGCGGTAGTGGTGATGGTGATGTTCATTCCCTTGGTCGCCTCGACTTTGTTGAGGTCGATCTCGGGGAAGATCAGCTGGTCCTTGATCCCCAGCGTGTAGTTGCCGCGGCCGTCGAAGCTCTTCCGCGGGACACCACGGAAGTCGCGCACTCGTGGCAGCGCGATACTGATCAGCCGGTCGAGGAAGTCCCACATGCGCTCCCCGCGCAGGGTCACCCGGGCGCCGATCGGCATGCCCTCGCGAAGCTTGAAGGCGGCGATCGACTTCTTGGCGCGCGTCATGGTCGGCTTCTGCCCGGCGAGCGCACCCATCTCGATGATGGCGTCGTCGAGCACCTTGATGTTGCGCGACGCCTCGCCGAGGCCCATGTTGAGAGAAATCTTCTCGATTCGCGGCACCGCCATCGGGTTGGAGATACCGAACTCCTGCATGAGCTTCGGGGCCACCTCGTCCTGGTAGCGCTTGCGCAGTCGCGACTGGTAGGCGGCGCCCTTCGTGGGGGCGGCGCCCTTCGCAGGGGCGGCAGCCTTCTCCGCTGCTTGCTTCCCAGGCGCCTTCTTCGCGGGCGCCGACTCGCTGTCGGTTTTCTTCTTGGCCATGTCTCTCGTTCCCGTCCGGTCAGCTGAGGTTCGCGCCGCAGGCCTTGCAGTAGCGCACGCCCGTGCCGTCGTCGAGGCGCTTGCGCCCGATGCGGCTGGGGCGCCCGCAGTCGGTGCAGATCACCTGCAGGTTGGAGATGCGGATGGGCGCCTCCTTCTCGAGGATGCCACCCTTGACCTGCCGCTGTGGGTTGGGCCGGGTGTGCTTCTTGGTGAAGTTGACGCCCTCGACGATCGCTCGGTTGACGTCCGGAAGGACGCGCAGGACGCGACCCTCTCGGCCCTTGTCCTTGCCGGCGATCACCTTCACGCGGTCGTTCTTCTTGATCTTCGCCTTGTCCACGGATTGCGTTCTTTCCATCACGGGACCCCTTACAGGACCTCGGGGGCGAGCGAGATGATCTTCATGAAGCGCCGCTCCCGAAGCTCGCGGGCGACGGGGCCGAAGACGCGGGTGCCGACCGGCTCCTTGGCCTCGTTGATGATCACCGCCGCATTGGTATCGAAGCGGATGTAGCTGCCATCGGCGCGGCGGTGCGGGCGCACGGTGCGCACGATCACCGCCTTGACCACGGCGCCCTTCTTCACGGTGCCGTCAGGAGCCGCCTCCTTGACCGACGCGCTGATCACGTCACCGAGGTGCCCGTAATCGCCGGTCGATCCGCCCAGCACGGTGATGCAGGCGATCTTCTTGGCGCCGGTGTTGTCGGCGACGTCGAGAATGGTTCCCATCTGGATCATGGCTCAGCCGCCCTCGCCACGCTTGACGATCTGCTCCACCCGCCAGCGCTTGGTCGCCGACAACGGGCGCGTGGAGACGATGACCACCTCGTCGCCGACCTTGGCCTCGTTGCGCTCGTCGTGGGCGTGGAACTTCTTGCTCCGCCACACATAGCGCTGGTAGAGGTCGTGCATCACGGTGCGCTCCACGAGCACCGTCACCGTCTTGTCCATCTTGTCGCTGACCACCCGGCCCGTGAGGGTCTGACGGTCGCTCTGGCTGTTCTCGCTCATCTCAGGTCGTCCTCGTCTAGCGCCTTCAGGCGCTCTTCTCGCCGAGCACCGTCAGCACGCGCGCCAGGTCGCGGCGCACCGCCTTCACCTTGGCGGGCGACTCGAGCTGCCCCGTCGACTTGTTCAACCGCAGGGCGAAGAGCTGCTGCGAGAGCTCCTTCTCCTTGGCCCGCAGCTCGTCCACCGTGCTATCGCGAAGTTGTTTGGCCTTCATCGTTCTTGCTCCGGCTCAGAGGACCGGCTGGTCGCGCGCGAGGAAGCGGGTCTTCATCGGCAGCTTGTGGGCGGCGAGCCGCATGGCCGCCGCTGCCACCTCGGGGGTCACACCTTCGAGCTCGTACATGATGCGGCCCGGTTTGACCACGGCCACCCAATGCTCCGGGGGCCCCTTGCCTTTGCCCATGCGGGTCTCGAGCGGCTTCTTGGTCACCGACTTGTCGGGGAAGACGCGAATCCACATCTTGCCGCCGCGCTTGACGGCGCGGCTGATGGCGATACGGGCCGCCTCGATCTGGCGCGCAGTGACCCACGCCGCCTCGACGGCCTGCAGCGCGAAGTCCCCGAAGGCGATGTAGCTGCCGCCCTTGGCGGGACCCGAACGGCGCCCCCGATGGTGCTTGCGGTACTTGACCTTCTTCGGCATCAACATGGTGTTGGCTCCTGACCTGCCTCGTCGCGCTTACGCGGCGCGGCGGCTCTTCTCCTTGAGCAGGTCGCCCTTGTATACCCACACCTTGACGCCGATGACTCCGTACGTCGTGTGCGCCTCGGCGAACCCGTAGTCGATATCGGCCTTGAGGGTGTGCAGCGGAAGGCGCCCGTCCTGGTACCACTCGGTGCGCGCGATCTCGGCGCCACCGAGGCGGCCGGCGACCATGATCTTCACGCCCTTGGCGCCGAAGCGGAACGCCGACTCCATCGCCTTCTTCATCGCCCGCCGGAAGGAGACACGGCGAACCAGCTGCTGTCCGACGTTCTCAGCCACCAGCTGCGCGTCTAGCTCGGGGCGCTGGATCTCCTGGATGTTGATGTGCACCGGCCGGCCCATCGCCTTCATCAGATCGTCGCGCAGACGATCGACCTCGGCCCCCTTGCGGCCGATGATGATCCCCGGCCGGGAGGTGTAGATCGACACGCGCAGCCGCTCGGCGGCGCGCTCGATGTCGATCTCCGAGACACCGGCGTGCTTGAGCTGCTCCTTGAGCTGCTTGCGCAGCTTGAGGTCGTCGTGCAACAGCTTGGAATAGTCGTTGCCCGCGTACCAGCGCGAGTGCCAGGTGCGGTTGTAACCGAGGCGGAACCCGTAGGGATGTGTCTTCTGACCCACGACTTATCGTCTCCTTAGGCTTCTGCGCCCTTGCGGGTGTCCAGCTTGATCGTCACGTGACTCGACCGCTTGAGGACGCGGAAGCCGCGGCCCATCGGCGCCGGGCGAAACCGCTTTGCAGACGGACCGGGATCGACCATCACTTCCTTGACGAAGAGGCGATCCACGTCTACCGGCTCCTCGCGGTTCTCGGCGTTGGCGATCGCCGACTTGAGTAGCTTCTCGAGCGGCTTGGCAGCGTGCTTGTTGGTGAGGTGGAGGATGTTGACCGCCTCCTGCACGCCCTTGCCGCGGATGAGGTCCGCCACCAGCCGCACCTTGCGCGGCGTGGCGCGGAGAAAACGGAGCTGAGCTCTGACTTCCACTCTCGTGCTCCTCAGCGCGTGGGCCGCTTGGCGACGACCTTTTCCTTCTTGCCGGAATGGCCGCGGAAGGTGCGCGTCGCGGAGAACTCGCCGAGCTTGTGACCGACCATGTTCTCGCTGACGTAGACGGGGATGAACTTCGCGCCGTTGTGCACGGCGATGGTGTGGCCGACCATGTCCGGAGTGACCGTGGAGCGCCGCGACCAGGTCTTGACGACGCGCTTCTGGTTCGCGTCGTTGAGCGCCTGGACCTTGCCGGCCAGGTGATCGTCGACGAAGAAGCCCTTCTTGAGTGAACGTGCCATTCCTGATCGCTCCTACTTGCGCCGCCGCACGATCATGCTGGTGGTGCGCTTGTTGCGACGTGTCTTGTAGCCCTTGGCGGGCTGTCCCCAGGGAGAGACCGGGTGACGGCCGCCCGAGGTCTTTCCTTCGCCGCCGCCCATCGGGTGGTCGACGGGGTTCATCACCACGCCGCGGTTGTGGGGCCGGAAGCCGAGATAGCGAATGCGCCCGGCCTTGCCCCACGAGATGTTCTCGTGCTCGAGGTTGCCCACCTGCCCCACCGTGGCGTAGCAGTCCACGTGGACCTTGCGGACCTCGCCGGAAGGGAGGCGCACCTGCGCGTAGATGCCCTCGCGGGCCATCAGCTGCGCGCCGGCCCCCGCCGACCGCACCAGCTGACCGCCCTTGCCGGGCTTGAGCTCGATGTTGTGGAGCTGGGTACCGAGCGGCATCTTGCGAAGCGGCAGCGCGTTGCCCGGATTGACCGGCGCGTCGTCGCCCGACATCACCTCGGCGCCCACACCAACGCCCACCGGCGCCAGGATGTACCGCCGCTCGCCGTCGGCGTATTGCACCAGGGCGATGCGTGCCGAGCGGTTGGGGTCGTATTCGATCGACACCACCTTGCCGGCGACGCCGTGCTTGTCACGGCGGAAGTCGATCACCCGGTAGCGGCGTTTGTGCCCGCCCCCACGGAAACGGACCGTGATGTGTCCGCGGTTGTTGCGCGCACCCGTGCTGGGCTTGCCCTCGGTGAGCGGCTTGTAGGGCCGCTCGCTGGTGAGCTCGGCGAAGTCGGATCGCGTCTGTTGGCGCGAGGCCGAGTTCGTCGGCTTGAGCTGCTTGATTCCCATTTACACCCCCTCGAAGAACTCGATCTTCGAGCCCTCTTCGAGACGCACGTAGGCCTTCTTCCAGTCGGACCGGCGGCCCATCCACCTGCCCTGCCGGCGCACCTTGCCGTGGCTGCGGAGGATCCGGACGTCCGCCACCTTGACGTCCTTGAACTGCGTTTCCACCGCCCGCTTGACGTCGATCTTGTTCGCCCGCGGATCGACCTCGAAGGCGACGATGTTGATGTCTTCCTTCTGCTCCATCACCTTCTCGGAGAGCAAAGGCCGTCGGATGACTTGCTCGAGTCTCATCGCGAGAGCACCTCCACGAGGCGGCCGAGCGCCTGCTCCGAGAGGACCAGGTGGCCGCGATCGACAACGTCGTAGACGTTGACCGCCAGGGCGTCGACCGCCTTCAGCCGCGGATTGTTGCGCGCGGCCAGGGCCAGGTTCTCGTTCTCGCGATCGTCCACCAGGAGCGCCTTGCCGGCGATGCCGAGCCCGGCGAGCCGCGTCGCGAGTGCCTTGGTCTTCGGGGTCTCGAGATCGAAGCTGTCCACCACCACGAGGCCCTCGTCGCGGAGCTTGCGGGAGAGCGCCGACTTGAGCGCGTTCTTCTTCTCCTGCACCGTGACGTGACGGTCGTAGCTCCGGGGCACGGGGCCGTGCACGGTGCCGCCCTTGCGCCACAAGGGGCTGCGCGTCTCGCCGGCGCGGGCGCGACCGGTGCCCTTCTGCTTGAACGGCTTGCGGTTGGTGCCGGAGACCTCGCCGCGGTTCTTCACCTTGTGGGTTCCAGCACGGAGGCCGGCGCGATAGCCCTCGACGACGACGTGGATCAGGTGCTCCTTGTAGGGATACCCGAAGACCTCGTCCGGCAGCTCGAGCTGCCGCACGACCTCGTTGCTCAGGTTCTTGACCTCGACCTTCATGGCTCAGCCCTTCTTGGCGCGCTTGATGGAGACGTAGGTGCCGGTCGCGCCCGGCACGGCGCCGGAGACGAGAATGACGTTGCGCTCGGCGTCGACGCTCACCACCTTGAGGTTCTTGACCGTCACCCGCGCATGGCCCATGCGACCCGCGGCACGCATGCCGGGGTAGACGCGCGACGGAAACGACGAGGCGCCGATCGAGCCGGGCGCCCGGTGGAACATCGAGCCGTGGGTGGCACGCCCGCCGCGGAAGCCATGGCGCTTGACGACGCCCTGGAAACCCTTGCCCTTGCTGGTGCCGACGACGTCGACCAGCTCGCCTGCGGCGAAAATCGACGCCCTCACTTCGTCGCCCGCCTTCCACTCCTCGCTGGCATCGATCCGGAACTCGGCGACGCGCCGGGTGGGCGCCACGCCGGCCTTCTTGAAGACGCCCTGCATCGGCTTGGTGACGGTGCGCGGAGTGCGCTTCTCGACCAGCCCGACCTGGACCGCTTCATAGCCGTCCGAGTCCGCGGTCTTGCGCTGCACGACCAGGCAGGGACCGACCTCGAGCACGGTGACCGGGATCATCGCGCCGTGGTCGCCGAACACCTGCGTCATGCCGACTTTTTTTCCGAGGATGCCTTCCATCGCCGGGCTCCTAGCTGCTTCTGCCGCTTACTTTCCGAAGGCCTTGATTTCGACGTCGACGCCCGCCGGCAGCTCGAGCTTCATCAGCGCGTCCACCGTCTGGCTGGTGGGCTCGAGGATGTCGAGGAGCCGCTTGTGCGTGCGCACCTCGAACTGCTCCCGCGACTTCTTGTCGACGTGGGGCGAACGGTTGACGGTGAAGCGCGCGATGTTGGTCGGGAGTGGGATCGGGCCCACCACCCGCGCCCCGGTGCGCCGCGCCGTGTCCACGATTTCGTGGGTCGACGTGTCGAGCACGCGGTAGTCGTACGCCTTGAGTCGAATGCGGATCTTTTCGTTTTCCATGACTCGCCCCTGCAAAGAACCAGCGGAAAGATGCTTCTGACTGCGTTACTGAACGATCTCTGTGACGGTGCCGGCGCCGACGGTACGGCCGCCCTCGCGGATGGCGAAGCGCACGCCCTTTTCCATCGCGATCGGCGCGATCAGCTCCACCGTCATCGCGATGTTGTCCCCCGGCATCACCATCTCCGTGCCGTCGGGCAGGTGCGCCAC
>Ga0075421_100000160_pt1 | contig 60440 bp, 68 predicted proteins | sample SoiMetdeltSBSDD5_FD_75292 | JGI IMG/M metagenome (GOLD analysis project Ga0075421, IMG submission 75292) | Bulk soil microbial communities from a Populus tree surrounding site in Tennessee, USA - Soil MetaG P. deltoides SBSDD5 | ecosystem: Environmental > Terrestrial > Soil > Tree plantation... | reverse complement strand
GGCGAGATGTCATGGTTCTGCTGCGGCAACGCTTGGGGACCATGCGGCTCGACCGGCCATGGCGCCTGCGGTACATGCAATTCCGGATCCCGCCAGCATGCCTGGCCCAACGCCTCGTCGGCCTGCTTTAGCATTACCCGCCCCGACCTGTGCGGCCTGGGCCTCACCCGGCGCGGATGCGGTTTCCGGCACCGGACAACCAACCTGTGCAACGGTCTTGCCGTCACCACGTCGATCGCCGACTGCGGCCCGCGCACCAGAAGCTTCTGCGGTGAAAGGGTTTGCTGCGGGGGAACCTGCGCATCGAACCGTCTCATCGATCTGACCGCTTCGGCGTACAGCGCAATTGCCAGCCTCTCGACGGGCCTGCGGCCCGTGAGCGTCGACATCGGTTGAGGAGGATCGGATGTCTGGCACGAGTATCGACCGCCGTCAGCTTTTCACCGCGGCCGCGCTGACCGGGGCCGCCTCGGTCGTCGGGGCCACGGCGCTTGGCTCGCTCGACCCCGACGAGGCGTTCGCCGCGCCGAAGTGGGACGTGCAACCCGGCGCACCCGACCCCAATTTCGTTGAGGGACTGGTAAACACCATCACCGGCACCCGGCTGTTCGTCAAAGGCTCCGACGGGGTGTTCAACCGCATCCAGGTCACCGAGGCGACGAGCATCTGGAAGCTGACCCCCACCACGTTCGACAAGGTCGAGGTCGGCGACGGCCTGTACGCCCGCGGCGTGCGGCTCGACGACGGGCTCCTCGCGGCGGAATCGTTGTGGGTCAACATCGTCAACCTCGAGGTGCACGTCGTCTCGATCAGCCGCAACCAGATGGCGCTCGACCACGCCGGAAGCAGGATCATCGGTCACGTCATCCCCGGCACCACCGCGACTGTCTACAATGGAACCCCCGCCATCAGCGACATGTCGCTGCTGCAAGTCGGCAAGCACGTCAAGGTGATCGGGGCCTGGCGTCCCGGCACCAACGAGATCGACATCGCCACGGTCTACGCGGCCGTCTGATCTCCCATCCGATCGGCTTTTCTCCAGCCCGGGCACGGCCAGCCCCCCACTGCCGTGCCCGGCCCCTCAAACCTCTTGCAGGAGCGAAAATGATGAGTTGGTTGGCTGACCTGCAACCGCTGGTGATCGGCGCCTGGCTCACCTGGTCCGGCGGGTTCAAGCTCTTCGGCCGCACGGCGCCTCTCGCCGCGGCGAGCTCGGCGCTGCGCACGATGGTGGGGCAGCGGTGGGCGCTGCCCGCGTTCCGCGCGGTCGGCTTCGCCGAGCTGGCCGTCGCCGCGGCGGTGCTGCTGCCGCCGGCATGGCCGATCCCGGCGATCGGCCTTTCCCTTGCTTTCATCGGGTACCTCAGCTATGCGCGAGTGGCGGCGCCGGAGTCTTCCTGCGGATGCACGAGCGCCAGGCCCAGCCCGATCGGCTTGCGCCACTTCGCCAACGCCGGCTTCCTGCTGTCCATGAGCGTGCTTGCGTTGCTGGGCATCGGTTCCTGGGCCTCGCCCTTCGGCGGCGGGCAGGCTGCGCGGGCCGTCGCCGTGCTCGCGGCCGAAGCGGCGCTCATCATGTCGCTGAGTGCGCAGTTCGACAGGTACTGGCTGATTCCCTTGCGGCGCTTGAAGGTGCGGCTCACCCATCCGCTGGCCGCCGCCACGACCGACGCGGTCCCCTTGCACGCCACCGTACAGACGCTTGAGCGCAGCCCGGCCTTCCGGACCGTCGGCCAGTCGTTGCGCTCGGACGTGGTGGAAAGCTGGGACGAGGGCGAGTGGCGACTCGTGCGCTACACCGCTCGTTACCAGGACCGGCCGGCGAGCGCGGTGTTCGCCGTCCCCAGGCACGAGGATGCCCCGGACCGGGTAAAGGTGGCATTGCTCGACGACGCCGACGACTCAGTGCTGCTTGCGCTATAGGCCGCTTGCCTTCGGCGGCGCCGGCTCCTCACCCGCGGCTCGCAGGCTCGCCGCCGGACCGTAGCACCAGCGCTGTCGCGGTCTTGCGCAGCAGGCGGGAGGTGAGCAGACCGTCGCCCAACCCCAACTCCACAAAGGCGTTGAAGACCCTCTGGTCGCGCGCGCCGGCCCGGATCCCGGCGTCGACCACGCCGGGGATGTTGGCCATGCGCGTGGCCGCTTTGGTGTGCCTCAGGTGGCGGCCCAGGCGCGTGCGCAGCGCGAGCCCGTACCATTGCGCCGCACCGGGCCCGGGGAGCAGGGCGGCCGTCTGCCCGGCGAGCGCGCCGGAGACCACCGCATAGAAGATGCCCTCGCCCGTGAACGGGTTGATGAGTGAAAGCGCGTCACCGGCAAGGAGGATCCGGCCGCGCCCGGCCGCGGGCCGCCGGGTGGACAATGGGAGGTAGTGCGCCCTCAGCCCGGCCGTCTCGGCGAGGTCGACGTCGGGCATCAGGTCGGTAAGCCTTGCCAGCAGGTGATCGCGGCTGACCGGCGAGCCACGCAGCAACTCGCCGTAGCCGACGTTGCGGCGGCCGTCGCCGATGGGGAAGGACCAGGCGTAGGCGGGCCAGGCCCCCCCGGACATCACAATCCGTTGCACCAGACCATTTTCGAGCGGATGCTGAGCGTACCCCCTGATGGCAATGGCGAGATGACCGGGGCCGTTGGGTGCCTCCCTTAGGTGGCGGCGCACCACCGACGTGGCGCCGTCGGCGCCGATGAGCGTGCGCGCCTCGATGCCGTCGATGATGACGCGGTCGTTCTCCTCGCTGATGCTCCGGACGCGGTGTTTCTGAAGCGTGGCACCGGCCGCCACCGCCGCGTCGACCAGGCGGGCATCGAAGACTGTGCGCGGGATGACGCGGACGGGCGTCGGCATGGGCCGCTGCGCGCGGGCGCCCGACGGGCCGGTGATGCTCAGGTCGGGCAGCGCCGGATACCCGTCGTCCACATTGGACAAGCCAAGTTTCCCAAGTTCAAACAAGGCTTGCGGCGCAATCCCATCGCCACAAGCCTTGTCCCTGGGAAAATCATGTTTGTCCAGCAGTAGGACGCGGCCCCCGGCCTGCGCAGCCGCTATCGCCGCGCTCGCACCGGCCGGTCCCGCACCTACCACCGCCACGTCGTACATATCGTCAGGCTAGCCCTACCACGCATTCGGCGGCTCGCAGGCGTGATCTAGAACCGCTCAAGGTGAAGAGTGAACCTCATGTTCACTAATGCCGCAAGTCCTGTCCGCGCCGCTTTCCTGCTCTGGATGCTCGCCTTGACCTGTGGAATCTTCGAGACGACACTGGTCATCCTCGATGGCGAGGTTTCCGGCACGGAACTGTTAATCGGCGTGACGATTCGCATCGTTGTCACGCTTCTCGCCGTCTACGTCGCTCTAAAGATGCTGGCCGGGCGCAACTGGGCGCGCATCGCGCTGGCCCTGCTACTGGGCATAGTTGGCATGCTGTCGCTCGTCGTGGACCCCATCCGCGACCTCGCCGCCGGCCACTCGCTCGCCGACTTGATGAGCCCGGCGTTCGCCGCGAGCCGCCTCATCCACACCATCGCTGTCCTGACCGCCACGGCCCTGATGTTCACCCCGGCCGCCAACGGCTACTTCAAGGCCTTCAAGGCACGTCAGTCGAACGGTTTCTCCAGCACGACGCACTCGGCATCCGGGTGAATGGCGGTGTAGACCTCCGGCGTCGCTGTCAGGATGTAGCAGTTGTACCGGATCGACATCCAGGCCACGAGGGCGTCATGCAAGTTCACAGCGGTTGTGGCTATTAGCGCTTGGCGATGGGGAGGCCGTCGAGGGCGGTGGGGCAGGGGCAGGTGCGGGCGCGGGGGAGCGCGGCGACCGCGGCCAAAAGGAGGGCGCGCATGCGCTCGGTGTTCTCCCGGAAAACGGCGAAGACCTCCTGCTGGGTGACGCCGCGGTCGCCTTCCACACCGGCGTCGTGGTCTGTGACGAGGGCGATGGTGGTGTAGCAGAGGGCCAGCTCACGGGCGAGGATCGCCTCGGGCATGCCGGTCATGTTGATGATGGTGCCGCCCGAGGCCGCATACCAGCGTGACTCGGCGCGGGTGGAGAAGCGAGGGCCGTCGATGACGACCATGGTGCCGCAGTCGGTGAGGGGGAAGTCGAGGGAGAGGACAGCGCGGCGGCCGTCGGGGCAGTACGGGTCGGCGAAGTTGACGTGCACCGCGCCGGTCTCATAGTAGGTGCGCTCGCGCGTGCCGCTTGTGCGGTCGATGAGCTGGTCGGGTACGACGAAGGAGCCGGGGCCGAGTTCGGGCAAGAGGCCGCCGACGGCGCAAGGGGCGAGGATCTGCCGGCAGCCGATGGAGCGCAGGGCCCAGATGTTGGCGCGGTAGGGGATGCCGTGCGGGGCATGCCGGTGGTTGGCGCCGTGGCGGGGCAGGAAGGCGACGCGCCTGCCGGACATCTCGCCCACTGTGATGGCGTCGGACGGTGCGCCGTAAGGGGTTTGGGGCGTGATCCGTTCGGCTGGGCCGTCCAGTAGGGAATAGAGCCCGGAGCCGCCGATGATGGCTATCTCCGCGAGATCTGTCATGTCAGGTCACCTGCCCGAAGCCTTACCGTGGCGACAGTGGCCACCGCCGCGGCGAATCTGGTTGCGGAACAAGAGCTTGCCACATCGAGCGCGTCGCCCATGGTGTCGACGTCGCGCAGCACCGGACCCGATGAGACACGCCACCCGTTGTCCATCAAGGCTTGCCGCGTCAGCGAGCAGGTGTCCTGGCGCGACATCGGGACCGAGGCGAGCACGGCACCGGCGGCGGGGTCGCGCAAGGCCAGCGCCCACCAGCCGCCATCGACCGCCGGGCACAGCACGGCGTCTGCATTGGACAGTCTACTCGCGACGGACTCCAGCATCGGCGCCGTCACCTGGGGCGTGTCCATGCCGATGAGCAGCGTCGCGGCGCCCGCAAGCGCGGTGTCCTTGAAGCCGTGGCACAGCCGCTCGGCAAGCCCGTTGCCACGCTGCGGCACCGTTGTCCAGCCGGGCCGTTGCGGGTACCCCCCAGAGAGGAGGAGGACGTGGCGCGTGGCGGGTGTCGCGGTGGCGGCGTCGAGTGTGTCCTCAATGGACGCTCGCGCGATCTCGGCCGCCCGCTCGGGCGTGCAGGGCGGGCAAAGGCGCGTCTTCACCTGCCCGGGCGCTGGCTCCTTGGCGATGACGACGAGCTGAAACCTCACCGCCCCAGCACCTTTGACATGTCACGCACCGCCCGGACCGTCCCGCTCAGGGTCCCGGTCACCTTGGACCGCGTCCCCTCGGCGCGTGGCGCGTAATCGACGTCCATCTCCGTGATGCGCCATCCGGCCTTCGATGCTTTCAAGACCATTTCCAGGGGGTACCCGAAACGTCTGTCGCTGAGCCCCAAAGCCAGCAATCCCCCGCGGCTTCCGGCGCGCATCGGCCCGAGATCGTGCACGGCCACGCCCGCCGCCCGGCGCAGTTGCCACGCCAGCACCGCATTGGCCCAGCGGGCATGCGCCGGCCAGGCTCGCCGCGAGGTGGGTCGCCGCCGCCCGAGCACCAGCTCGGCCCGGCCGTCGAGCAGCGGCCCCAGCACGAGCGGCAGCTGCGCCGGGTCAAGGGACCCGTCCGCGTCCATGAAACACACGTTCTCGCTGGTCGCCGCCTCGAGCCCGGCGTGCGCGGCGGCACCGAAGCCGCGCCTTGGCACGTGGACGACGGTCGCGCCCAGCGAGCGGGCGATCTCGGGGGAGCCGTCGGTGGAGCCGTTGTCGGCGACGATGGGCCGGAAGCCCTCGGGCATGCGGGCGAGCACCCAGGGCAGGGCCTTCGCCTCGTCCAGGCAGGGCAGGACGACATCGGTCATGACCTTCAACCTATGCGGACGGTCCCGTCCCAAGATATTAAGAAACGCGAACATACCCTTACGGATTTCTCACGACGCCCATCCGGGATGGTACTTCTATAGGCATGAAGGTCCTGGTCACCGGCGCGGCCGGGTTCATCGGCGCGCACATCGTGTCCGCGATGATCGCCGCCGGCCACGACGTGGCCACCCTGGACAACCTGCACCCCTTGGCGCACCATCCTTTGGCGCACAAGGGGTCTCATTTTTTGGACGTCACCGTCGGGGACGTGCGCGACCCCGCGGCCGTCGCGCGGGCCGTGCGCGGCGTCGACGCCGTATGCCACCAGGCGGCGATGGTCGGCATGGGCGTCGACCTGGCCGACGCCCCGGAGTACGCCTCGTGCAACGACCTAGGCACCGCCATCGTGCTGGCGGAGATGGCCAAGGCGGGCGTTGGCCGCCTGGTGCTCGCCAGCTCGATGGTGGTCTATGGCGAGGGGCGTTATGAGTGTGCTTCACATGGCGCGCAACGCCCCCCGCCACGCGTGCGCGCCGACCTTCAGGCGGGGCGCTTCGACCCGCCCTGCCCCGTGTGCGGGCGGCCGCTACGTCCCGCCCTGGTGCCCGAGGACGCGCCGCTCGAGCCCAGAAGCGTTTACGCCGCAACCAAACTGGCGCAGGAGCACCTGGCCGGCGCCTGGGCCTGCGCGACCGCCGGGACGGCGGTCGCCCTGCGCTACCACAACGTTTACGGGCCTGGGATGCCCAGGGACACGCCCTACTCCGGGGTCGCCGCGATCTTCCGCTCGGCGCTTGAGCGCGGCGAGGCGCCGCGCGTCTTCGAGGACGGACGGCAAACGCGAGACTTCGTCCATGTCTCGGATGTCGCGCACGCCAACGTGATCGCGCTGGAGGTGCGCTCGCCAGGGATCACCGCCTACAACATCGCCTCGGGCGAGCCGCACACCGTGGGGGAGATGGCCACTACCCTCGCCGAGGTCACCGGCGGCAAGCAACCCGTTGTCACGGGACAGTTCCGGGCCGGGGACGTGCGGCACGTGGTCGCCTCGCCCGCGCGCGCCGCCCGCGAACTCGGCTTCCACGCCAAGGTCCCGTTCGCCGAGGGCATCGCCGCCTTTGCCACCGCACCCCTGCGGTTTTGAGGTCCCCGGCGCTGGGTAGGCCAGGGCGATGGTGAGAAGCCCCTTAGATCTGGGTGGTAGGGCGCTTTTCGCCGCGCTCAAGCGCACCGTCAAGGAGTTCAAACGGGACAACCTCACCGTCTGGGCGGCGGCCCTGACCTACTACGGCGTGCTGTCGCTGTTCCCTGGGCTGATCGTGCTCGTGGGCGTGATGGGCCTGCTCAGCGACGATCTCACCACCGCCTTGCTGGACAACGTGAGCGGCATCGTGCCCCCAGCGGTCGACGAAATCCTGCGCACCGCCGTGAACGACGTGCAGAAGAGCCAGGCACGGCCGGGCCTGGCAACGGCGATCGGTCTCGTGCTCGCCTTCTGGTCGGCCTCCGGCTATGTCTCGGCGTTCATGAAGGCGTCCAACGCCATTTATGAGGTGCCCGAGGAGCGTCCACTTTGGAAGCTCATCCCGCTGCGGGTCGGCGTCACGCTCCTCACCGGGTTGCTGGCCATGGCGAGCGCCATCATCGTCGTGTTCAGCGGGCGCTTCGCCGAGCGGGTGGGTGCGGCGCTCGGCATCGAGCAGGCCACCGTCAACACCTGGAACATGGTCAAGTGGCCGGTGCTGGTGCTGCTCGTCAGCATCATGCTCGCGATCCTCTACTGGGCCAGCCCCAACGTGCGCCTCGGCGGGTACAGGTGGGTGCAACCCGGCGGCATCATCGCCGTGGTGCTGTGGATGGCGATCTCCTTCCTGTTCGGGGTGTACGTGGCCAACTTCGGCTCGTACAACAAGACCTACGGCGCGCTCGCCGGTGTGATCGTCTTCCTGATCTGGTTGTGGCTGACCAATCTGGCTTTCCTCATTGGAGCCCAGCTCGACTCGGAGCTGGCACGGGCACGCGCCATGGCCGGGGGCCATCCCCTGGAGAAAGAGCCCTATGTCGAGCTGCGCGACGAGCGTGACGACAAGCGTGAGGACAAGCCGCAGGACATGCCTGAGGACATGCCTGAGGACAAGTCTGACCACCAAGTCTGACGAAAAGCGGACGACTTGGCTGGCGACAAGCCTGAGGAAAAGCGGACGACTTGGCTGGCGACAAGGCGGACGACAAGGCTTAATCGCCGCGCGCGCGGGGTAATAGGCCAAGGTGACAGACCAGTCGACCGCCGAGCTGGTTCGCCAGGCCAGCGAGCAGATATCCACACTTGTGCGCGATGAGCTGCGGCTGGCCAAGGCGGAGCTGGCCGAGAAGGGCCGCCATGCCGGAATCGGCATCGGCATGTTCGGCGGCGCCGCCGTGATGCTGCACTACGCTCTCGGCGCGCTGCTGTTCGCCGCCGGGCTCGGGCTGGCCGAGGTGATGCCCGGCTGGGCCGCCGCCCTGGTGGTGGCCGCGGCGCTGCTGGTGGTCACGGGCATCGAGGCGCTGATAGGCAGGCGCCAGCTCAAGCGGAGCACCCCACTGACCCCCGACCGGACCATCGACAGCGTTCGCGCCGACATCGACTCGGTCAAGACCGCCGTCGAGGAGAGGAAGAGCCGATGACCAGAGCAGGCGACGCCGGCCCCGCGGCGAGCGACCGGGACGAGCTGGCGGCCGAGATCAAACGTGAACGGGAGGAGTTAGGCGAAACGATAGCAGCGCTAGCCAATAAGGCCGATGTGAAGGGGCGCCTCTCCGATAGCGCCGCCAAGGCGAAGGAGAAGGTTTCCGAGGGCACGAGCAAGGCCAAGGATGCGGTCACCGACACCGCCACCAAGGCCAAGGACGCGGTCAAGGAGAGCGCCTCCACAGTGGCCGACAAGGCGTCGGATGTGGCGCACAAGGCGGCCGACAAGACCACCGAGGTAGCGCACAAGGCGGCCGACAAGACCACCGAGGTGAGCAAGGACGTCGCGACCGAGGTCGCCGTGGCGGCCGAGGGGCTTGCCGAGCTGGCGGGCCGCGGGGTGGAGAAGGTGCGGCGCAACCCGATCCCGGCGGCGATCGGTGCCGCCATCGCCGCGATCCTGGCCATCCTGGCCATTAGAAGGAAACGTCGATGAAGAAGATCGTCTATAAGCCCGTGGGGTTGCTAGCCGGCGCCCTCGCGGGTGCGGTCGCAGGCCTGCTTTTCAAGCAGGCCTGGCGGCTCATCACGGACGAGCCGGAAACCCCCGACGCCACGGACGAGGAACGCGGCTGGACCGAGATACTCATGGCGGCCGCGTTGCAGGGTGCCATCTTCGCAGTGGTCAAGGCTGCCATCGACCGCGGTGGGGCCGAGGGAATCCGCGCTTTCACGGGGCAGTGGCCGGACTGAATGCACGGCGGGGCTTAGGGTTTTCTGGGCGTTTCTTGTGGGTACCCGATGGGAATGCCGGGCCAAAAAGACATGCCGCCCTCGGTGACCAATCAAGTGTCCGCATTCGATCGGTTCGCCATGTCGGCCAGTGAGTTCGTCTCCAAACCATGGTTTTTCGCCCTCTGTATCCTGCTGATCGTCCTCTGGGCGCCGTCGTTCTTCCTCATCCGGTCGGCGGACACCTGGCAACTCATCATCAACACCGCCACGACCATCATCACCTTCCTCCTCGTGGCGCTGCTGCAGAACACCCAGCAGCGGGCCGACCAGGCGACACAGCACAAGTTCAACGCGATCGCCGACGCCCTGGCGGACCTGATGCGATCGCTCGCCGCGGATCACCCCCAATCCAAGGACCTCAAGACCGACCTCGAAGAGTTGCGCAAGTCGGTCGGCTTGGAACACAGGGAGAGCTCGTAGGAGTTTCGTAGGGGACCCTTGCAAATCACAGTGGAGCACGAGTTCGAAACCGGGATCGCCTTCATCAATGCATTAGGAAACCTCGATGCGTCTGGGGCGATCCGATTACGCCGTGCCGTGGCGCGGGTCTTCGCCGAGCATCCGCGCGGGGTCGTGATCGACCTCGGCGCGGCGGCGTTGCCGGCGCCACGGGCGCTGGGCTCGGTGGTCGTGCTGGCGGGCGAGCGGACCTTCATCGTGCTGGGCACCGGACCGGACCGGGCGGGCCAGGCGGTCGAGGGCACCTTCCCCGACCGGCGCCACGCCGTCGCCGCCGCGCTGAGCGCCGCCCAACCTCCCCTGCGAGCGCGGGCCTACCTCCCTCGCGGGGTCGATGCCCCGGCCGCCGCCAGGACGATGGTGGCCTCAGCGTGCCACCGCTGGGGCGTGGACCGGCTCAGCGGCGACGCCCAGCTCATCATCTCCGAGCTGGTCACCAACGCCGTGACCCACGCCGACAGCGAGCTGGAGGTGGTCGCCGCCCTTGACGGCGGCAACTTGCACCTTTACGTGCGCGACCACGACACGAGCCTGCCGCAGCTGCCCGCCTCGCGCGTGCTCGCGCAGACCAAGCGCCTTGGCGGGCTGGGCCTCATGCTCGTGGACAGCCTCTCCTCGGCGTGGGGCACCACCTTCGTCGCTCACGGCAAGACGGTCTGGGCCAGGTTGCGGCTCGCCGGGCCGCGCGGCGGGACGCCGGGTCTTGCGGGAACCGCATGAGCGGGAGCCGGCTGGCACACCTCACACCAGTACGTGACCCGCTCGCCTTGCCCCTCCGCCTTGATCTGCCGGCCGCAGCGGGAGCACGGCTGGCCGCGCCGCCCATAAACGTTGGGGCCCTTGCCCCGCCCGAACCTGTTCTGGTCGAGCAGGCGCTGGGCGATGGTGACGAGGCCGCCCAGATCCTCGATCTCCGAGACCGGCGTCCACGGCCAGGTGCGGTGCAGGAAAAGGGACTCGGCCTTGTAGATGTTGCCGATGCCGGCCAGGTTACGCTGATCCAGCAAGGCTTCCCCGATCGCGGTGTCGGGGTGCAGCCGCAAACGCCGCACGGCTTCCTCCGGATCCCAGTCCTCGCCGAGCAGGTCCGGGCCGAGGTGGCCGACGAGCTTGGACTCCTGCGCCGTGGGCACCAGCGCCAGCTCGTGCAGGTGGTAGCCGACGGCCGAAAGCGCCTCGGCGCGCAGGATCACCCGGATCGTGTGCGGGGGCCGGGCATTCCACCGCTGACCCGGCACGTACAACCGCCAGGTGCCGTCCATGCGCAGGTGCGAGTGGAGCGTGAGGCGCTCGTCGCGCGGGCCGCGCAGGCGTAGGAGCAGGTGCTTGCCGCGGCTGGCGGATTCAAGGACGGTCCAGTGTTTCAGCGTCACCGTCGCCAGTTGGGGCACACGGAAGTCGGCCGACGAAAGCTGCGTGCCCGCGAGCCCGTGGTGGAGCTTGCGAGCCATTTTCCAGACGCTGTCACCCTCAGGCATGCGATCCCAACCCTGCTTCTGGGCGCGTGCGAAGCAACGCGCGGCGTTGCCGCCCCGGCGGCGGCAATGCCCTATTCGTTGGGGCCAATACTACGGGCTGCCGCGCAGCAGTACGGCGGCGCCATCGCGGTCGCCTTCGTCTTCCTTCAGCTGTGCCAGGAAAAGCTCGGCGCCGGTCGCCGCCGCCGAGCGCACGATGGCGTCGTCGGCGCGTACAAGTTGCGGCTCGGCCACTCCGAGGCGGCGCAGTTCACCCTCGGTCGTGGCCAGGTAGGCGGGTTCAGGCCCCACCCACAGGGTTATGCTGTCCAATTTGGATGGCTCGAGGACGACCGTCTCGGCGTTGCCGCGCTGCAAGGCAGACACGACGTTGGCAAGCCCGGTCGCGGTCAGATCGCGCGCCGAGTAGACGCGCAACCGGTCGAGCGCCTCCTCGACGCGGGCCTGCGCCACCTCGGCCACGGCGCGATGCGTCTGCTCATCCAGGCGCCGCGGATCGGCGCCGCCTGCCCGCGAGCCCTCGCTCTGCACCGTGCGCCCGCGCCAGCTGTTCGGAAGCTGCTTCTCGACAAGGTGCCGGGCACGCACATCCCCGGCAAGGATCAGCACCTCGGCACCGGCCCTCTCGGCCATCTCGGCCGCGGCGCTCGCCACCGCACCGGTGTTGCGCCCCCAGGTGATCTCCACCCCGTTCTCGTAGCGCGGAGCCGACCAGCCGCCGGGCTTGTTCTTCGACAACGGGTATTCCTCGGGACCCTCCAACGTCGTGTACCTGTGCGCCCGCCCCACGGCGGCCCGCTCGATGTCGGCGCCCGTGCGATCCACCAGCACCCGCAACCACGAGACCTGCTCGCCGCGCTGCTCAAGCATCGGCATCACGTGCGGCAGCGGCCCCACCTCCGCGATAGGCAGGGCGGGCGGGCGGGGCAACGCCTCCACGTGCGCCACCCCGCTCGGGCCGGCGAAGACCGCAAGCCCATGTTCTCCCCCCAAGTCGTCGGAAATAGCCCCCTCGACCCCCGACAGGACTTCCTGCCTCGCCCCGGCCGCGGTCAACGCCTCCCGAGCGGCACGCCAACGCAAGCCCACTGCTTCAGCTCCGCGTTCGTCCGACCGGGAGGCGTCGAGATACACCGACACCCACGGCCCTGGCTGGGCGTAGAGCGGGCGTAGATCCGACAGGTACATGCGTCCGGCGTACCCGGCAACGCCCGGGGTAAACGCGTTTTTCCGTTGACGCGCGGGGTAAGCACTGTTGAATGCGGATAGCGATGATCTCCGAGCACGCGAGCCCGCTCGCGGCGCTCGGCGGGGTCGACGCGGGCGGCCAGAACGTCCACGTCGCGCGGCTGGCAGCCGCGCTTGCGCAGCGAGGACACGCGGTGGAGGTCTTCACCCGGCGCGATCACGAATACCTGCCCAATCGTGTCTCGGCGGCGGAAGGGTACCGGGTGGTCCACGTGCCGGCGGGACCCGCGCATCCGCTGCCCAAGGATGAGCTGCTGCCCTACATGGCGCAGTTCGGCGAGTGGCTGGCCAGCCGGTGGATGGACAGCGACCCGCCCGACGTGGTGCATGCCCACTTCTGGATGAGCGGCGTGGCCGCGCTCACCGCGGCGCGCCGGCTGCCACGGCCGCTCGTGGTGACCTACCACGCCCTCGGCTCGGTCAAGCGGCGCATGCAGGGCGAGGCCGACACCAGCCCGGAGTCGCGGATCGAGCTTGAACGCAAGGTGGGCATGGAAGCGCACCGCATCATCGTGCAGTGCCGCGACGAGGTCTCCGAGCTGACCGGTTACGGGATCGGCGGTGGGCGGCTCGGGCTCGTCCCGTCCGGAGTGGACACCGACGTCTTCACGCCCGGCGTCACCGAGCCGAAGCCGCAAGGGCGGCAATGGATCCTCTCCGTCGGGCGGATGGTCGATCGCAAAGGTTTCGCCGACATGGTGCGGGCGCTGCCATCCTTGCCATCGGCGGAGTTCATCGTTGCGGGCGGGCCCAGTGGGTACCCAGTAAGCGAAGACCCGGTGGCAAAGACCCTTTCCGAGCTGGCTTCCCGGCTCGGCGTCGCCGATCGGTTGCGGTTGCTCGGCGCGGTGCCCCCGGAGGAGATGCCGTCCTGGTATCGCTCCGCCGACGTGCTGGCATGCACGCCAGCCTATGAGCCGTTCGGCATCACCCCGCTTGAGGCCATGGCGTGCGGCACCCCGGTCGTCGCCTACCGCGTGGGCGGCCTGCAGGACACCGTCGTCGACGGCCGGACGGGCCTGCTCGTCCCGCCAGGAGACATCGGCGAGCTTTCCCGCGCCCTCGGCTCGCTGCTTTCGGACCCCGACCGCCGCCGCCAGTATGGTGAAGCGGCCAGAGCCCGTGTGGAACAACACTATCCGTGGCCGCGCATCGCGGAGCGCGTGGAGCGCGTCTACTCCCAGGCGATCGCCGCCCTACCCGTACCCGTTTTCGTCTAGCGTCCCCAGCAGCCCGGGGCACTCGCCACGCCGAGGGCGGCGGTCCTGTTGCGAGCACCAGTTTGCGAAACAGTCGCATTGTCCTCATCCCAGTCCAGGCTTTCGGGTCTGCCAAAACCTCCGCGATCTGCTCGGCTGTCAGCGGGGGCACGTCGTGCCAACCACCGCTGTCCGGCTCGCGAAGCTCAACCCAACCGCGCTCAATCAAATTAGCGTTGACCTCGGCGAAGCGTGGGATCAACGACCGCACCGTCTCGCGCGCGGTTACGGCCAGGAGGGCTCGGTGTCCGGGGCGACGACCATTTCCCGCATCGTGCAGCCGGCCGGCTGGTTCAGGGCGAACATGACGGCCGCGGCGACGTTGGCGGGGTCGTTGAGCTGGGCGTCGGCGCCGGGCTTGTACTGCTCGTCCCGGCCGTCGAAGAAGGCCGTGCGCATGCCGCCGGGCACGAGAAGGGTCACGCCGATGCGGCCGGCGGTCTCGGCGGCCAAAGCCCGCGTAAAGCCGACCACGCCGAACTTGGCGGCGCAGTAGGCGGTCGCGTGCGGAAGCGCCCGCAGGCCAAGCGTCGAAGCGACGGTGACGACGTGGCCGCGGGACTCCAGAAGGTATGGCATGGCCGCGCGCACAACCGCCGCGGTGCCAAGCAGATCCACCGCGACCACCTTGTCCCACCGGTCGCCGGGCACCTCCTCAAGTGCCCCGGGGTGGTCCACGCCGGCCGCGGTGACGACCGCGTCAAGGCCATCGGCTCGCTCCGCGATCGAACGCACGGCCGCCTCGGTGGCCCGGGTGTCGCCGACATCGACCTGCACACCGTCGTAGGAAGACGGGGAAACGTCAAGGACGTAAGGCTTTCCGCCCGAAGAGGCCACCGCCGACACGATGGCCGCGCCCAAACCGGAGGCGCCGCCGGAAACCAGGACTCTCATCGCGGGCTCCGTTCCCGTTGCACGGCGGTGCTTATCAGCTGTGTGGTGGACCGGCCGTCAAGGTAGGGGACCACCACAGCCTGCCCGCCGCAAGCCGTCACATGTTCGGCCTCGGGCATCTGCTCGACCGTGTAGTCGCCGCCCTTGACCCACACATCCGGGCGCAGCTCGGCGATGAGTGGCACCGGGGTGTCGTCGTCGAAAATCACCACGGCGTCAACGCATTCCAGCGCGAGCAGCAGCCGCGCGCGGTCCTGTTCGGACACTATCGGACGCTCGGGCCCCTTGCGCGCACGCACACTCAGGTCGGAGTTGAGGCAGACCACCAGGCAGTCGCCCAGCGCCCGCGCCGCCTGCAGGGTGGCGACATGACCGGCGTGCAGCAGGTCGAAGCATCCACCCGTGGCCACCACGGTGCCGCCGGACATGCGGGTCGCCTTGACGATCTGATGCGCGGTGGCGATGCCGATGCCCGAGCGCAGCCGCTGGCGAGGGGTGTCCATTGTGTACTGCGAAGCCGCCCCCGCCGCGACGAAAGCGGTCGCCGCCTCGACAGCCGTCTGCACGGCCTCACTGGTCACCGCCCCATCCGCGAGCGCCGTCGCGGCGGCCGAGGCGAACCGGTCGCCCGCGCCGCAGGAGTCACCGTCGGCCCTGAGCTGCGGGCGGACCACCAGCGGCAGGGGACCGCCGTCGACCAGCAGGGCCCCACGCTCCGAGAGGGTGACGGCGACCGCCGACGACTGCCACTCGTGCCGTGCGGCCAGAGCACGCCGGGTTATCGCGCTGATGCCGTCTCCCCGGGTACCCCCGGGAAGCTCGCCCTCATTGGGAACGACCAGCCGCAGCCGTGGCACCGGGCTTGCCCCCCGCGGGTGTGGGTCCCACACCACGGGCCGGCTCGCCGCGGCGGCGGCGATGAGGCGCCGGAACTCGTTGCCGGCCGTGGTCCCGCGACCGTAGTCGCTGACGAGCACCGCGCCGGCGTTGGCGAGGGCCTTCTGCGCCGCGGGGCCGGGCTCGCCCATGTTCACGGTGGCGCAGTTGCGGTCGAGCCGCAGCACCGTGCGCGTGCCTTGGCGCAGCCGGATTTTCTCCGGGGTGGTCTCCGGCATCTGGTCCAGTTCCAGGAGTTCCACATTGGACGCCCCCAGCATGTCCCGGACCCGTTGCCCCGCCTCATCCTTGCCGACGCCGGCGATGAGCTGGACCGCCCGGCCGGTGCCGGTGGCGAGGACCGCCGCGAGCGCCGCGCCGCCGGGCCGGTCAAGCGATTCGGCCTCGTCGAAGACGGGTGCCGGCTCGTCGGGGCACATCCGGTCGATCCGGCCGTTGAGGTCCCGGTCGAGCAGCACATCCCCGATGATGACGAGCGGTTTCATGAGTTGCCCCGGATGGCGGGCAGGCTGGCGTCAACGCACTCGCAGACGAGGTGCACGATGACCTGGTGGACTTCCTGCACCACCTGGCTGTCGGCGGATGGCACGGCGATGACGTACTTGCACAACGGCGCCAGCGGGTTGGGCAGCCGGCCGGTCATGCCCCACGGCTCGGCGCCGCGCTCGAGGGCCACCTCGGCCGCCGCGATCACGTTGGGGCTGGTGCCGCTGGTGCTCATCAGCAGGACGATGTCGCCGGGTGTGGCGTGCGCGCGCACCTGCCGCGCGAACACCTCCTCGTACCCGTAGTCGTTGCCGAGGGCGGAAAGAGTCGAGCTGTCGGCGGTGAGGGCGATGGCGGACAGCGGTTCCCGCTCGCGGCGCATGCGCCCCACCAGCTCGGCCGCCAGGTGCTGTGCGTGGGCCGCGCTGCCACCGTTTCCGGCCGTGAAAAGCTTGCCGCCCTGGGTCAGGACCATCGCCAGCCGGGTGCCCCACTCCATCACCTGGTCGGTCTCGTCGTGCAGGTCGTCGATGGCATGCATCAAGTCGCCGAGGTGGCCCTTGACTAGATTGCGGGTCGAGGTTCTCATCCGCACACCTCCTTCAACAGCTGGTCCCAGTCATCGATGAAGCGGGCGAGGCTGTAGCGGCTCAGCGCCGCCACCCGCGCCCGAGCACCCAGGGCCGAGGCCGCGTTGAGGTCGCCGAGCAGCCACGACAGCGCCTCGCTCAGGAAGTCGACCCGGGTGGAGAGGAATCCGGCCTCCGCCGGCACGGCTTCGATCGCCTCGGTGGTGGCTAGGGCCACCACCGGCATGCCGAGCATCATCGCCTCGATCAGGCTGAGCCCGAGCGACGTCCACCGGAAGGGATGCAGGTACACGCGTCGCCGCGCCATCTCGTCGTGCAGCTTGGCCTGGCCCGGATCACCCTGCGACGCAATGGGTGCGTTGCCCATCACCTCGCGCAGGGCCATGGTCTGCATGCCGAAAACGTCGATGGGCGTGACCCTGGCGAACTGCGGCAGCAGGTCGGTGCCGGTCACTCGCCAGCGCCTGATCGGCTCGTTGATGACGGCGACGGCTCGCGCCAGCTCGCCGGTGTAGCGAGCGCCCGGGTCCACGACCCCGTGCTCGATGACGGTGCGCCGGGTGCCGCCCGAGTCCCAGAAAAGCTCGTTGAAGTGGGTGACGTGGGTGAGGACGACGTCGTCCCGGTCGGCCATCGGGTGGCGGGTGTTGGGCACATCCCCTTTGGGGGTGTTGTGCTCGACGTATATCGCCGGCAGCTTCCGCCCGAGCCAGCGCTGGGCGAGCCGCATCTCGTGCGGGCGCTGCAGCACCACGACGTCCACATCGGACGAACCCAACTCTGAAGGTGTTACCTCGACGGCGTTGTCGGGCCAGTCGTAGGTGTCGGCCCGCCCGCGACCGTCGGGGCCGCGGTCGGGCAGCACCGGTATCAGGTAGGTGTGCCTGCCCTGGACGAACGAGGTCATCCAGGAGCCGTGCACGTGCCAGGCGAGGATTCTCATGACTGGATTCTCATAACTGTTGCCCGGTAAGGAGTCTCACCGCATCGACAACGGAGCCTGGCCCGATACCGTCAAGGCAGGGGTGGTCGGGCAGCGGGCACAGCGTGGCGCGGCTGTCGCGGCACGCCGCCAGCTGGTCGCCCAGGCGCACGACCGGCGTGCGGTAGGGCCCCCACCGTCCAAAAGGGACGGTAGGCGCGAAGAGGCTGACGACGGGCGTGCCGAGGGCGCTGGCCAGGTGTGCCGGGCCGGTGTTGCCGGTAACCAGGCACGCCGCCCCGGCCAGAAGCCTTGCCAGGCGGTCGAAACTGGTGCGGCCGCCCAGATCCACCGCGCCGTCGACGGCGACCTGCGCGGTCAGCTGCCGCTCCGACGGCGCGCCCGTGACAAAGACCTGGTAGCCCGCGTGACGCAGGCCCTTGGTGAAGGCCCGCGCACGCGACGGCGAGCAGGCCCGCGCGGTCGCGCTGCCTCCCGGGTGCAGCACCACATGGCGCCCGCGCCGCACCGGCGGCAGCTTGACCCGTAACGTTGCGTCGTCGCCTTCGGGCAGGGGATAGCCGGCGGCGGCGGCGAGTGACAGCGCTCTCATGGGCTCGGGGAGATCATCGGGTACCCGATGGCGCACCTGAACAAGGGAACCCGGATAGTCGTGGCTTATCGCGCTGATCCGGGGCACGCCGGCGAGCTTGAGCACGAGCGCGGTCGGCAGCGGCGACTGGTGAAAAGACGTGAAGATGACGGCCTCATCGATGTCCATTGTGGACAGCACGCCCAGCATCGACTCGATGCCGTCCGGCGTGACCGGTTCGTGGTCCCTGGCGACCCATGGCAGGGAGTGGGTCACGACCTCGTCGACGCCCGGCAAAAGCCTTGCGGCGTCACGCCCCGCCGGCCCCGACCAGACGGTCACGTGAGCGGCCCGGTGCGCGATCGCCCGGATGGCGGGACCGGTCAGCAGCGTGTCGCCGGCACCGTCGGCGCGCACCACCAGAACCCTGCGCCCCAACGGCGCCAGCTCCGGCGGCGCGGCATCGCCGAGCCGGAACTCAATCCAGTCGGCCGCTCCGGCGAGGTCGCGCGCCACGGCTGGCGCGGAGGCGACCTCCGCCACGAGCGTTTCCTGCGTCGGCACAAGCAGTCCCGTGGCACCGGCCGCCATCGCGGCCTCCACATCCGACGCTATGTCGCCAACCACAATGCAGCGCTCGGCCTTCACGCCAAGCGCTTGCGCGGCCCTGTTTATCAGGCCCGGTTTGGGTTTGCGGCAGCCACAGCCGGCCTGCGGCGCGTGCGGGCACACCTGCCAGGTGGCGAACGGTCCCAGCAGCTCCTCCACGCGTGAGTTGACCGCCTCGGCCTGCTCGGCAGTGATGAACCCGCGCCCGATGCCGGACTGGTTGGTGATCACCCCTAGGGACAGCCCCTTGGCCCGCAGCCGGTCGAGGGCCTCCTTGGCCCTGGGCATGGGCCGCACCGATTCCGGGTCGGAACAGTAGGGTTCATCGTGGATCAGCGTCCCGTCGCGGTCGAAGAGGACGGCGTCGAAGAGCTGCATTACTCATGCGTACCCGCTATCAGTGGAGGTAAACGGGATGGCAGCGCCCCGTGTGGCGGTGTTTCCACCAGCCGCGCAACCAGTGGGCGATGGCGACCGGCGGGATGGCGATGCTGGTGGCGATGAGCGCGGCTAGCGGCTCGGCGGGTGCGTGACGCCGCCGGCTCAGCACGAACTCGGTGGTGGCCAGGGCCCACGTCGTCCCGGCCAGCAGCCCCGCGGTCTTGAATCGGGCACGCTTGCGTGTCAGGGCGCTGACCGTCCACGCCGCGGTGGCCAGGGCGGATGCGGTGGTCACAGCGTGCAGGCGGCGCCGGCCCCGCGGGACTCCCAGCCGCCGGTGCCAGCCGGCGCCGTACCTGCGCCGCAACAGGGCGTCGTCGGCGTTGCCGCGCTGCATCCTCAGGCTGATCCAGCGGCCCTCGGTCCGCACCGGGTGTAGCGTGCGGCGCCGGCCGAGCACCAGCTCGCGGCCGCTTTGCCGGATGCGGTAGGCAAGGTCGGTGTCCTCGCGGTAGGCGCGCCGGAAGCGCTCGTCGAAACCTCCGACCTCCTCCAGCGCCTCGCGGCGGTAAGCCATGTCCGCGGTGATCCACGCGGCGTCGGACAGCCTGGCCGTGCACGCCGCCCAGTCGGATCGCTCGTTGGGATGTCCTTGCGGCACAAGGATCCGCGCCTGCACCCCGGCGACCGTCTCCGGCTGTGCCAGGTCGGCCAGCAGGTCACCCCACCAGCCGGGGCCGGGGATGACGTCATCGTCGAGGAACACGATCCAGCCTGCGTCGCTCGCCCGCCAGCCGGCGTTGCGCGCCGCCGCCGGGCCCCGGCCCGGCCCCGAGATCACCCTTGCCGAGGGGGATGTCCAAAGTGGAGCTCGTTTCACGGGGCGGTCGTCGACCACGATGACCTCGCCCGCGCCGGCGGGCAACCGTGTCAGCAGCGTGCCCAGGCTGGGCCGGCCGACAGTCGGCACCACGAACGCAACCGAGGTCATGATGTCCTGGCAAAGTCATTGCGGTGCACCGCGAAGGGGCCGATCGCCAGCAGGTCGACGGGCGCGGACCCGAACAGTTCCAGCACATCGGCGGGGCTGTCGACGATAGGTCGGCCAGCGGTGTTCAAGGAGGTGTTGACGAGGACAGGAAGGCCCGTGCGCCGCTCGAAGGCCTGCAACAGCTCCGCCGTCAAAGGGTCCGACCCCGGATCGACGGTCTGCGCCCTCGCGGTCCCGTCCACATGCACCACCGCCGGGATGCGCTCGCGCCACCCGTCCCGCACTTCGTGTACGAAGAGCATGTAGGGGCTCGGCAGCATGCCGTCGAAGATCTGCCCGGCCCGGTCGAACAGCACCATCGGCGCGACCGGCCGGAACTGCTCGCGCCCCTTGACGTCGTTGAGGCGCTCGGTGTTGGCGGCTTGGCCCGGGTGCGCCAGCAGCGACCGCCGCCCGAGCGCGCGCGGGCCGTACTCGCTGCGCCCCTGGTACCAGGCAACAACCCCGTTGCCGGCAAGCACTTCGGCCGCCTCCTCGGCGATGCTGACCGGCCTGGTGTGGGGCAGCCGTGCCCGGTCAAGCTCCGCCCGCAGCTCGTCATCGGTGAAGGCGCGGCCGAGGTCGGCGCCGGGCATCGGCTCCGGTTTCACCCCGTGCACCGCGGTCAGGTGCAGCGCCGCGCCGAGGGCGGTGCCCGCGTCGCCTGCGGCCGGCTGCACCCACACGTGCTGCCACGGGCCGGTTCTGGCCAGCCGCGCGTTGGCGACGCAGTTGAGCGCGACGCCGCCGGCGAGCGCGATGCTGCGCGGCCGCCCGGCCGCCTCGTAGAGCCACGCGGACAGGTCGAGGATGACCTCCTCGAGTCGTTTCTGGACACTGGCGGCGAGGTCGGCGTCGCTGCCCTCAAGCGAGGCGAAGTCCACCGGATCGACCTCGAAACCGCCGTCGTCGCGTACCCGCACCGTCTCCCGGAACAGGTCGAGGTGCTTGGGCGTGCCGTAGGAGGCGAGCGCCATCACCTTGTACTCGTCACAGGAGCGCAGGAAGCCAAGGTGCTCGGTGACGTTCTCGTACCACAGCCCCAGCGAGTGCGGCAGCGACTGCGCCGCCAGCACCGTGAGCTTGCCGCCGTCGTAGACGCCGGACAGGTGGCTCGCGCGCTCGCCCCGCCCGTCGAGCACGAGCACCGCGCAGTCGCCCGGATCCGCCTCGACCGGTGCGGCGAGCGCGGCCGACGCGGCGTGCGCGGCGTGGTGCGGCACGTAGACCACGCTGGCCGGATCGAGACCGGGGAGCGCGGTGGCGAGGAACTCGGGCGCCCGCTGGACGTACATCACCCGCAACCAGTCCCACGGGTCGTCAAGCCCCAGCTCGGAGGCGTCCACGCATAGGGAAGGGTCGAAGGAGTAGGCCACCGCGTCGAGCTCCTTCGCCTCGAGCCCGCCGGCCTTCAAACACCAGCGGGCCGCCTGCTCGGGCAACTCCCACGCGGAGAACGGATAGGGCCGCTTGCCATGTTTGCGGCGGCTGAACCGCTCCTCCTCCGCGGCGGCGACGGTCCGGCCGTCGACGACAAGCGCCGCGGCCGGGTCGTGGAAGACCGCGTTGATCCCGAGTACCCGCACCATCGATGCCTACCCAGGCCGGTGTTTCCAAAACACCCCCCGGGGTACCTGGTGAATCATGAGCATCGACCGCGGCAACAGCAAGCATGGCCCCCGCCTGGACGAGCAGATGGCGCAGGAGGTGAAGGGCGAGGCGCACATCGAGGAATGGCGCGAGCCGGAGCCGTCCGCGGACGGGCAACCCGACACGGGCTGGATCTCGCAGGGCCATCACGGGTTCCCCAGCGGTGACGACCGCGACCCCGACCGGCGCGAGGAAAGGGCGCGTGTGGGCGCCTACGTCCCGCGTCATGTCTTCCCGGCGGATCGCGCCAAGCTTCTTGAGACGGCACAGGCCAGCCATGCGCCCGACGACGTGATCGACGTGCTGAACCAGCTGCCCGCTGACGTCACCTACCCCGATTACCCGCAGCTATGGAAGGCGCTCGACCTGCATTCGGACCGCTGACAGCACGTCCTCGACGGTGATGACATCAAGCGAGCGGGTCACCGGATCCCACAGCACCCGGTGAAGCGGGCTGCGCGGCGGACCCCACAGGCGCGGGCTCATCGGCCCGAACAGCACCACCGACGGCCTCGAGTAGGCGGTGGCGAGATGGGCGACGCCGGTATCGCCGCTGACCACCAGCCTCGCGTCGGCGACGAGCGCCGCCAGCTGTTCCAGGCCCAACCGATCCACCATGTTGTGTCCCGGCCCGTCCCACTTCACGTCGGCCCCGGTCACCACGACCTCGTGACCGTCCTTCTCCAGAGCGGCGGCAACCTCGGCGAAACGTGCGGGTTCCCAGCGGCGGCTTGGCGACTTCGCTGCGATGTGGATGACGGTGGCCGCGGGAACCGGCGGGGCGCAGCTGGGGCGGCGCAGCGCCAGATCCGTTTCGTCACAGTCGATCCCGTACCACCTGAGCATCCGGCACCACCGTGCCACCTCGTGCTCGTTCTGGCGCCAGATAGGACCCTTGGGAAGATTGAAACCCAACGTGCGCTTGGGTTTGAGCCGCCGCAGCAGCCGGTGCGACTGGGGACCGCGTCCATGAAGGTTGACCGCCACGTCAGGCAGTGACACGAGGGGAGGGTGTCCAAGACTTCCAGACGTGACGGCCAGTTCATCGACCGCGCCGATGAGCGGGACCAGCGGGGCCAGCCAAGCCGGTGCCGCCAGCTTGAGCCGGTGGCTCGGCCAGGCCGTCCTGATCCCCCGCAAGGCGGGCACGGCCGTCGCCAGATCGCCGATGCCCAGTGCCCGCAACACCAGAACGGTCATCGCCCTTTACCTACGTCACCTAAACGTCCGTGTGCTCCTCGACGCTCCGGCGGTAGGTGGTGCCGGCGGTCGGCGGCGGAGCCGGATCAACGGTGTTGTCGACCGTGTCCCGGGTGACCACGCGGCGGTTGCGGGGACCCCAGATGAGGGTGGTCAAGATGAGGCCCGCGAGACCCGCGAGCATCAGCACCCAGCCGACGACATCGAGGTCTAGGAAGCCCACCTGGACGTTGAGCGCGAAGGTGAGGATGGCGCCGATCGCGATCAGCAGGATGCTTGCGCCGATACCCATTTCCTCTCCTCTCAATTTTCTCTGGACCCAGCCGCCGTGCCATGCGGCCCGGCGGCTGGGGAAACTCGATCAGACCGGGATGTCGGTCGCGTCACGCGTGTTGGGGCTGCGTGAAACGGCCGCCCGAGCCTTCTCGATGGGGCTGCCGGGTGTCGCCTTGGCCCTGGCGATCCGCCCGTCGATGGAGGTTCTCGCCTCGCGGAGCTCGTTGCTGACCGCGGCCATCGCCTTGTCGACGTCTGGCCGACGCCTGCGGTAGAGCTCGGAGGCGCCCCAGCCGACGAGCATCCCGACCACCATCGCCCGGAACACGGGCCACTTGCGGTTCGGGATGGGATGTCCGGCCAAGACATCCCACGCCAGGCTGGCACGGCGACGGGCTTGCGCCCCAACTTCCTTGGCATGACCGGCCGCCACGTCGCGGGTCGAGTTGAGGCCATCGGCCAGCTCGTGCCACGTCGCGGCGGCCATGCCCTCGGAATTACTTCTTCTGCCGAACATGTGGAGGATCTCCCTTCGTGCCGGCACGCCGGGAAGTAGGGATACCCATGAGTTTCCGCATCAAACGCGGGTTGGGCGGGTACACGTGCGTCATGGCGGACGTGATGGTGTTCGCGCCCACACCCCAGCTGACGGTCACCATCGAACGCAGCGAAGGCGATGAGGTGCATTTCCACGCCGGTGGCCAGGGCGTATGGCAGGCGAGGATGATCAATTCACTCGGTGTCGATGTTGTTTTGTGCTGCGCGCTGGGCGGTGAGACCGGCCTGCTGCTCGGCCCGCTGATCGGTGCCGAGGGCATCCGGGTGCGCTCGGTCGAGATGGCCGAAGCCAACAGCGTTTACGTGCACGACCGGCGCGGCGGCCAGCGGCGGGAGATCGCCGAGATGAAGGGCCAGTCCCTCGGCCGGCACGAGCAGGACGAGCTTTACGGCCTCGCGCTTGCCGACGGGCTCAAAGCCAAGGTCAGCCTCCTAAGTGGAGTCGTCCACCCCGACGTCATGCCGCCGGAGATGTACCGGCGGCTCACCAGCGACCTGCGGCACAACCGCTGCACGGTCGTCGCCGACCTGTCCGGCGAGTACCTGCAGGCCGCATTGGAGGGCGGTCTCGACGTGCTGAAGGTCTCGCACGAGGAGCTGACCAAGTTTGGGATGGCGGAGGGGGACGGCGAGACGGAATTGGTACCCGTCATAAGAAAATTAAGAGAAATGGGTGCCGAAACCGTCATCGTCAGCCGGGCCGAACGCCCCGCCATCGCGCTCGTCGGCGACGACGTGGTGCGGGTGACCCTGCCCGAGCTGGAGGCGGCCGATCATCGCGGCACGGGCGACTCGATGACCGCGGGCGTGGCCGCGGTGCTCGCCAGCGGCGGCGACATCGAGACGGCGATCCGCACGGGTGCGGCGGCGGGCGCGGTGAACGTCACGCGGCGGGGCCTGGGCACCGGCCGAGCCGACGTCATCGCCACCCTCTGGGAGCGCGTCAAGCTCGCTAAAATCGGCGAGGAGGAAGCTCATCACGTGTCGCCGGAGGAGCTGGCGGACAGGTCCAAGGTGGACTGAATGCTCGCGTTGATAACCAACGATGACGGCATAGAGTCGCCCGGCCTCAGGCAGCTTGCCCTGTCCGGCAAGGAGAGCGGGCTCGATATCGTTGTCGCCGCGCCGATCCGCGAGTCGAGCGGTAGCAGCGCCTCGCTCAGCGGCCTCGCTGCCGACCAGCGCGTCGTCATCGAGAAGCGCGCCCTCACCGGTCTGGAGGGGGACCCGGCCTACGCCGTCGTCGGCGCGCCAGGCCTGATCACGCTGCTGGCCACCAGGGGTGCCTTCGGCCACCCGCCCGAGATCGTGCTCTCCGGGATCAACCTGGGTGCCAACGCCGGTTGGGCAGTCGTGCACTCGGGCACCGTCGGTGCCACCGTCACGGGCTCTGTCAACGGTTGCCGTGGGCTGGCCATCTCGCTGGACGTGCGTAACATCGACGGCCAGCGGCACTGGGAGAGCGCCGGAAGGCTTGTGCCGCAACTGGTCCGGGCGCTCGTATCGCTGCCCAGGTCGACGGTCCTCAACGTTAATGTGCCCGACCTGCCGCCGGATCGCGTGCGCGGGCTGCGTCGGGCGCGCCTGGGCGGCTTCGGTCAGGTACAGATGGCGGTCGCCGAGCGGGGGGTGGGGTTCGTGCGCACTGCGCTGGAGGAGTCGCCCGACCATAAGCCCGACCCGGGGACGGACATGGCGTTCCTGATCGAGGGCTATGCGACGGTGACGCCGCTCGCGCCGCTCGGCGAGGCGCCCATAGATCTTCCCGCTGAGATGTTCGGCGACGAGATGTTCGGCGACGCGTTCCGGGAGGATGGCGCTCACGTAGACGTGCATTCCGGCAGGATGCGATCAGGGTAGACGGGCGTTCCGGGAGGATGGCGCTCAGGTAGACGCGCATTCCGGCAGGATGCGCTCAGGTAGACGCGCGTGCGCCCGCGCGGGTGCGGCTGGGGGAGATCTCCCGCTCGGGGTGCCGTCGCAGGTACTCGTTCTCCAGCTCGTGCGTGCGCGTGGTGTGCCGGGTGAGCGCCGACCATGACCCGTGCCGCACGGTCTCGGCGCGCGCCTGACCCAGGCTCTCCATCTCGCGGACCAGGTCCTCTTCGGACAGTGCCGCGGGGTCGACGCCCGGCCCGCGCGCGAGGCGGGCCTCCGCGGCTGAACGATCGTAGATGCCCTTCGGCAGCTCGCCGATGCCGGCGACCAGGTCGGCGGGCAGGTGCGCGATGACCGCACGGCGCTGCATCTCCTCTACATTGATCTGCTCCGATCCTGCAAAGATCTTCTCCAGCAGCGTCGATACGGTCATCGCTAACCTCTCGTTGGTGCTCGTTAGTGGTTGGCCGGCGCGGCCGAGATGTCGGCCAGGGCCGAACGGGAGTCCTGTTCTATGGCGAGGTCTCCGATGGAAACGATTCCGACGAGGCGCTCGCCCTCGCACACCGGCAGGCGCCGCAGGGCGTGCCGGCGCATCAGATCCACCGCGTTGGACACATCATCGTCCGGGGCGAGGCAGATAGGGTCGGCGCTCAAGATCTCGGAGAGGGTCGTCGTGCTGGGGTCACGGCCGGTGGCGATCGCCCGGACCACGATGTCGCGGTCCGTGATCACCCCGCGAAGGCCACGCCCGTTTGCCACTAGGACGTCACCGATGTCCGAATCGCGCATCTGGCGGGCCGCCTCGGCGACCGTGGCGTTCTCCGTCAGGCACACGGGGTCAGGGGTCATTACGTCCCTGATGGTCTTGGCCATCCAGATCACCTCCAAGGTGGTTTCTAGGGCCTTACCCCGTCAGCAAGGCTTCATTCGGGTTTGCGCTTTTTCAAAGTGGGTACTCACGACCGCCTGCCATGCTTACGCGCGAAGAGCCCTCAAGGCGAAGTGCCCTCAGGACGAAGAGCCCTCAAGGCGGTGAAGCGATGGTTCCCACGACACAGAAGGTGCTCGTGACGACCACCGAGACGGTGCCCGGATTTCGGATCTTGAAAGTTCTTGGACCCGTCGTCGGTGTCGCCGCACGCACGCGTAGCCCCTACGTTGAGGGCTTGAAGTCCACTGCGGATGGCCATGGCGCCACCCCGCATCAGCGGCGGGATGTCATGGTGCACAGCCGTTTCGAGGCGGTGAACAACATGGTCGAGCAGGCCGAGATGATCGGTGCCAACGCGGTCGTCGCCATGCGTTTCGATCACCGCGGCGTCACGGACATATGGAACGAGATCTGCGCCTACGGCACGGCGGTCTGGATAGAAGCAATCGCCGCTTAGCGCTCGAGCGACGCAATGCCATCGGCGGCGATGCGCACAGCGAGCAGAGCGAGGTCGTCCTCGGAGGGCGCCCAGGCGTCCAGTCGCGTCACCAGCTCGTGCGGGCTCGGGTTGCCGAGCTCAGTGACGTACTTGGTTAGCGCTTCGAGCTGGTCGTCGGTCTCCCGCCGGTGTTCGATCAGGCCGTCGGTGTAGAACAGCAGCGTCGAGCCGGGCGGCAGCACCATGCTGTCCTGCGAGTACGGCTTCTCGGACAGGCCCAGTAGCGGTTGCGCCACCCCGTGCAGGAATCGCGGCTGCGCGCCCAGCAGCAGCGGCGCCGGGTGACCGGCGTTGGCCCAGCTGAAGATGGTCTCGCCGGTCTCGCCCCGCTGCAGCTCCCCGTAGATCAGCGTCGCGCACGAGCCGATGCCGAGGTGGTCGGCGGTCTGGTTGAGCCGGGTCAGGACCGTCGCGGGCGTCGACTCCGGCTGGCATGCCAGGGCCTGGAGCATGCTGCGCAGCTGGGCCATGGTGGTGGCGGCGGGCAGGTCGTGCCCGACGACGTCGCCGATGGCGATGCCCAGGCCGCCGCGGGGCAGCCGCAGCGCGTCGTACCAGTCTCCGCCGATCTCGAGTCCGGCACCGGCGGGCCGGTAACGCACCGCGATCGACATGCCGGGCATTTGCGGCGGCGCGGACAGGAAACTTCGTTGTAGCGCAAGGGAAACCTCGGTCGTGCGCTCGAGCTGCAGGGCGTGATCGACCGCGACTGTCGCTCGCGCCGTGATCTCGCGCAGCAGGCTGATGTCGGACGCCTGGAACGGCTGCTTGCCGTTGGCGGTGATGAAGACCACGACCGCGTGGACGGCCTCGCCCACCTGCACCGGCACCGCCACCAGGCTGGTGACCGGAAGCGCCGCCAGCCAGGGCTCGTGCTCCTCGGGCCGTGCCTGCTTGGTGACGATGGCTCGCCGCCGCCGCACCGCCTGGATGATGGCGCTCAGCGGGGGCAGCGTCAGCGTCGCCCCCGGGCGGGGCTCGGTGACGTTGAGCGTCGGGGAGATGAGGCAGGCGACCCGGGTCAGTGAGCCGCCCGGATGCTCGGACGACGCCGGGTGCCAAAGGTAAATGGCGCACGCGTCGGCGAGGCCGGGGACGACGCTCGCGGCGAGCGCCGCAAGCTCCCGGCGCGGCTCTACCTCGGCGGCGACAGCCTTGATGGCGTGGTCAAGCACGCGCAGCCGTTCGCGTTCCGCTTCCGCCTCGCGCAGCGCCCGCATGTGATCGGTGACGTCGATCGCGATCACCAATACGCCGATCACCTCGTTGCCCTGACCCCGCAAGGGCGAAAAACTGATGTCGCAGAAGCGTTCCGCACCCACCTGCACCTGCTGTAACACGGTGGGCTCCGCCGTGGCGAGCACGTGGTGCGCGGGACGGGCAAGAACGTTGTCGGCGGCAGACATACCCTCCCGTATTAAGGGGAAAAGGCGCTGGTATGCGGGAGTGGCATGCTGCATCACCAGATCCGGACCGGCCATTATCGCCATGGCGAGCGCAGCCTCGTCGAGGGCGGCCAGCAGGGGGGACTCTGGCGCCATCCGGTGCGGCGAAGCCGTGCTCTCCTGGGATCCGATAGCTACTAGTATCAGGCAAGCCGAGTGTCCCAGAAAGCGGAGATGTCCAACTTGATTTGGCGGGTGCAGCAGAGGCAGCCGGTGGCCGTCGTCACCCTCGCGGGGCAGGCCGAGGCGGCCGGGGCCGGTGTCCACGACGCGCTGTGGGACTGCCTGGCGGGCATGCCGACCGTGCTGCTGCTGGAGGTGTCGCGGATGGAGGTCGCGGCGTGTTCGGCGCTGAGCTGGATCCGCGATCTTTCCTTCGCGGCCAGGAAATGGCCGGGGGTACCCGTCTATCTTTGCGGAGCCGAGGAGACCGCGCAGCGATGCTCCCTGCCGGGCTACGCCTCGGTCGCGGAGGCGCGCGAGGCGTGGGAGGATGCCGAGCCCGAGGAGCGGCACTCCCTCGCGCTGCCGCCGGTGCCGCAGTCGTGCGCGGACGCGCGCGAGTTCGTGGCCAAGGTGTGCCACGGGTGGGGCATCAAGCGGCCGGTCAGGCTCGCCCAGATCCTCATCTCCGAGCTTGTCTCCAACGCGGTGGTGCATGCCCGCACCGGCCTGGACGTCACGGTGCGGCGCCTCGGGGAGGGCATCGAGCTGAGCGTGCGCGACGACGGAGCCACCAAGCTGCCGGCGGATCTTCCGCCGGATCCGCGCGGATTCGGATTGCAGCTGGTCGAGGCGATGTCGGACTCATGGGGGAGCGCTCCAACGGGCTCGGGTAAGGTTGTGTGGACCAGGCTCTTGGCGTAGCCTATGGAAACGAGGCGGTGATCACCCCGTCCTCTTGAGGTGCTCCAGCAGCCGGGCACCAGCCACGACCAAGCATGCCCTGACCAAGTGGTCGCGGGGCGGGTCAATGGCAGGTGAGTCATGGTTACCAGAACCAAGGCGTCGGCGACCGCCGGCGAAAAGGACGACACTTCATTCGACATCGACGACAACGCTTTCGAGTTCCTCACCGAGATGGGGCGCAGAAAGCCAGGCGATCCTGAGCGTGCGCGTCTTCGTGACGAGGCGATAGCCGCCTACACGCCGCTCGCCCGTCGAGTGGCCGTGCGGTTCCAAAAGCGCGGTGAAGAGCTCGACGACCTCACCCAGGTGGCACTCATCGGCCTCATCAAGGCCGTCGACCGGTTCGATGCCGATCGGGGAGTCCACTTTGTACACTACGCCGTCCCCACCATGCTGGGAGAGCTCAAGCGGCACTTCCGGGATCGCGGTTGGACGGTCCGGGTAAACCGGGGCCTGCAGGAGCTGCACCTGCGCATCGCCAAGGCGGTGCCGCACCTGAGCCAGCAGCTTCAGCGCACCCCGCAAGCGGCGGACATCGCCGAATACCTGGGGGTCGACGAAGAAGAGGTGCTGCAAGGTATGCAGTGCGCGGGTGCGTATGCGCCGCGCTCCCTCAACGACGTCGTGCCCGGTAGTGACGACACCGAGCTCGGCGAGCTCGTCGGTGAGCAGGACCGCCAGCTGGAGCTGGTTCCCGACCGCATGGCCCTGCGCGAGGTGGTCGGGCGGCTCGACGAGCGGGAGCGGCAGATCTTGCGGTTGAGGTTCATGGATAACCTCACCCAGTCCGAGATCGCCTCTCTGATCGGGGTGTCACAGATGCATGTGTCACGCCTTTTGGCGCGCGCCTTCACCCAACTGCGCGAGATGTTGCTCGCGGAGGAGTAGCTGTATCACCTTGCGCGTGCGAAGCAACGCGCGGCAGCGCCGCCATGGGAGCCGACGATCGTGCCTGATCATCTCGCAAACGAAAACCGTGTTTACCAGATGATCAGATCCCGAACGCCGGCGGCGGCGCTGTATCACCTTGCGCGTGCGAAGCAACGCGCGGCAGCGCCGCCATGGGAGCCGACGATCGTGCCTGATCGCCGGAGGCGGCGCTGCATCAGCTACGCCATCAGGGTCCAGCCCTCCGGAAGCTCGATGTGATAGTGCGCCTGCGCGTTGGCGCCGATGCGGACCAGGTGACCGCCCAGGCGCAGCCGGTCGAGCGTCAGCGCTCCCCAGGAGCGGGGCAGGTTGGGGTTCATCCGCACGGTGCGGTTGGGCACGTCAGGCTCCAGCCCGAGAAAGGCGCGCAGCAGCATGAAGGGGGCCGCGCTCGCCCATGCCTGCGGCGAGCATGACGTGGGATAAGGCACCGGGGGGCTGAACGACTCGGCGGAGAAGCCGCAGAACAGCTCGGGCAGGCGCCCACCAAAGGCGAGGCCCGCGCGAAGCAGGCCGTCGGCGAGGCGGTGGGCGAGGTCAACCGCGCCCGGGATGTGGGCGTAACGCATGAGCCCGGCGATGCACAGCGCGGTGTCGTGCGGCCAGACCGACCCGTTGTGGTAGCTCATCGGGTTGAACGCGCCCATCCTGTCCGACAGGGTCCGCAGGCCGAAGCCGGTATCCATGTCGGGGCGGGAAAGCCGGTCGATGAGCGTGGCGGCGTGCTCGTCGGTGACGATGCCGGTCCACAGGCACTGGCCCGCGTTGGTGGTGAGCGCGTCGACGGGCCGCTTCATGCCGTCGAGGGCGATGGCGAGGTGTCCCTCGCCCGGCAACCAGAACGCGCCGGCGAACAGCTCTTTGAGCTTGCCGGCGCGGTCGCGGCAGTTCTCGGCGGTCGCGATGTCGCCGAACGCCTCGGCCAGCTCGGCGCGGGCAAGCCACGCGGCGTAGGCGTAGCCCTGCGCCTCTGCCAGGGCGATAGGCGGGTCGGGCAGGCGGCCTGAGGCGTCGTTCACCCCGTCCCAGCTGTCCTTCCAGCCCTGGTTGGCCAGGCCCCGGTCGGTGTGGCGCTGGTACTCCAGGAAGCCGTCGCCGTCGCGGTCGCCGTACGTGTCCATCCACGTCAGGGCCTTGTCCGCCGCGGGCAGCAGCGGGCGCACCGCCGACTCGGGGGCGCCCCACCGCCACACCTCGCCGAGCAGGGCCACGAACAGCGGTGTGGCGTCGATCGTGCCGTAATAGTGCTTGCCGCCCATGGCAACGGTGCTCTCCGGCCCGAGCCGCAGCTCGTGCAGGATGCGCCCGGGCTCCTCCTCGGTCTGGGGGTCGACGCGCTGGCCCTGCAGGCCGGCGAGCGTCTCGAGGGTGCCGACGGCCATGGTCGGGTCGACCGGCAGCACCATCCAGGCCGACAGGAGGCTGTCGCGCCCGAACAGGGTCATGAACCACGGCGCCCCGGCGGCAAGGAAGACGCGGTAGGGCTCCTCGATGTTCTCGATGCGCAGCGCGTCGATGTCGTGCAGGCTCTGCCGCAGCACCAGCCCCAGCTCTGGATGGTGGGTCTTGATGGAGGTGACCCGGGACAGCCAAGCCGACTTGCCCGCGACCGCGGCGCTGAAACCATCGCGGAAGCGGGGCTCGATGCGCCGGCCATCGATCAGCGGCTGCGCCAGCACCTCCACCTCCCAATGCTGGCGCGGCGGGATCAACGCCTCCCAGGTCAGGCTGCCGGGGCTGGCCTCGGGATCGCGGGTCGCCTGCACGAACAGTCCGCGCGTGCCGTCGCGGCGGCTGAACATGAGGTTGATCCCGGTGGCGACGGTGTCGGCGTCGCTGTGGCGGACTCGCCCCTCCTTCACCGCGAACAGGTCGGCGAAGTCCGCGGCGACGTGGAGCTCCACCCGCACCACCGTCGCTTCCCTGCCCACATTGGACAGGGTGATGGTCTCCTTCATGCCCTCCCCGATGAACCTTCGCCTGACGCACAGCACGGTGGAGTCGGCGTGGCCTGGGGCGGGCGGCCGGCGCAACACGAACCGGGCGGTGAAGCCCTCACCATCCACTATGGACAGTGGTTGCGCCGGTTGCCCATCTAGTCGGAGCTGCCAACCGGACACGATCCGCGTGTCGCGGAAGAACAGCCCTTGTGGACGCCCTATCTCCATATCACCCGTGGCCGTGCAGATGCAGAAGGTAGTTCCTTCGACCATCGTTACCACGTCGCGACCGGCGGTGAGGGACACCGGTTCGCCGGCATTGAAGGGCGTCGAAGAGGTCATCTGATACGCGACCCCGCCATGTCAGTCGCGGGCCGCCAGGACGCCTGCCTGGCCAGCACCTGACGGTAGCAGCGCACATACTTCGAGGCCATGCGCTCAGCGCTGAAGTTGGACTCCACGTGCCGGCGGCACGCGCCCGGGTCGAGCGCCGCAACCGCCTTCAGCGCGCCCGGCAACTCCTCCGGCTGGTCGCACAGGATGCCTGTGACGCCGTCGATGACCACCTCCGGCACCGCCCCCTTTCGCACCGCCACCACCGGGGTGCCGCAGACCATCGACTCGATCATCACCATCCCGAACGGCTCCTCCCACTGCACCGGGAAAAGTAGGCAGCGCGCGTTGACCAGCAGCTCCCGCTTGAGGATCGAATCGGCCACCCCCACTACCTTATCGTTGGGACCGATCAATGGCTCCACCGACTCGGTGAAAAACCGCTTCTCGATCGGCTCGGAGCATTTGCCGGCCAGCACCAGCGACAGCCCGGCGGCGTGCGCCGCCTCCAGCGCCAGGTGCGGCGCCTTGTCCGGGTGATAACGCCCAAGCCAGAGGGCGTAATCCCCCTTGCGAGTGGTGTACGGCCATCTCCGAGGCTGGAGTCCGTTGTGGACGGTTGCGCTCCAGTTCAGCTCTGGCGCCAGGGCCGCCTGCCTGTGGCTGATAGCCACGAGAGAAACATCCGTGCCCAGGGCCCGGTAGAACCTGCGTGCGTCGGAGTGCGGTGGCCCGTGCACCGTCACCACCGTGGGCAGGCCCAGGTCGGCATAGGCGTGCGCGTTGAGCGGTCCGCTGAAGGTGTTGTCGTGGACGATCTCCACCTCACCGGCCATCGCCAGGTCCTCGACGGCCCGGCGGCTCAGGATCCCGTGCAGGACCTCCGGGTACGGTTCGCCGAGCCGCTCCGGGATCGTGTGATCCCACACGGTTACCATGCGCGCCTTGGTGCCGTTGCCCCCGGCGCCGACGATCGTCACCTCGTGCCCCAGGTCCACGAGGCCGTCGGCGAGGTCGGCCAGGACCGACTCCACGCCACCGTACGCGGACGGCGGGACATCGTAGTAGGGCGGCGCGACGAGAGCGATTTTGAGAGACCTTGAAGGATCCCCCGCGGTTTCGTTGAGCTGATCTGGTGAGCCGGATTTCCGGTCTCTGGCAGCTGTATTCCTCACGTTTGTGACATCTACCCAAATGAAGGATGTTTTAATCCTCCGACCAGAGGATGCCCAGGCATGCCTCGTCCGTGACCTGCGGCAACGGGAGGCTCAACAGAGCCTCGGCGCCCGCCTCGCGGTACCCCTTCAGAAGGGCCGTGGCCAGACTCGCCAGAGGGTTGGTCTGGCGCCGGTCCACCACGCCGTCCGTGTAGCCGATCACCGCGTCACCGGGCGAAAGAAGCGCGCTGAACTCGGTAAATTTTGCATCTTCGATCAGGCCGAGGACCGGGCCGCCGTTGCCGGAGAGCAGGTTGGGCTTCCTCGCTTCGCGCCTCAGCAGAACGGGCGGCAGGTGCCCGGCGGAGGCATACCGCAATTCACCCGATTGTGGATCAAACTTCACCAGCATAAGACTGGCCAGCGACGGCTCCTCATCGCGGCGCAGGTCGCTGTTGATCACCTCGAGGACACGGGTCAGCGGCACACCCGCCATCCCCAGCGCGAGCACCGGCCGCACCAGCCGCACGGCGGTCGCCGCGGCCGTCAGGCCGGCGCCGAACATGTCGCCGATGAGCATCAGCACCGAGCCGCCCGGCAGCGCGATGGCGTCGCAGAAGTCGGCGCGCAGCGGCAGCTCGGTGTCGGGCAGGAAATGACGGCCGCGCACACCCGCTCCCGGCACCGACAGGGAGACGGTCTCCTTGGGGTACAACAGGTCCACCAAGCGTGCCGTCAGGTCCTGCTGGGAGGCCAGCCGCAGCCGCCCCGCCGCCGCCCGCGACTGGAGGCTGCGCAGGTGCTGCTCGCGCGCGTACCGGTCGGAGATGTCCTGGGCGAGCAGATAGATGGTCTTGGCCGGAACGTTGGCCGGCGGCACCTCGCAGAAAAGGCGCAGCCAGCGAGGCTCGTCCCTGGCGTCCCCTTTGACCCTGATGTCGACGACGCTGTCGCGCCCCGCGCCCACCTCGGCGATGAAGCGCTCGGCCCGCGCCCGGTCGGCCGGGTCGGCGACGTCGGACAGCGACTCGAACGGCGGGGGTTCGCGAGAGCTGTCCTTGCCGAGCAGCCTGTATATCCCGGCGGACCAGCGGCCCTCTCCCGTGCTCAGGTCCCACTCGGCCCAGCCGAACCCGCCGAACGCCTCCAGCCGCGCCAGATGCCGGTCCTTGCTGATCGTCTCGTCGAGGCGCTCCCACGACGCGAGCACGGCGCCGCCCACGCGGCTGGCGCGGCGCGTGACAAGCATGCGCCGCTTGCGCCCGTTGATGATGGTCTCCTCGCTCACCGCCGGGCGCTGCCACAGCTGGCCCGTGGCAAGCACGTCAACGTAAGCCGCGAAGACACCGTTGTCGGCAAGCAGCGGGTTGACGTCGAGCAACCGTCGGCCGACCGCCCGATCGCCGACCTCACCGCTGACCGCCTCCAGGCGGAAGTCGACGACCGAGCCGTCGCGGTCACGCAAAGGGGTCAGCAGGTACGCATTGCCGTGGATCCCGTCAAGGATCGCCCGGATCCAGTCGAGGTCGCTGGTGATGGCGGCGGCCCCATCGGCCACGGCCGAGGGCCACAGCCTGTTGACAACCCTCCCCGCCGCCGCGGCAAGGTGCGCGAGGTAAAGCTGCATCGACTCGCCGATGCGCCGGGCCACCGGCCAGCCGAACTGGAGCGCGCCCACCACGCGGTCGTCGATGGCCAGCGGGAAGACCATGCGCACCTCACCGGGGCCGATCAGCACGAACTCGTGCGGGGTCAAGCCGTCGAGCATCACCGGGGCGCCCGAGCGCACCGCGTGCGCCACCGCCGTCTTGATCGACGACGGCACCCGGCGCCAGTCGCTGACGGCCTGCGCCGGCCACCCGTGGTTGGCGAGCATGCGCAGGGCACCGTCCGGCTCGGCCACGAACAGGGCCGACGCGGCGCCCGGCTGGTCCTTGAGGCCCACGGTCACGATGGCGCGGGTCAGCTCCTGCGCGTTGGCCGCCGCGTCCATCGCCGCCATCGCCAGCCGAAGCGCACGGTTGGCGCTGACCGAAAGAGAAGGGGCCTTGCGCCGGCCGTCAAGCCCGGTGATGGTGCGAAGCTCCGGCGCGTGCTGCGGGTTGGCCAGACCGAAGGAGGCGGTGGTGGGCATCTCTTGCGGCTCAGCGGGTTCGCCGATCTCGGGCGAGAGGGGCTCCGCGATCTCGGGCGACCCCAGAGCGCGGATCTCGGGCGGCCCGGAGGGGACGCCGCCGTTGGTCGCGGCGTGCTGCCCGGCGGGCACATGGAGGGGGTGGCTGGCGGTGGTGGCGGGATGCTCGGCGTGCAGCTCCGTCGGGAGCGCCGCGACCAGGTCGGCGGCGATGCGCACGAGCGGGGTGTTGGTCTCCTGGGAGCGGGTCGACAGGATCGCGAAGGCGCTCTCAGGGTCGCACCCCAGGCGCTCGGCGAGCATGCCTTTGGCCTGCTCGATCAGGCCACGGGTATGCATCGCCCGGCGGAGGCCCGCAACCTCCTCTTCCAGGCGCTTAACGCGGGCTGGCCAATCTTCTTTCATATGACGGCGGCGCTCCAGCACCTGCGCGTGCAACCAACGCGCGGCGGCAATGCACACTCCACGTGCAGACCCTACGCCGTAGTGGTCATCTGCCTACAGCCCTTTCGAGCTCGGCCTTGGTCATTGAGGAGCGGCCCTTGATGTTTCGGGCCTTGGCCCCGTCATACAGCATGAAACTCATGCGCCCGCCTCTAGAAGCCTCAAACCGAAGATTGTCAGGCAGTGGATTGCGTGTCCGGTTCCGATGGGCTCCACTGGTGGCCATGAAGCTCGTTGGACTGCTCGCTGTCGCGGCTCTGCTCACCGCCGCCGCCGGTTGTGATTCCACGGAACCCCCGCCGGCTGCGAAGCCGCCGGCGTCATCGTCCGCCGCCTCCGCCGACCCGTCGGCGGGCGCGCAACCGTCCACATCGGCCAGTGGCCCCCCCGCCGCGGCCAACCACTTCACCGTCGACGGCACAGGCGTCTACCAGCTCGGGGCCAAGCTCGCCGACCTGCAGGCCGCCGGCCAGCTCGCCGACGTGAAGACCGGAGGGGCGACCTGCGGGCAGAACACCACCGCCAAAGGCACCGGCCAGTGGTCCGATGTCCGGGTCTCGGCCCGCCCCGACGGCAAGATCTACCTGGTGGTCAACCGGTCGACCAACATCCCCACGCCGTCAGGTGCCTGGCTGGGCATGACCCTGGCGGCGCTGCAATCCATCTACGGCCCCATCGGCGAGGAGCTGGCCCAGGGCACCGCCAAGGCGTACCTGGTGACGACGACGTCGGGCCGGGGCATGCTGTTCGACCTCGACCCCAACACCAAGAAGGTGATCGCCATGATCGCCAGCGACGCCAACTACCTCAAGACCAGCTACCTTGGCGGGACGGACTACTGCTGAGCCCTAGGCCAGGGGCCCTATGCTGGAAAAATGGACTGGCGCACCAAGGGCCTCTGGCTACCCTCCGGGGACGCGACCGCGGTGATCGGGACGACCCTTTTCGACGGCCCGTTCAGCTGGCCCGTCATGGTGATGAAACGGTCCGCGATCGCGGCCAACATCGCCACCATGGCGGGCTACTGCGCGCGCCACGGGGTTTCGCTTGCGCCGCATGGCAAGACGACCATGGTGCGGTCCATAATGGACGCGCAGCTGGCGGCAGGCGCCTGGGGAATCACCGTGGCCACACCCAACCAGGCCCTGATCGCCGCGAACTGGGGCGTGCCAAGGGTTCTCATGGCCAACGAGCTGCTCGACACGCGCGTGCTGCGCTGGGCGGCGTCGCGGGACTGGGAATTCCTTTCCTATCTGGACTCGCTGGAAGGGGTTGCCGCGCTTGAGGAAGCGGGCGTCCGCGCTTCGGTTTTGATTGAGATGGGTACCCACAAGGCCCGCACCGGATGCCGGACGGTGGCCAAAGCCGTCGAGGTCGCCTCGGCCGCCCGTGCTCTCAAAGGTGTCGAAGTCGTTGGGGTGTCGGGCTTCGAGGGCCAGATGGCCTCCACCGCCGAGTTGCGGGCGTTCCTGGGCTTGATCCGCGAGGCGTCGCAAGCGATCGGTGGCACGATCGTCAGCGCCGGCGGCAGCGCTTTCTTCGACATCGTAGTGGAGGAGCTCAAAGGCGTGGCGCCGCAACTGATCCTGCGCAGCGGCTGCTACGTGGCGCACGATCACGGCCTCTACGCGGAGTCGAGCCCGCTGGCCGGCGCCCTCGTCCCGGCGCTTGAGGTGTGGGCGCAGGTGCTTTCGGCGCCCGAGCCCGGTTTCGTGGTCGCGGGTGCGGGCCGGCGGGATGTCCCGCATGACTCGGGCATGCCCGTCCCGCTGCTCGTGCGCGGGCGCGACGGTGTCATGCGACCCCCCGACGGTGGGGCGCTGGTCGAGCGCCTGTCCGACCAGCACGCCCACATCACCGGCCTGACCGCCGGGCCGGGGGAGCTGGTCTGCTTCGGCATCTCCCATCCGTGCACGGCTTTCGACAAGTGGCGGGTGATCCCCGAGGTCGATGACGCCTACCGGGTCCTCGACCTGCTCGAAACCGGCTTCTAATAGACATCGGATGAATCAAGTGGTTACATGACTGTCAACATTCCTAAATATGGAAGGCAGTCATGAAACGCAGCGTCCTTTCCCTGCTAATCGTGGTGGCTCTGCTTTCCGTGCCGCAGACCGCCGCCCACGCCGCCGACCTCTACGAGGCCGAGAGCGCCACCATCTCGCAAGGTGTGGTCGAGTCCAACCACCCCGGCTTCACCGGAACCGGTTTCGTAAACTACGACAACCTGATCGGTAGCTACGTCCAGTTCGCGGTGACCGCACAAGCCGCGGGCACGGCGACGCTCATCCTGCGCTTCGCCAACGGCAGCACCGCCGACCGCCCGATGGACATCGCCGTCAACGGCACCGTCGTCTCGGCCGGGCTCAGCTTCCCCGTCACCGGCGCCTGGACCACCTGGAGCACCAGGACTTTGACCGCCGCCGTCAATGCGGGCAGCAACACCGTGCGCGCCACGGCCACGACCGCGGGCGGCGGGCCCAACCTCGACTCGCTGTCGGTCACCGTCGTCGCCGCCACGCCCGACTACCAGGCCGAGAACGCCACGATCTCGCAAGGCGTCGTCGAGTCCAACCACCCCGGCTTCACGGGGACCGGTTTCGTGAACTACGACAACGTCCTCGGGTCCTATGTGGAGTTTCAGGTCACCGCCGCCAGCGCCGGTGCCCACACGCTGACCTTCCGGTTCGCCAACGGCACCACCGACAACCGCCCGATGGACATCCGCGTCAACGGCGGGTTATCGGCTTCGTCCATGGCTTTTCCGGGTACCGGTGCGTGGACCACATGGACGACAAGATCGACGACAGCGGTGTTGAACGCCGGCACCAACACGATCCGCGCGACCGCGACGACGGCCTTCGGCGGCCCCAACCTCGACAGGTTGAGCGTCGCGAAGCAGGCAAGCGCCTTCAACCACCCCGGCGTGCTCGTCAGCCGCGACCAGCTCGACACCGTCAAAGCACGGGTCAACGCCGGTGTGCAGCCGCAGCGCGCTGCCTACGACGCGATGATCGCCAACAGCGCGGCGTCGCTGAGCTGGACCCCGCGCCCGCGCGCGGTCGTCGAATGTGGACCGTCGTCCAACCCGAACTTCGGCTGCTCCGATGAGCGCGAGGACGCGATCGCCGCCTACACGCATGCTTTGCGTTGGTACATAACGGGTGACAGCCGTTATGCCAACAAAGCAATCCAGATCATGGATGCCTGGTCGGGTACCATCACGGACCACACCAACAGCAACGCACCCTTGCAAACCGGCTGGGCCGCAGCGTCCTGGTCGCGCGCCGGGGAGATCATCCGCCATACCTACAGCGGCTGGCCCGCCGACCGCGTAAACCGCTTCGCCTCCATGCTGCGCAACGTGTACCTGCCGGAAATCATCAACGGCAGCCCCAACACCAACGGCAACTGGGAAGCCATCATGATGGACGCCACCATCGGCATCGGCGTCTTCCTTGATGACCGCACCGTCTTCGACAAGGCCGTGTCCATCTGGCGCGGGCGCGTCCCCGCCTACATCTACCTGACCACCGACGGGCAGTATCCGAAATCGCCGCCCGGCAGCCGCTACGACACGCCCGCCGAACTGATCGACTACTGGCAGGGCCAGAGCACCTTCGTCGACGGCCTCGCGCAGGAGACCTGCCGCGACTTCGGCCACACCGGATGGGGCTTCGCCGCCTCGATCCACGTCGCCGAAACCGCCCGGCATCAGGGCCTCAACCTCTACGCCGAGATGCAGACCCGCATGACCAAGGCGCTGGAGTTCCACGCCAACTACGATCTGGGCGCCACCGCGCCTTCGTGGCTATGTGGCGGCAGCCTCGACCGGGGACTCGGCCCGATCCCGGAGGTTGGCTACAACCACTATGCGACGCGGCTTGGCCTGAGCCTGCCGAAGACCAAGCAGCTCATCGAGACCCGGCTGCGCCCGACCGGCATAAGCCACTTCCTGGCCTGGGAAACCCTGACCCACGCCAACAACCCGTAACGCTCGGCGCCCGCGGGCACCTCCGGCCCGCGGGCGTGCCTGGATCGCCGTTCATTCCCGGTAGACGGCGCAGATCCGGTGGTCCCAGGGCCGGCCCGCATACAGGTCGTGGTCGTGGAGGATGCCCTCCACGGTGAACAGCCGGCCCTCGCCGCTTCGCAGCTGGGGCCAGTTGAACCCGGGTACCTCAAGATAGATCTTGTCGAGCGGGAACGTGTGGAACAGGTACTTGATGAACAACGTCGTGGCCTGTGCCGCCGCGCCTGTGCCGACGAACTGCGGCGGGAACACGGCACCGACACTCACATGCCTCATCGCAAAACCGGCGTTGTAGGCCACGACCAGCCCGACGATCTCGTTCGCCTCGGCGGTGCGCACGGTGAACTGAACGAGCACCTGTGACCACAGGTCGGCGGCGAACTTGTCGAGGGCGGGGGGCGCGCCACGGTACCGCCAGCGGAAGCAGGTCTCCGGCCGGGTGGCGAGCCCATACAGGTAGCCGATGTCGTCGGGCAGGATCGGCATCAGCCGGAACGTCTTGGTGGCCAGTTCCGGGACCAGAGGGTCGCGTTCCGGTGCCGGCGGTCGCGCCGGGGGGCCGATGTCGATGGTCTCGCCATCGCGGGTGACCTTGATGGACATCCGGCGCGCCGCCGCCTTTTCCAGCAGTGTGAGCACTTCCCCGACGGTGATGGGCACCGCCTGCCGCGGGTCAACCTCGACACCACTCTCCTCCATCCAGGTGAGCAGGCGCATCATGGCCAGGCTGTCCAGGGCAAGCTCGTCTCGCAGCTTGGTGTCCTCACCCAGCGCGTCGAGCTCGACCCCCAGCAGCGTGGCCAGGTGCGCCCGCTCCGTCTCGCGCCGCGACAGGTGTTGCGGCACCGTGGTTTCCATTGTCTTCATTGGACCTTCCCTTTCGAGGCGAGTTCGCCACATAGATACCGGCGCCGCGCCTCGGCGCGGCGCAGCTTGCCCGAGGAGGTCTTGGGGATCCGGCCGGGAGTCAACGCCACGACATCGGCGGGGCGCATGCCGGTCTCCTCGCTCACCGCGGCGGCGACCGCCCTGCGCACGCCGCGGGCATCGGTCCCACGGAACTCCACCGCCACGATGAGCCGGTCGCCCGGATCCTCCGGATGGCTCGGATCTTCCGGATCGCTCGGCACCCCGAAGGCGACCGCGCCCCCGGCGCGGACCGCGGGCACCCGTGCCGCCGCGACCTCGACGTCCTGGGGATACACGTTTCGCCCGGCGCAGAACAGCACATCCTTCTGCCTGCCGCAGACGACCAGCTCACCGTCGGCGAGGTAGCCCAGATCGCCGGTGTTGAACCAGCTTCCCGGCGGTGGCGGCGGCTCGCCCCAGTAGTGCCCGACCACCGAGGATCCACGCACCTCGATCCGCCCGATCTGGCGCGATGGGGCCGGCGCGCCGGATTCGGGATCGGCAACGCGGATCTCGGTACCCGGTACGGGCGGCCCAAGCATGACCAGGCAACGGGCCGCGGCACCGGCCGCCGGTCTGGCATAGCCCTCACGCTGCAGGGCATCCGGCTGTACCCGGTCGACCACCACACCGGTGCCGGGTGGCGAGATGCTTGCCGCGAGCGTCGCCTCGGCCAGGCCGTAGGCGGGAACGATGGCCGCCGGGTCGAGCCCGCAGCGCCGCCCGGCGGCGGCGAACCGCGCCAGCCCTTCGGCCGATATCGGCTCCGCGCCGCAAAGGAGGAACCGCAACGGGCTCAGGTCCAGTTCCGTGTTCGCCTCCAGCAGCGAGGTCACGAGCCTGAAGGCGAAGTTCGGTGCGCCGGTGGTGGTGATCCGGTGCCGCGATGCGGCCTCGAGCCAGCTCATCGGCCGCAGCGCAAACGACGCGGGCGTCTGGAGGAGCAGCGTCCACCCGCACGCCATCGGCAGGCACGCGAACCCGATCAAGCCCATGTCGTGATAGAGCGGCAGCCAGCTCAGCATGCGTACGGCTTCGCCGCCGTAGCCGAAGGCTCCTTTGATCGCGTCGAGGTTGGCCGCCAGGTGGCCGTGTGTGACCGGAACGCCGCGCGGGTCGCTCGTCGAGCCACTGGTGTATTGCAGTATGGCCAGATCCGCCGGATCCGGTGGGATGAGCCGCTTCGCGGGCAGGGCCCGGGATTCCTCGACCACCTTCGGCAGCGACAGCGCCCGCACCGGGTACAGGTCCGCCTCGCCGTCGGCCAGCACGATGTCGAAGCGGGCGTCCGCGAAGATGGCGTTGCGCGACGCGGGATCCGACCGCCGTGGTGCCGGTGGCAGCACGCTGACCGCCGCCCCGCTGAGCCACACCGCCTGGATCGCCACCATCATGTCGACGCTGGTGTCGCCGATCAGGGCGACCCTGCTGCCGAGAGCGATGTCCATTTTGGACATGAAGGTGGCCATGCGCCGTGCCCGGTCGTGCACCTGTGCCCATCGCACCACGAGTTCGTCACCGCCACGGAAGGTGGTCAGAGTGCCCGCATCCGATGCAGCAGCTGCCATGGCCTCCACGACTGTTCTCATGACACCAGCCTCGCTATGGGCGTTCACGCGGTCGCTCTCCGGTCTCTCTTCGATGCGCAAAGGGCGATGGCGCAGCAGCAACGAGCGGTCCCGGCCGCTTGAGCCAAGCGGCCGGGACCTGAAAGGATGACCGAGGTGCTGCCCTGATCAGCAGGGGGTCGTCCAGCGCGGGTCGGCGCTGATCCAGCCGTCCACCGGAGCGTTGATCTTGTACCTGCCGTTTTGCAGGTCGATGACGTTGACGACGTCGCCCCGGTGCAGGTGGGTGAAGGAGTCGTAGCCGGTGGATTTGCGGAAGACAGCCAAATCCACTGCTGTCACCTGGCGACACGATTGGATCCACACGTCGTCGGTCGCGACGGTGGGGGAGAGGTCGGCCTGGGTGGCGTTCCAGGTGTTGGCCGGTGCGGCGGGTGCCGCATTGGCGGGGGTGGCGGCAGCGCCGAACGCGGTGAACACCGCGGCGGTCAGCCCGGCCGCACGGGCCACTCGCACTCGTGTAATCGTCATGAAGACGCTCCTTTCCGTGGTTCGCGAGAGGTTCGCGTGACTTGAGCCTCGTCCCGCGGGTTCATCGGATCGACCTTCGTCCACTCTCCATGCGGCCAGGCCCGTCCTTTACAAAGATTTGCGGTTGACCTCGGACGGACGCGGCGACAATCAAACACGTGTATCTCTGGGGGGAGGATGAGTGGAGTTTCGCATCCTGGGGCCGCTGCAGGTGCTGGATGACACCGGCCGGTTGATGGCGTTCGGGCCCAGACAGGCCAAAGTCCTTGCCGCGCTGCTGCTGGCTCCCAACGCGGTCGTCTCCGTGCCCGAGCTCGTCTCGGCCGCCTGGGACGACCCGCCCGCGACCGCCCGGCGGCAGATTCAAAACTGCATATGGATCCTCCGCAAGCACGTTGCCATCGCCGCGGACGGACCCGGGTACCGGATCCCCAACGGTGCTCTTGACGCGCAACGGTTTCAAGACCTCACCGCGTTGGCGGACAAGGACGTCGCGGCGGGACAGCCGGAACGTGCGGTGGAGCGGCTGACCGACGCTCTCGGGCTGTGGCGCGGTCCGGCCCTGTCGGGTTGCACCAGCGAGTTCATCCGCGCGGGTGCCGCCCTGCTAGACGAGCAGCGGCTGGCAGCGCGCGAGCAGCGGATCGACCTGGAGCTCTACCTTGGCAAGCAACACTGCCTGGTCGCGGAGCTGATGGAGCTGGCAGGCAACAACCCGTTGCGGGAGCGGCTTGTCGGGCGGCTGATGACGGTGCTGCACATGTCGGGACGCCAGGCAGAGGCGGTCGCCGCATACCAGCGGCTGCGTACCCAGCTCGGCGAGGAGCTGGGCGTGGACCCGAGCCCGGCGCTACAAGCCACGTACACCGCCATGTTGCGCAACGAACTTCGCGTCGAGGTGGGGCATGAGGCGCGCACGATCGTGCGCCAGCTGCCCGCCGCCAGCCCACACTTTGTCGGCCGCGGCGCGGAGCTCCGGGCGTTGGACGCATGGGCGGACAGCCGCGAGGTCCTAGACGAGACCGGGGTCGTCTGTGTTCTGAGTGGCATGGCGGGAGTGGGCAAGACCGCGCTTGCCCTGCACTGGGCCAACCGGGCGGCGCACGCGTTCCCGGGCGGGCAGCTGTACGTCAACCTGCGCGGCTACGACCCGTGGAAGGCGCCGATGTCGCCCGGCGAAGCCATCGACAGGGTGCTTGACGTCCTGGCGGTACCCGGCCCGCACATCCCATCCGACGCCGAAGCCAAGGCATCGTTGCTTCGCGGCCTGCTTCACCGCCGGAGGATGTTGCTGGTGCTTGACAACGTCCGGGACTCGGAACAGGTGCGGCCCCTGCTGCCAGGCGCCGGGTGCTTCGTCCTGTGCACCAGCCGCAACGAGCTCACCCGGTTGGTGGCGGCGCACGGCGCGCATCCGGTCAACGTGGGACTGCTCAGCCGGTGCGAGGCATGGGAGCTGCTGGCTCTGCGGCTCGGGCGCTCGCGCGTGAGTTGCGAGCCGCAGGCGACCGAGCACGTCATCGCCGCCTGTGGCCGGCTGCCGCTCGCGCTGGGCATCGTCGCCGCGCGCGCCGCCGCACGGTCGGGGTTTTCGCTTACCACGTTCGCCGGCTGGCTGCGCGAGCCGTGCCGGCGCCTCGACGAGCTGGCCGCGTTCGCGGATGCCGACCCGTTCATGGACGTCCGCGCCACCCTCGGCTGGTCATACGCGACCCTCTCGCCGGCGGCGGCGCAGCTATTCCGGTTGCTCGGCCGGGACCCGGCGCGCGAGATCTGCGGCCCGGTGGCCGCTCGGCTGCTGGATGTGCCCTTGGCGCAGGCACGCTCCCTTCTGGCCGAGCTGGCGCGCGCTCATCTGGTCGACGAGCCCGATCCCGACCGGTACAGCCTGCATGATCTGGTGCGCGTGTACGCCGCCGAGCAGTGAGTCACCGCGGGGCAGATCGCCCCGAAGAGCGATCTGCCGCGGGAAGCTTTCAGCTCTTGCTCTCGACGGTGCTGCGGATGGTGATGAGCTCGGCCTTGATCTGGTTGCTGAGCTGCTTGTTGTACCACATCACCGTGACGAAGCTGCCCTCGTCGGCCCAGGCGCAAGCGGCGGTCGGGATCGTCTCGATCTTCAACATGCCGCACTTGGCGTAGCCACCCATCGGGCCGGGATCGACATCTGTCACGCCGGTCATGTCGGCAAGGCCCGCCTCCTTGGCCATGCCGTTGAAAGTGGCCTCGAAAGCGGCCTTGGTCATCGCAACGGTCGTGGTGGCGGCGGCCAGGTAGACCTTGTCCTTCCTCGCATCCGCAGTGCCGTAGTAGGCGACGACCGCGGTGGAGATCCGGCTGTCCTTCTTTATCGCCGCTTCGGTGTCGGCCGCGAGCTTGGTGTGGGTGCTGTCGGTGAGCTTCGCCCGGGTACCCAGCTTGTCGGGCGCGGCGACCTTGATGGTCGGCTTCTTGGAGGGCGTGCCGCTGGGCGGCTTCGCGCTCGAACTCGGGTTGCTGGAGCCGGACGGCTTGTCGTCGCCGGCGAAGGGGTTGACGAGCCAGACCACGACGCCGCAGCAGAGCAGCAGCAGCACGACGGCACCGGCGGAAAGCCCTATCCACAAGCCTTTGTTTGACTTCTTCGGCGGGTATGCGGTCGGCGGCGGCGAGGTGGCGGGCTCGCCATACTGCTGCCCATATTGGGGCTGGCCGTACTGCGGTTGGCCGTACTCGGGCTGGCCGTACTGCGGCTGCCCATACTGGGGCTGGCCGTACTGCGGTTGGCCGTACTCGGGCTGGCCGTGTTGGGGCTGGCCGTGTTGGGGCTGGCCATACTGCGGCTGGCCATATTGCGGCTGACCATATTCGGGCTGGCCGTGTTGGGGCTGGCCGTGCTGGGGCTGGCCATATTCGGGCTGGCCATATTCGGGCTGGCCGTGCTGGGGCTGGCCGTGCTGGGGCTGGCCATATTCGGGCTGGCCGTACTGCGGCTGGCCGTACGGGGGCTGCTGCCCACCGTACGGGTCGGGCTGTTGGTACGACCCGCCCTGAGGATAGGACTGGCCGTACTGCTGGCCACCATAGGGATCCTGCTGCTGGCCTCCATGAGGATCCGGCTGCTGCCCGCCCTGGTTGGACGGCGGCTGCCATGGTTGCCAGTTTTGTTGATCTGACATGTCGACTCCACGATTGAGGGGAGGCGATCAGGCTAACAAAACCGGGCGAGAAAGCGTGCCCCCGGTCTCTATGCCTTCGGCCGTTTGGCCGCGACGAACTCGCGCAGGCGCGCCAAAGGCCAGGTATTTATGACATTTTCGGCGGTGACCCAGCCGCGCTGGGCGATCGCCACCCCGAACCGCATGTTGCCCAGGTGGACGGTGGAGTGCGAGTCGGAGTCGACGGCGAACTTCACACCGTGCTTGCGGGCGAGAAAGACCAGATCGTCGGGCAGGTCGAGGCGGTCAGGGAAGCTGTTTATCTCGATGGCAGTACCGGTGGCGGCGGCCGCCTCGAAGACGGCCTCGAAGTCGGCCTCGATCCGCGGGCGGCGCCCGATCTGGCGCGTCGTCAGATGGCCGATGACGTTGACGTAAGGATTCTCGATGGCGCGGATCAGGCGGCGCGTCATCTCCGCGGCCGGCTGGCGGAACTGGGAGTGCACCGAGGCGACGCAGATGTCAAACCCGGCAAGGAAATCTGGCCCCCAGTCGACCTCGCCGTCGGGGTCGATGTTCAGCTCGCTGCCGTGCAGCAGCACCATGTCGCCGCTGTCCAGGGCCCGCAACTGCGAGCGTTGGTTGAGCATCTTCTCGTCGGTCATGCGCTGCATCACCAGGTTGGGGGCGTGGTCGGTGACGGCGTAGTACTCGTAGCCGCGCTTGAGCGCCGCCTCGACCATGCGCTCCAGCGGCGCCACGCCATCGGTCAGGTCGGTGTGGGAGTGCAGGTCGCCGCGCAGATCCTCCACCCTCACCAGCTCGGGCAGCGCGGCACCGTCGAGCTCGCCCCGATCCTCGCGCAGCACGGGCGGGATCCACGCCAGCCCGACGGCCGCATACACCTCCTCCTCCGTGCGGGCGCGCGCCGGGAGGGAGCCCAACGATGAGAGCTTGGCATTGTGGGCGGGCGAGCCGGTGGCGTACTGCAAGGCTGTGCCCCAGGCGGCCTCGTCCACCACGTGCAGGTCGACCTTTAACCCGTTCACCGCGCGGACCGTGCTGTGCTCCGGCCCGTGCGCGATCACCTCGGCGACGAGCGGCATGTTGACGAAGGCCTCCATCACGGCCTCGGGCTTGGCGGATGCCGCGACGATGTCCACGTCGCGGATGGACTCCTTCATCCGGCGCAGCGAGCCGGCCACGGCGCAGCGCTGCACACCGTCCACAGCGGACAATGTGGAGACGAACGTCTCGGCGAGGTCGAGCGCGACCGGGATCAGCACCCGGCCGCCGCCCGCCCGCAGCTGCTCGACCCCACGGCGGATGTTCTCCACCGCCTTGGGGCCGAAGCCGCGCAGGCCATCGAGGCGTCCCTCGCCGATCGCCGACTCGAGTTCATCAACGGATTTGATGCCCAATTGGCCGGCGAGGACCATGGCCTTGGTGGCGCCCACCCCGGGGACCCTCATGAGCTGGCGGGTGCCGGGGGGCACCTTACCGCGCATCTTCTCCAATGCCTCGATGCGCCCGGTGGCGAAGTACTCGACGATCTTCTCCGCTGTGGACCGGCCGACGTTGGGGATCTCCTGCAGCTCCTCGAGCTCAAGCGTCGACACGTCGAGGTGGTGACCGAGGACCGCGCGAGCCGCCTTCTCATATGCCCGAGCCTTGAAGCCTTGCCCACCGCTGACAGCGATCAGGTCGGCGAACTCCTGCAGGAGCGCTCCGACCACGTGATTAGGCCGGGCCATGGTCCCAATCCTACAGATGAGATCCCGCGTGTACCGAGCGAAGATGTGGGTAAATTCCCCGAATGACCCAGGGGTATGCCGATCAGTTGCTCATAACCCTGAAACGGGCGGCCGCCGTGCTCAAGAGCACCGGCGTCCCGTTCGCGCTCGCCGGAAGTTTCGCCGCCTACGCGCACGGCGGCGCATCCAGCGATCACGATGTCGACTTCCTCATCAAACACGAGGACGTCGAGCGGATCCTCGAGGCCCTGAGCGACAGCGGCTTCCGAATCGAGCATCCGCCCGAGGACTGGCTCGTCAAGGCCTACGACGGCGACGAACTTGTTGACCTCATCTACCGCCCCATCGAGATCCCCGTCACCGATGAGACCCTGGCCGACGCCCCGATGATGAACGTTGGGCCGATCAGCCTCCCCGTGCTGTCGGCGACCCAGCTGATGGTGCACAAGCTGCTCACCTTCGACCAGCACCACTGCGACTTTGCCCGTGCCCTCCCGCTCGCGCGGTCGCTCCGCGAGAAAATCGACTGGGAACGGGTGCGAAAGGACACCGCCGACTCGCCATACGCGGCGGCTTTCCTGGTACTTGTCGAGAGACTGGGGTTGGCATTCCATGAACATGCATGACGAGAGCAAACACGACGAGTATGCCGAGGCGGAGCTCCAGCGTTGCCTCGCCGAGGGCGAGGACCTCTCCGAGCAGGGCATCGACGTCACCCGCCACAACGGCATCGTCGTGGTGCGAGGCGAGGTGGAAAGTGCCGCCCGGCGCGACGCGATCATGCGTTGCGTCAGCGACAACTTCCCGGACAAGGAAGTGCGCTGTGAGATCGTGCTGATCCCGGTCGGCACGCCGGCCGAGGCGGAGGACGTGTCGTGACAAGGATCGCCGCCGTCGGCGATGTTCACATGGACTTCGACGTGCTTGGCAGGTTCCGGCCGGCACTCGAGAACCTCCACGAGCACGCCGACATGCTGCTGCTGGCCGGCGATCTCACGCGCCACGGCACCGCGCAGGAAGCACGCTGCGTCGCGGAGGAGTTCGGCGGCCTGCGGGTACCCGTCATAGCCATATTGGGAAATCATGACTACCACTCCGACCATGAAGTGACGGTGACCCGAATCCTGTGCGAGGCGGGGATCCACGTCCTGGAAGGGGATGCGACAGTCGTCGATTGCCAGGGCGTCCCCGTGGGGATCGCCGGCGCCAAAGGCTTCGGTGGCGGGTTCGCGGGCCGCTGCGCCAGCGCCTTCGGTGAGCCGCAGATGAAGGCCTTCGTCGAGCACACGGAGGCCAGCGCGGAGCGGCTTTCAAGGGCATTGAAGGAAGTGGATACCGAGTGCAAGATCGCGTTGACCCATTACTCCCCGGTGCCGGAGACCCTCCTCGGTGAGCCCCTGGAGATCTATCCGTTCCTGGGGTCCTACCTGCTGGCCGAGGCGATCGATCGGGGCGGCGCGACCCTGGCGATCCACGGTCACGCCCACCACGGTTCGCCGCGCGGGACGACACCGGGTGGGGTGCGCGTGCGCAACGTCGCCCACCCGGTGATCAGGCAGGCCTACTCAGTCTTCTCGCTGTAGATATTCGGCGACCACCGCGAGGTCGGCGACGAAGGCGGCGTAGGCCTCGTCGCGCTCGGTGGAGCGCAGGATGCTCGACGGGTGCACGGTCGCAAGCACCTCGATGTCGCGCCACGGCACGAGCGTGCCGCGCGACTTGGTGACCCGGAAAGTCTTGCCCAGCAAGGCTTGCGCCGCCGTGCTGCCGAGGACCACGATCAGGTCCGGCCTGGTGGCCTTGAGCTCGGCCTCCAGCCACGGCAGGCACGCGGTGATCTCGGTCTGGTTGGGCTTGGCGTGGATGCGGCGCTTGCTCTCCCTCGTACTGGTGTGCTTGAAGTGCTTGACGGTGTTGGTGAGGTAGACCTGCTCCCGCTCCAGGCCGGCATCGACGACGGCCTTGTCGAGCAGCCGGCCCGCCGGGCCGACGAACGGGTGGCCCTCACGGTCCTCGATGTCACCCGGCTGCTCGCCGAGCATCATGATGCGGGCGGGGCTGGGACCCTCGCCGAACACTGTCTGCGTCGCCTCGCGGTAGAGCTGGCAACCGCGGCACGATGCCGCGGCCGCTCGCAGTTCCTTGAGCGAGTCGGTCTGCGCCGGCAGAAACGACTCGGCGCCCACCTCGGCCATATCATCGTTTTACCCCTGGTGTTCGCTGTTTGAACCAATACATCGGGGGTAAACGCCGGTCATGGAACTTCTACTTTGGATCCTGGCCGTGGTGCTGGTCGTGTCCGGCATCGTGGCGATCTTCCGCAGCCAACTGCTCTGGGGAATCGTCCTCATCATCGTTGGGCTGCTGGTCGGTCCTGGTGGAGTCAGCCTGTTTACCTGACCGCCCGCCAGCATTGGCCTCGAATCAGGGGGTAGGGGTGGACGCCCGGCAACCGTGTTGCCGGGCGTCCATCATCCCCGTGGCGTAGTTTGGTTACATGTTCGGCGTGGAGCAGGTTGTCGAAGGCGACCGTGTGTCGGTGAGGGTGACCGGTGACATCGATCTGGCGACGGCCGACAAGGTCGGTGAGGCGCTCACGGAGGCCCTGGCAAAGGGGTCTGCTGTGTGGGTCGACCTGTCGGCGGTCACGTTCCTAGACTCCACCGGGATCCGCGCCCTGGTCCAGGCGCATCGCAGGGCGTCCGGACAGGGCACGAGCCTTTACGTGCACGGGGCGCAGCAGTGGGTGGCCAAGGTGCTTGAGGTGACCGGTGTGGGGCCGTTACTGGCGCCGCCCGCTGGGTAACCGGGCCGCATGCGGATTGGGCTTTTACTTTCCAGCGAGGAGTACCCGCCCGAGCGCCTGATTGCGCAGGCCAGACGGGCGGAGCGGGCGGGCTTCGGCGGGCTGTGGATCTCGGACCATTTCCATCCCTGGCTGGATGACCAGGGCAACAGCCCGTTCGTATGGTCGATGATCGGGGCGCTGAGCCAGGCGACGAAACTGCCGATCACGACGGCCGTCACCTGCCCGACCATGCGGATCGAGCCGGTCATCATCGCCCAGGCCGCCGCGACCAGTGCGGTGATCACAGGCGGCAAGTTCGTGCTCGGCGTGGGCACCGGCGAGGCGCTCAACGAGAGCATCACGGGCCGGGCGTGGCCGCCCGCCAAGGTGCGGCGGGAGATGCTCGAGGAGGCGATCGGCCTCATGCGCAAGCTGTGGACCGGCGATTCCGTGACCCACCTTGGCGAGTACTACACCGTGCATCATGCGCGCATCTACACGCTGCCGACGAAGCCGCCGCCCGTCTACATCTCCGCCGCGGGGCCCAAGTCGATGGACCTGGCCGTGCGGCTGGGCGACGGATACATCTCCGCCCGGCCCGACGCCGATCTGGCGCGGAGGTTCCGGGAGGGGGCGGGCGCGGGCAAGCCGATGCAGGGCGGCATGAAAGCGTGCTACGCGGCGGACGAGAACGAGGCGGCGAAGATCGCTCGGGAGAAGTGGCGGATCTCGGCGGTACCCGGTGAAATAGGCCAGGTGCTGCCGACACCCCAGCACTTCGACCAGGTGTCGAAGCTTGTCACGCCCGAGATGATGCTCGAGCACATCACCTGCGGGCCTGACCCGGCATTACACCTTGAGCAGGTCGAGAAGTACCGCCGGGCCGGCTTCGACGAGCTGTACGTCGCACCGGTGGGGCCCAACGACGAGCAGATGATCGACCTCTACGCCTCGGAGATCATTCCGAAACTTGGTGCGGTGTAAGCGGTTTGAGGGCCGGCCCGGAGACGATCGAGCCGTCGAGGTCGAACCGCGACCCGTGGCACGGGCAGTCCCAGGTGGCCTCGGCGTCGTTGAAGCCTACAACGCAGCCCATGTGGGTGCAGGTGCCTTCGACCGCGCGCAGGCCCCCCTGCGGGTCGCGGTAGATCGCCAGGCGCTCGCCGTCGACCATCAGCACACGGCCCTCGCCGGGCGCGATATCCGACAGCGCCTCCGCCCGCTGCGTCTCGACCCGGTCGCCGATGAAGTGGCGTGCCGTGGCGGCGACGTTGCGCGCGACCCCGGTGACGGCCTCCTTCAGGGTGATCCGCCGCGGGTCGAAGATGTTCGCCCAGGGGAGCGGCTCGCCCGCCACCAGCGAGGCGATCAGGCGCCCCGCCGCTACGCCGTTGGTCATGCCCCAGCCGCCGAAGCCCGTGGCGACAAAGACGTTGTCGCCCATGCCCGGGAAGCGGCCGACGTACGGCACGCCGTCGGAGGTCTCGTAGTCCTGCGCGCTCCAGGCATAGGGGAACTCGGTGACGCCGAAGCGCTCGCCGGCCCAGTTGGCCAGGGTCGCGATCCGTTGCCGCACACCGGGTGCGCCGGGCGGGTAGATCTCGCCCGTGACTATAAGCAGGCGCTTGTCCCCATACGGCGCGGTCCGCACCGAGCGCATGCCCTCGTCGCGGGTGATGTACATCCCTTGCGGGTCAAGGCTTTTGTCGATGGGCGCGGCGAGCACCAGCTCGCGGCGCGGCGAGAGCCGGGGCACCAGGGCGACCCTGTCCAGGATCGGGAAGTGCGTGGCCACGACGACGACCTCGGCCTGGACCGTGGCGCCCTGCTCCGTCTTCACGGTGCGGCCGTCGATATCGACGACGCGGGTGTTCTCGTGGATGCGGGGCAGGTCGGCGGCGAGGCCCCGCAGGTAGCGCAGCGGGTGGAACTGCGCCTGCCCCTCGACCTTGACCGCGGCCCCCGACGCCCCGGGGAGGGGGACGCTTGTCTCGTAGCTTGCGGGCAGGCCGGCCTTTCTCGCGGCCTCCGCCTCCTGCTTGATCTCATCCAGATTGGACGAGTAGGTGTAGGCGGGGAGGCGTTCAAGCTCGCATTCGATCGGCTGCGCCGCCACGTGTTTGAGCGCATCGGTCTGCGCCTGCGCGTAGAACAAGGCGGTCTCCGGCTCCAGGCGATGATAGATGAGCGTGTGCTGCGCGGTGAGCTTGGCCGTGGTGTGGCCGGTAACGCCCGACATGATCCGGCCCGCGTCGAGCAGCATCACGTCGTGGCCGGCGCGGGTCAGCTCCCAGGCGGTGCACATCCCGGCGATGCCACCGCCGACCACCACAACCTCGGCCGTCGCCGTCCCGGTCAGGGCGGGCCGCGGCAGACCCCCGCTGGCCTCCATCCAGTACGACCTCACGCACCCGCCTTACCCTGCATCCCATGGTTCATGCCGCTTGGCGATGGGTATGAACTGATCATGGAGCGCGACATCATTCAGCCCGCCGCTGACCGCCACGACATGGAGCGGGACCAGGACGACGCTGAGCGGGAGCGCACGGGCGAGCGCGAGGCCGCCGAGAAACCCGCCGATCGGCAGGATCCGAGAGAAGATCGTGAGCCGCCGCAGCCGTTCTCGGGGCCCGCTCGCTGAGCGCCTGCTCGATGAGAGCCTGCTCGCTGACCTGCTCGCTGGATTCGCCTAGTCGCTGGGTCGCCTGCGCGCTGGATTCGCCTAGTCGCTGGATTGCGGGGGCGTCTCGATGACCGCCTCCAGCTCGCTGTGTTCCTCGGGAGTGAGCACGAGCCGGGCCATCGATAATGCTTCATCGGGGGCGAGGTCGGACGGCACCACGACCGTCACCTTATCATGATCAGTGATATGGACAACGACAGATATATCGGCACGGTGAAGTATCCGCATGGATCTGACTCCCTTGCGGTTTTCCCCTCGGGGGTAAGGAATCCGGCCCAACGACCAGCCTAGGCGCCAGTCAGCGGCCATTCAAGAGTGAGCTGATTAATGCTTGCACGTGACGCCGCTCCTCGGCATTTAACTTTGCCAATCCCGCGACCATCACCTCGATCTCCGGATCGGGCGTGTTCTCCTGCCACAGGGTCAGGCCCGCGGCGGCCGCGGCGGCGGCGCGGACGGTGTCCAGCGGCACGTCAAGGCCCTTGGCAAGCTTCTCCAGGGTCTTCGGCATGGGCGGGTTGACCAGCTTCTCGGAGGTCGCCAGGTAGTGCACGGTCGAGCGGGGCAGGCCGCCACGGCGCGCCACATCACCATATGACCAGTTTTGCTGGGTCATGCGGCGTTGGATGAGCCCCTGCAATTCGTTCATCGCGGCTGCAATATAACTCAGCGCCTTGTTGATCGGCCTCCAGCGGCGTAGTGTCCAATTTTATTGGACGAATGTCTAGCTCTATTGGAGGCGCAGAAATGACCGCTCCAACCTACACCCAGCAGCAAACTCCCCACCTGTTCGGACAGACCCCCGGATACGATCCCTTCAACGCCTTCGGCACCAGCCCCTACGGGTTTAACTACGGCTTCGGCCAGCAGGGCATCGGCCAGCAGGGCATCGGCCAACAGGGAATCGGCCAGCCGGGCATAGGTCAGCCGGGCATCGGCCAGCAGTGGGGCCCGCAGCAGTTCGGGCAGCCCTATCAGCAGGGCGGGGACATCACCACCCTCGTGTGGCAGCTTCTCGGCTACGCCCAGCAGTCCATCACGCTGGCGCAGCAGATCGTGTTGCACACCCTCCAGCAGCAGCTGCCGTACCAGATGAGCCAGCACCAGTGGCAAAACCCCTTCCAGCCGCGTGGCTACCAGCGGCTGCCGATGGGCTGGTGAGTTCGATGTCGTATCCCATGACGATGCCTGCCGCGGTGATGCCGCGGCAGGCGCCGGTGGGCACGGCCGCCGCGATGCCGCCCGGGGTCGAGGAGGCGATCCGGCAGCGTTGCGCCGCCGAGTTGCAGCGCGCCTACCGGTGGCTGGAGGAGGCGCTCCCGAAGGCGCCAGCACTGTCCAATGTGGTCCCCGCGATGATCACCGCGGTGCAGCTCTACCAGGCCAGGCAGTACACCGCCTGCCTGGAAGAGGTGAACGCGGTGACCGCCAGTCTGCAGCAGGCGCGGTGGGCCTTCCCCACCCTGCCCCCGCTGTGAGGAGGTGGCACCCACATGGAGAAGCGTAAAGAAGCGGACAAGCAGAAGGTCCGCGCGGAACGGTACATTGTCCAACCGGCCGACGCGCAGATCGCCAAGAAAATCAAGGAGGACAAGGACATCCGGGTGGTGCGGGAGATCGAGCCGGCGGCAAAGTCGGCGCCGATCCTCGTGGTCGAGATGGAGCCCACCCGGGCCGCGCAGCTGGCCGACACACCTGACCTGGTGGTGGAGGCCGATCACCCGTTGCGCTACGGCATCGCCACGCTGCCCGTGATCGATCCGGGCGTGGCGCCGCTCGCCGAGGGCGTCACGGTCACCGTCCAGGTCGAGGGCCCCGACCGTGACACTCTGGAAGGCGCTGCGGTGCACGTATTCGGCGAGCAGTCCATCGCACAGGCGCTGACCGGCAAGGACGGCCGGGCGACGCTCACCCTGTCCGAGGAGGACATCGGTGGGGCGGTTGGGGTTTACGCTCAGCCGCGGGGTCCACATTGGAGTTCGTGGCAGAGCCGGCCGCTGCTGTCGACCGGCGAAACGCACCGCGTCGTCTGCGCGCGGGTGGATCCGGAGACGGTGGAGCACTGGGCGCCGCGCGCCATGGGGTTCGACCGCCTGCCGCCCACCTTCCGCGGGCACGGCATCAAGGTGGCGGTCATCGACTCCGGCGCCGACGTGGACAGCCTGAAGTTCGAGGACAGCGAGCCCACGGGCTGGGACGACTGGCGGCGCGACAGCGTCGGCTTCGGCACCGTGGCGCTGGGGGTCATCGCCCAGCTGGCGCCCGAGGCACGGCTGCACGTCTGCCGGGTCACGCCCGGCGGGCGGTTCGGTGACCTCGTGGCCGCGCTCGACCGGTGCATCGCCGAACAGGTCGACCTCGTCGTGCTGGGGCCCGGAAGCCCGTACACCTCATGGCTTGTGGCCCGCAAACTGGAGGAGGCCGCCTACGCCGGGATCGGCTGCATCGCGGCGGCCGGCAACTCCTCGGGCCCGGTGTCCTTCCCCGCGTCGCTGCCGGGGGTGCTTGCGGTCGGCGCGATCGGCAAGGTGGGCACTTTCCCGCCGGACAGCTACCACACCACCCAGCTGACCGGAACGCCCACGCACGAAGGCTTCTTCGCCGCACGGCTGTCGGCGTCCGGACCCGAGCTGGACCTGTGCGCGCCGGGCGTCGGGGTGGCCGTCAACGGGCGGGTCCTTGACGGCACACCGGTTGCCGCCGCGCACGTGGCCGCCCTCGCCGCACTGGTGATGGCGCACCATCCCGAGTTCCGCAACGGTTTCCGGGTGCGCGGGCCGGGCCGGGTACAGCGGCTGTTCCACCTGCTGCGTGGCGGCTGCCGCCCGCTGCCCGCGATCGAAGTGATGCGGGTCGGGGCGGGACTGCCCGACGCGGTCGCGGCGGTCGGGCTCGTCCCCCCGGGCGGCCAGCAGGCACGCCCGTCCATGGCCGGCGGGCCGCCGTCACCCTTCGAGGGGCGCACCCGCGACATCAATGTGCTGCGCGCGGCGATGATCTCGGCCGGCCTGGCAGGCTAGGACTGGCAGGCTAGAGGATGTTGAGTTCGCGGGGAGTGAGGTTCAATCGCTCCCCGCCGGACTCCGTGCACACCACGATGTCCTCGATCCGTGCCCCGTGCCTGCCCGAGACATAGATGCCGGGCTCCACCGAGAAGGTCATGCCGCGCTCCAACGGCAGCGTCGAACCCTCCACGATGTAGGGCTCCTCGTGCCCCTCCAGCCCGATCCCGTGTCCGGTGCGGTGGATGAAGAAGTCGCCGTAGCCCGCCGACGCGATTATCTCGCGCCCGATCGCGTCCAGCCGCTCCGCGCTCAGGCCGGGGCGGACCGCCTTCGTCTGCGTCACCTGCGCGCGCAGCAGCACCTCAAAATAATCCAGGAACTCGCGCGAAGGCTCGCCGATGGCATAGGTACGCGTCGAATCCGAGCAGTAGCCGTCCTCCGTCGTGCCGCCGATGTCGACGACCACCGGCTCGCCCGGCTCGATGACTCGGTCGGAGACATCATGGTGCGGGCTTGCCGCATTCGGCCCGGACGCCACGATCGCGAAGTCGGCGGTCACATGCCCGGCCGCCACGATGGCATCCTTGATGTCCCGCGCCACCTCGCGCTCGGTGCGCCCGGCGCGCAGCCAGTCGCCCATCTGAGCATGAACCCTGTCAATGGCCGCGCCCGCCTGCCGCAGCGCCTCGACCTCCTGCGGGCTCTTGCGCATGCGCATCTCGCGCAGCACCCTCGACGCCAGCTCCTGCCGCGCTCCGGGGATCACCTCCCTGAAGGCCAGGACCTTCTCCGCCCACATGCGGTTGTCGACGGCGATCCTCGCCACGTCGCGATCGAGCCGGGCGGCGACCAGGGCATAGGGGTCCTCGGTCTCGTTCCAGTCGATTATTTCGATCTTTTCTCCGATGGGTACCTGTGCGGCAGCCCGTTCGAGCTTGGGCACCACGATGAACGGCTCCCCCTCGAGCGGTATCACGAGGCAGGTCAGGCGCTCCAGGGCTTTGGCCGCATAACCCGTCAGGTAGCGCAGATCGGCTCCGGGGGAGATGAGTATGACGTCGAATCCGGCTTCCCCCGCCAGCTCCCGGGCTCGGGCGAGGCGGTCGGCCGGGTACAGGTTCGGTATGCGGGTCACATCCCTCAATCTAGTCGCTTGCCCAGGCTGCCCGTTTCCGAACGCCGGCTCGGTCCCCGCTCACCGGGCTGGCAGGACGGGCACCAGTAGGTGTTACGCCCGGCCAGCTCACCCCTGCGGATGGGGCTGCCGCAGGCGTGGCAGGGCTGCCCGGCCCGCCGGTACGCGTACACCTCACCACCGTGCCGGTCCACCCGGGGCGGGCGTCCCATCGCCTCGGGCGTGTGCTTGTCGTGCACGGTGTCGATACGCCCGGTATCGACGGCCAGCGCCATCAGCTCGCACAGGTCGGCCCATATCCCGCTCCACGTGTCGCGCCCGAGCGCGCGCCCGGGGGTGGTCGGCCTGAGCCCCGCCCGGAAAAGAGTCTCGATCACGAAGATCAGCCCAGCCCCCGCGATGATCGACTGGTCGAGCATGAGAGCGGCAAGGGGCTTGTCGCTCCTGCTCATCCGGCGGTAAGCCGCAGAGGGGTCGGCGTCGGGGCGGAGAGGGTCGGCGCCGAGCCGCCCCTTGAGCGCCTCGACCTGCACCTCGTCCACAAGCTCGCAAGCGTTGGGGCCGCGCAGTTCGAGCCAGGATCGCTTGTTGCGCAAGCGAAGCCGGATCTGCCCGACGGGCGGCGGCATGGGCAGCCGGCCGTCGGCGAACTTGCCGTAAAGCCCGAGGTGGATGTGCAGGCTGAGACCGCCGTCATAGTGGTGCAGCAGGTGCTTGCCATACGCCTCGGTGCCCACGAGCGTGGTCCGGTCGAGCGCCGCCGCGCCGGAGGCGAAGCGCCCCTGCGGGCTGTCGGCGCTCACCTTCGCGCCGCCGAACAGCTCGACGTGCCGCGCCGCGAGCCGATGTATGGTGTGCCCCTCAGGCATTAGCTGTCTGCTCCCGCTGCGCTAAATTTGCCGACATGCCAGTCTACGAGCACCAAATCAAGGCACTGAACGGCGAGCGTCTTGACATGTCGGGCAACGTGACCCTCATCGTCAACGTGGCCTCCCAGTGCGGCCTGACCCCGCAGTACGCCGGCCTTCAGGAGCTTCAGGAGCGGTTCGGCGGGCGCGGGTTCACCGTGCTGGGCGTGCCGTGCAACCAGTTCGGCGGGCAGGAGCCGGGCACATCCGACGAGATCGCCCAGTTCTGCGACACCAACTACGGCGTCACGTTCCCGCTCACCGAGAAGATCGAGGTGAACGGCCCGGGCCGGCACCCGCTCTACGAGGAGCTGACGCAGACCCCCGACGCCGAGGGGGAGGCGGGCGACATCCAGTGGAACTTCGAGAAGTTCCTGGTTTCCGCGGACGGCAAGGTGATCGCGCGCTTCCGCCCGGGCACCACCCCCACCTCGGAGCCGGTCGTCGGCGCCATCGCCACAGCCCTAGGCGGATGAAGCGTAAGCCCGAAAGCGTGCCATCGCCGCCTCGAGGGCCTCGGCCTGGCCACCGTCGAGGCGGCGAAACACTTGCGTGTCAAAGGAAAGCGTCCTGCCCTTGAGGTTGCGCCGCCACTGCCCGATGTGCCGCCCATCGAGCAGGATGGAGTGCGGGTAGGTCGTCGGATCCGGCCGGGTCAGGCCGGACACGAAGACGTGGCCGCGGCTCTCGGAGTACGCCATGCCGATCTCGTCATAAATCTGCACCAGGTCGACCCTCGGCGATTCGACCTCGGGCGTTTTACGAGGGTTGAACCAGTATGTCCGCCCGTCGATCTCCTCGCTGCCGATCCCGGCGTCGATGGCTCCGCGGCGCCCGTCAGCCATGGTCAGCCCGGACCACCAGGCGAAGTCCTTGAGCGTGGCGGGCCCGCGCGTGGTGAAGTAACGCGCGGCCAGCTCGGCGACGGCCTCATCCCGCGAAAGCCTTCGGGCGCCCGGGGCCCTGAGGTCAAGCAGCGCATAAGTTTGCTGCTTGCCGCTCGGCGCCCCGCTGCAGATCACCCTGTCCAGCTCGGCGCGCATGAGGATCAGGCCGAGCTGCATGTTGGTCGGCTCGATGCCATCCGCCTCCAGCAGAGCGCGCATCTGCTTGCGCTCCAAGTGTTCCCCGCTGCCCAGCGCCTTCTCGAACAGCGCGTTGGTCCGCGCGAACACCGCGTCGTCAAGGCCGTTGGCGCGGTTGTAGGGCGCGTTGATCGCATTGATCCGGGGCGCGGTCAGCTCGACAAGCCAGGCGATGTCCTCGCGGCTCACGAAGTGCCACGTCGGGCGCATCAGGTGGGTGCGCAGGATGGCTCCATCGGCAAGAGCCTTGTCCACCATGGCTTCTGTCATGCCGGGGGTGCGCTGCGCCAGGGACCATTTGGCATAGGCGAACTCCTGCGCCTGCATCGCCAGCATCTCTTTCAAGACATCATTTTTCTGATGGGTACCCCAAAGGAACTGATTGGCCATCCGAGAAGCGACGATCACACGTCAAGCTTAATCGTTACCCTCTACCCAAGGGGGTGCGCTGGGAGGTCGAAGAGCCGCATCGC
>Ga0075421_100000159_pt1 | contig 60784 bp, 65 predicted proteins | sample SoiMetdeltSBSDD5_FD_75292 | JGI IMG/M metagenome (GOLD analysis project Ga0075421, IMG submission 75292) | Bulk soil microbial communities from a Populus tree surrounding site in Tennessee, USA - Soil MetaG P. deltoides SBSDD5 | ecosystem: Environmental > Terrestrial > Soil > Tree plantation... | reverse complement strand
GATCGTCCGCCATCGCATGCGCGCCCGCGAGACCGCCCACGCTGCGCAGCGAACGCACGCCGCTCGCGCGCCGCAGCACGACGCTCTCCGGATTGAGCAAGCACGGGATGCGCATCCCCGACTGCTCGACGAGAAACGCTACTCGCTCCACGCCGCCCCCCGCTGCTCCGCATCGATGCGGCGGAGATGCTCCGAGTCGTCGAAGCTGGCGATGACGTTGTCGTCGGCGTCAGGCAACTCCGGCCAGTGATTTGCGATTTCGTTGTCGACAGTCTCGCTGGCGCGCCGGCCGCCGAGCTGCATCGGAGCGCCGGCTTCCAGCCGGCCGGTCCGCCGGCTTCCAGCCGGCCCGCTCTCCAACTCCGGCCAGGTGTTCTTGTGAGACGTCGAAGATTCGGGGGGCCGCCGCCCCGGCGGCCGTATCGCCGGCGCCCCCGCCGGCGAGGCGCCGGCGGGACGGCCAGCGGGGCGCTGGCCCCCCAGCGAGGCTATGACGGGCCGGCTGGAAGCCGGCGGACCGGCCGGCTGGAAGCCGGCGCTCCGATCGGCGTTGCGTTCGGGCCGGCGTTCGGAACTGGGTTCGGTGTTCCGTTCGAAGCGGCGTTCGGAGTCGGGTTCGGCGATGCGTTCGGCGCTCCGAGGTTTGGCGATGTTCACGTCGACTGCGGGATGCGGAACGTGCGATGACACAGGCGTGAGAATCGCGGGCGCGGACGTCCGGGCAACGGGCAACGGGTCACGGGCAACGACTCTCGGCACGCCCACGCGCGGCACTTCACGCGTCACTGGCAACGGCGCAGGCGCATCATCCGAGGAAACGAACTGCGCGCGGCGCACTCGCTCCAGCCAATGCGGCGGCGGGCCCGAAGAGGAAACGCGCGCGGGCGCATCATCGAGCCACGCCGCCAGGCGCAGCAGCCAGGTGCGCAGCAGACGTCGCATTCGCGTCCACATGACTCACGCCTGTCCGCCGGCCTGGCGCTCGAGCTGTTCGAACACGATCGTGATCGACTCGAGCGCGACGTCCTGCCCGAGCGCGTCGAGCTGCGCCGCGCGCCACTGCGAGATCCACGCGCGCTGCAGATTCCAGCGCATCACCTCGCGCGTGCCAGTCGTGTCGAGCAGAATGATCGACACGTTGTGCCGCGTCACGTTGCCGCGCAGTCCCGCGAACATCCAATCCCACAACGCGGGCGAGCTCGTGAGACCGTAGTTCAGCGTCGCACTGCCGTAACGCACAGGCCCGGGGATCTGACGCACGACGGGACTCCGTCCCTCCGCGTACTGAATCACCTGAATCGAGGCGCCGAGCCCCGTGCATTCCGTGAAGACGGCCTCGCCGATTCCCTCGATCTCCACGCGGAAGTTGTATCCGCGGTACGGGTCCGGCTCCACGCCTGTCGTCGCCGCGGCTGCCTGCTGATTTCCGTTAGCCATTGCTGCCCTCCTCGATCTCCGGGCCACCCGCGCCCTGTCCGATGCGGAAAATCACGAACTCAGCGGGCTTGACCGGCGCCACGCCGATCACCGTCACCACCATCCCCGCGTCCACGACTTCGGGCGGATTCGTCTCCGCATCGCAGCGGACGAAGAACGCCTCCTCCGGCGTCGCGCCCATCAGCGCGCCCTGACGCCACAGCAGCATCAGGAACGCGCGCACGTCGCGGATGATCGACTTCCACAGCGGCTCGTCATTCGGCTCGAAGACCACCCAGCGCGTGCTGCGCTCGATCGACTTCTCCATCATCGCGAACAGCCGGCGCACGTTGACGTAGCGCCACTCGCTGCCCGCGGCGGCAAGCGTGCGCGCGCCCCACACGCGAATCCCTTCGCGGTCGAACGAGCGGATCGCGTTCACTCCGTTCTGATTGAGCTGGCCTTGCTCCTGATGCGTGATTGCGTACGTCGGCGAGAGCGCGCCGCGGATGATCTCATTCGCCGGAGCCTTGTGCACACCGCGCGTCGCGTCCGTACGCGCGTAGATGCCGGCGATGTGGCCCGAAGGCGCCACCGGCACGCGCTGCTTCGGATCGAGCGGATCCTGCACGACGATGTTCGGCACGTAGAGCGCGCCGTACTCCGACGGACGCGGACGCAATCCACCGTCGCCGTCCCCTTCGCCTGCTTCCGCGGCGTCGCCACGCCCGCGGCGCCGCCGCGTCGTTGCTGTCGCTGTCGCGACTTTGGTGAACGCGTCGAGGTTCGGGAACTCCGGGGCGGGATCGAGGATCGCCACACGATCCTTCAGCTTTTCGCAGTGCGAGAGCACAGCGTCATACGCCGCCGCATCCGTGTAGCCCGGTGCAGCGACGATGGCCACGGAGTCGATCGTCTCGAGGACGTCCAATCCCTTGCGGCCGCTCGCGTCGCCGGTGAGCTCGCCGTCCTCGCCGACGTTCACGACATAGCAGAACTGCCCGCCGTTCAGGAAGAACCCGAACACCGCGTGCGACAGCGGTGTGCTCTCCGATCCCGGCGGAGCGTATTCGCGCAGGAACTGCGACCAGTTGCTGATCGACACGGCCTCGTTCACGCGCGCCGCGGCATTCGGTGCGACGCCGACGAAGCCGGCCGTGCTCGTGCCGACACCTTCGATGGTGTGCGGCCCGAGCTGAAGCTCTTCGATGTAGACGCCGGGGGTGAGATAACTCGTCGCCATTTAGCCCTCCAGACCCTCGATGCGGATGTGCAACGGCTCGCCCGTGCTCGCGCGAAGAGTGCGGGTCTGCCTCTTCGCTCGCACGATGAGCGTGATGGATGAAGATGCGGGGAGTTGCGGGAATCGGAACGCGCCGTTTCGGTCGGTGCGCGTCGAGAGCTGCAGCGACGGGATCTCGAGCGACGCACCCGCGATGGGGATGTTCTCGGGACCGGTGACGGTGCCGGCCAGCGCGGTCGTCGAATGCATGTCGACGACGAGCGGCTTGCGCACCAGCGGCGCTTCGCGATCGGCGCGCGCTAAGCGCAGCGGCACGCGCACGACGAACGCCGCACGCGGCGCAATCTCGAACGCGCGCCACAGCTCCGTGTCGATCGCCTCGGACTCCACACTCCAGTCGCGCGCTTCCATCGCGTCGAACGCGAGCACGCCGAGCCAGCGATGCGCGTCGGCTTCGTCATCCGCGTTGGTCGTGACGAGATAGCGCAGTGCGAGCTCGAGTGGTGGCCGCTTCGCTCCACGGGGCGCGGGAACGGGTGCCAGGGAGAGAAGGTGAATCCGTACGCCCGCGGTTGCGTCCGCCGATGGCGGCGGCGCAATGGTCACCGGCACGTCCGGCACGACTCGTCGCGCCCATTCGAGCATCCGCTCGTCGGCCTGATCGATCATCTCGATCAGGTAGTGACGAATGGAGCGTCAGCGTTTCATTTCGTTTTTTGGACGCGGAGCATGCTCATGCTCTACCGCGGGTCCCGGCCGTTCTTCGATCATGACGCGCAAGGAGTTTCTCAATGCATCCGTTGCGCGCTTTCGTCATCGCTGTATCGGCCCTTTGTTCCGCCGCCGCGTTCGCAGGCCAGCCCTGCATTGCGATCGATCACGTTCCGTTCATCGCCTGGACGTCCGGCACGTACTGCGCGGTCAACGATCTCACCTTTGGCAACGCCGAAGCGACGGCGGCAATCGAGATCCGCGCCGACAATGTCACCATCGACCTGCAGGGCTACGCCATGCGCTCGTCGCCGGACATCAACAGTTACGCGATCGTCGCGACGAAGTGGTGGTTCGAGAAGGTCATCATCCGGAACGGCCGCATCGACGGATTCGCGTTCGGCGTGCTGGCGTTTGCGAACGATCTCGTGGTGCAGGACCTGGTGATCAATGACGTGCTGACCGGAATCGAGATCAACGGCTACGGCGTCGACATCGACAACGTGGTCACCCGCGGTCGGATGAATACCTCCGTCCTCGGCGTCATCGCGAACGGCGGCACGTGGGAGGTCTCCCGCTTGCGCGTGGAAGGCGGGTTTCAGACCGCGATCGACAGCGCCGCCGAGCACATCGACATTCGCGACTCGTATCTGGCCGGAAGATTCAACGCCGCGACGTTGAAGGGCGCCGCCACCACGCTCCGCGACAGCGATCTGCGCGTCCTCGGCGACCTCGGCAAGGACGTCGTGATCTGCACGGACAAGAGCACCTCGCTCATTACCGGAAACACGTTCAGCGGCGCGAGCGCGACGGTGAACGCGATCAACAACGCCGGTTCCGGCAAGTACCGCGACAACACGGCGTTGGGAGACCTGAAGTACGTCGGAGGAACGGACGCCGGTGGCAACGTGTGAGGGTCGTTCGTCCGACACCGCGCGTCCATACTCTCAACGTTCCACCTCTCTCAGAAACGCTCCCGCCGCCTCGCGGAACGGATCCGACCATTCGTGCCCGCCGGCGAACACGCAGCGCGTGACGCGCGAGCGCGGTTCGAGGAACTCGAGATCGGCCTGGAACTTCTCGTTCGTGTACCACTCGTCGCGCGTGCCGCGTGCGAGGAGCACGGCCGGGATTTGTGCGTCATCGGTTTTCACGTCGGGCGGGATGTCGCTGCCGAGCATGATCAGGCCGACGCAGGAAATGTGTGCCGCGGCGCGCGCCGCCATCGCAGCGCCCTGCGAGAAACCGGAGAAGACCAGACGCCGCGGCGTCGGCAGCGCGCCGAGAACGCCGCGGACGTACGCGAGGTTGTCGGCCAGCGCCAGCTCGCGATCGAGCTTCGTCATCCAGCTCGCGACGACCTCGCCGCTGCGCGTGTAGAAAGGATGCAGCGCCTGGATCGACACGACCGACCACTGCTCGATGCCAGGCACCTTCTCAAGTTCCGCGAAGTTCGCGTCCGCCACCTCGGCGTATCCATGAAATCCGACCAGCAGCCGCTCCGCGCCGCGGTCTTCGTAAAGGTAGCGGCCGTGCACACGGGTCTCGATGTTCGCGATCTGCATGTGACCGGGCATTTTAGCGACAGCGCTTAGAATGCGCGGCGCACATGCACCTGATCCTGGTCATTCCCTGCTACAACGAAGAACGCCGGCTCCCCGTCGACGAGCTTCGCCGATTCGCGCTCGATGGCCTGCGCGTCGAGCTCCTCCTCGTCAACGACGGCAGCACGGACGGCACGCTGCGCCTGATCGAGTCGCTGCATGCCGAAGATCCCGAGCGCTTCTCCGTGCTGAACCTCGAGCGCAACTCCGGCAAGGCCGAAGCGGTGCGCCGCGGCATTCTCGCGGCGATCGACCGGCGTCCCGACCTCGTCGGCTTCTGGGATGCGGACCTCGCGACGCCGCTGTCCGAGCTCCAGGACTTTCTCACGATCTTCGAAACGCGTCCCGAGATCGAGATGGTCTTCGCCGCGCGAGTCCGCCTCCTCGGACGCTCGATCAGCCGCAATCCGCGCCGGCATTACGTCGGCCGCGTCGGAGCCACGCTGATCTCCTCATCCCTCGGACTCGCGGTCTACGACACGCAATGCGGCGCGAAGCTCTTCCGCGTCAGCGACTCCATGCGCGAGGTCTTCGGCGAGCCGTTCCTCTCGCGCTGGATCTTCGACGTCGAGATCATCGCGCGCTTCATCCGCCAGGTCGGCCGCGACGTCGCGGCTCGCGCGATCTACGAGCTCCCCATCAAGGTCTGGCACGACGTCAAAGGGTCGAAGGTGAAGTCGACCGACTTCATTCGGGCGCTGCGCGATCTTTGGAAGATCCATCGCGCGTATCACAAGTAGAATTCGCGCAAATGCCAGACACGCTCCATCACCTCACCGATCGTTCTCTGTCCGCGCTCGCCCAGGGTCTGACCGGCTCGGAGGTGCTGAAGATCGCTTCCGAGGTGCGAGCGTTGGTGGCGAGTGGGCGGTCGGTGGCGAATCTCACCGTCGGCGACTTCTCGCCGAGCGAGTTCCGCATCCCGCGGTTGCTCGAGTCGCTCATCGCCGAAGCGCTCGCCGCGGGACACACGAACTATCCGCCGTCGGACGGCACGATGGAGTTGCGCAAGAGCGTCATCGAACTGATGCGCGACGCGTTCGGCCTCACGTATCCGCTGGAGTCGACGCTCATCGCCGGCGGATCGCGTCCGGTGATTTACGCCGCTTACCAGGCGGTCGTCGATCGCGGGGACAAGGTCATCTATCCGACGCCGTCGTGGAACAACAACCACTACACGTATCTCAGCGGCGGCGTGCCGGTGGAACTGGTCGTCGGCGCGGACACGAATTTCATGCCGACCGCGGAGATGATTCGCCCGCACGTGCGCGACGCGCGACTCATCGCCGTCTGTACGCCGCTCAATCCCACCGGCACTGTGATGGCGAAGGGCGAAGTGGAGGCGATCGCCACGCTGGTCGTCGAAGAGAACGAGCGGCGCGCCGATGCGGGTGAACGTGCGCTGTTCCTGTTGTGGGATCAGGTGTACTGGATGCTGACCTTCGGCAACGAGAACCGGCACTGGACGCCGCCGCAGGTCGTGCCGGAGTCCGCCGCGTATACGATCTTCGTCGACGGCATCTCGAAAGCGTTCGCCGCGACCGGCCTGCGCGTCGGCTGGACGGTCGCGCCTCCCGCGGTGACCGCGCGCATGCGCGACCTCATCGGCCACGTGGGCGCGTGGGCGCCGAAAGCGGAGCAGCTCGCGGTGGCGACGTTCCTCCGCCAGAAGGACGAGATCGCGGCGTTCCACGAACAGATGATCCGCGAGCTCCGGCTGCGCCTCGACGCGCTGTACGACGGCATCACGGCCATGCGCGCGGAGGGACTCCCCGTCCACGCCATCGCGCCGCAGGGCGCGATCTATCTCTCCGTGCAATTCGACCTCGTCGGTCGCTTCGGCTCGAACGAGGCGATCCGCAAGTTCCTGCTCGAGGAAGCAGGCTTCGCGGTCGTACCGTTCCAGGCGTTCGGCCTCAAGCGCGAGGATGGCTGGTTCCGCCTGAGCGCGGGCGCGGTGTCGCTGCGCGACATTGAAGAGGGGCTGGGGCGCGTCCGCGCGGCATTGGTGGGTTTGTCGCGCGCGTAGCCTACAATCGCTCGCGTGAGCACGCCCGCATTCTCCGATCAGCAGCAGTGGCTCGCGGAATTCGAAGCGGCGGCGCGTCGTCCATTGCCGCTGCGGATGCGGTACGCCTTCATCCGCACGTACAAGCCGATCCTCGACGATGCTCCGTTTCGTGCCTTTGACACCATGGCCGACTACCGCGCATGGTGCGAAGAGCATCTCCCGGAATGGCTGGGCTACGGGAGATGAATGGCTGGAGCGTTCGAGTATCGGCAGGCCGAAGAGATCCGTGACGTTTTTGCCGCGCATGGCATCCGCTACCTATTCATCGGAAAATCGGGAGCGATCCTGCTGGGCTTTCCCGATACTACACAGGACGCCGATCTCTTCGTCGACAAGTCACCCGCGAACTGCTCCGCGCTGGTGGCTGGTCTGCGCGTGCTGGGGTTCGCGTTGACCGAGGTCCAGGCCGCAGAGATTCTGCGAGGCAAGGATTTCGTGCAGCTGAAGAACGGTCCCTTCGACCTCGATCTGGTGTTCGCCCCGGACGGTATCGAACACTTCGAGGACGCCTGGATGCGTCACGTTGACGTGGAGGGTTTTCCGGTCTGCCATCCGGACGACATCATCGGCAGCAAACTCGCCGCGAATCGCGCCAAAGACCGGGAGTCCCTGCCTCGACTCCAGGCCTTCCGCGACTATTGGGTGAGCCGCCGGTGACCGGCGCTTGTGAGTTTGTGATGAAACGATGTCTCCTGATCGTGCTCGTTGCAACGCTGTTGACGGGTCAGCGCAGCCAGCTCGAAGAGACGATCCAAAACTTACCCGAGGGCGGGACGTTCACCGATCCGAAAACGGGGGTGACGCTAACGATGCATCGCAAGGGCGCCGGCTCTCGTGATGCGACGGGCTGGTACGCTGCAACCTCGTTACAACCCTGCGGTTTTCACGTCATCATGCCCGGACCATACAACGATTTCACCCAGACCGGTCGAGCAACGGACGGCGCGATGGTCAAGATCCACACCGTGGCTGCCCGGACCCCCGAGGGAGCGACGTTCACGGTCACCTGTACGGAGCGATCGGACGGCAAGATCTCGCGATCGCTCGCGGAGGACCTCGTCAACGGGCTTCGCAGCACCAATCCGGACCTCCGCCAGCGAAAGGTGATGCTCGCGGGTGCAGACTGCGTCGAGTATTCCATGCACACCTCGCAATCAGGGGGGATGGGACGCATCGCGGTGATCGGCACCCGCGCCTATCTGTTGATCATCGAGTATCCACGGTCCGTGGACGAATACATTCCGGACGTTGCAAAGTTGTTCTTCGAATCGTTTGAACGACGCTGAGCCTCCCGCGAACGCGCGGTCCATACCCTGTGTTTTCTCCTCGGAGGAATCACATGAACCAGATTCGCATCGCGTCTTTGCCGGAGAGCTTTCTCGACAGTGTCCGCACCCACGGCCTCGACGACCTCGGACAGCCGGTGAAGCGCGTCACGGCGGAAGGCGGCGAGCCGTGCCGCGACGTGCTGCGTCGCGCTCGCGCCGGAGAAGAGCTCATCCTCGCGAGTTTCAGTCCGTTCGTAAGAGTCGGACCGTACAAAGAATACGGACCCGTGTTCGTGCTGGCGAATCCCAGCGACGAGCGCGTGGAATGGGACGTCCTGCCCATTGAGGGGATGCCCCCCTATCTGCGCGAGCAGTTCGTCATTCGCGCGTACTCCGATGCGGAGGAGATTCGCGACGCCGTGCTCACGTCACCGCGCGACAGTGCCGCGGCCATCACGCGGTTCCTCGACAATGATGAGACGGCGTTTCTCCATGTGAGGTTTCCGACATACGGTTGTTTCGCATTGCGCATCGATCGCGCTTGACGAAACCCGCATTGAGCTTCCTGCGTCTGAAACGGTGAAGGAGAACCGAAATGCGCAGGTTTGCGGGTCCGGTGATCGTCATTGTGATCCTCACGTCGTTCATCGGTGGCGTGGCGGTTCCGAATGTCCTGAACGCGCTGAACAGAAGCCGACAGAAGCGGTCGATGGCCGACATGCGCTCGCTGGCGAGCGCACTCGAGGCACGCGCAACGGAAACGAACAACTACTCGATCGGCTCGACGCCCGTGGCGTTGACCGCCACAGATTTCACGTCTCTCACTCCTGTGTCGCTTGACGCAGTCCACGGTGCGGTGTCTCCCAAATACATACGAAAGATGCCGCGTGTCGACGGATGGGGAAATGAATTCGACGTTCGCGTCGGTGTGAAGTCTTATGCGATCCGATCGCGAGGCAGCGACGGGGACGCTGATCCGGAAATCCGGTTCAACTACAGAATCCAGTCGTTCGAAGAAGACCTCGTCTTCGTCAACGGCAACTTCATCCAGTATCCGGAGGAGACATGATAAAGATGACCCGGAGGCAGTTTGCTTCCTTCGCCGCTGTTGCCATCGTCGCCATCCCTGCTCTCTTCGTGGCGTCGCGGACGATCGGTTCCTCGCAACCCGCGATTACAGGGGAGCTCGTCGAGACGTTCTGCTATGCGAAGGTCCGCATCGGCGGCGTCGCGCATGCCGCCTGCGGAATCGAGTGCGCAAAGCGCGGAATTCCTCTCGCGATTGTGGACGCGCAGTCTCATAAGGCCTATGTGCTGCTGCCCGGCCGCGACAAGAGTACCGTTCCGCCGGAGCTCATCGCTCAAATGGGCCACAATGTGACAATCCGCGGCGAGATCATTGAGCGCGGCGGCAACAACTTCATTACAGTGCAGTCGTGGAAGCGTTGAATTACGCCGTAGCGGGGCGGATTTCACTCTCAAAGGACCTCGTACGCGACGCTCAACTCTAGAAAGCCAACGGACGATGCCCCTCGGTCGAGAACGATTGAGATCTGATCCCCGTCGACGATCGCGACGGTGCCGGGCACATTGATGTTCGCTGTGCTTCCAGCAGGAATCACGGTAGAGATCGTGGTCGCCACGCCGTTGACCATGAGGGTCACCGGCGTAGAGCAGTTGTAGGTTCAGGTTCAGCTGCCGGGACGAACGATGCGCACATGTCCGTCGCGGACCTGCAGCGAGATGTTGTAGATGACGGTCGCCGGATAGCCGAAGACCGTGCCGGGCCGGAACCGGACGCTTTTCACCAGTCGCAGGGCAAGTTCCGTCGAGTTCCCGGGTAGACGTTTCATCACCTTGGTCTCTTGTACGATGCCTTTCGAGGAAATACGAGACTCGAGGATGACCAGGCCGTGGATGTTCGACGTGGCGCCTGCTACGTTCGGACTTGCGGCGATCAGTTCGGGTGGCCTGACGGTTCCGCCGACGCGAAGTGCGCCGACATCACGATGCTTGTCGAACATGACGCCGGAGCGAATCCTCCCAGCCGGATCGGTATCCGCGGAATGCAGAACGCCGTCGCCGGTGCTGAACAGCCCCGTCGCGGGACTCGCCCACCCGAGCGTACTCCTGTCCAACAGAGGAGCGATCGGAGTCTCCGCTTGTCGGGGAAACACAGCGAGAAATGCGCGATCGGCTCTGAACGATTTCTCGGCGCAAGCGTAGACAGTTCGTCGTTTCTGTTCATCGATGCGAGGCCGCAATCAATGGCACCTGTGCCGGCTGCGGTGCGCAAATATTGCGAAATGGTCGCCAAAACCGGCTCAACCACTTCGTGCTGCTGCGTTGTGTGCTCTCTGCAGGAGAGCGTCAGGATCACCGCCAGGAGGATGCTCCAGCGTGGTGACGTTGCCATCGTCTCAGTGGCCGAGCGCTTTCGCCACGATCCTGGGGTTCTTCGCCGCCACGGTGAGAAGTGCCAGCGCCGGACCATCCGGCAGACGCTTCCCTTCCTCCCACCCCTGTACCGTCGCAACGGTGACGCCGATCATCGCCGCAAAATCCGCCTGGGACTGGCCGAGCTTGTAGCGAATCTCGCGCACGTCGTTCGAGCGTAACGCCAACGGCGCGGGAGGGCTCGACGCGAGTGATGGATGCGTTTTCATCGACAGCCTCGATATCCAATGTGCGCGCGAAGGGGCGGATGCGCAAGAGGATTCAGCCGAAGCTACTCGAAGAGTGCCGGTTTGGGCGTCTCTGTGTGCGCTGATGCGTGCTTACCGTATTCGGCTGCAGCGCGTTCGAGGGCGGCGACGACCAGTGGACGTTTCGATTTCTCCAGCAATCTCTGCGGAAGCCGCTCAAACCATCGCTGAGTTTCCCAATGATCGCCGCCGTAGAGTCCAGTGTGGACAGGCAGCCGTGTCGAGGGACGATGCTCCAGCCGATAGTATTCGAGGCACAACTCGAGCTGAAGGACGCTGTGGAAGAGGAACCGAAATCCGCAAACGCTGACCACACACACTTTGTACGGAACCAGCTTTCCAACATGCGCCGAACGCTCCGCCTGAGCGTTGTCGACATACGACATCGGGTTGGGGTGTCGCAGAGGGTCGAAGTCTTCGATTGTGATTTGTGCCATGGTTTCCTCACACGAAGATCCGCATCTCCTTCAACTCGCGCAGCCGGTCCCGAATCTCCGCCGCCTTCTCGAAATCGAGATTCTTCGCCGCTTCCTTCATCTCCTTCGAGAGACGGCTGATCGCCTTGTCGAGGTCCTCCCCTTCGCCGAGATCGAATTTCGATTTCTGGCCCGGCAGCGGCACGTCGAGATAGTCGAGGTTGGCCATCTTCACCAGATCCGAGTCGACCGACTTGATGATCGACGCCGGCTCGATGTTGTTTTCCTCGTTGTACTTCTGCTGCACCGTGCGTCGCCGCGTGGTCTCGTCGATGGCGAAGCGCAGCGAGTCCGTGATCCGGTCCGCGTAAAGGAACGCCGTTCCGTTGAGATTGCGCGCGACGCGGCCGATGGTCTGCGTGAGCGACGTCTGCGACCGGAGAAATCCTTCCTTGTCGGCATCGAGGATCGCGACGGCCGAACATTCCGGCACATCGAGGCCTTCGCGTAAGAGGTTGATGCCGATCAGCACGTCGAACACGCCCATGCGGAAGTCGCGCAGGATCGCGATGCGCTCCATCGTCTCGACGTCGGAGTGCAAGTAGTTCACCTTGATCCCGAGCTCCATCAGATACCGGCTCAGGTCCTCGGCCATCCGTTTCGTCAGCGTCGTCACCATCACCCGCTCGCTGAGCGCCGTGCGCTCGCGAATGACGCCGATCAGATCATCCACCTGCCCCTTCACCGGACGAATCACGATCGTCGGATCGAGCAGGCCCGTGGGACGGATCACCTGCTCGGCGTACAGACCGCCGGTCTTCGTCAACTCGTACGGCCCCGGCGTCGCCGAGACATAAAGGATCTGCCCGAGCTTTCCCTCGAACTCGTCGAACGAAAGCGGGCGGTTGTCGATCGCGCTCGGGAGACGGAATCCGTACTCGACCAATGTCTCCTTGCGCGCGCGGTCGCCGCCCCACATCGCCCGCACCTGCGGAATGGTCTGGTGAGACTCGTCGACGACGAGGAGGAAATCGTCCGGAAAGTAATCGATGAGCGTCGGCGGCGGCTGTCCTTTCACTCGTCCGCTGAGATGGCGCGAGTAGTTCTCGATGCCGTTGCAGTAGCCGAGCTCCGCAATCATCTCCAGGTCGAACATCGTCCGCTGCGAGAGCCGCTGCGCCTCGAGCAGACGCTCGTTCGCGCGCAATTCCGCGACGCGCTCGTCGAGCTCGATGCGGATGTTCTCCATTGCCACGAGGAGCCGCTCCCGCGGCGTGACGTAGTGCGTGCGGGGATAGATCGCCAGCCGATCGTACGTGCGACCCGTGGTCTTCCCGGTGATCGGATCGATCCGCGTCATCTTGTCGATCTCGTCGCCGAAGAACTCGATGCGCACAGCGTCGTCCTCGTACGCGGGCCAGAGCTCGAGCACGTCCCCGCGCACGCGGAAATTGCCGCGCGCGAGGTCATACGGCGTCCGCTCGTACTGCATTTCCGTCAATTTGCGGAGATACTCCGTCATCGGCTTCTCTTTGCCGCGCTCGAAGAACAGCAGCATCCCGTAGTACAGCTCGGGATCGCCGATACCGTAGATGCAGGAGACCGAGGCGACGATGATCACGTCGCGGCGCTCGAAGAGGGACTTCGTCGCGGCGAGACGCAGCTTGTCGATCTCGTCGTTCTTGGTCATCTCCTTTTCGATGTAGAGATCGTTCTGCGGGATGTACGCCTCGGGCTGGTAATAGTCGTAGTAGGAGACGAAGTACTCGACGCGGTTGTCGGGAAAGAAGTTCTTGAACTCCTGATAGAGCTGCGCGGCGAGGATCTTGTTGTGGCTGAGGACGAGCGTGGGGCGGTTCACGCGCTCGATCACCTTCGCGACCGTGAAGGTCTTGCCCGAGCCGGTGACGCCGAGGAGGACCTGATCGCGGTCACCGCGCTCGATGCCTTCGACGAGCTGTTCGATGGCCTGAGGTTGATCGCCCTGGGGCTGAAAGGGAGAGACGAGCTTGAACGACATGCGACCAGCGAGTTTACCAGCGCTTGGCAGAGGCCTACGGCCTGTGGATTCTCAGGAGTCTTCGAACTTCGCCGCTGCCTCGAGCATCGGCGCGAAGAGCCGGCGGATGCCGTCGGCCTCGTCGAAATAGAGCTTGCTGACGATGAACGCGTGCAGCACGCGGCCACGGCGGATGACGAAGATGTTTCCGGTGATGACCTTGCCGTTCTGGATGTACGCGGAGTAGCTCTCATCGCCCATCTTCAACAGCGCCGGAGCCTCGTGCACGTGACGTCCGCGAACGCGCGAGACGCCCTCCTTGTACGCCGCAATGGCCTCGCGAAATCCGTTCTCGGCGTCGAGCTGGGTGGTGAAGAAATGCGCGTCCGACACATAGAAGAGCGGCTGTTTCGCATTGGGAATGAGATCCGAGTCGTATTCGCACTTCACACGGAGCGAGCCGTCCATTCCGGGAATCGTTTCGATCTTCTGCGCGCGGGCATCGAGGTCGGAAATGCCCCACTCGGTCAACGAAGCCGCCGTGACGATCATCCGCAACTCGGCCTCGGTCAGACGGCGATCCGGTTTTCCGCCGCAGGCGAGCGTGATGGAAAGCAGGACGATCGCGAAGTTCTTCATGGATTTACGGAGGGCTTTGCGGATTTCGAAACGGTCGCGTTCCGCGCCGCTGCCGCGAGAGCCTGGACTTCGGCCGGGGTGAGTTTCTTGTCCGAAATGCCTTTGCGCATGGTCTGCATCACCGGATCGAGCTTCGTGACCGACACTTTTCCGTCGCGCAGGCCGGCTCGCAATTGCTCGATGGCCTTTTCCAGCTCGTCCTTCTGCGCGGAGGTCACGTCACTCGTGTACATCCCGCGCACGTCGCCCATGCTCATGCCCAGGGCGAAGTCCATGAACTCTACGAGTCCTCCTGAGGCCAGGAACGCGCCGCCCGCGAATACGATGAGCAACGCGACGACGGCGGCCGCTCCGCATCCAAACGGCACCCACTGCGGAAGCACCGCGCGCGGAGAGGGACCGGAGTAGTATTCCGCCGGCCACCTGAAGCGCCGCTGGTCGGCGGTTTCGGACTCGCTCATGCGGGTCGAGAGAGTATCATGTGGCCTGCAATCGTCCCCTTGACGTCATCACTCGAAAGGCGAAGAACACAGTACATGCCTGCTCTGTCGAACGTAACGGTATTGATCCTCGACGACAACCCGCTCGTCCTGAAGCTGGGGCGCGCGCTGCTGGAGCGGGAGGGTTGTACCGTCCTGACCGCGTCGAGCTGGATCGAGTTCAATCACGTCCTGGCCAGCAATACGCCGGACATCATCTTCCTCGACGTGAACCTGCCCAGCATCAAGGGCAATCGTCTCAGCGAAGTGTTGAAGTCGCAGTCGAACAAACGGGACATCCCGATCATCCTCATCTCGGATCTTCCCGAGCGCTCGCTGGAAGAGATGTTCCCCAGCTCCGGCGCGAACGCCTGGATGCGCAAGCCGCTGACGCGCGACAAGATCGTGGAGATGATCACGCGGTACGTGCCCGCGGCACGGTGAACACGTGAGCTGGATCGCCTTCCTCGAGAGTCACGGCTTCGAGCGGCGGAAACCCACGCTTCCTGGTGTGGGCCTCGAGGGCACGCAGCTTTGGTATCGAGGCGATCTACGCCTTCTCATCGCAGAGCACGCCGCGGACGGGGGCATCGGCGTGGTCCCCTGGACGGAGATCCGTCTGATGGAGGCGGACCATCCGCCGTACGAGTCGCTGGAGACGGTGCTCACGCGCATTGGCGTGGACTGGTTGCGCGAAGCGCATCCGCTCGTCTTACTGGGCGAGTACATGGACCACATCCTCGCCTACTACACGTACAAGTTTCTTCTCGACCGCGGCTTCGGGCTCGAGACGAACGACAATCGGGGCGACGGCCGCTTCACGCTCCTGTTCAAGCGCGGTGACCTCGTGTTGCGCATTGAGATGGACGGCGAGGAGGAACACATCGACTTCAACGGGATGCCCCTCGCCGACGTGTATCGCACCCTCGGAATCGAGGCGCATGGATTCGCCGACATGCGAAAGCACATCGACGCCATCGTCGCCTGGCTCGACTCGACGGAAGTCATCACCGTGCGCGGGTGATCGCGCGGTGAACGTAGGGCGCGGCTTCAGCCCGCCCTTCCGGGGGGAGGCGGGCTGAAGCCACGCCCTACATCCCCGAGGTATCCGTCGTCACGGTCGTCTCCGTCGCTGGCGCTCCGGGCGTGGGTGACTCCGCACTCTCCCCTGCCTGCGCGGACGCGTCGTTCGCGGCCTGCGTCGGCTCCGCTTCCTTCGGCGTGTAGAACGGCCGCTGCAGGTAATACGGCAGCTTGCTGACTTCCACCGACGCGCCGCTGCAGTCCTTGTCCGGTTCCTGTCCGGCGACGAACGCCTGCATGACCACGCGGCTGCAGGGTCCGCTGCCGCGGCGTCCCGAGTAGAGATCCATCGGCACGACCACGACGCCGGGCGGCGTTTCGAAATCGGGCTTCGCGGCGCGCAGCTTCTTCTCCTCGAACTGCTTGAAGATGTCGATCCAGATCGGCAGCGCCACATCTGCGCCGGTCGCGCCGCCGCCGAGGGACTTCGCGGGATCGTCGTAGCCGGTCCAGACTCCGACCGTGAACTCCGGCGAGAACCCGATGAACCACGCGTCGGTGTAGCCGTTCGTCGTGCCGGTTTTTCCCGCCAGCGGATCGGCGAGCGTGTGCGCGGCGTACGCAGTGCCGCGGTCGATCACGCCCTTCATCATGTACGCGAGCTCGTACGCGACCAGCGGCGACGTCGCCTCCGAAAGCTGAGGCATTTTCTCTTCGAGCACGTGATCGGTCTGGTCCGAGATCTTCCGGATGTAGCGCGGTTTGACATACACGCCGTTGTTCGCGAACACGTTGTAGGCAGCCGTCATCTCCAGCGGCGAGACACCTGCCGCACCGAGAGAGAGCGACGGATACTGCGGCAGATCGGCGGTGATGCCGCAGCGCCGCGTGAATTCGACCACGCGATCGCCGCCGGTCATCATGTACGTCTTCACCGCCGGCACGTTGATCGAGAGCTCGAGCGCGCGCTGGATCGTCACGATGCCGGCGTACTTGCCGTAGTAGTTCTTCGGCGCGTAGATCCGATTGCCGACCGGGATCTCGACCGGCGCGTCGAACAAGGTGTCGCCCGCAGTGAGGCCGGTCTCGAATGCGGCGCCGTAGACGAACGGTTTGAACGACGATCCGGTCTGACGCCGCGACTGCACGGCGCGGTTGAACTTCGACATCTGGAAGTCGTAGCCGCCCGCGAGCGCACGGATCTCGCCCGACTTGACGTCGAGCACGACCACGGCGCCCTGCACGTTCGGCATCTGATCGAGCCGCCACGCGCGCAGTTTCGTCTTCGCATCCTCGGACTGCAGAACGTGCACGACGTCGCCGCGTTTGAGGACGCCGTCCATCGTCTTCTTCTTCGTCCAGGCCCAAGCCGTTGCCGGCAGCTCGATGCGATCGCGATGGACACGCACGGTCATCGCGTCCTTCGTCACGTCGAGCACGATCGCGGGATAGAGACGATCGAGGGCGTACGGGTCGTTGCTCCAGCTCGGGTCGCGATAGGTCTCGGGATCGAGTCCCTCGGCGACGAGGTTGCGCGTGGGCCGGCGAAAGCCGCGACGCTTGTCGAAGCGGCGCAGGCCGCGCTGCAGCGCGTTTTCGGCGATCTGCTGAATCTGCAAATCGAGTGTCGATTCGACTTTCAGTCCGCTGCGGTAGAGGTTCTCGGCGCCGAATTTCTCGTCGTTCTCGATGTACTGGCGAATCTCTTCGGTGAAGTACGCGCCGACGCGCGGCGCGGTCTCTTTGTAAGTGCCGAGGGTGATCGGAGCGTTCACGGCCTGCTGGTATTGCTCCGGCGTGATGAATTTCTCTTTGAGCATGCGCGCGAGGACGTAGTCGCGCCGATACTTCGCTCGATCCGGATGCGTGACGGGGCTGTAGTACATCGGCGAGCGGATCAGCGCCGCGATGACCGCGGCCTCGGGGAGTGACAGCTCTTTCGCGTGCTTGCCGAAGTAGAGACGTGACGCGGCTTCGACGCCGTATGCGCCGTGTCCGAGGTAGACCTGGTTCGCGTAGAGCTCGAAGATCTGGTCCTTGGTGAAGTCCTTCTCGATCTGCACCGCGAGGAACGCTTCGTTCACCTTGCGGCGGATCGTTTTCTCGGGCGTGAGGAAGACCTGCTTCGCGAGCTGCTGTGTGAGCGTCGACGCACCCTGCACGGTGCTGCGCTCGAGGACGTCTTTGATGATCGCGCGCACGATCGCCTTCGGATCGATGCCGCCGTGTTTGTAGAACTCGGAATCCTCGGTGGCGATGACGGCATTGACGAACACCTGCGCCATGTCCCGCTTCGGCACGATGATCCGTTTCTGGATCGAGTACTCCGCGAACGCGACGCCGTTGCGGTCGTAGATGCGCGTGATGATCGCGGGCTGGTAGTTCGCGAGCTGCTTGACCGCCGGCATCCGCACCGCATGCGCGAACAGGAACCCCGCCGGAACGCCCAGCGCTCCCGCAACGAGGAGCATGAGCAGCCGCGATCTGGTGCGGGAGGGCGGGGTCTGGGGCGCGAGCTGGTGTGCGGTCACGAGGGAAGTTTAACGCGGTCGCGCGGGAGTGCCCGAATATCCGCGCACCAGATCCGGTTGTCGATTCTGCCGCCGAGAATCCATCCTCGGCAGCCTCACCGTTTGGAAGGCAAAGCCGCTCTCCGATCGATGGTTTCCCCAACCCTCAACCCAAGGAGAGTCCATGACAGCACAGAAGGTTGCGCCGAAGGCCAAAGTCCGCGAGAAGAAGTTGCCAGTGTCCGCCGGGAACATCACCAAGGCCGCCTCGAGACTGCTCACGCACCGGCTCGTCTCCACCGAGATCGATTACGTTCAGCGAACGCTGGGCACGTCATCGACTCAGGAGACCCTCGACGCGACGGTGCTCGCAGTCCGCAAGCTCCCGTGGTCGAGCATCGTGGTTCCGGAGTAAGGGGACTACGAGCGCGACCCTCGCGCGCTTCGACGTGGGCGAATGATCCTGTAGGATGAGTGTCCATGAGCGACTTCACAGTGGACGTCGAGCTCGAAACGGACGGCCGGTGGATCGGCGAAGTCCCTGAACTGCCGGGTGTTCTGGTCTACGGAGACAGTCGCGACCAGGTAGTGGCAAAGGCCAAAGCTCTTGCCTTTCGGGTTCTGGCGGATCGGCTCGAGCATGGCGAAGAGATTCCCGAGATTCATGGCGTCTTTGCGGTACTCGGATGAACTGGCGCTCCGTTCGCGCAAATCAGCTGCTCGCCGCACTCCTTCGAATCGGCTGGTCTATCAAACGACAAACCGGAGGTTCGCATCGCGTTTTGCAGCGCGATGGTTGGCCCGATTTCGTGTTTGCGTTTCATGCCTCAGAAGAAGTCGGCCCGAGAATGCTCGCGCGTATTGCAAAACGTACGGGACTCACTCCCTCAGACCTTTAGCCATTCCCGTGGTGGGAGCACTCTCGGAGCCACTCACAGCCCCATCTCTGCGGCAATGAACGCCTTCACCTCCGGACCTCCGTCGAGGCGAAGTGTCAGCGGTCCGAACGCCGGCAGCTCGACGTGAAAGTCGACGGCGGGACAGCAGCGTGACTCATCGGCGACCCACTCCGCCAGTTCCGCGACCGAGATGTGCTTGCGATCGAGCGTGAACTGATATCCGTCCGCCAGCTCCTTCCGTTGCGCGTGCTCGAGCAGGCGTTTCGTGAGGGCGACATGTCGAACGCGCTGTTCGGACGTCAGCGCGCGCATGTTGCATGCGAGAACGCGCTGCGGCTTCTGGACGTCGACCGCGCCAGCCGTGATTCCGAGGAGCGTGAGTGAGGAGAGGATCGTGAGCTTCAGAATTCGCATGGGAACAACGTAGGACTTCAAGTACGCTTGAAGTCAAGAGGCCGCGAATGGAAATGAGCATCGGAGAACTTGCGCGCCGCACGGGACTGGCCACGTCGACGATTCGCTACTACGAGGAAGTCGGTCTATTGCCGCGACCGACGCGCACGAGCGGCCGCCGCGTCTTCGACGAACCGACCCTCGACCGGCTGATGGTCATCGCATTCGCGAAGGAAGCCGGATTCACGCTGCGCGAGATCCGTCAGCTCTTCGACGGCTTCGCCAGCGACACACGCGCCGGCGTGCGCTGGCAGAAGCTGGCGACCGCGAAGCTCGCCGATCTCGAGGCGCTCGCGACGAGGATCGATACAATGAAGGCGCTTCTTCGCGAGGCATTGCATTGCGGGTGCGTCGATCTCGACGCGTGCGGAAAGGTGCTTCGCGCCCACGCAACCGGCGGCAAAGGGCGCCGATGATGGAAGTCGCGTTTCGCATCACGGTCCTCGATCCGCCGCGCGGCGTCCTGTTCCGTCTTCAGCGCGGACGATCGGAGCTGATCGCGCCATCGAGCGAAAGCTCGAGCGCGATCGTGTTCGACTTCACACTCCGCGTCGAGCCGGGTGCTGCCGGCGGTCGTCCGCGTCTGCTCGGCCCGTTCGCGCAAGGCCCGCCCGCGAGCAGGTTCGTGTACGTGAACTCGGGCAAGCACGCGGGCCAGGTCGAATCGTGCTGGGATCGAAGAGCGAAAGTGCCTCTTACTGCCGTTAATGCGTCACTGATCCGGCAGGCGGCGGCGAGATCGGGAGCGGTCATCGAAGCGCAGATCGCGGGCACCGGCAGTGACGGCGGACCGGCTTGTGCGACCGTGCCGCTGCTATCCGGGTGGCGCGTAGTAGCCTCTTCTTGACGCGGAACGAACCTTCGGCGGTCGCTCGAATCAGCCGTCGTCATCAAGGCAGCGCCAATCCTCCCGCTGCCGGCGAAAAGGCAACGTCAGCACCTTCCCGATCGTCACGTCGCGCGGCGTCGGGTACGCTGGCACGCCGATGACGATCGTCTCGTCCGGCGCGTCGAAGCGGAACGTCCGGTGAACGAAGTCCCACACCGACAACAGCGACGACCAGTTGCTGTTCGTCTCGTCCTTGCGCGCGGAATGGTGAATGCCATGCATTCGCGGCGTGACGATGACGCGCGCGAGAATCGCCTCGAACCGCCGCGGCAGACGGACGTTGGAGTGATGAAACAGGATGGAGGCGAACAGGATCGCCTGCCAGAGTGCGACCGCGAACGGATCCGCGCCGATGATCGCGATCTGCACCGCGCGCACGGGAATCGACAGCGCCAGCTCGCCGAAATGAAACCGCAGGGCCGTCGACGCGTCGAGGTCGAGGTCGACGTGATGCGCGAGATGGAAGCGCCAGAGGAACGGCACGCGATGGCTGGCCCAGTGCCAGATCCACAGCGTGTAATCGAGCAGCACGATCGCGACGACGATCGACCACGGCCGCGGGAGGTCGATCCAGTTCAGCAGCCCGATGTGATTGCGCTCGACGAGCCCCGCGATCGGCACGAGCAGCGGCGTTTGAATCAGCGTAATGATCGCGAGCGAAACGCCACCCGTTGCGAGATTGCGGACGATGTGCCGGAATCGCGGCTCGACGTTGCGGCGCAACGGCCGGAGCGACTCCGCAAAGAAGAGCGTCAGAAACGTCGTGGCGATGATGGTCGGCACGACCCAGATCGGAAGCGCGCCGCTCATCCGAGCCTCGCTTGATGCGGAGACTCCGCATCGATTGTGGTTCAGGTTCGGCGCGTCATCGGATCTATCGTAGCGCGAATGTCCAGACCATTACGGCTTCTGTACGAGCGGCAGGAAGATCCGAAAGGCTGTTCCTTCGCCGGCAGTGCTCGTCACTTCGATGGAGCCGTTGTGCCGGACCACGATCTGCTGTGCTACCGCGAGGCCGAGTCCCGTGCCGGAGCGTTTGGTCGTGTACAGCGGTTCGAAGATCCGCTGCAGCACGTGCGGCGGCATTCCGGTGCCCTCGTCCGCGACGCTCAGCGACGCATAGTTACCGGAAGTTTCTGCGAGCAATCGGATCGTGCCTCCGCGAGGCATTGCGTCACGTGCATTGACGATCAGATTCGAAAGCACCTGTTGCATTTGTGGAGGATCGATCGACACCGGAAGTGGCGCATCACGGACGCTCAACGTCATGGTGACGTTCGGACCGGCGATGATGCGTTGCTCGGGAATGACCTGGTCGAGCCACTGATCGAGATCCACCGGCGTGAAGGCCGGATCGGCGGGCTTGCTGAAGCGGAGAATCTGCTCGGTCAACCGTCGTCCGCGTGAAACGGCGTCGGTGATTCGCCTCGCCACCTGCTCGGTGATGGCTTGGTTCGGAGTAAGCCGCAGAATTTCCGCGAGCGGGAGCACGCCCATCAGCACGTTGTTGAATTCGTGCGCGACCGTGGCTGCGACGCGGCCGAGGCTCTCGATGCGTCGGGCCTGTTCGAGCTGTTGCTGGAGCTGGAGTCGTTCCGTGATGTCAAAGATCGCGCCGATGACCCGCACGGCACTTCCGGCCGCATCGCGAACGACCATTCCGCGAGCGACTACGGTGCCGTAGCTCCCGTCCGCACGCGACAGACGGAACTCGCCACGCCACCGTTCGTCGCGAGCCACGGCCTCATGGAACGAAGCTGCCATCGTTTCGCGCTCCTCGGGATGGATCCGTTGCCAGAACCAATCCGCAGGAACGTCCGTTTCAGTGGTGACGTAGCCCCAGTCATCGCGGAACGCATCGCTGAACCAGATCTTCGAAGTGACGAGATCCCAGTCCCAGATGATCTCGCGCGTTGCAGCCGCCGCGTAAACGAAGCGCTGTTCACTGGCGCGGAGAGCCTTCTCCATGTTCTGCCGCAAGAATCGTTCGTGCCGCTCGGCAAGCGCGCGAACGATGGCGGAGGCAAGGCGCTGCATGCGGTCTTTCGGCACGTAATCGGTCGCTCCTCCGCGGAGAGCCTCGACCGCACGCTCTTCACCCATGACGCCGGAGAGGAACAGGAAAGGGGTCTCGGGAGCCAGGACGCATGCGATCTCCAGGGCGCGCATTCCATCGAAACCGGGAAGGTTGTAGTCGGCAAGAATCACGTCGGGATCGGTGGTCTCCAGCATCGAGCGGAACGAGGCTTCGTCGTCGACCACGGCCAGCGAGAACACGAGCTGCTCCCGCCGCAGATACCGTTTCGTCAGTTCCGCATCTCGCGGACTGTCTTCCAGCATCAGCACCCGGATGTGCTGTCCGCCGTTGACGACCTCCGTCACACTCATACGACTGCTCCGTCGACAGCAAGCACAATGAGCTGCATCCTGGACCTCGCGTTATCACAGTAGAGACTGCACCCGCCCGGACCTATCCGTAGAAACACGTAGGGAACGAGAAACAACTACGTAGGGAGCCGGTTGGAGGGCGGGCGGCGTGGCACAATCGGGGAGTCGTAAAGGAACCTACAATCGAAACCCCCGGCGACTCACGGTCACCCATTGTCCGGCTTCAGTGCATCGCCGCACTCAGTGAGTCGGCAATGCGAGAGCGCGTCTCGTCGTTCGACGGTGAGCTCGAGGTGCAGAGCGCGCACGGCAAAGGGACTGAGATCGTGGCGCGCTTCAACTCCGCGACGAAAGCGTAAACGAGATGCCGCCGATCCGTGTCGTCCTCGCCGATGACCACACGCTGGTGCGCGCGGGCATTCGAAGCCTGCTCGAGGGCATCGCCGGCATCGAAGTCGTCGGCGACGCGGGCGACGGTTCCGCGGTTTTGTTGCTGGCCGAAAGACACCGACCGCACGTGGTGCTGCTCGACATAGGAATGCCCGGAATGAGCGGCCTGGAAGTCGTGCCGCGCCTCCTGAAGATCGACCGGTCCATTCGCGCGGTCATGCTGTCGATGCACAAGAGTGAGGAATACGTTCTCGAAGCGTTGCGCGCCGGGGCGGCCGGGTATCTGTTGAAGGACTCGGCCGTTCCGGAACTGGAGATCGCCGTGCGCGCCGTCGCGCGGGGAGAGCTGTACCTGAGTCCCGCGGTGTCACGACGGATCGTCGACGATTATTTGGGTCGCGCCGGCGCGATCGACGATGCGCTTGCAGCGCTCACGCAGCGCCAACGCGAAATCCTGCGGCTCGTCGCCGCGGGAAGAACCAGCAAAGAGATCGCAAATCAGCTCGGCCTCAGCTACCGGACCGTCGAGGTCCATCGCCTGAACCTGATGCGGCGCATCAATGTGCACGACACCGCCGGTCTCGTGCGCTATGCCATGCGGGTGGGGTTGGTGGTGCGCGGGGAGTAACGACGCAAACACGTTCTTGATGATCCGCCGCGCCGCGTATACTCGAATGACGAGTTTTAGTGCGGCCAAATGAGGCTCACTATGTCGGGTACAACACCGTCCTCCACCTTTCCACCGGCACTCACCGAGGCTCAGAACCGGCTGCTTGCTCGCGCCGCGTTCGAGGCCGTCTGGAAGCGAGATCTTCAAAGCGACACGGTGAACTGGGACGGGAATCTGGAGTCCATCTTCGGCTACAGCCGCGAGGAGGTGGGGACGCACATCAGGTGGTGGCGGGAACACGTCCATCCGGACGATCTCCCGCGCCTCGAGCAACTCGCGGCTCAGGCAATCAGCGGCGGCGCACCGGGTTGGTCGAGCGAGTACCGGTTCCGCCGAAAGGATGGTTCATGGGCCTGGGTCGCCTCCCGGGGCTCGATCGAGCGCGACGCCCACGGCCGCGCTCTCCACGCAGTGGGCGCCATGATCGACATCACCCGGCTCAAGGACGCCGAGACGCGGTTGCGGTTTTTTACTGAGCAGATTCCCGCCCGTGCCACCGTTACGGATGCCGAGCTACGGGTGGTGTGGGATGCAGGCGCAGCGTACCCGGACAACCCGTCGACGGTGGGAAAGACCGTCCCGGAATTGTTTGCGGAGTCCCCGGACCGCGAGCGTGTCCTCGAGGGCTGCCGCCGGGCGCTCGCGGGCGAGTCGAGCAAGCTCGAAATCGACGATGGGACTTCCGCGGCTCAGCTCCAGCTCGTACCGTTTCGCGATCCGGGCGGGAATGTGATCGGGGTGGTCGGCATCGCGTTCGACATTACCGATCGCGTGCGAAGCGAGGGACAAGTCCGAGCCGGTCAGCGGCTTCTCCAACAGGTTCTCGAGATCCTTCCTGTGGGAGTGATCGTCATCGATCGAGCAGGAGACATTCTGCTGCACAACTCTGCCTCCCGCGGCATCTGGGGTGACGTGGTTGTTTCGGGGCCGGAGCGTTGGGCCAGGAGCAAGGGCTTCCGGCGCGGCTCGGGAGAGAGAATCGGCGCGCACGAGTGGGCATCACAGCACGCGCTCGTAGAAGGTCAAGTCACCCGGGACGAATTGATCGACATCATCACGTTCGATGGTGAACGGAAGACGATCGAGAATTTCGCGGCGCCGATTCGCGACGGTGAAGGCGTCATCACCGGCGCAGCCGTGGTCAACCAGGACGTGACGGAGCGCGTTCGCGCCGAGGAGGCACTTCGCAAGACGGAACGCCTGCTCGTCGAGGCGGAAAAGCTCGGGCGAACCGGAAGCTGGGAGCAGGACTTCGTCAACGGCGATATCTTCAGCACCGAAGCAAATCTGCACCTTTTCTTCGGTGACGACAAAAGCAAAGGGACGCGGTTCGAGGACTACGTCGAAGTCATTCATCAGGATGACCGCGATCGGGTGGTCGAAAGCCGCGAGCAACTGCACGCCGGTACGGGATCCGGCGATATCGAGTTTCGCGTCGTATGGCCCGATGGGGGTGTGCACTGGATCTTTGCCCGAGCCACCATTGTCCGCGATCCGACCGGCCGGCCGCTGCGTGCCTACGGAACCAACGCCGAGATCACGGAGCGAAAGCTCGCCGAGCAGGAACTTGGACGCCGAGCGAAGCAGCTCCAGGCGCTTTCCGCCCGCCTGCTGCAGTCTCAGGACGAGGAACGCCGCCGCATCGCTCGCGAGCTTCACGACACCACTGCGCAGAATCTCGGCGCGTTGTCCATTTACCTGTCGAAGCTGATGCGTTCGGCAGCAGTCGTGTCCGACCCGGCGGCGCGCGCGGATCTTGAAATGAGCATCGCCCTCGCTGACCGCGCGACCGACGAGGTGAGGACTCTGTCGTACGTACTCCATCCACCGATGATCGAAGTGGCGGGATTGCTGCCGAGCTTGCGGTGGTACGCGCGAGGCTTTCAGGAACGCAGCGGGATCGCCGTTACGCTCGACCTGCCCGCTGAGCTCCAGCGCCTGCCGATCGATACCGAGACGACTGTTTTCCGCATCGTTCAGGAGGCGCTCACCAATATTCGGAGACACTCTGGAAGCCCGGTTGCAAAGATCCGGATCGAGCGTGAACCGAGGATCTTGAAGGTGTGTATCCGCGACGAGGGCCGCGGCGTCCCATCGGCGCTGCGCGGCAACGAGAACCTGCTCGCTGCAGCAGGCGTTGGCATGGCCAGCATGCGCGAGCGCGCACGGGAGCTCGGAGGCAGCATGGAAGTCGAATCGGACGAACGTGGGACGGCAATCGAGGTCCGCCTGCCGATCGTCGAGTCCTAGAAAATGCCTGTACTGCGAATTCTCATCGCCGACGACCACGCAGCCGCGCGGCGCAGCGTTCGCGCTCTCATCGAGTCGCAGACGCAATGGATCGTCTGCGGAGAGGCGGCCGATGGCGAAGAAGCCGTGGAACGCACCGCGCAGCTTCAACCGGACGTGGCGTTGCTCGATCTCGAGATGCCGAAGCTCAACGGGCTCGAGGCAGCGCGCCGGATCCGCGATCGCGCACCGACGGTGCAGATGCTCGTGCTGACGATGCACGACTACCCTCGCCTCTCGGATGAAGCACGTCGCGCTGGCGCGCGCGACGTCGTCGCCAAATCCGACGCCGGCCGCTTGCTGATCGGCGCCATCGAATCGCTGCACGCGCCCGATATGGCCATCCCCCTGGCCGGCTCGGTCATCCGCGAGCAACGTCACATCGCCGCGTTTTTCCATTCCGAGCAGGAAGGCTACCAGGTCCTCGGCCCGTTCATCGCCGAGGGCCTGGCTCGCGGCGAGAAAGCGATTCACATCATCGATCTTCCCGGCCGAGACCAGCATGTCCAGCGGCTGACGCACGCAGGAATCGACGCGGCCGCCGCCGAGGCGCGGGATCAACTCGATCTCCTGCTTTGGGAGGACACCTACCTACGCGATGGCCGGTTCGACCAACGGGCGATGACCGCCCTCGTGCGACAACTTCTCGGCAATGGGAAGACTGAGGGATATCCGCTGACGCGCGCGATTGCATACATGGAGTGGGCGCTCGGCGATCAGCCAGGCGTGAGTGACGTCGTCGAATACGAATCGCGCCTGAACGAAGCATTCGCCGATTCGGGCGACGTGGTGATCTGCGCCTACGACCTCACGAAGTTCCCGGGCCATCTGATTCTCGACGTCTTTCGCAGCCATCCGGCGGTCATCGTCGCTCAACGGCTCCGCGACAATCCCTTCTACACTCCGCCCGCGGTGATGATCGAAGAATTGCGGCAGCGGGGCCACGGCTGACGTGAAGCTCCGCTCAAGACTCGCCCGCGATTAGCCCTACCCGCACCGCAAGTCGGACGAGTCCCGTGAGATCGCTGATCCCGAGGCGTTTCATGAGTTGATTGCGATGCGTTTCGACCGTTCGATAGCTGAGGCCGAGGCGCTGGGCGATTTCCTTGTTCGTATGTCCTTCGGCCACGAGCTGCAGGATCTCGCGTTGCCGTGGGGTCAGCGCCGCGAGCGGGTCGGAGGCGCCGCCGGTGCGGCTCACGTAATCGTCCACCACGCGCTTCGAGACCGCCGGACTCAGATAGGTATCGCCGCGGACGACGGCGCGAATCGCCACCTCGAGCTCCGCGACCGCCGATCCCTTCAGCAGGTATCCGGCCGCGCCTGCGCGCAACGCCTGCAGCACATACTCCTCCGAGATATGCATCGACAGGATGACGACACGGATCATCGGATCGAGCTTCGTCAGGCGTGCGGTGACTTCGAGGCCGTTCAATCCCGGCATTCCGATGTCGAGCAGCACGACGTCGGGATGCAGCGCCTCGGCGAGGCGAAGCGCCTCATGACCATCGCCTGCCTCACCGACGACCTCCACGTCCGGCAGATTCGCGACCAGCCCGCGGATCCCCGCGCGCACGAGCGTGTGGTCGTCCGCGAGCAACACACGGATCGGCTTCATTGCGCGCCTCCGAGCGGAAAGCGCGCACGGACTTCAGTGCCCTGTCCCGGAGTGCTGGAGATGGCAATCGATCCGCCCGCGAGCGACACGCGCTCCTCCATTCCGAGAAGCCCGAGGGAACCGCCGCGGGCGGCGCGCTCGCGTGCCGCGTCGACGTCGAAGCCGCTCCCGTCATCGCGGATGGCGAGCTCGAGCTCCGACGAAATGCGGTGCAGCTCGAGCCAGACGTTTTTCGCCGCCGCATGACGCGCGATGTTCGTCAGCGCTTCCTGCGCGACGCGAAAGCTGGTCGTTGCAAGACCTGCGTCGAGCTGCGGAACTTCCTCGATCGCGATGTGCATCTCCACGTGGGTCTGTTGTGCGAACCGGTCGGCGTACCAGCGAAGCGCGGAGGCGAGTCCGAGATCGTCGAGCATCGCCGGACGGAGATCGAGCGCGAGATCGCGCACCGTTTGCATCGCGCGATCGACGCTCTCGATCGACTCGCTCAGTTGCACCGGCATGGTCTCGAGCCCGATCTTCACGGCCGTGAGGACCTGCCCCAATTCGTCGTGGAGCTCGATCGCCACGCGGCGCCGCTCCTCTTCCTGCACCGTGAGCAGGCGGCGCGAGAGCGCCTCGAGACGCTCGCGCGCAGCTCGAACGCTTTCCATGAGACGGCTCCGTTCGATGGCCGGCGCGACACGGTCGGCCACCATCTGCATCAGATCGAGCTCTTCCTCGGTGAACTGCCGGTTCGCGCGAGACGAAATCGTAACCACGCCGATGACTTTTCCTTCGACGACGAGCGGAGCCCCCATCGCGGAAGACGGACTTGCCCCAATGCTGGCGAAGATCCTGTGCCATTCCGCCGAAACCGCAGCGGGGACATCGTTCATGATCAGCGCCCGTCCTTCCTTCAATATGCGGCCGGACAGCGGTGAATCGAGCGGCACGCGGATCGCGGCAGCGTTGGACATGTCCACTCCATCGCCGGCGCGCATGGTGAAGAAGCTTCGCTGTTCGTTGAGAAGATGCACTCCCGCGTAGTCGGCGCCCAGCGCCCGGCGGAGACGCGCGAGCAGCGCGGTCAGCAGTTCGTCGAGCGCCATGTGGCCCAGCGCCGTGTCGGTGATGCTCTCGATCGCGCGTAATTTGGCGAGCGCCGACTCGGCGAGGTCTCGCGCCTGGGTCTGGCTGGCGAGCAACCGCGCGCGCTCGTTTTCCGCTTCTTTCCTTTCGGTGATGTCCTGCGCGAATCCGCAGACGCGCAGCGCGTTGCCCGAGGAGTCGCGGATGACGGAGCCGTGCGTAGAGACCCAGCGGATCGATCCGTCCGGCCGCACGATCCGGAAGTCTTCCGCGATCACATTCACTGCGCCGGAGACCGCCTTCCATACGTGGTCGCGATCGTCGGGATGCACGGTCTGCATCCACGAGCGCGGCTCGCTGAGACTCTCGCGCGAACGACCGATGAGGCGTTCGCCCGCCGGGTTGAGATAAAGGACGTGATCGAGGTCGCCGCTGAAGATCCAGAACGACTCATCGATGTTTTCCGCCACTTCGCGAAAGCGCTCCTCGGCGCGTTTTCGCTCCGTGACGTCGAAAGCGAGCCAGATCGAGGACCGGTCCGACAGCGCGAAGCGCGCCCAGGTCGACTCGAGGATGTTGCCATCCCGCCTGTGCAACTGGAAATCACGCCAGCCGCGATTCGGCTCGCTCATGAACTCGCGCACGCACTCGCGCTGAAGTGGATCGGGAAGGACCTCGGCCATGATGTCCATCCGCATGGCTTCCTCGGCCGTCCATCCGAGGGCGCGCCGCCATTCGGGATTGGCGCTCACGATCTTTCCGGACGCGTCGAAGAACGAGATCATCACCGGAAGGTTGTCGAAGATCGTCTGCAGGACTTCTTTCTCGTGCCGCTCGGCCGCTTCATGTTCGTCGCGCTCGATCGCCAGCGCCAGCACGTTGCCCATCGACTGCATGAACTCGACGTCGTCTTCGGTGAAGGAGCGCGGCGTCAGGGAGTGCACGCTCAGCAAGCCCCACGGCCGCGGATGGCCGCGAATGACGGCACTGATCATCGTGACCACGCGATAATCGCGGAGGATCCACGATTTTGTGAATCGTTCGTCACCCGGAATGTCCGTGACGATCACCGGCTGATCGTTGTCAATGGCGTGTCTCGCAGTGGTGCCCTCGTCGAGCGGAATCGTCGTGACGGCGGGAAGCTCGTCCCATCCGAATTTCGCTCGGAGAATGAGATCGTCCGGCTCTGGCCGCAGTTGCCAGACGATGCTGCGGTCGGTGCCGAGGGTCGTCGCCGCGAGGGAAGCGGCCTGGTTGAACAGCACGCCGATGTTGCGCTCGCGGATCGCCGTGAGCCCGAGAGCGGAGACGGCGGCCTGCTGCCGATTGCGCAGATCGAGTTGTCTCAGCCGCAGCTCCGGTGTCTCGACGATGTCCCATTTCCCTTCCCGCTTCACCACCGCGAGCTCATGCGAGTCCGCCACGTCGAGGATCCCGGCCGCGTCGGTCGTAGACAGCGGATACGAACAGAGCACGAGCATCGGCTTTCCGCTCATTGCCGCCTCGAACTCTCGCTCGTAATCGTGAAACTCCTTCCATTGCGCAGGCCGCAACCACTGCTGGCAACCTGCGGCGCGCAGGCCCACGTAGCCACGCTTTCGCGATTCCTCCACGAGGTCGGTCCATTCCGTCATGAGCGCCGGGATTTCGATCCGGCCCCTGCGCATCAGCCATTCGGGAGTCGGTCGAAAGGAAATGGCGCCGTCGGCATCATGTCGAGAGAAATCCGGAATCGCTTGGCGGAGTGCGTCTCTCGCCGACTCTTCCGTGAGCGGGGCGGCCACGAGCCAGAAGCAGAGCTCCTTTTCCTCGAGTCCCGCGGCGAAGTAAGGAATGACGACCTCGAGCAGATCGTCCGTCGTTTCGTAGAAATGACAGAAATGCGTTCCCCACGGAATCTCGCCGAGCGGCGGAATCCCGCTGTTCCGCAATGCTCCTGACATGGTCCCGGTGATTGTGCACCCAATCGTGCAACGGCGGTCATCGTCCAGGTGTTTTTCCACGCGAAGCTACGTATTTGAACGGATCGTTTACGGCCTGACGGAGACGTACCTTGCACATGGAATGTCAGAGACCCAGTTTTCCAGTCCGCCCGCCGTTCATGTGTTGCTGATCGAAGATGCCGACATCGATGCTCACGTGATTCAGAACGTGCTGCGCCAGTTCGACCTGAACGTACGCAGAGTCGGCTCCCTTTCCGAGGCGATCGTCACGTTGCGCTCGGAGGCGTTCGACGTCGTCCTTTGCGACCTCGGTTTGCCCGACAGTTCGGGACTGGCAACGTTGGAGAATCTCCTCGAGCGCAACCCCACCACGCCGGTCGTGGTCATGACCGGCCGCGGCGACAAAGAAACGGCGTTGCGCGCCGTCTCCGCCGGAGCGCAGGACTATCTGGTCAAAGGCGATACCAATGCGAATACGCTGGTGCGCGCGATCCACTATGCCGTGGAGCGCGGGCGGGCCGCCGAAGAGATCAGAGACCGCGAGGCCCACACGCGCACGATTCTCGAAGGCGCGCTCGACGCCGTCGTCAGCATCACTCATGAAGGCGTGATCCTGCGATGGAACCGCAGCGCGGAAGAGATCTTCGGCTGGCAACGCGCCGAGGTTCTGGGACGATCGCTCGCGGAGCTGATCATTCCCGAGCGGCGTCGCGACGAGCACCGGTGCGGGCTACGGCATTTTGTCGAGACCGGTGAGGCGGCGTTTCTCGGAAGACGCGTGGAGAGGACTGCGCTTCGCAGAGACGGCAGCGAGGTTTCCGTGGAACTGCGCATCACGGCGGAGGCGGGCCGCGACGGCATGACCTTCACGGCATTCATCGCCGACATCACCGAGCGGCGGCGCGCGGAGGAAGAGCGCAATGCGTCCGAAGCGAAGTTCCGCGAGCTCGTCGCCCGGTACGAGCTGATTCTCAACGGCATCACCGATGGCGTCCACGGGATCGATCTCGCGGGCAAGATCCTCTTCGAGAACCCGGCCGCGGCGGCGATGCTTGGATGGCGTCCGGGGGAGCTGATCGCACGGCCAGCGCATCAGACCATTCATCATTCCCGAGCCGACGGCACGTCGCGGCCAGATTCGGAGTGCCCGATGCACTGCACGCTCGCCGATGGGATCGTGCGACGCAGCGAAGACGACGTGTTCTGGAGAAAGGACGGCAGCGCGATCCGCGTCGAATACACCGCCGCACCGATGGTCGATGAACAGGGACGCATCGCCGGCGCCGTGGTGACGTTCCGCGATATCTCGAAGCAGAAGCAGATGGAGCAGCAGATCGAGCAGGGCCTGCGTGTGGCCTCGCTGGGACGCGTCTCCGCTTCGGTCGCGCACGAGTTCAACAACCTGCTGATGTGCATCCGCCCGTCCGCGGAATGGCTGCAGCGGAAAGCCGTGGGCGATTTCGCGCTGGAGAAACAGGTGAATCACGTGCTCGACGCTGTGCGCCGGGGACAGCGTCTGACCGACGAGATTCTCCGCTTCACGAATCCGCCGGAGCCGCGCATGCAACAGGTCGACGTGGCCATGGTTCTACGCCGGTTCAGGGATGAAGCGGGCGGCATTCTCTGGGAGCGGCGGATGAAGGTCGAGCTCCCGGTGGCGCTGGAAGTCCGCGCGGACGCCGATCAACTCAGCCAGGTTCTGCTGAACCTCGCAGCGAACGCGCGCAATGCAACGCGGGCCGGCGGCACGGTGACGATCGGCGCCGCGCCGGCAGTCTCGATTCCCTTTCTCCGCGAGCAGCTCCCCGAAGCGGAGCGATTCGCCGCGCTCTACGTTCGGGATGACGGCTGCGGGATTTCCGCGGAAGCGAAGGAACGCATCTTCGAACCGTTCTTCACCACGCGGAAAGGCGTCGGCACAGGACTCGGCCTTGCCGTCTCCTGGCGCATCGTCACCCAACACGGCGGCCGGATTCTGATCGACAGCGAGGCGGGCAGCGGCTCGACGTTCTACGTCGTCCTGCCGCGCTAAGGATCTAGAATCCGCGCCTGATGAAGACCGTCGCGTTTCCTCTGCTCGCTCTCCTCCTGCTTCAGTGTGCCGGCGAAAGTAAGGTGACTCCACCACAGCAGGCGGTCGAGGCGCTCCCCTCACCCGCCGGAGCCGGCGCCGCGGAACCGTTCCTTCACGCAACGCGCGATGGTGTGCTTCTGAGTTGGCTCGAACCGGTCGCAGGCAGCGATAAGGTGGCCTTGCGGTTCGCGCGTCACAACGCAGGTCAATGGAGCGCGCCGCGCACGATCGTCGAGCGCAACGATCTCTTCGTCAATTGGGCGGACTTTCCGTCGATCGTCGAAGACGCGAAGGGAACGCTCTTCGTGCATTGGCTGCAGAAGAGCAGCGCCGGAACCTATTCCTACGACATCCGGATGGCGACGTCGACGGACGGCGGCACGACGTGGGGCCAGCCGTTTCTCCTCAATCGCGACGGCAAGGAGGCGGAGCACGGTTTCGTGACGCTCGCGGCGTTGCCCGCCGGCGGCGTCGGGGCGACGTGGCTCGACGGCCGAAAGATGAGCGGCGGCGAACATGGACACGAAGCCGAGGGCGACATGGGCGTTCGCTACGCGACCGTCGACGCACAAGGCACGATCGCAAATGAAGTGGAAGTGGATGGCCGGACGTGCGAATGCTGCGCGACCGGCATGACGATGACGAGCTCCGGTCCGGTGATCGTTTATCGCGATCGATCGCCCGACGAGATGCGCGACATCTCGTACGTCGCGAAAACCGCGAGCGGCTGGACGCAGCCCGCTCGCCTGCACGCCGACGAATGGAAGATCAACGCCTGCCCGGTCAACGGACCGCAGATCGACGCGATCGGACAGCGCGCTGTGACGGCGTGGTTCACCGCGGCGCAGGACAAAGGACGAGCATACGCGGCATTCTCGGATGACGGCGGGCTCACGTTCGCAAAGGCAGTGCAGATCGACGACGGCAAGCCGATCGGACGCTTGGACGTCGTTCTCCTCGACGAAGACACGGCGCTCGTGACCTGGCTGGAACAGACCGCCGGCGGCGGCGAGATCCGCGCACGGCGCGTGACGCGCAACGGCAAGACGGGGCCGGCGATGAAGATCGCGGATTCGAGCACGGCGCGCGCGGCAGGATTCGCGCGCATCGCTCGCGTCGGCCGCGCCGTTTACTTCGCGTGGACGGAACAGGGTGCCGACACGAAACGGATCCACATCGCTCGCGCACAGTTCTAAACGAAGAGCCCCGCCGCAGCGGGGCTCTTCAGGAAGACGCGCGAAACTTACGTCAGTGCTCGCGGCCGATCTCGAGGCCACGCGCGCCGGTCGAGCCGTCGAACGGATCGAAAGGCGCCCAGAACACGTGCGTCAGATCGACGCCATGATGGCCGTCATGATCCGCCGAGGGTTTGGCGAAGACCGTCGGCTGGCCCATGGCGTTCCAACGCACCGGCATGCCCCAGTCCTGGACGTCGGCGTTGAGGCTTTCGTCCGAGGGCGGGACGCGGAGCGAATCCGTCCACGAGTCGAGGGCCGAGATCGTGGTGGTGCTGTCCAGATGCGAATAGATCGTCTCGATCTGGTCGTAGTCGTGCGCGTTCGGATGCTCGTTCGACGGATCGTTCGAGGAGCCGCCCCCGGCGCCGCCGTCCGGATCGCTCGTGTAGTCCATGCACGAGCCGAGGTTGGCGTTGTCGAAGTTTTCGTCCTGGTGATCGAGGCCGAAGTCGTGGGCGATCTCCTGGCACGTCACCAGGCGGCGCCACGCCGGCGTGTTGTAGCTGGCGGTGTTGAAGTAGGTGTCGTTCAGCTTCGTGTAGGCCTTGGTGATGTGCTCTCCACCGGTGATGGAGATGCCGGCGATTCCGAGCCAGCCGGTGTTTCCGTACTTCGAGTTGCAGACCTCGATGCGGCCCGCGGCCGAAGCGCATCGCTTCGCGTTGCTGAGCGGCTGTCCCCACTGCACGGCGATGGTGAGGATCGTCGACCCGTTCCAGTCGTCCGCGGCTTCCTGCAGGTACGGCTCCCACACTGCGGTCACGGTGTCGTGAGCCTTCAGAGTGAACGGGTTCGACTGGCGCGCCCAGTGATAGCCGCCCCACCAGTGGTTGGCGAACGCGGTGGGAACGAGCGCGAGAACAGCAACCAGAACGAGGAGAAGACGGAGATACTTAGTCATGAATTCGCTCCTTGGATCGGGTTTATGGATACGGACATCGCTGGAGTCGACGACCCCCAACGCACCGCTGCCTGTTTCGAGGTCAATGATCCACTGACAGGAACGTGCCTTTCTTCGGGCCACGCGCTCGCGCACGTTTTCATAGACTTACGCGGAATAGAGACTCAATTATGGATCAATGTTTGAACCCGGTGCAAGAGCAATGACCCGCCGTTGGCGCAGGGAACGACCCCACACCACACTCCTTGTATGCATCGTCGTGCTGCTGCTCGCCGCGTGCGCCGGGAAAGACACCATGGCGTCGAAGAGCGCGGCCGCGTATCGCGACGCCGCTGCGAAACCGGCGCCGGTTGAAGTGGATCACAGCGCGCACGCGATGACTCCCGATACTGACGCGGCGCACGGAGTCGCGACCGAACATGCCGAGCATGGAGCATCCCCAACGGCGCACGCACACGCGGACATGCAGCACGATTCGAGTGCGCACGCGACGATGGATCACTCACAACATGGCGCCATGCGACACGATGCGCCGGGCGCGCACGCGGGGCACGAAGCCATGACGCCCGCGGCCGGCACGGTCATGGATCATGGCGCGCATTTGAAAGCGGAGGCGTCGCCTCCGCACTCCATAGAGGTGCCGAGGGCGAATAGTGAGATGGCGCGCGTGCGGCCGGCGGCCACGTTGCAGCAGGACGCATTCGATGCGCCTGCGCCGAGCGCCGTCGCGGAAGCGCAGAAGAAAGGGCATTGAACGTGACGAATCGACTCATCCCGGTGCTGATCGCGGCGCTCCTCGCCTCTTGCGCGAGCGTTCCCCGCGACACCGGTCTCGCCGAGGTTCGGCGAACCGTGGCCGCGCGCGCGAACCAGACGCTCGAATGGAAAGAGAACGACGAGCGCACGCGCGCGATGCTGCAGGACGACCTCACCGCGGACGAGGCGGTCGCGATCGCAATCGCCAACAATCCGCGATTGCAGGTCACGCTCGCAGAGCTGGGCATCGCACGCGCGGACCTGATCGACGCGAGCACGATCGCGAATCCACTGTTCGAGTTCGAGCTGCGCGTTCCCGGTGAACCGTACCGGCCGTACGAACTGCGGCTCGCGCAATCGCTCGTCGATCTCATTCAACTCCCACGGCGGCGCGCGCTCGGTCGCATGGAGTTCGACGCCGCGCAACTGCGCGTCACCTCGGCAGTGCTCCGCTTCGCTGCCGATGTCCGCTCGACGTACTTCGATCTCCTGGCCGCGTCGCAGCATGTCGCGCAGAAACGCACCATCGCGGAGTCCGCGAAGGCCGCCGCCGAAGTCGCGATGAAGCAGCATCACGCCGAGAACATCACCGATCTCGATCTCGAGAACGAGCAGGCGCTCTACGAGCAGGCGAAGCTCGACCTCGCGCGAGCCGAGCGGCAACTGCTCACTGCCCGCGAAGCGCTGCTCCGCGGCATGGGCCTGCGCGACGCGTCCGTCGAATGGCGCGTACCGGAACAGTTCCCTGTGTTGCCGCCGGCGGAGCTCGACCAATCGCAACTCGAAACACTGGCCGTCGAGCAGCGCCTCGACATGGCCATCGCGCGGCGCGAAGTCGAGATCGCGCAGCGCCACGTTCCGCTCGCCCGTCTCGCAGCCCTCGGCGACATCGAAGCCGACGTTCATTACGAGCGCGAGCCGAGCGGCGAGCACACGATCGGACCCGGGGTCGTGCTCCCGATCCCGATCTTCAACACCGGCCGCGCGGCACGCACACGCGCGGAAGCTCGATTCCTGCGCGCACGCGAGACGCTGCGTGCACTCGAAGCAGAATCAGCGTCGCGTTTACGTACCGCACGCACGAACCTCACCGAGGCGCGGGCGCGCGTCGAGTACTACCGCGACGTGATCCTGCCGCGCCGCCGGCGCATCGTCGAGCTGACGAAGCTCGAGCACAACGCGATGCTCGTCGGCATCTTTCAGCTTCTGCAGGCGCGTACGAACGAAGCCGAGGCGCAGAGCGACTTCGTCGAGGCGCAGCGCGAGTACTGGAGCGCCCGCAACGATCTCGATCGCGCGCTGCAGGGAATCGCCGAGGAGGGCCGCTGATGTCGATTACGCGACGCAACGCAATTTTCTCTTCGCTCGCGGGGCTGTTCGCCGCGCGTGGAGCAGCGGCTGCTCGAACGGAAACGCGCGACCGCGTCGGCACGGGCGCGCGAGGGACGAGCGGCCGGTCATCAGTGATCACGCCGAATGTAGGACCATCGCTCCCCTACCGCATGGTCGGCGGCGTGAAGGAGTTTCACCTCACCGCGGAGCCCGTGCGCCGCGAGTTCGTCGATGGATTGACCGTGAACTGCTGGGGCTACAACGGTTCCACACCCGGACCGACGATCGAGGCTTTCGAGGGCGACCGCGTGCGGATCCTCGTCACGAACAAACTGCCCGAGGGGACGTCGGCGCACTGGCATGGCTTCATCATTCCGAACGGGATGGATGGCGTCAGCGGACTCAATCAACCGAAGATCGCACCAGGCGAGACGTATGCGTATGAATACACGCTGAAGCAGACCGGCACGCTGCTCTATCACCCTCATTTCGACGAGATGGTGCAGATCGCCCTCGGCATGCACGGCTTCTTCGTCATTCATCCGCGCGACGCGAGCGTTCGCCGCGTCGATCGCGACTTCGCGATCTTTCTCAACGAGTGGTTCATCAAGCCCGGCACCGCGACACCCGATCCGACGGTGATGGTCGACTTCAACACCTTCACCTTCAACTCGCGTGTCTTCCCCGGCACCGATCCGCTGCTCGTGCGCACCGGCGATCGCGTCCGCATCCGCATCGCCAATCTGTCGATGGACTCGCATCCGATTCACTTCCATGGCCACAAGTTCTGGGTCACGGGTACGGACGCCGGTCCGATCCCGCAGTCGGCGTGGATTCCGGAGAACACGGTGAACGTGCCGGTGGGAGCGACGCGCGACATCGAGTTCGTCGCCGACAATCCCGGCGACTGGGCTTTGCACTGCCACAAATCGCATCACGTGATGAATCAGATGGGCCACGACCTGCCGAACCTCCTCGGCATCGACCCGGCGACGACGCAACAGCGCCTCGACGCGCTGACGCCGGGCACGATGGTGATGGGAGCGACCGGCATGGGCGACATGGCCGAGCATCTGCAGCACATGGCCGTCCCCCGCAACAGCATTCCGATGCGCGGCGGGGACGGACCGTATGGTCCGATCGACATGGGCGGGATGTTCACGATTCTCAAGATCCGCGACGACATGGACTACGACCGCGATCCGGGCTGGTATCAGCAGCCGCGAGGAACGTCGGCGTGGCGGGTGGAATGAAGCGCGTGCTGCTGGTCCTCGCTGCGCTCGCGGTCATCGCGCTCATCGTCGGCGCGATCGCGATCGCGTCGATGACACGTTCGGGTCTGAGCGCGCACGACGAGCCGACGCGCATGGAAGCCGCCGCGGCGCGGATGATGCGGCATTGGGCCGTGCCGTCCGAGCTACGCAACGCGAAGAATCCCGTTCCGCTCGCGCCCGCCGTGCTCGCGGAAGGACGCGAGCATTTCGCCGATCACTGCGCCGGCTGTCATGGCAATGACGGAAAGGGCGCGGCAATGGGAAAGCAGATGTATCCGCGGACTCCCGACATGACGGGCGCTCCGACGCAGTCGCTCTCGGATGGCGAGCTCTTCTCGATCATCGAGAACGGCGTCCGTCTCACGGGCATGCCGGGATTCGGCACGGGCACCGCGGACTCGGCGCACAGCAGTTGGGTGCTCGTGCACTTCATCCGTCATCTGCCGAAGATCACGTCCGAGGAGTTGGCGGAGATGGAGAAGATGAATCCGAAATCGCCTGAAGAGTGGCAGCAGTTCCAGGCGGAGGAAGCTTTCCTCGCCGGGGACGGCGACCACCACTGAAAGGACTCCGATGAAGCACGCAGCGGAAGGCCACGGGAACAAGAGTCACTACCGTCGACTCCTGGTGATGACGGTGATCTCCTTCATCGCCATGTATGTCCTGATGTACGCGATGGTCGATCGTTTCGCGAACGTCTATCCGAATTTCAATCAGCTCTACATGGCGGGGTTGATGACAGCGGCGATGGTCGCGATCGAGTTCGTGGTCATGGGTGGGATGTACCCGAACAAACGATTGAACGTCGTGCTCGTGGCGGTGAGCCTCATGGTGCTCGCGGCCTTCTGGACGCTGATCCGGCAGCAGACGGCGATCACGAACCGGCAGTTTCTGAAGTCGATGATCCCGCACCACGCCAGCGCGATCCTGATGTGCGAACAGGCGCCAATCCACGACGCGGACATTCAGAAGCTCTGTCGCGGGATCGTCCTCGGTCAGCAGGCGGAGATCTCTCAAATGAAGAAGAAGTTGAGCGAGCTGGACAAATGAGGAGGAGTTTCTGAGCGGCGCGGGGAGTTCACCGGAGAACCATGAGACTTCACCGACTCCTCATCACCAGCATCCTCGCGCTCGTCGTGTCCGCGACGGCATTCGCACACGGCGGTCACAAGCACCAGTTCCTCGGCACCGTCAAAGCACTGCACGAGAATCATCTCGTGGTGGTGACCACGGCCGACACCGAGGTGACGTTCACGCTCACGGAAAAGACGAAGTACTCGAAGGGCACGAGCGCGGCGACGAAGGCGGACCTGAACGAAGGCGTCCGCGTTTCCGTGCACGTCGAGAACGACGGCCGGACGGCGACAGCGGTAAAAATCGCGAACCCCTGAAGGCATTCCGGGACACGAGTGGTACAGTCGCTGAGGTTTACGGAGGCCACATTGAATGATTTGACCTACGAATTTCAGCGCATGTTCAGCCGAAAAGCGGAAATCGTAGCCGCGACGAAGGCCAATGGGTCTCAGGCCGCATGGGAGCAGTACAGCCGTACCCACGGTCTCGATCAGCAGCGTTTCAAGAACGAACTGGCGTCCCTGCGGTCCCGATTCGACGCCGTCGGCACCGGACGCGAACCGAAGCCTTAAGCCGGCAGTGTCGGCCTTTGTGACAGAATTCCCTCCTCGGTCATGAAGTTCTCGCGTTTCGCTTTCGCAGCGTTTGCTCTACTCACATCGGCGCTCTTCGCCGCCGAGCCGATCACCGTCATCGAGCCATCCGACGGCGCGGTCCTTCGCGGCGGCTCGATCGCGACGATCGCCTGGACCGCCACGGCTCCCCTGCCGCGCGGCGTCGAGGAGTGGGAAGCGTTCCTCTCCGTCGACGGCGGCCGCTACTACGCGACGCGCATCACGCCGCACCTCGACATCGACATCCGCTCGTTCGAGTGGCGCGTACCGAACGTCTCCTCGAACGACGTCCGCCTTCTGCTCCGCATTGGAGACGAGCGCGAAGAGAAATCAGTCGACGTTCCTCTGCGATTCTCGATCGTCGCGGAACCGGACATCCGGCCGTCCGCGATCCGCTTCTCCCGATCACTCGGCGAGGCCGCGCGTCCCGGCGATCCCGCCGTAGTCGAATGGGCCAGCGGCGATCGCGCCGGCCACGAAGTCGCTCTCGAGAGCGCGCCACTCGGCGACACGCTCAACGCCGCGTCACGCGCGAAGAAGCACTCGTCCGCGCACCACGCGGTCCAACACGACCACATTGCGACCTCGCGCGCCTCGATCGTGTGCGCGTACGAAATCGCCGTCGCGCGACGCGTTTCCGTTTCCTCGCCGCTGTTCGCGCGCGACATCCTCCTCCTGGCGAGGCGCCGGAACATCTAGATCGCCTTTCGGTCGCGCGCAAACACTGCTCGGACGAAAGGTTGATCCATGCGACGAATATTGAAAGGGCGCTCTCGCGCCCTGATTCTGCTTTTGTTTTCATCCCTTGCTCTTCCGCTCTTCGCGTTCGAGGGACGCCTGCTCGACAAAGACGGACAGCCGCTCGCCGGCGTTCACGTCACCGTCGCCGGCCGCGGCGGCGCAGTACGAACCGACGCGGAAGGACGCTTCCGCATTCTTCCCGATCCGCAGTTGCCCGCGACGCTGATCATCGTCGGCACGCGCGGCGAGATCTTCCCGCCGATGCTCGTATCGTCGATCTCCGCGGGCACGAACGACCTTCGCGTCGAGCCGGCGTTTCAGGAGAGCGTCACCGTCACCTCGGGAACGACTCCGAACATCGACGCTCCTCCCGCCGCCGGAACGTTTCTCGTCGGCGGCGAGGAAATGGAAGAGCGGCGGCCCGAACATCTCGTCGAGGCGCTCGACCGCGTCGCGGGCGTGTCCCGTCGCGGCGAAGGTCCCGCCGCCGTGCCGGTCGTGCGTGGCCTCGCCGGCGGACGGACGCTGATGCTGCTCGACGATGCCCGCGTGACCGCCGAGCGGCGCGCCGGTCCCTCCGGCACGTTCCTCGATCCATTCACCCTCGGCTCGATCGAGATCTCGCGCGGGCCGGGATCGGTCGCCTACGGCTCCGACGCGTTCGGCGGCGTCATTCACGCGCGGCCGCGCGATCCCGTGCTCGGCGACTCGCAGCTCCGCTATTCGGTGACGTCCGCGTTCGGCGGGAGCCAGCTGCGCTCCGGCGGCGTCGAATACTCGCATGCGCTCACGGGCATGAGCGCGATCAGCGGGATGCTCCACGCGCGCCAGTCCGACGGCAGCGAATCAGGGGGCGGCGATGAGATCGACAACTCCGCGTACGAAGATCGGGGCGGCGCAGTGCGATTCCTGCAGACGACGACGCGCGGCGTGTTCCGCGCCAGCGTCGCCTTGAATCAGGGACGCGACATCGGTGCACCCGCGGCGGACTCGCTCGTGACGCGCACCTACTATCCGGAAGAAGACTCGCAACGCCTGACCGCGAGTTGGGAGTCCTCGTCGAACGATGCCCTAACGCTCGAGGTCCGAGGCTCGCTCAGCAGTTACGACATCATCACCACGCGCGAGCGCTTGCCGGTCGGCACGACGACGCGACAGATCAGCAGTTCCGACGTGCAGGCCGACGACGCGACGCTGCGCGCGATCGTAGGGCACGCGGACAATGGTGGACGACTCCGCGTCGGTTTCGATTTCTCGAGCCGCTTCAATGTCCACGCGCTCGGCGAGATCGAGAGTTTCAACATCAGCGACACGCCGACGACGACCACGAACGAAGTCTCGATCGACGACGCGAGCAAGACCGACACGGCTCTGTTCGCGCTTTACGACTGGACGCCGATCTCCCGTCTCACCGCGAGCGCAGGCATCCGCGTGGATCGCGTGTCGATCGAGAACAGCGGCGGTTTCTTCGGCGATCGCTCTGAGAACAACACTGCACTCTCGGGTCATGCCGCGGCGACGTTCACACTCGCGCCGAACCTCACCGCGACTCTGCAGGGCGCGCGAGGGTTTCGCGAACCGACGCTTTCCGACCGCTATTTCCGCGGGATCAGCGGCCGAGGATTCGTCGTGGGGAACCCGGACCTCGATCCGGAGACCAGCACGCAGTTCGACGGCGCGCTGCGCTGGCAGCGCGGCAACCGCTCGCTCGCCCTCCTCGGATATCACTACACGATCCACGATCTCGTGGAGCGCTTCCGCGCGGGCTCGGATTTCAATTTCCGCAATCGCGGCGAGGCCAGGGTGAAAGGACTCGAGCTCGAATTCGCGTCGGAGCTGCCGCACGGCCTCGGTCTGCAGATCAACGGCGCCTGGGCTCGCGGCGAAGCAGTCAACGACAACACTCCACTGGACGACATCGCCGCTCCGAATCTGCACGCCGCGCTTCGCTGGGCCGGCCGCAGCGGGTCGGCCTTCGTCCATCTATTCGCGGTTGCGGAAGACGATCGTCCCGGACCCGTGGAAACGAAACGCGACTCTTATACGACCGCGGACGTCGGCTTCGGATGGACATTCGCCCGCGCCGCGGAGTTGCGCCTGCAGGTTCGGAACGTGTTCGACAAGCGTTACCCGGGATCTCCGGACGCAAACGCCGCGCTCGCACCGGGGCGCAGTGTGATGATCGGCCTCGGCGGCACGTTGTAATGAAGCACGTCCGGGCGCGTTCTGCGCGCCCGGACGGATTGCCGTCCGAGTACAATCCGCGCTGAATGTCGGCCCCTGTTGTTCCGCCCCGCCCCGATTGGGCGCGGCTCGTCGGTGACTCGTTGAAACAGAACGGCGTGTGGCATACCCACGCCAAGCTCCTCGAGGCGCGCCGTGTCTATCCCGACGATCTCTCGCTGCGCGGCTATCTCGAGATCGTCCGCAACACGATCGTCCGCGATTTCCTCGCGCACCCGCGCGGCCCGCAGGCCGTGCCGAAACTGAGCGCGGATTTCCTCTCGAACTTCGACCGCTTCAACCTCAACGCGCAAGAGGGTTACCTCGTCTCGCTGATCGACGGACGCCTCTCCGTGCAGAAGCTGATGATCCTCAGCCCCTTCGATCCGTTCACGACCATCTTCACCCTGGCGAAGCTGCAGAACGAGAACGCGATCGTCGTTCCATGACCACACTCGAATGAGAATGCCGCAATGAACTTCGCCTTCGCGCTGTCGCTCCTCGATCAGCTCCCGACCTCGATCGCCGCGATCACGGAGACCGGCGTCGTCCGCTACCGCAACCGCGCGTTCGACGAGGCCTTCGGAACCGACGCCATCGACTGGATCCGCGAGGCCTCTCGCACCGTTGCCGGGGAGCGCGGCTGGCTGCAGGGATTTTTCCTCGACAACGAAGACAACCGCACCATCGACGTCGAGATCGAAGGCCGCATCTTCCGCATCGACAAGATCATGCAGGTCGACGACGAACAGGGCCCGGCCGTCGCCCTCGCGTTCGAAGACGTCACCCGCCAGCGCGAGGCCGAACAGGCCAAGTCCGATTTCACCGCACAGATCGTCCACGATCTCCGCGGTCCGCTCTCCGGCATCCAGGGCACGCTCGAGTTCGTGAACTCGCAGGAAGGGGCGAAGCTCGACTCGCTCTACTCCGATCTCCTCCAGGAGGCCTATCGCGAGACCGAGCGGATGATGAATCTCATCAACGAGATTCTCGACTTCTCGAAGATCCAGTCGGGCAATTTCGTGGTGGAGAGCGAGCCGGTGCGCATCGCGGGGGTCCTCAAACGCGCCGTGCGCAGTCTGCAGTCCGTTGCTTCGCGCGACGAGATCTTTCTCCTCAGCGCGCATGGCCGCGACATCCCGCAGATCATCGGCAGCGTCGAGAAACTGACGCAGGCGGTCATCAACCTGATCTCGAACTCGCTGAAGTTCACGCCCAAGAAAGGCATCATTTCCGTCGGCGCGCAAATCGTGCGCAATGGCGACGTGCCCGATGCGATCGTCATCACGGTGACGGACAGCGGTACGGGAATCAGCGCCGCGGACCTCGACAAGATCTTCCAGAAGTACAAGCAGAGCGGGAAGAAATCGCTTCGCGGCGGCGGCGGCACCGGTCTCGGCCTCTACATCGTCAAGCAGGTCGTCGAGGCGCATGGCGGCGAAGTCAGCGTGGCCTCGGTCGAAGGCGTCGGCACGAGCATGGTGCTGCGTCTGCCCGTCAAGCGCGCGGCATGAGCGCGAAGCTCTGTCATCCTGAAGCCGCGCAGACGGCGAAGGACCCCCTGATTCGAGCGCTAATCGTGCATCCGGAAGGGGGTCCTTCGCCGCGCTGCGCCGGCTCAGGATGACAGCGAGCGCGTGCTGCTGCGCATTAGCGCGTATACTGACGACGTTCGAGGAACCTTCCTCGACTGTCAGTGCGGTCGAACTAAGTCGGTCCGCTTCTGGCCCCACCCTCCTTAGCCTGTCCCGTTCGACGCCTTTCGTTTGTCGCACGAAGGAGCACCCATGAAACTGCACATTGGAAATCTGCCTCGCAGTGTGACCGAGCAGGAATTGACGGACGTGATCACGCCGTTCGCCGCGCCGACCTCGGTGGAGATCGTCCGGAATCCGGCCGGCGAATCGCGAGGCTACGGCTTCGCCGAGTTCCCCGCGGCCGAGAATGGCCAGGCCGTCATCGCCGGCGTCCACGGCAAAGAAGTCGGCGGACAGGCGCTCACGGTTGCGGAGGCGCGTCCACGGAAGAGCGAAGCGCGAGGCCCACGCACATGACCCGCGCGAAGGCGGTCGCCGCGGTTCCCCGCGAAGTCAAAAGTGCGAAGGTCCCCGTCTCGGAGCTGAACCTCCGCAAAGCGGCGGCACGTCTGCTCACCTCGAAGCTCGTGTCGACCGAGGTCGTGTACATCCAGCGGGCGCTGGGAGCGTCCGCGACGCAGGAAGACCTCGACGCCAAAGTCCTCGCCGTCCGCAAAATGCCGTGGTCGAGCATCGTCGTACCGGATTAAAAACTATGAACAACACACTGCTCCTTGCTCTCGCCGTCGTCGCGCTGGTCGGACTGGTGTGGTGGTACCGACGCTCGCGCTCGAATGACCGTTTCGCCGTGCACATGGCGCGACACGCGGCCACGGCTACACTGACGTCTCGCGCTCAGCTCATCGACGGAGCGAATCACATCGCCGTCGCGCTGACGCTCGAGCCGAAACAGATCACGTACGCGAACGACGACTTCGACGCGACGATCGACATCGAAAAGATCGACGAGGTCGAATACTCCTCGGATCTCGTGAACGGCGGCAACGCCGACGGCTCGGTATTGCGGCTGCGCTCGCACGGCCGCGCGATCGAGTTCGTTCTCGACGCCGCCTCGGCCGAGCGCTGGTCGCTCAAATTGCCCGCGCACGGGTACGTGCCCGCCGTCTGACTGGATGTGGAGTGCGGCAGCGGAGTACTCGCGCCGCCGGAGCCCCTCGGGAGACAGCAGCTGCCGCTTTCCATTGCGGCAGCGTCGAGCTGCCGCGGGCGGGGGCCGCAGCTCGACGCTGCGGCAATGAAAAGCGGCAGCTGAGACCTGCCGACGTTCCACGGCGGCGCGAGTACTCCGCTGCCGCACTCCATACACGCTACAGTATCGCGTCGATGCCGCGCATTACCTCGGCCTCGGTCACGTCCGTGCGCACGACGCACTCGCCGACTTTGCGCGGGAACACCATCACCCGCGCGCTGCCGGTGTTCTTCTTGTCGTGCTCGGTCGCGGCAAACACTTCGTCGCGCGACAACGGCGGCAATGGCGACGGTTCGTACGCGAGGATCGTCCGCTCGATGCGTGCGGCTTCGTCGCTCGCGAGCAACTCGCGATCGACCGCGATTGCATTTGCAGCGATCATTCCCCACGCCACGGCCTCGCCGTGCGTGATGCCTTCGTAATGCAGCGCGGCCTCGATGCCGTGCGCGATCGTGTGGCCATAGTTGAGCAGGCGCCGCACGTCCGCTTCCCTCTCGTCCGCGGTGACGATGTCCGCCTTCACGCGAATGGCTTTGCGCACGATCTCATCGACATCCAACGTGCCGCGCTCGAAGATCTCGAACAGCGACGGATCAGCGATCACGCCGCCCTTGAGCGCCTCGTACAGACCGCTCAGTCGCTCGCGCGGTGAAAGCGAGTCGAGCACGGCCAGATCGGAAACGATCGCACGCGGCGGATGGAAACTGCCGATCAGGTTCTTCCCTTTCGGATGATTCACCGCCGTCTTGCCGCCGATCGAGCTGTCGACCTGCGCGAGCAACGTCGTCGGCACGTGCACCAGATCGATGCCTCGCAGAAAGATCGACGCCGCAAATCCCGCGGTGTCGCCGATCATCCCGCCGCCGACGACCACCGCCATCGAATCGCGTTTTGCGCCGCGCTCCAGCAGCTGCGTGATCACGTCATTCGCCGTGTCGAGAGTCTTGTTCGTCTCCCCTTCCGCGATCGTGATGATGTCCACGCCGTCGAAGGAAGCGGCGACCGGATCGGCAAATCGTTCCTTGAGCTCGTGCGACGTGATGACGAACACGCGACCGCGAGGACGAACGAGCGAGCCGACCTGGCCGAGGAGATCGCGCCCGACATAGACGGGCGTGGCGTCGATGGTGAGGAACGGGGTCATGACGAACGATGAGTGATGAACGATGAACGATGAACAGAGGCCCCGGGTGGCGGGGTTCATCGTTCATCGTTCCGCGTTCATCATTTCAATTTGATGCCCAACTCGTCCAACTGCTTCTCGTCCACCGCGGACGGCGCCGCGCTCATCAAGTCCTGCGCGCGTGCGGTCTTCGGGAACGCGATCACGTCGCGCAGAGACTCCGCGCGTGCCATCAGCATCGCCAGGCGGTCGACGCCGAGGGCGATGCCGCCGTGCGGAGGCGCGCCGTAGCGGAAGGCGTCGATGAGGAAGCCGAAGCGATCGCGAGCCTGCTCGTCCGTGATGCCGAGGGCGCGGAACATCCGCTCCTGCGCTTCCGGCTGATTGATGCGGATCGAGCCGCCGCCGAGCTCGAGGCCGTTCAACACGACGTCGTACGCGCGCGCGAGCATGTTGCCCGGATCCGATTCGAGCAGCTCGAGATGTCCCGGCGCGGGCGACGTGAACGGATGATGCCGCGCGAAGTAGCGTCCCGTCTCTTCATCCCACTCGAACAGCGGGAAGTCCGTGACCCAGAGGAAGTGCCAAGACTCCTCGGGGATCATCTTCTCTTCCTTCGCGATCCTGCTGCGCAGGTGGGCGAGCACGTCCCAAACAACTGTCGTCTTACCAGCAACGACGAGCGCGAGATCGTTTTCGTTCGCGCCGAGCTTGTTCTTCAGCGAATCGAACGCCGCGTCATCGAGGAACTTTTTGATCGACGACCCGCGCTCGGCGTTGAACTTGATCCACACCAGTCCCGTCGCACCGAGCTTCTTCGCTTCTTCGGTGACCTCGTCGATGCGCTTGCGCGAGAACGTCGCGGCACCGCCGGGAACGACGATCGAGCGCACGGTTGCCGCGGCGCGAAACGGCTCGAAAGATGTTGACTGCGCAACGTCCGTGATGTCGATCAGCTCCATGCCGAAGCGCATGTCCGGACGGTCGATGCCGAAGCGGTCCATCGCCTCCTGCCATTTCATGCGCGGGAAAGGCGTCTTCACCGGCACGTTCGCGAGCGGGAAGATCACCTCGAACAGTCCCTCGATCGTGCGGTAGATGAACTCCTCGTCGATGAACGACGCTTCGACGTCGATCTGGGTGAACTCCGGCTGGCGGTCGCGGCGCAGGTCTTCGTCGCGGAAACAACGCGCGATCTGGAAGTAGCGCTCGAGCCCCGCGACCATGCAGAGCTGTTTGAAAATTTGCGGCGACTGCGGCAGCGCGAAGAACTGTCCCTTGTGCACGCGGCTCGGCACGAGGTAATCGCGCGCCCCCTCGGGCGTCGACTTCGTGAGGATCGGCGTCTCGATCTCGAGGAAGCCGAGGCTGTCGAAGTAGTTCCGCACCGCAGTCAGCATCTTGTGGCGCAGCGTGAGGTTCTTCGCGAGCGACGGACGGCGGAGGTCGAGATAGCGATACTGCAGGCGCAGCTCTTCCGCAGCGTCGGTGTCGTCCTCGATCGGAAACGGCGGCGTGTCGGCGCGATTGAGGATGTCGATGGCTTTCGCGACGACTTCGATGTCGCCGGTCGGCAGCTTCGGATTCTTCTGCGCGTCCGCGCGCTCGACGATCTCGCCCACGATGCGGACGACGAATTCCGAGCGCAGTTCTTTGGCTACGGCAACGAGCTCGGCGCTCGCGCCGCGCTCGCGGTCAATGACCACCTGCGCGATGCCGGTGCGGTCGCGGAGGTCGAGGAAGATCAGTTCGCCGAAGTCGCGGCGCTTCTGGATCCAGCCGTGGAGGGTGAGGGTCTGGCCAACGTGTTCTTTGCGAAGGGTGCCGTTCATTCCAGGTATTTCTCTTTGAGTGCGACGTAGTGCTTCCAGGATTCTTCGAGGTGCGCGAGCTCGTCGTCGGTGAGAGGACGCTTGACCTTCGCGGGCACTCCGAGGACGAGCATGCGTGGCGGAACGATCATGCCCGGCGGGACCAGCGCTCCCGCGCCGACCATCGCGCTCTCGCCGATGACCGCGCCGTCGAGAACGCGCGAGCCCATCCCGATCAGCGCGCCGTTTTCAATTGTGCATCCGTGGACGATGGCGCCGTGACCGATGGTGACGTTGTCGCCGATGGTCGTAGCGAACCGGCCGCCGGTGACGTGAATCGTGCTGTTGTCCTGCACGTTGGTGCTGCGCCCGATGCGGATGACGTCGACGTCGCCGCGGACGGTGGTGCCGAACCAGATCGAGGAGTCGTCGCCGATCTCGACGTCCCCGATGATGGCCGCGTTGTCGGCAATGAACACGCGCGCGCCGAAGCGCGGCTGTTTGTTGTCATAAGGCCGGACGATCATCAGGCGCGGGAGATTAGCACGGTGTGAACGTAGGGCGCGGCTTCAGCCCGCCTCCCCCGGTGGCACGTGCGCCCGGGAAGGGCGGGCTGAAGCCACGCCCTACGTTACAGCGCGTCGCGCCAGTGGAGCCACCAGCGTTTTACGCCGCCGAGGCCGAGGGTCGCGCGCCAGCTGGCGAGCATTTGCCTGTCGTCGTCGAGGATGCCTTCACGCGTGACGCTGGCGGGCGGCGGCACGCGCCGCGCGATTGCGTCGAACAACGGAGCGCGTTCGGAGTACGGAGCGCGTTCGAGCAGGTGAAACAGCGTCATCGCGTCGCGCGCGCGTGCCGCGGCGAGCACGCGCGGCAACGCCGCGTGGTCACCGAGGTCGTACGTCCGTAGCGCATCACGAAACGCCGGCGTCGCGTCGTTGTAGTACGGAGTTCCCGGATTGTCCTTGCGGAGCTCCGCGACGGCGCCCGCGGGAATCAGCGACGAACGGTCCTCGCCGTCGAAGTCCACCCATCCCGAGGTGACGCGCACTTCGCCGGAGTCTCCGTCGTACCGCAGATCGAACGCGCAGCCGATGTCGCTCGCGAGACCCGCGGGTGTGCGCACCGAAAACGTGAACGGCGGCGCCCACACGCGCGCAGAAACCTTGCCTCGATCGAGACGCACGCGATGGCGTCCGCCGCGCGTCTGCGTCAGCGACAGCGTGGAATTCGGTTCGATCGTCAACTCCCCCACTCGCGCGATCTGCACCGTCGCGCGTGAATTCGCGTCCGTGCGCAGTTCGTCGTCGACGCCGAGGCGCGCGTCGGCGGAAATCACCTGTCCGTTGATCGTCGGTGCGCCGGAGACACTCACGACCGGCCACGCCTCGCCCGCGCGCCACCGGAAGCGCATCGCGAACAGCGCGACACCCAACACAACCACCAGCATCGCGGCAATGGCTGCAATTCGAAGCGCGCCAAAGCGTCGGGGCAGGACCAATGGCCGCGGATTGGCGGCGAAGCGTCCGAGGAGCGATTCGAGATGCATGATTTCCGGATCGGGCTCTCCGCTGCGATCCCACAGATAGTCGTCGTTCATGCCGCTCCTCCTTTCAGCGCCTCGCGGAGCAACTTCATCCCGCGATGCAGATTCACCCTCACCGAGTCCGGCGTGAGGCCGGAGCGCGCGGCGATCTCCGGTCCGCTCATCCCCTCCACCAGCCGCATCATCAGCGTCTCGCGATAAGCCTCGGGCAGCGAGCGCACCGCCGCCAGCGCGCGCCTCGCATCCTCTTCCTCATCCTGCGTCGACCTCGAGACGATTTCCGGCAACTCCGTCATCTCCACCGACCCGCGATACCACCCGTTCGCGCGATTGCGCGCGATCGTCGCGAGCCATCCTCCGAACGCGTGCTCGTCGCGCAGCGCGTGCAGTTGACGCATCGCCGAGACGAACACGTCCTGCACCAGATCATCCGCTTCCCCGGGCGGGACACGCGCGAGCACGATCGCGTGCACCATCCGGCTGTAGCGTTCGTAGAGCCGGCCGAACGCAGAGCGATCCCCATTACGCGAGGCGCGCACCAGAGCGTCGTCGAGAGCGTCAACCGTCATCACAGGGCGCAGAGCGCAGGGCGCAGGGCGCAGAGGGCAGGAGAAACCAAACTCGTTCTCCTGCGCCCTGTCCCCTGTCCCCTGCGCCCTGATCAACTAGATGCTAATCAATGTCGGGCGTTAACGTGACATTCGTCAGCTGACAGCTGCCCGCCAAAGGCCTTATCTTTTCACCATGCCGGACAAACAACCGTTCCGCCTGCGCGGGCGTGAGGTGACTCGTGTGGAGGCCTTCAGCGACGTCGTCTTCGGCTTCGCGCTCACGCTGATCGTCGTGTCGCTCGAGGTCCCGCAGACCTTCGCGGAGTTGATGGAGACGATGAAGGGCTTTCCTGCCTTCGCGATCTGTTTCGCGATCCTCACCTGGGTCTGGCATGTCCATCACACCTTCTTCCGCCGCTACGCGTTGTCGGACGAGATCACGATCGCGCTGAACACCGTCCTCCTGTTCGTGGTCCTCTTCTACACGTACCCGCTGAAATACATGTTCATGTTGGTCACGGGACAGAGCCGCGGCAGCTTCGGCGGCGGCTCGCTGATGGTCATCTACGGAGTCGGCTTCGCCGGGATCTTCGTCGTCTTCCTGGCGATGTATGCGCACGCGTGGCGGCTGCGCGAGGAGCTCGAGCTGAACGAGCTGGAGCTCTACGACACGCGCACGAACATGATCATGTACGCGTCGTACGTCGTCATCGGCATTCTGTCGGCCACGATGGGCGCGACGCTCGAGGGCCCCGCGGTCAGGTGGGCGGGTCTGATGTACTTTCTCCTCGGGCCGGTCTCGGCATTTATCGGTTACGTGCGGGGCTCGGGACGCCACAGGCTCCAGGTCGCGATCGCCCAGAGGACGCCGAACGCGATGCAGACGGATGCGGTCCCGAGCGTCGCGGCGGTTGGTCCGAATTGATCGGACGCGATGCCGGCGGCGAGTCCCGATAGCGCCATCGTCAGAGTGACGAAGCCGTAGTCGGCCGAGAATACGCGTCCGCGGATGAAGTCCGGAACTTCGCGCTGCAGGCCGTACGTCGACATCTGCCAGGCCGCGCCGCCGCCGAGGTGTGCGAAGGCGATTGCCGCGAGTCCAAACGCGAGCGTCTTCGATACCGCGAGCGCCGCGTAGCCCGCGCCGAACGCGAGCACGCAAAAAGCGATGGATCGGTAGCGCGCGTTGTCCGTGCGGATGACGCTGCGCAGCAGAAATGGTCCGAGGAGCGCGCCGACGCCGCGCGCCGCGTAGAGCAGGCCGATGCCGAGCGCGCCGGCCTGAAAGACCTCGCGCCCGAAGACGCTCAGCATCGCCACGATTCCTCCGCCGAGGCCGTAGCCGCCTTTGACGGTGAGGAGACCGAGGACGCGCGGTCGAGCCTTCGCGTAACGAAAGGTCTCGCGCATCGACTCGAGCAATGGCGGATGCACGTGATGCTCGCCGCGATCTTCGGAGAAACGTCCGCGCATTCGCCACAACAGCCACGCCGACAGGAGGAAGCTGAACGCATCGACGACGAATGACGCGTCGCTTCCGAGGTACATCGTCACCGCGCCGCCGAGGGCCGCGCCGACGGTGAGCATCGTTCCCCAGGTCGAGCCCATGAGCACGTTCGCGGTCGCAAGGTCCTCGCTCGCGACGATGTTCGGCAGCGCGGCCATCGACGCCGGTTCAAAGTATGCGGAGCCGATCGAGATGAGGATCACGCCCGCGTACGCGAAAGGCAGCAGTGCCGGCGTGCGCGCGAGCAACGGCAGCAGGCACGCGCCCGCGCGAATCACGTCGACGGCGATCATCAGCTTGCGCCGGTCCATGCGATCGATGACGTGACCGGCGTGCGGAGTGAAGAGAAAGATCGGGAGCGTCTGGCAGAGCAGCATCAACGACGCGAGCGTCGCCGACCCGGTGAGCTCCAGGACGAGATCGAGCAGCGCGACGGTGAGGAACCAGTCGCCGCCGAGGGAGATCAGCGTGCCGAAGTAGAGCAGGCGGAAGTCGCGATTGGTGCGGAGCAGCCGCCAGTACATGCGAGCGCGGAGTGTAGTTTGTGGAGTGCGGCAGCGTCCATCTCGCGTCGCGTGGAACCCTCGCGTAAAGGCGAGCTGCCGCTTTTCATCGCCGCAGCGTCGAGCTGCGGCCCCGCCCCGCGGCAGCTCGACGCTGCCGCAAAGGACAGCGGCGACTCGTCGTCGCCGCACTCCACACATCACCCCTCTTCGGGGATGGCGTGGCCTTCTGCTCCGGCGCGGTCGTACGTCAGGAACGAGAACGGGTATTCGTTCTTCTCGTCCGCGTCGAAATGTTCGGCGTCGGTGAGGTGCCATTCGCTCACGTCGTCGAACTCGGGGAACCAGGTGTCTCCCTCGACCTCGGCGTGCACGCGCGTCAAGTACATGCGGTCGGCGCGGTGCATCGCCAGCTCGTAAATCTGGGCGCCGCCCGCGATGAACGCTTCCTCGTCGCCGGCATTCGTGGCGATGCGCACCGCGTCTTCGAGTGAACGCACGACCGTCACACCCTCGGACGTCCAATCCTCACTGCGGGTAATGATCACATTCACGCGTCCCGGCAGCGGGCGTCCCACCGACTCGAACGTCCTGCGACCCATGATCAGGTGATGCCCCATCGTCAGCGTCTTGAAGCGCCGCAGGTCCGTCGACAGGTGCCACGGAACCTGGTTATCGCGTCCGATGACGTTGTTCGTGGCGAGGGCGGCGATCAGCGACAGTTTCATACGGCGATGGGCGCCTTGATGGCGGGATGCGGATCATAGTTCTCCAGCGTGAAATCGCTGAATTTGAAGTCGAACAGCGAGCGCACGTCGGGATTGAGCCTCATCGTCGGCAGCGGGCGCGGATCGCGCGCGAGCTGCTCGCGCGTCTGCTCGAGATGATTCAAGTACAAGTGCGCGTCGCCGAGGGTGAGGATGAAGTCTCCGGGCTCGAGGTTGCTCACCTGCGCGACCATCATCGTCAGCAGCGCGTACGACGCGACGTTGAACGGGACGCCGAGGAAGACGTCGGCGCTGCGCTGGTACATCTGGCAGGACAGCCTTCCGTCGGCGACGTAGAACTGGAAGAGCGCGTGACACGGCTGCAGCGCCATCTTGTCGAGATCGCCCACGTTCCACGCGCTGACGACGAGCCGCCGCGAGTCGGGATTGCGCTGAATCTCACCGAGCACGTTCGTGATCTGGTCGATGTGCCGGCCGTCCGCCGCCGGCCAGGAGCGCCACTGATAGCCGTACACGGGACCGAGCTCGCCGTTCGCGTCCGCCCATTCGTCCCAGATCGTGACCTTGTTCTCGTTGAGGAAGCGGACGTTCGTCTCGCCCGCGAGGAACCACAGCAGCTCGTAGATGATCGAGCGCAGGTGCAGCTTCTTGGTCGTGAGCAGCGGAAACCCGGCGCCGAGGTCGAAGCGCATCTGATGACCGAAGATCGAGAGCGTGCCCGTGCCGGTGCGGTCGGTTTTCCTCGCGCCATGATCGAGGATCGTCTGCATGAGCGTCAGGTATTGCTGCATGACCGCATTATGACGTACCGAGAGAGGCGGGCTGAAGCCGCGCCCTCCGTCTATACTGCGCGCGCTCATGGAGTACCGCAACGACGTCCTTCACATCGGCAACCTCTCTACGGAAGATCTCGCGTCGCGATTCGGGACGCCGCTCTACGTCTACGACGGGGCGGTGATCCGGCGGCAGATGGCCAACGTCCGCAACTCGTCTGCGGGCCTCCCCTTCCGGCCGTTCTACGCCATGAAAGCGAACGGCAATCTCGCGATCCTGCGCATGCTGCACGGCGATGGATTCGGATGCGATTCCGTGTCGCCGGGCGAGATCCATCTCGCGATGCGCGCGGGCTTCGGGCCGGAAGACATCTGGTTCACCTGCTCCAACGTCTCCGATGAAGACCTGCGCGCGATCCCCGATCCGCGCATCGTCGTCAACGTCAACTCGATGTCGGAGATCGATCGCTGTCTCGCGCTCGACCTGCCGAATCCCATCGCGCTGCGGGTGAATCCCGACGTCGGCGCGGGACATCACGCGGACGTCGTCACCGCCGGCGGGAGCGTGAAATTCGGCATCGACCTCGCGGAGCTCGACAGCGCGCGCATGCTCGTCGAAGACAGCGGACGCAAGATCGTCGGCCTGCACGCGCACATCGGCTCCGGCGTCGACGAGCCGACGCCGCTGCTGGAAGCCGCGCGTCGGCTGCTCGAGCTCGCGCCGTCGTACGCCAACCTCCGCTGGCTCAACTTCGGCGGCGGCATCGCCACGCCGTACAAGCCCGGCGAAAGGGAGTTTCCGATCGCGGAGTACGGCGCGGAGCTAACGCGCATCGCGGGTGCCATGCTGCGTGCGCGTGACCTCACGGCAATCCTCGAGCCGGGGCGGTACCTCGTCGCGCAGTCGGGGACGCTGCTCGCGCGTGCGACGACGAAGCGGATCAGCGCGGGCCTGGAGTGGGTCGGCGTCGACTCGGGATTCAATCACCTCGCGCGGCCGTCGAAGTATTCGGCGTATCACCACATCCTGAACGCGTCGCGCGGAACGAATGCATCGCTGCGCGCGAGCTGGGATCCATCGTTGCGGCGCGATGAAGTCGTCGTCGCGGGCAACATCTGCGAGTCGGGCGACGTCTTCACGCGCAACCAGGGCGGCGCCGTCCCTCGCAGCATCGACCCGGTGAAGGTCGGCGATCTCATCGCCTTCTGCGACGCCGGAGCGTACGGCTTCTCGATGGCGTCGCACTACAACGCGCGGCTGCTGCCGCCAGAGATTCTCGTCGACGGCGATGAGGCGCGCGTGATTCGCGAGAGGCAGACGATGGACGATCTGGTGAGGGGGATGGAATGAACGAGTCTCATAGGATCACAGGCTCACAGTCGCATAGATCGCCTATGAGACTCTGCGGCTATGCGACTGTGAGACTCCTTCTTGTCGCGATGCTGCTGACGAGTTGCGCAACCACACCAATGACCAACACGTTTGACCTCAAAATCACGAACGGCCGCATCGTCGACGGCACGGGAGCGCCGTGGTTCCGCGGCGACGTCGGCATCCGCGGCAATCGCATCGTCGCGATCGGCGATCTGCGTGACGCGCCCGCGCTCTCCACCATCGACGCGGAGAATCGCATGGTCGCGCCGGGATTCATCGATCTCCTCGGATGGTCTCAAACGACCGCGATCGCGGATCCGAAGCTCGAGGCGAAAGTACGTCAGGGCGTGACCACCGAGGTCGCGGGCGAAGGAACATCGCCCGGACCGAATGCGCCCGACCGCGTTCGCGAGGGACAGCGCTGGCTGACCCTCGGCGACTACCTCGACGAGCTCGATCGCCGTGGCTCCGCGGTCAACTTCGCTCTGCTCCTCGGCGCGGACAACCCGCGCTCGATGGTCATCGGCGACGTCAACCGCGCGCCGACGATGGACGAGATGCGGCAGATGGAAACGATCGTCGATCAGGCCATGCGCGACGGCGCGATCGGTCTCTCGACCTCGCTGATCTACGTTCCCGCGATGTACTCGACGTCCGAGGAGATCATCAGTCTCGCGCGCGTCGCGGCAAAGTACGGCGGCATGTACTTCTCGCACATCCGCGATGAAGGCGACCGCATCGACAGCGCGCTCGACGAGGCATTCCGCATCGGGCGCGAGGCGAAGCTGCCGGTCAACATCTGGCATCTCAAGATCGGCGGGCGCCCGAACTGGGGACGCATGCCGCAGATCCTCGGACGCATCGAAGCCGCGCGCGCCGAGGGCATCGACGTCGCGGCGAACGTCTATCCGTACGCCGCGTCATCGACGGGGCTTTCGACGCTCGCACCCGACTGGGCGATGGAAGGTGACTACGACGACTTCCAGAAGCGGCTGCAGAATCCCGACGATCGATTGCGAATCGCCGAGGCGTTGCGTGCGCAAGTCGCGCGGCGCGGTGAGCGCGGGATCTACGTGTCGCAAGTCTTCAACCCTGCGCAGAGTCAATACGAGAAAAAATTCATCGGAGAGATCGCGACGCTGATGCAGAAGACTCCCGAGGAGGCGCTGATGACACTGTTCGCGGAGAACGACACTTCGCCGCGCGTCATCTACTTCTCGATGAGCGAGGACGACGTGCGCACTGCGCTCGCGCATCCGCTCGTTTCCGTCTGCTCGGACGCGAGCTCGCCCACCGACCAGGCGCGCGCGGAGAACGTCGGCGTCCACCCGCGCGCGTATGGCTCGTTCCCGCGCGTCCTCGGACATTACGCGCGCGATCAGAAGCTCTTCTCGATCGAGGAGGGCGTGCGCAGGATGACGTCGCAGGCCGCGGCGCGTGCGAACCTCGGCGACCGCGGCGTGCTGCGCGACGGCATGATCGCGGACGTGGTCGTTTTTAATCCCGAGACCATCATCGACAAGTCGACGTTCGACGACCCGCATCAATTTTCTGTCGGGATCACGGACGTCGTCGTCAACGGCATTCCGGTGTTGCGCGGTGGAACGATGACCGGCAAGCTGCCGGGGAGAGCGATTCGAGGGAGAGGCTATGAGCACGGACAGCGTAAAACTCGTTAGAACGGTCGGGTTCTGGGGCCTCGTCGCGATGTGCATCAACGCCGTCGTCGGGAGCGGCGTCTTCCTCCTCCCCCACGAATCCTTCAAGCTCCTCGGATCCTTCTCACTGTGGGCGCCGCTGCTGTTCGCGCTGCCGGTGTTCATCCTCGCGCTTTGTTTCGCGGAAGCCGCAAGCCACTTCACGGAGCCGGGCGGGTCGTATCTCTACGCGAAGACCGCGTTCGGCGACTTCATCGGATTCGAGACGGGCTTCATGAACTGGATCGCGCGCGTGACGTCGCTCGCGTCGCTGTCGAACGGGTTCGTCCTCGCGCTCGCACTCCTCGCGCCGGGACTGAAGACCGGATTGCCGCGCGCCGCGGTCATCATCGCGAGCATTCTCATCCTGGCGGCGATCCATTACGTCGGCGTGAAGTACGGCGCGGCATCGATCTATGTCTTCACGCTCGGCAAGCTCGTGCCCCTGGTTGGCTTCATCATCCTCGCGTTGATCGTGTGGAAGACGAATCCTCTTCCAGGATCCTTCACGATTCCCACGGGCGACGTGAATTGGGCGGACGCGGCGTTGTTCATGCTGTTCGCATACGCGGGATTCGAGAACCTCGGAGTTCCCGCGGGGGAGTACAAGAATCCGCGGAAGGATCTGCCGTGGGCGTTGCTCGTCGGGATTCTGATCATCGCCGCGCTGTACGCGCTCGTCCAACTCGGCGCGATGTCGGCGCTGCCGGATCTTTCTCAGACGCAGACGCCGATTGCATCCGCCGCGGCGGAGATCATCGGACCGCTCGGCGCGATCATCGTCACGATCGGTGCACTGATGTCGATGGCGGGGACGAACTCAGGCACGATGTTCGAGGGCTCGCGCATGCTGTACGCGCTCTCGCTCGGCCGGCGCATGGGGCCGATCTCGTATGTGCACCCGACGTTCCGCACGCCGACCGTGGCGATCGTCATTCACGCGGCGGTCGCGCTGGTGCTGGCGCTGGCCGGCTCGTTCGCGCAGCTCGCCCTCGTTTCCGCGCTCGCGCGTGTGACGACGTATCTCGTCACTTCAGCAGCGGTGCCGCGCCTGCGAAAACTCAATGAAGGCTTTCGCACGCCCGGCCTCGTCGTGCCCGTCCTCGGCGTGCTGGTGTCTCTCGCGTTTCTCTATGGGCGCAACCGCTGGCACTTCATCGCCGCCGCGATCGCGGTGGCCGTGGGAGCGTTGATTTACGTGGTATCGAAGCCGAAGGCGACTTAACGGAACGCCGGCGTCCTCGCCGGCTGGCCCGCAGGCGTCCCGCGCCTGCGTTCTGCGGGGCGGCGAGGACGCCGCCCGACCAGCCGGCGTGACGCCGGCGTTCCAGGAGCCGAGGCCATGCGGGCCACACGCTGCGAAGATCAACGATGCGAGCGCGACGCGTCTCGGCAGCAGGAAGTTCATCGGTGCCGCGATTCTATCTTTCGCGACGAGACTTCTCGTCCCGGATGAGCTCCAGCTCCGCGACTGCTTCCACACCACCAATGATGACGAACGCTACATCGGCTGAACGCAGACTGCCCGAATGCGTTCGAAGTCGTTCATCGATCGTTCAGGCTTTTCCCTGCTCGTCGCAGCTCTTCTGCAAAAGCCTGCAACTGCTGAAGCGCCCGAAGACGTTCTTCCGGGGAACGCCGCAAGTTCTCGCGAATGAGAGTGAGGTCGATGCCGGGTTTGTATGCGTCCACCACGGGATCCGGCGTGCCGCTCATCGGTTCCTTCGCGGTCATGAGGGAATTGTACGCGACGGTGGCGTTGTGCGCCGCCCGAGCAGCACGAGCGCGATGACCCCGCCGACGAAGAGGGAAATCGCGCCCACGAAGAAATGCTCGGGGAGAAACACAACGACGATTGCAGGTGCGGGCGCGACACCATGTCCAATGACGAGACTCGGCGTCCAAAAGACGGCGCAAATCACACTCTGGGTCAACAGGCGGTTCGATTCATCCTTGATTTGTGCGGATAGCCGGTAGAGCAGGAAGAAGAGCGGAAGCCAGACGAGGAGACCCACAACGGCGAAAACAAGAAGTGGGGACTTCGCCTGCGCCACGATCAACGAGACCACGACGAGCACGGAACCACCGAGTGCAGCCCAGGCAGCGATACGGAAGGAACCCTCGCCTCGCTTTGGTGAACGTGTGACCGATTCGAACATGAGGTGAACCGCGTGCAGCGTGCCGCTCATGCTAGCACCCGCGACAAGCGCTCCTCTCCTGCCCCATTTCACGCTATCCTTCCTTCGTTCCCCGACAACTGAACGCGCGAGGAGGTCCCGATGAGTGACTCGCCCCGGTGGACACGCCGCAGTTTTCTGGATGCCGTCGGCCGCGCTGGAGGCGCCGCCGCGGTTTACGAAACGATGGTGGCGATGGGGATGATCCGCGTCCCCGAGGCGTTTGCGGGGCCTCCGCAGATCGCGCGGGAACATGGCCGCGGCCAGCGCGTCGTGATCCTCGGCGCGGGCATCGCCGGACTCACGGCCGCATATGAGCTGAACAACGCCGGCTACGAAGTGATCGTCCTCGAAGCGAAAGAACGCGCGGGCGGCCGCAGTTACACGGTACGCACCGGCTACACGATCGAGGAGAACACCGGAACGAAGCAGGTCTGCAAGTTCGACGATCACCCCGACTTCTATCTGAACGCGGGGCCGGGCCGCCTCCCCTACCACCACACCGCGATCCTGCACTACTGCACGCTGTTCGGCGTCCCGCTCGAGGTGTACACGATGATGACGCGCGCGAACTACTTCCAGCGCGATGAGTCGTGGAGTGGCCGCTCCATGGTGAACCGCCGCATCGCCAACGACACGCGCGGCTGGATCTCGGAGCTGCTCGCCAAGTGCGTGGTGAAGGGTGACCTCAACGCGGTATTGAAGAAGAAGGGCGTGGACAAGGACCAGTTCCTCAACCTGCTCACGGTCTTCGGCGACATCGACCCCGACGACAACTACGACTACCTCGGCTCGTCGCGCTCCGGATACCTCGTGCAGCCGGGCATCGAAGCGTGCGGCACGCTGCTCAAGCCGCTCACGCTCGCCGATCTCGTGAGCTCGAACTTCTGGAACGACCGTTTCTATCAGGCGGAGGAGTACGAGTGGCAACCGACGCTCTTCCAACCCGTTGGAGGAATGGATCAGATCTGGCGCTACGGCTTCCTGCAGAAGTCACCGGTGGGGAGATTCATCCACTACAACCAGGAAGTGGTGAACATCGAGAACGTGACCGAGGATGGGAAGTCGAAGGTGAAAATCGCGTTCCGGCCTTCCGGCGGTCTCGCGCAGGTCGTGTCGTCGATCACCGCGGACTGGTGCATCTCCACGATCCCGCTGCCGATCCTGGCGACGATCACGAAGGACAACAACTTCAGCCAGCCGTACAAGGACGCGATCGCGGGCGTTGCGTTCGCGCCGACGGTGAAGGTCGGATGGCAGACCAACAGCCGCTTCTGGGAGGCGA